>Ga0224554_1000224_pt1 | contig 51696 bp, 45 predicted proteins | sample 714S22024metaG_FD_180666 | JGI IMG/M metagenome (GOLD analysis project Ga0224554, IMG submission 180666) | Peat soil microbial communities from Stordalen Mire, Sweden - 717 S2 20-24 | ecosystem: Environmental > Terrestrial > Soil > Wetlands > Peat | place: Sweden: Norrbotten County, Stordalen... | reverse complement strand
TTAAAGATTTAAGTTGTTTGGTTTGTGTGGGTTAGGGGGAATTTGGGGCTTCGAGGGTCTTGACACGAAAACAGGGGTAAGGGGTAAGGGGTAAGAAAGAGCAAGGGCGGGGATTTTGTGGGGAAATCGGGGAAAAAATCTTTGGGAGCGGGTGGGGTTGGAGGGAGACCCACTCATCGCGGCTCTCCAAGGTGCCCAAAAGCGAGGCACATGGGGCACCCGTCTCTCCCAGGTGCCCAAAAGCGAGGCACCTGGGGCACCCGCACCTGGGGCACCCGCACCCGCTTGAGAAGGCCAAGCCTGAAGGCTTGGCGTACCTGGAAGCAAGGGCAAAGGCAAGAACAGGCAACGGCAAGAACGAAATGCGGGGGTCCCTCCACTGCCCCTTCGACAAGCTCAGGGTCCGGTCGGGATGACGGCTGTTGAAGTAGATTGCCGCTGGATCAGGCGGCGAAGGACTTGTCGCGGTTGGTCTGGTCGGCAAGGCCGGCGAGCAGACCGGCGATGGAGATGTCTTCGTCTAGCGCGTCCCAGTGCAGGCCGCGGCTGCCGATGCGAACCTGCTCACGCTCGGCTGGCGTGGCGCGCAGAAGGCGGGGGAACCAGGCCAGCGGAACGCCGATGATTCGTCCGTCGGCCAGATCGACCCATAGGCTGTCGGCGTCGAAGTAGACACGCGTTGCTTTAGGCGAAGAATTCATCCCATGCCCTCTCGATTATTGTAGGAGCTTGCGCAGGCTTGGAGTTTCTTTCGATTCGATGTCGTCGATGCGCCAGCCCTGAGGCAGCCAGATGAGATGCAGACGCAGATCGTTGACCGTGGTTTCCGCTGCAGATGATTCGCTTGGCGACCTTCCGTAGAGAATAACGGTCACATAGGCGGTTGCCTTTTTTGCGTCATTTTTTGTAACGCGAAGAGACTTTAGCATCAGTGTGTAAAAGCCATTTGAATTGACCAGCGGATCGAAGTCGAGCGTGGGGACATAGCCACGGTTGATTCGTTGATCCCTACGGATTAGATGAATCAGGATAGGAGAGAAGATAGACGGTGCGAGTTCTCCAGTAATGTTTGGCAACTTCGAGACATCCTGGTCTGCCGCCACAAAGGGGTCATAGAGATGGTAGAGATGTTGGACAAAAGCGGTTGCTTGGGCTTCGCTTTGTGCTTGGGATGATTGCGGGCAGAGAACAAAATATAGACAGAGGGCTGCCACGAATACAACGAACCGACGCGGGCTTCTATTCCACATCTCACAAATCTAACATTGGCACCCGCAAAAGCAGATTCCTTCGCTGCGCTGCGGAATGACAAACAATAGACAGGCAACGGCCCCACCTTAGCGACGATAAAGCCGTCGCGAAGATGGGGCGCCGGTTCGTTACGCCTTTGAGCGGGTGAGGCGGAAGATGTGGGCGGTGGCGGCGGGGTGGAGGACGACGAAGTTGGAGCGGTCATGCCACTGGTAGTGGATGCCGGTGAGGAGGTCTTCGACGTCGAAGGTCTCGTCGTGCGCGATGCCGAGCTGCTTGAGGTCGAGGTCGATCCAGCCGGACTGTTCGTAGTGGGGATCGAGGTTGACGACGACCAGGATGGTGTTGGGCGGGGCAGCAGGCGCGGGCGCGATGAAGCTGGGGCCGGACGCGGCAGCAGGGCGAGTTGCGGGTGGCGGGACGGGAGTTAGCGTCTGGGCGAGGGTGAGTGGCGGCGGCGGCTTCAGCGTGGATTTGGAGTAGGCGATGAGGTGCGGGTTGTCTACCGGGTGGAAGTGGAGCGAGAGGTCGCTCTGCAGGGCGGGGTTGGTGCGGCGAATCTGGTTGAGGAGGGTGATGAGCGGAGCGAGGGAGTTGGGATCGGCGCGATTCCAGCGGCGAATCTGATACTTCTCGCTGTGCAGGTACTCCTCGCTGCCGGGCTTGATGGGGAGGTTCTCGCATAGCTCGAAGGCGGGGCCGTAGATTCCATAGCTGGCGGCGAGCGTGGTGGCCAGGATGAGGCGCTGCTGGAAGGCGGGGCGGCCTCCGGTCTGGAGCGAGGCGTGCAGGATGTCTGGCGTGTTGGGCCAGAGGTTGGGAGTGAAGAAGTCGGAGACGGGGGGCTTGGTGATCTCTTCAAAATAAGACTGGAGTTCGGACTTCTCGGTGCGCCAGGTGAAGTAGGTGTAGGACTGGGTGAAGCCGCGCTTGGCGAGGGAGTACATGACGTGCGGGCGGGTGAAGGCCTCGGCTAGGAAGAGGACGCCGGGCGAGTCGCGGTGCAGGCCGTCGATGCACCACTGCCAGAAGGGGAGGGCCTTGGTGTGCGGGTTGTCGACGCGGAAGACGCGGACGCCGCGGTCGATCCAGAACTGGAAGACGGAGCGCAGCTCGTCCCAGAGGGCGCGCCAGCCGGGGGACTCGAAGTTGAGGGGGACGATGTCCTGATACTTCTTGGGGGGATTTTCGGCGTACTGGATGGAGCCGTCGGGGCAGTGCAGGAACCAGTCGGGATGCTGGGCGACCCAGGGGTGATCGGGCGAGCACTGGAAGGCGATGTCGAGGGCCAGCTCCATGCCGTTGGCGCGGGTGGCGGCGAGGAGGCGGTCGAAGCTGGCGAAGGTGCCGAGGCTGGGATGGATGGATTTGTGGCCGCCTTCGGCGGAGTCAATTTGCGAATCTCCAATTGCCCAAGGACTTCCCTCGTCGTTGGGGCCGGGGGTGGTGCTGTTGTTGGGGCCCTTGCGGAAGGCGCGGCCGATGGGATGGATGGGCGGGAGGTAGAGGATGTCGAATCCCATGGCGGCGATCTGGGGGAGGAGGAGTTCGACATCGGCGAAGGTGCCGTGGCGGGTGGGATCGGGGGAAGTTGAGCGGGGAAACAACTCGTACCAACTGGAGAAGCGGGCGCGCTCGCGGTCGATCCAGAGGCGAAGTTCTTTTTCGGGTGTGGAGGCGAGGCTGAGATCGGGATAGCGTGCGGCGAGGGCTTCATCCTGGGGCGTGAGCGGGTACTGGTAGAGGGGGGAGTTCCTGGCTGCCAGCAGGCGCAGGGATGCGGCGATGGATTTGAGCTGCTTGGCGTCGGGGGCCTTCAATTCCTTGCTGCTGGCACCGGCGCGGGATGCAATCTGGTCGAAGAGGGATGCGCCGATGGTGAGGGCGAGGGGGATGTCCTGCGGAGGCAGGTCGCGCTGGGCGGGGTCTGGACTGGCGGAGTCGGGCTGGATCAAGAGAGGCTGGGCGGCGAGGCGCTTTTTGAGGTCGGCGCACCAGGTGTCGAAGTGGTCGACCCAGGCCTGAATGGTGAAGCTCCACGGGCCGAGCCGGTCGACGGTAAATGCGGCGGACCAGAGGTCGTTGACGAGCGCGGTCATGGGGGTGGAGAGCCAGCCGGGGTCGCTTTGGTGCTTGTAGAGGAGGCGCGCGAGGACGTGGTCGTGGCCGTCGGAGAAGATGGCGGCAGAGACGGCGACGCTGTCGTCGAGGAAGCGGCGCGCGGGAGTGAGGCCACAGTCAACCTGGGGCTGGATGTCTTCGATGACGACGCGCTTACGGCCTTCGGCAGGTTTCATTCGGTTGGGTTCACCAGGGTCCATTGCGATTGTATTCGCAGGGGGGAAAGGCCATCTCGTCGATTGGGCCGCTGGCTGCATTTTAGCGAAGAGTTGGCACTTTCGATTATCGACGATTCGCTGGACGATGCGCCGCAAGAGATTGCAGCGAGGCACCGCAAGAGATTCCGCTTGAGAGCGGCACGGCCTGCGGTGTGCGATTGCCGGAGGCCATGGTGTGAGCTTCAGGGTGCCTTAAGCACTCTTCCTTAGGCTGGAAAGGAGGCGGGAGACCTGTAGAGGAACGAGTGCATGGAATGAATCGACCGGAGCCAGATGGTTTGAGAAGAGCTTCGGGTCTTTGCGCACGCTGTAAGGGATTGCGCGTTTGCGATGGAGATTTCGCTGAATATTCGTCAGGATACGTTCCGGGTTTGAGATTGAAATATTGCCGTGGACGAAACTTTTGCACTGCGGAGTCGTATCCTAATGAGGGCGACACTTTGCCTGCCGACGGAGCGCGGCTTCAGTACGCGTGGATCGGTGGTTTTGACCGGGGGGAGACGACCCCGGAAGCTGGACCCAATAAGGATAGAGATGGCAGCTCGGTACAACTCGGTTTTACTCAGGATTGCGTTTCGCCTGGGGATTTTTCTTTTTCTGGCGGGAACGGCTGGCTTTGCATCCGAGGCCCAGGCACCCGCGGCACCTGCGGCGGCGAGTGCGGCGGCGACCGCGTCCGAGCTCGGCACGGTGAAGGCGATTGCCGGCAGCACAATTACGATGACGACCGATGCAGGGCAAGCGGTTACGGTCAACGTGGCCAACGGCGCGAAGGTGTTGCAACTGGCCGTGGGCAGCACCGATCTGAAGACCGCGACGCCGGGGCAGTTGAGTGACATCGCGGTAGGCGATCGCGTGTTGGTGACTGGCAGGGCCGGGGAGGGCGCGGCGAGCTTCAACGCGCTGCGCGTGGTCCTGATGAAGTCCAGCGCGATTGCCGAGATGCAGGCCGCGCAGCAGGCCGACTGGAAGGCCCGCGGAGTGGGCGGAATTGTAAGCACAGTGGACGCGGCGAGCGGTGCGATAACGCTTACGTCGGGGGCCAAGAAGCTGGTTGTCAATACCACCGGCAAGACGGAGTTCAAGCGCTTCAGCGGCGATTCGGTGAAGTATGAGGATGCCAAGCCGGGGACGCTGGCGCAGATCCAGAAGAACGACCAATTGCAGGCGCGCGGGACCAAGTCCGCCGACGGCGCGACAATCGCTGCCGAAGAGGTGGTGAGCGGTTCGTTCCTGAACCTGTCGGGGCTGGTTACGAGCATTGTGCCGGGATCGGGCATCGATGTGGCGACGGGAACGATTACGTTGAAGGACCTGGCGACGCACAAGGGGATGACCGTCGATGTGACGGCGAAGAGCGAGATCCACAACCTGCCATTACAGATGGCGACGATGTTTGCAGCGCGCAGCGGCGGCGGGCAGGGCGGTGGACGCGGCGGACGCGGTGGCGGCGGCGCGGGTGCGAATGGCGGAGGCGGCGGCGCGGGACAGGGTGCGGGACAGGGTGCGGGACAAGGGGACGCGGCGGGCGCACGGCGCTCTGCTGGAGCGGACCTGTCGCAGATGATGGCGCGATTGCCAGCGAGCACGCTGGCCGACCTGAAGGTTGGCGATGCGGTGATGATTGTGGCGTCTCAGGCATCGGCCGGGTCGAGTACGGTGACCGCAATCAGTCTTCTATCCGGTGTGGAACCGATTCTGACCGCGAACCCGAATGGCGGCATGGACCTGTCGATGAGCATAGGCGGCGGTGGCGGGGGCGGCGGTGAATAAAGCAATTCAACATTTATACAAACACAGTTTTTTCTTAGGAGTGAGGATGTCTTTACGAATGCGTCTGCTGGCAGTTGTACTTTTTCTGGTTGTTCCGGTTGCATTGGCCCCGATGGGGGCGATTGCGCAGCAGCCTGCCCCTGTCACGGCCGCTGCCCCGGCCCCGGCCGCTGGCGCCACGACCAGCAGCGCCACGGTGCATGGCATGGTGGTGGACCCGGATGACGCATTGATTCCGGGCGCGGCGGTGACTCTGACATCGGCATCGGGCAAGTCGCAGAGCACCACATCGAAGAGCGACGGCACATACAGCATCCGAGGCTTGGCCGCAGGCACATATATGCTGGGCGTGAAGGCGTCCGGCTTCGCCAGTTACACCAAGCAGGCGGTGCGGGTGACGGCTGGCGCGAACCTGAACCAGGACGTCAGCATGTCGCTGGCTGAGCAGGAACAGCAGGTGAACGTCACCACGGACACGGTCTCACTGAGCGTAGACCCGGAGAGCAACGCCAGCGCGACGGTGATTACCGGAGCGGCGCTGGATGCGCTGTCGGACGATCCAGACGATTTGCTGGCCGAGCTGACGGCGCTGGCGGGGCCGGCCGCGGGGCCGAACGGCGGGCAGATATACATTGACGGGTTTACCGGCGGGCAGTTGCCTCCGAAGTCGTCGATTCTGGCTGTCCGCATCAACCAGAACCCGTTTTCGGCGCAGTACGACCAGGCTGGGTACGGGCGAATCGAGGTCATTACCAAGCCGGGGACGAGCGCTTTTCACGGCAACCTCTCGGGTCAGTACGGGGGCAAGGTGCTGAATACCTCGACGCCGTATCTGGGCGTGGCCAACCAACAGCCGGACTATCACACGATGTTCTTCATGGGCAACGTGACGGGGCCGATCCGGAATGGGATGTCGTTTACACTGTCCGGCTCACGGCGCGACATCAAGAACAACGCGATCTACAATCCCTCGGCGGGCTTCTATGCGAGTTCCGCGACGTCCACGACGCTGTGCGCGCCACTGGACCTGACCTGCGGCGCATTCCCTTTCCCCACCACGGCGCGCGCTGAATCCCAACCGTCGACGCGGTGGGATGTCAGCCCGCGGGTGGACATGATGCTGGGCGCGAAGAACACGATGACGGTGCGCTATCAGTATGAGGCGGGGAGCAACAGCACCAGCCCCACGGTGAGCAGCGCACTGCTGACGCCATCCAACGGCAGCAGTTCCGAATCGGAGGTCCAGATTGGCGATACGCAGTTGATCAGCAGCAAGGTGATCAACGAGACGCGCTTCGAATATTCGCACGACACGTCGAACTCGACCACGCCGGGCAGCAGTCCGGGGGTCAGCGTATCGGGCGACTTCGGCGTAAGCAGCGGAGGCGTGAACAACAGCACCAGCGACCACATTGAGGTGCAGAACTATACCTCGGTCCAGTTGATCAAGAACTTCGTGCGATTGGGCGGGCGTCTGCGTACGTCGAGCGAGTCGAACTACTCGAACGGCGGGGCGTACGGTTCGTTCAGCTATAACTACCTGCTGGATCCATGCACGGACCCGAGCGTGACCACCAAGCCGAGCAACTGCACGCCCGGCCTGGCTGTGACCGCCATCCCTTGCGCGGCTGGAAACCTGGTGGCGGGTGCAACGCCCTACTCGTCGTACCAGTGCGACATCGTCAGCTCGTTCGGGTATAAGAACATTTTGAATTACACAATCGGCGCGCGGGAGACCGACGTTGGGCTCTATGCCGAGGACGACTGGAAGGCGAAAGCGAACCTGACGATCAGTTACGGGATACGATTCGAGGCGCAGAATGCGATCAACAGCGCGCACGACTTTGCGCCGCGCGTCTCCCTGGCATACGGGATTCCGCGCAAGAGCGGAAAGACGATCACGGTGTTGCGGGGCGGCTTCGGCGTCTTCTACAACCGCTTCGGGCTGGGCAGCATCGAGGGGCAGATTGCGAACAATGGGACGAATTCGGCGAGCTATACCTATACCAATCCCAATTCGAAGAGTTGCACTCCGAATTACTCCGGCGGGTTCTTCACGCCCAGCAACAACGCCAGTTGCATAACGCCCGGCGTGAACCCCGCCACGTTCACTCCCACAACGAATGACGCCAGCCTGCGCAGCGCGTATACCGTCGAGACGGCGGGCACGGTGGAACAGCAGGTGGGCAAGTATGCCAGCGTGACGGTGACGTACCTGAATGCGCGCGGCTTTCACCAGTTCATGACGCGCAGCATTCCGGTCACCTCGATGGTGAACGGCACGCTCACCGCATCGATCGACGACATCAACCAGTCGGAGGGCATCTTCCGGCAGAACCAGATCAACAGCAACATCAACATTCGGACGCCGAAGGGCATCAACATCTTCGGGTACTACTCGGCGAACTGGGCCAATTCCAACGACGCCAGCACCACCAATCCGTTCAGCTCTTCAGTGGATTATGGGCGTGCGCGGTTCGGAGTGCGCAGCCGGCTGACGCTTGGCGGAAACATTCCTCTGCCGTTCCTGATCTCAGCCAGCCCGATGCTTACCGCGGCGTCGGGATCGCCGTACAACCTCACGACGGGACTTCCGGAAAACATTACGCTGCCGGGAGTTGCCAACCCCATCACCATCGGGGGAGGCGTCCGGCCGGCCTGGAACCCCGCTGCCGGGTCCATGCCTTCCTATGGGAGCTGGTCGCAGTGCCTCAACGCGGCAAACTTCACAAACTACACCAGCACGACCCAGTATGTCCCTGGCGCGGCTAACGACCAGATTCCGCTTAACTTCTGTACCGGACCGGCTACCGTTGCGCTCAACCTGAGGCTGTCGAGGACCTTTGGCTTTGGGCCGAAGACGGCGGCTGCCCAGGCTGCCGCAGCGGCGGCCGCGGCCCGGCAGCAGGGTGGCGGCGGTCCGGGCGGTCCGGGCGGTCCGGGAGGACCTGGCGGGCCGGGCGGCGGTGGCGGTGGCCGCGGTGGAGGCGGTGGTGGCGGTGGCGGTGGCGGTGGCGGCGGTCGTGGTGGTGGTGGTGGCGGCTTCGGCGGTGGTGGTGGCCGCAGCGGCTCCAACACCGGACGCAAATACAACCTGACCCTCGGCGCGTTTGCCCAGAACCTGTTCAACGAGGTCCCATACTCAAGTCCGAACGGCAACTTGAACAACCCGCAGTTTGGGAAGACGACGAGCATTCAGGGCGGAAACTCGGTGCGGAAGATCACGCTACAGGCGAACTTCAGCTTCTAACCAATTCGCAGAACAACGGGGCGCGGCCAGAATGCTGGTCGCGCCCCGTTTTTTGTTTGGGTGGATGTTTCTGCGGTTGCCGGCTGTGAGCGCGAGCAAGAACAAGCAACGGCGCAATGCGGGGATTCTTCGCTGCGCTCAGAATGACAATTCTAATTTGTGCGGCTTTCGCCTGGTGCTGGGCTGCGGGCGGGCGGTTGTTACTTCGACTGGAAGAGGTTGAGGTCGATGGCGTCGCCCATGGATTTGTAGCCTGCGTCGTTGGGATGGAGGTGATCGCCGTGGTCGAAGGCGGGCAGGACCATGGCGGGGTTGGCGGGGTCCTGGGTGGCCTTGTCGAAGTCGATGAAGCCGTCGATCTGGTTGGTGGTGCGAATCCATTGGTTGAGAGCCTGGCGGACCTGCTCGCCGGCAGGCGACGCGTAGCTGGCTCCGACGTAGGGGGTCAGCGTGGCGATGTAGACCTTGATGCCGTGGGTGTGGGCGCGCTCGGCCATCTGAACGTAGCCGGCGATGAGGTCGTCGGCGGAGACAATGTCGTAGGGGCGGCGGGTGTCGTAGGCGTGGCCGATGTCGTTGATGGCTTCGAGGATGATGAGGTACTTGACGCCGGAGAGCGCGATGACGTCGCGGTCGAAACGGGCGAGAGCGCTGGGGCCGGTGGTGTCGTGCAGGATGCGGTTGCCGCCGATGCCCTCGTTGAGGACGCCGAGGCCGGCGGTGCGCTTGTCGGCGAGCAGGCGGCGGGCGAGTTCGTCGGGCCAGCGGGCGTTGGCGTTGAGCGCGGCGTAGGCCCCGTCGGTGATGCTGTCGCCGAAGGCTACGACGGCGGCGCTCGCGGCGGGAACTTTGACATCGACACCCTTGACGAAGGGCCAGGAGGAGATCTCGGCAGGGGCGTCGAGGGCCTGGGCTCCGACGACGTTGCCGTGCGCGGTGTAGCTGGTCTGGTCGGCAAAGCCGTGCTGGGAGAGATGGGTGATGGTCTGTGCCGGAAGGAAGAGGCTGATGGCGAGGTCGGAGGCGGCGGGGAGCTTTACCTGGGCTGGATCGCTGACCACCAGCGCGCCAGGCGGGATGATGACGGAGGTGTGTCCGCCAAAGGTGAGGCCGGCGGCAGAGACGAGGTTGATGGTGCTGCCGCCCTGGCTGATGGCGACGTGGGCGGCGGCGATGGTGAGCGGGTCGGTGCCGAACTCGTTGGTGAAGATGACGCGGAGCTGCGGACCGCCAAGGGAGACATGCACGATCTCGCGCAGGGTGGTGTCTGCGGTGCCGTAGACGAAGGCGGGTGGCCGGGCAGGCATCGGCGCGGGAGTTGGTGCAGTTGCAGGCGGTGCTGGGGGCGCGGTGGAGGGAAACGAGAGGGGAGGGCCGGTTAACAATGCCGTGGGCGGCGTGGCGACAGGCAAAAGGGTTACCGCGGCGGGACGGCCATTGTTGGCGGCGAAGGGCGCGGTGGCCCAGGTGCCGACCCAGTGGTCTGGCGGCGGAGCGGCGTAGCTGGTGGCGGCGAAGGCGGTAAACGCGAAGAGCAGGAGCAGGCGGGAGAGGCGCGGGCGAAGGGTCACGGGAGTTTGTCAACCTCGAAAAAAATCAGCCGCACCATCTTACGCCGGTCGCGGGGTTGCCGGTCTACGCGGGGTTTGGCGAAGGCAGGCGGGTTTCACGTATAGTTGCGTTCGGTAGAGGAATCAGGAATCAGAAAACAGGGAACAGGGAACAGAAAATCGGGCCGCGGAGGAAGCGCGGGAAGAATGGATGATTGAGGAATGATGACGATGCGATGGGCGCAAGTTATTCTACTAACCATGATGACTACTCTTGGAGCACAGGGCGCGGTAGCGGCCGCCACGGTGACGAAGGCCGGGTTCGGCAAGCTGCCGGATGGAACGACTGCCGAGATCTACACGCTGAAGAACGCGGAGATTGAGGCGCGCATTGCGAACTACGGGGCGCGCATCGTATCGCTACTGACGAAGGACCGCGACGGCAGGATGGGCGACGTGGTGCTGGGATACAACTCGGTGGAGGGATATGTGGCCGAGGAGGCGTCGAAGACCTACGTTGGCTCGATCGTGGGGCGGTACGGCAACCGGATTCGCAATGGGAAGTTCTCGATCGACGGGCACCAATACCAGATTCCGCTGAACAACGGCGCCAACGCGCTGCATGGCGGGCCGCATGGCTTCGACGACAAGACGTGGGCGGCGAAGGAATTGCCCGATGGCGTGGAGATGACGCTGGTGTCGAAGGACGGGGACATGGGATTTCCCGGCACGCTGACGCTGCATGTGCGCTACACGCTGGTGGGCGGCGCGCTGCACATCAACTACGCGGCGTCGACCGACAAGACGACGGTGGTGAATGTGACCAACCACGCGTACTTCAACCTGGCGGGCGACGGGTCGGGCACGATTCTCGACGAGGTGATGCAGATCAACGCGGATGAGTACACGCCGGTGGACGCGGGACTGATTCCGGTGGGCGGAGCGAAGCCGGTGGCGGGAACTCCGTTCGACTTCAACAAGCCGACGGTGATTGGCGCGCGCATCAACGAGACGAACGAGCAGTTGAAGTTTGGCGGCGGGTACGACCACAACTGGATTCTACGCGGCAAGATCGGCGAGTTGAAGGTGGCGGCGCGGGTCTACGACCCGAAGAGCGGGCGCGTTCTGAAGGAATCGACCACCGAGCCGGGTGTGCAGTTCTACTCCGGCAACGCCATCCCCGGCCTGTACAAGGGCAAGACGGGCGTGGTGTACGGGAAGTACGCGGGGTTCTGCCTGGAGACGCAGCATTATCCGGATTCGCCGAACCAGCCGGGGTTTCCCAGCACGCTGTTGAAGCCGGGAGTGACGCTGCGGTCGGAGACGGTGTACGCGTTCTCGGTGCAGAAGTAGATTGATGTGAAGCGGACCGGCCCCGCGTGGAGCGATTGCGCGGGGCCGGTTTTGTTTGTGCGGAAGGGAGTGGCGCTACGAACGAAATGCGGGGATTCTTCGCTGCGCTCAGAATGACAATTCAGTTTCCTAGCGCGGGTGGGGGAGCCTGAGCTGGAGGTCTTCTGCGATGAGCTTGCCGTGGAGGCGGCCGTTCTCGATGAAGATCTCGTTGGTGCGGCGGCCGGCGAGGATGACACCGGCGAGGTAGATGCCGGGGACGTTGGACTCGAGCGTCGCGGGATTGCAGATGGGGCTGCGGTCGTTGGCCTCGTCGAAGCGGATGCCGAGCTTCTCCAGGAAGCTGAAGTCGGGGTGGTATCCGGTGAGGGCGAAGACGAAGTGGTTGGGGATGGAGACCTCGCCGCGGGGAGTGGCGATGGTGAGGTTGTCCTCGGCGATGCGGGCGACGGTGGAGGAGAAGCAGGCGGTGATTTCGCCGCTGACGATGCGGTTGTTGATGTCGGGCAGGACCCAGTACTTGACGTGGTTGTGCATCTGGGGGCCGCGATGGACGAGTGTGACGCGCGCGCCGTGACGCCAGAGGTCGAGCGCGGCGATGGCGGCTGAGTTCTTGCCGCCGATGACGGCGACATCCATGCCGAAGAAGGGGTGCGGATCGTCGTAGTAGTGCTGCACCTTGCTGAGCTCTTCGCCGGGGACGTTGAGTTTGTTGGGCAGGTCGTAGTATCCGGTGGCGAGGACGAGCCTGCGCGCGCGGTGAGTGAGTGGGCGATTGAAGCGGTCGGCGGTGTGGACGGTGAACTGGTCGTCGTGGCCGGAGATGCTCTGGACCGTCTCGTAGGGGCGCAGGTTGAGCGAGTATCGCTCGGCGACCTTGCGGTAGTACTCGAGCGCCTCGGCGCGGCATGGCTTCTGGTTGGGGGTGGTGAAGGGAATGTCGCCGATCTCCAGCAGCTCCGGCGTGGTGAAGAAGGTCATGTGTGTGGGGTAGTGGAAGAGCGAGTTGCAGAGGCAGCCCTTGTCGACGACGAGGGCGGTGAATCCGCGGCGCTGGGCCTCGATGGCGCAGGCCAAACCGGTGGGGCCGGAGCCGATGACGAGCAGGTCGTAGAGGGGAAGTTCAGCTTGCCGAGGGTTAGCCATCCATCGATATTACAGAAGCGCGAGCCTCGTGCATATAACACAAAACGATCATCCGAAGGGCTTTTGTGCCTGCGGCTTCGCCCTTACAGTTCGACCAGTTTGTGGGCGATGGTGAAGAGGGCGAGTTCGAGGCGGGTGGAGACGCCGGTCTTGTCGAAGACGTTGGAGAGGTGGCGCTTGACCGTCTCCTCGCTGATGGTGAACTGCTTGGCGATGTCGCGGTTGCTGCAACCTTCGACGATGCAGGTGACGACCTCGAGTTCCCGGGGGGTGAGGCCGTAGGTTTTGCGATCGGGAACCGCGGCCGCCTGGGCCATCAATTGCTGCAGCGCCTTTACCAGGTTTGCGACGCGCTCGCCACCGATCCAGTAATCGCCGCCGAGCACAGCTCGCAGGGCCTGCGAGAGGTCGCCGGCGACGGAGTCCTTGAGGACAATTCCGCGCGCGCCGATCTGCAGCGCCTCGATGATCTGCTGTGGCGTGATGGTGCCGGTGAGGAGCACGATCTTGACGCGTGGCGACTTGGTCATGATGGCGCGCATGGCTTCGAGGCCGGGCAGGCGCGGCATCAGCAGGTCGAGCAGCAGGATGTCCGGCTCGAGTTCGAGGGTCTGGGTGATGGCGTCGTCGCCATCCCCCGCCTCGCCGACGACGTCGAAGCCGGGCTCATTGAGCAGCATGTTGCGGACGCCGAAGCGAACCACGGGATGATCGTCCGCGACGACGATGCGGATGGCGGGCGGGGCCGGGGCGGCCGGGGCAGATTTTTCGGGAGAAGATTTTTTTGCGGATTGCCGACTCATTACGGCTTTTGCAGGCATTTCCGGTACCTCCACAACTGGGCTGGGGAATCTCCACTCAGACACGTGAACCAAGAATACGCTCAAGCCGGTCGCACGCGGCGGCGAACTCATCAAGAGAGTTAACCTCTTCTGTTCCCGATGTTGCAGCAGCTTCGAGGCCGTCCGCCTCCAACTGGGCCGCCAATGTGTACAGTTCGGTTGCGCCCAGCATTCCACAGCCGCCCTTGATGGCGTGGGCCTGGCGTATGAAGGCTGTCGCATCGTGCGCGGCGGCAAGTTGGCGCATGGAGCGGATGCGCTGGCGCACATCGTCGACGCACAGCGCGTACATCTGACGGAGTCGCGGCGCGGGCATGGAAGCTGCAAGCTGGCGATAGATTGTCTCGTTCAACACGGGCACTCCGCTGGAGCTATTGAGGAGGACATCTACCGCGGATGGCGTCTGTTGCGGGTGGCTGTGCGCGTCTATTTTCGATGCGGGCTGCGGCCCAGAAGAGGCGGCGATCGAGATCAACCTGGAGTTGGACGGCGATCGGCTGGCGGGGCCGGTGACGACGGTCCAGCGGGCTCGCCTGGCTGGAGTTTTTTTCGCACTGGAGGGAGGATTTCGCTCCGCCAGCATGTCTGCGACATCCTTCATAGTGAAGGGCTTCAGGAGAAATCCGTCGAAGCGGGCGAGAATCTGGCCGGGCGGTCGGCTTGCGCTCATCGCCAGCAGGAGCGTCTCCGGGGTGCAGGCGCGGCGGAGTTTGCCGGCCAGTTGGGTACCGGCAAGGCCAGGCATCTGCGCGTCGACGAGCACGAGACCGGGCGCGGCGGTGGAGATGCGGAGATAAGTGAGTGCGGCCTCACCGGATTCGGCGCACTCCACCGCGTAGCCTTCGGCATCGAGGAGCACGCGGAGCAGGTCGCGGCTCATGGGGTCGTCGTCGATGACCAGCACTCGCATCGGCTTGGATTGCGGTGTCACGATTGCCGAGTAGAGTATCAGGCACAGCATCCGAGCGCCACCTGGCGCGGCGTGACCCGGCTGCGGTTGAGGCGTTAGAGTAGGGCGATGGCACATGAGGACGTTTCGGCGCAGGGAGCATACGGCGGGGGCACGCGATGAGGGCTGCGGCGCTGTTGGCGATTCTGCTGTGGCAGGTGGCTGCGGCGAACGAGCCGCCGGTGGCAGAGCCGGGGACGATGCGGTATGAGCGCGCGATTCGCGTGGCTGGTGGCGCGGGACAAGGTGGCGCGGGACAGGCGTGCGCGGCGCTGGACGCGGCGATCTTTCCCCACGCCGCGCCTTCGCTGACGGATGTGCGGATATTTCCGGCTGCGGCGGCGGGTGCGGCGGCGCATGAGATTCCTTACGCGATTACGCTGAGCGAGGCGGAGAGCGAGGAGACCGAAACGGCGCGGCTGCTGAATCTGGGAGTGGGCGCGAGCGGGAAGATCGTATTCGATCTGGAGATGCCGGCGCGGGCGTATACCGGGGTGACGCTCGAACTCGATCCGGCGGTGCATGACTTTGTCGCAACGGCTGTGGTGACTGGGGCGAACGCGCTGGGTGGAAGGACTACGGCGCTGGGGACGTTCACGCTGTTCGATCTGGCGTCGCAGCGGCTTTCGCGGGATACGGCGATTCCGCTACAGGAGTCGACGTTCAAGGTCCTGCATGTGGTGCTGAGCGTTTCTGCTGCGCCGGGGGCTGCGGCGGCGAGATTCGTTCCGGGGATGGTGCGGGGCGCGCAGGTGCCGCCGAGCCGCGAGGCGCAGACGATCTACAGCACGGTGGCGAGTGTCAGTGTCCCGACCACTGGGGAGCTGGCCACTGCGCGCAAGACGCGATTCGATCTTGACCTGCCGCTGCGTGTCCCGGTGGAGCGAGTTTCCTTCGATCTTGCGCCCGGCTATCGCGGCAACTTCAGCCGGGACGTGACGATCCATGCGAGATCGAATCCCGACGCGACGACTCCAGCGGAGAGCCTTCCAGTGGAAAGCGTGACTGGAACCATCTATCGGGTACACACGACGCAGGACGGGCAGACGATCGACCAGCAGGAACTATCGGTTCCGGCAGTGCTGGGGGCGAATTTGCAGCGGGCGGCGAAGGTAGAGGTGACGATTGAGAACGGGGACGACCAGCCGCTGCCGATTGCGGCGGTGCGGCTGGAGATGCGGCAGAGGAAGATCTGCTTCGAGGCGCCTGCGGGCGGGGCTGCGGGCAAAGATTCGGGGCTGGCTTTGTTCTACGGCGATTCCAGGCTGGAGGCGCCGGAGTACGACTATGCGCGGCTGTTTGTGGCGTCGCGCGCGGCGGTGGCGGCAGAGCTTGGGCCTGAGGGGCTGAATGCGAAGTACCGCGCTCCGGCGGCGGAGGTGAGGCCGTTCGCGGAGCGGCATCCGGAGATGTTGTGGATTGCGCTGATTGCGGCAATCTGCGCTCTGGGGATGGTGGCGCTAAAGGCGGCGAAGGCGTCTGGCCTTGGATGAGGCTGATGTCTGTTAACTGAGTCGATTCCCGGGACGACATGAGGACGAATTCCTCTTAAGGCAACCGTACACTCGGCTCTCAGCCAGTCGGTCGTTGGGTATGTGTCGGCTGCGGAGATTGCGATGAAGGCTTCGATTTTTGCTCTTTGTTTTGTGTTTGGGGTTGGTGGGGTGAGCGCGCAGAAGCCTGTCTGGCAACCGACAGCGGGACATAGGCAGGTGGCGATATGGCCGGGGGCGGTGCCGGATGCGCGGCCTGCCAAGGGGCCGGAGAGTGTTGAGACGGACACCGACCCAAAGGAATTGGTTGCTGGCAAGCCGTGGGTCTACATCAGCAACGTCTCGCGGCCAACGATGACGGTCTATTCGCCAACGGGAAAGAATACTGGCGCGGCGGTGGTGGTGTTTCCCGGCGGAGGCTATGAGGAGCTGGCCATCGACCTGGAGGGGACGGAGGCGTGCGACTGGCTGACGGCCAAGGGGATTACGTGCGTGCTGCTGAAGTACCGCGTGCCGGCTCCGAGGTCGGACCCGTATTGGGGCGCATATCCGCAATCGCCGATTGCGCTGGAAGACGCGCAGAGGACGCTGGGGCTGGTGCGGTTTCATGCGGCGGAGTGGCAGATTGATCCACACAAGATTGGCGTGATGGGGTTTTCGGCGGGCGGGCATCTGGTTGCCGCCACCAGCGTCCACTCCGAACGCATCTATGCGGCGGTCGATGCGGCAGACAAGGTGAGCTGCCGCCCGGACTTTGCGGTGGCTATTTATCCGGGGCATCTGTCGTTTGGCGATGAGAATCTGAAGACGCCGAAGCTGAATCCCGACATCGCCAGCCACATTACGCGTCAGGCGCCGCCCACGTTTCTGCTGCAGAACGAGGACGACCATGTGGACAACGTGAACGACTCGCTGGTGTACTACATTGCGCTGAAGAACGCCGGGGTTCCCGTGGAGATGCACCTGTATGCGCAGGGCGGGCACGCCTTCGGGCTGCGGAGGACGAAGCTGCCGGTGACAAGATGGCCTGAGTTGGTGGAGACTTGGCTGGGGATGATTGGGATGATTGCGAAGAATGGCGAATGATGGGGCGCCCGGCTAGGGCAGCCTAGTCGCAGGGGTTCCAGATATCGAATCCTTCGGCATGTGCTGCTTCGAGGAGAGTCTTGTCGGAGGCGATGAAGCGCATGTCTGGCGCAGCGAGCAGGTCACGCGCGACAATAGCACTCCCTAGTTGGACTGCGTCCAATGCTCGCAGATAGTGGCGATCTATCAGTGTGCCTGCGGCTTCGAGGACAGGTGGATTGACCGGCTGCTCGATGATTCGTCTCAGTTCATCCGCGAGCGAATCAAGAGCCAATGCGGCTTCGGAAGGGGACATTCGGTTTCCCTTGCTAAGTCTACAGATGGCGGACCTGGCTTCAGTCTGCGCCAGTGCGGAGACGACCTTGTTGCGGTCGTCTTCCGCCTGGGCAAATCGCAGCATATTGTCGCTGCCCTGCTCTGCGACAAAGAGCTTCAGTAAGGCACTCGTGTCGATGAAATGGAGAATCTAGAACCTCTCTCGGTCGCGCAGAATGAGTTCGGAGGCGGATGGCCCCTCTCCCCGCAGCTTGATGGGCTGGAATCGCGGTGCAACCGCTTGAGCGTACTTCGACTCTCGGTTCAACTTGACCGTTGTGGTTGGGTGCTGCGGCGCTTTTGGATTTGGAATCTGAGTGGTCAATACAGCTCCAATCTCAATTGCCTTCGTCAACACAGCCTGACGTAGTGCCAGGGAGTCAGTCCATCCATAGTCCCGCGCCATCAGATCATTGTCGCGAAACCATTTAAGGGCAATGAACGCTTTGCCCGCTTTCTCTGCATCGGCAAGGGCGACACAGCACTGCTGAATCTGTAGAGACGTAACTTCTGGAAGTTCGGTGCCTGGCAAATCGGCTTTTTCTATCTGCGGTATTCGGTCGCCGGATACGAATCCGAACGAGGTTGGCCCCGACTGCGGCGGCTCGATCAAAGGCTTCGGCATGGCCATTACTGTTGACGTGGATTCCGCACGTTCGAAGTAGATGACGATCTCGCCGGTTTCGGGATTCCAGTTGGAGGCGGCTGCGTTGCTGCGTTTTTTGCGTCCGTCTTCTTCAAGCTGGGCGATGGGGCGATAGCCGGACGGGATCAGAAACTTCAATGCGGCTGTGATTTGCTCGTTCAGGGGGGCGTTACGAATGGCTTCGAGCCCGTTTTGGATGGTCTGTTCGACATCGTTGATGGTCGTTTCATGTGTTGTGGTACTGTTCATTGCGCCTACTGCGTTCAATGTGGTGGCAGCCTCAATCGCATCGTTGACCCAATCATTTCCAGTAGATAATGCCATAATATAATCTCCATTTCAATGTAATATAGTGATGCTTTCTCATATATAAGCGAATGGAGGTTATTTGTCAAATAATTTCTCGTCGGCGGCATGGAGGCATACGGAAAACGGCTTTCAGCGGAGGGCGGCGTCGAGGGTGATGGCCATGGGATGAGTATACGGCGGGGGCGGGGCGGAGGAAAGCGATTCCTGCTGCGGCGGGCGCTCAATGAGCAGTATGTGGCGGCGACGGCGAGGCCGGCGATGAAGTGAGGCGGTGAGACACCCGTGTCTCAGAAGCGAAGATGCTGTCATGAGTGAAATCGAGGGATGGGGAACCCGCCAATCCACCAGAAGAATAAATATATGAGCGCAAGTGCTGCCAAAACGAGCAACACTGGCCGCAACAGACGGAGATAGAGCGGATCGCCCTGATAGGGCGAAGGGATCAACTCAAACTGGGGCGGTGTTGCCGGATTTTCGTGCACTTGCGGAAACGCAGTTTCTTTGGATTGGCCAGGGAGATAGTGGAACTCCCCCGGCGGATGCGAGGGAGGGGTAAACCTTGTGTTGGGTCTCAGGAAGTTAAACCCTCCGGCAAGATCCACACTGAAACTCCTGCGATTCAAGGAACGAAGAATCTTCACGACTTCCTCCTGAACCCGTGCGCGCGGCGTTGGCCTCAGCCGCCGCCATTCGCTGCGCAGATCTTCGGCAGAATTATAGTCTTGTTGATCCGGGGCTGAAGCCCCTGTTCGTTTTGATGATATTCAGTGGGCTAAAGAGGGTGCTGAAGAAGTCGATGAGTTGCGTTGTACCTGCCCTCAGCGGCTAAAGCCGTCTTGCAAACAAAGCATATTACGGCACGGGTGAACCCGTGCCCTTAAGCAAGACGGAGTTTTTCATCAACCTCTAAAGCCCACTGCTCCCTCCGAAGAGCAAGGACAAATGCGGGGGGCCCTCCACTCCGGCTTCGCCTTCGGTCGGGATGACGGATGCGGGTGGAATGGGGCGCCCGGCACCACCTTCGTCGATCCGGCCCAGAAATATGTGCAACCGAAGAGTTCCGCCGGCATCTGCTGCTCTACGGGGAACTACTCGCAATCCACTCTTGAAAGCTGTATGACCGACCCAGAAAGACCCAATCACCGAGGACAAACTATGACAATCGCAGAGAAAGCAGTTTTGGTGACCGGAGCCAATCGCGGCATAGGACAGGCGCTGGTCGAGGAGGCCTTGAGGAGAGGCGCGAAGCGGGTGTATGCAGGTACGCGCCAGCCCCTGGCCCACATGGATGGACGCGTGACGGCCCTAACCCTGGACGTGACCGACGCTGCGCAAGTTCAGGGAGCCGTCGAGGGGGTCGAATCACTCGATATACTCATCAACAACGCCGGCTTTGCGCAGTTCGACGACCTGAGCGATCGTGCCGCGCTCGAGCGGCACCTCGCCGTCAATCTCTTCGGCACCTATGACGTGACCCAGGCTTTCCTGCCGTTGCTGACTCGTTCCCAGGGAGCCATCGTCAACATTCTGTCGGTTGCGGCCTGGGCCGCCTTGCCGATCATTCCGGCCTACTCAATCTCGAAGGCGGCCGCGTTCTCCCTGTCACAATCGCTGCGTGCTCTTCTTGCCGGACAAGGCGTGAGTGTGCATGCCGTCCTGACCGGCCCCGTGGATACGGATATGTCCCGCGGCTTCGACGTACCGAAGGCCTCTCCGGAGTCCGTTGCGCGAGCCATCTTCGACGGAGTGGAGAAAGGCGAGGAGGACATCTTCCCAGATCCCGCGTCGGAGTTCCTGGCTGAAAGTTGGCGCAACGGTGCGTCCAAGGCGATGGAGCGCCAGTTCGCTTCGCTCGTAGCAGCAGCGCCCGTCAACGCATAAACGACAAACTGATCTAACAACAAAAGGAGAGAAACCATGAAGGCTCAAAGTCTCACCATTACCTTTGCGGTAGACCAGACTCCCCAAGAAGTCTTCGCCGCCATCAATAATGTTCGCGGGTGGTGGTCGGGAGAAATCGATGGCAGGACCGACAAACTCGGCGAGGAGTGGACGTATCGCTACAAAGACGTTCACCGCAGCACCCAGAAGATCACGGAGTTTGTGCCGGGGAAGAAAGTCGTATGGCATGTATCGGATGCACAGCTCAACTTTGTCAAAGACAAGACCGAGTGGAACGGCACGGACATCGTCTTTGAGATCGCCAGGAAGGGCGACAAGACCGAGGTCCGCTTTACGCACGTCGGCCTGGTTCCTGCCTTCGAGTGCTACGGTGGCTGCTCCGGCGCATGGGGCTTTTATATCAACGACAGTTTGCGCAACCTGATTACGACCGGGAAAGGGCAGCCCAATCAGAAAGAAAAAGGTGGTGGGGACTCCGGCAAGCCTGCATCCACGAAAGCCGCGTGACCCGCGCGGCGAGGCTGATTAGCGGAGGGCGGCGTCGACTTCTTTGTAGAAGGAGGGGGATTTGAGGATTTCGCGGGGCTTGCTGCCGTCGGCGGGGCCGACCAGGCCGTCGTGCTCCATCATGTCGATGAGGTGGGCGGCGCGGCCGTAGCCGATGCGCAGGCGGCGCTGGAGGAGCGAGGTGCTGGCCTTGCCGAACTCGAAGACGAGACGGACGGCGTCGTCGAATAGGTCGTCGTCCTCCTGGCTGGATTCGCCGTCGGCGGCGTTGGCGGAGTCTTCCTTGGGGCCTTCGAGGAAGCCGTGGACGTACTCGGCCTCACCCTGCGCCTTCCAGAAGGCGGTGACGGCGGAGATTTCTTTTTCGGTGACAAAGGGCGCGTGGACGCGCTGCACGCGGCTGGTGCCGGGGGGAAGGTAGAGCATGTCTCCCTTGCCGAGGAGGGATTCCGCGCCGTTGGAGTCGATGATGGTGCGCGAGTCGACCTTGGTGGCCAGGCGGAAGCTGATGCGGGTGGGGATGTTGGCCTTGATGAGGCCGGTGATGACATCGACCGAGGGACGCTGTGTGGCGAGGACAAGATGGATGCCGACGGCGCGGGCCATCTGGGCGAGGCGGGTGATGGACTCTTCGACGTTGGCGCGGTCGAGCATCATGAGGTCGGCGAGCTCGTCGATGATGATGATGATGTAGGGGAGGGGTTCCTGGTCGGCGTCGTCGAAGAGGTAGTCGGAGCCGTGGTCGAAGAGCTTGTTGAACTGGTCTATATTCCGCACATGATTTGCCGCAAGTAATTTGAGGCGGCGCTCCATCTCGCGGACGGCGTTGCGCAGGGCGTTGGCGGCGAGTTTGGCGTCGGTGATGATGGGGGTGAAGAGGTGGGGAATGCCCTCGTACATGCCCAGCTCGACGCGCTTGGGATCGACCAGGATCATGCGGACCTGTTCGGGCGTGGAGCGGTAGAGGACGGACATGATCATGGCGTTGATGGCGACGGATTTGCCGGAGCCGGTGGAACCGGCGATGAGGATGTGGGGCATGGCGGCGAGGTCGGCGGTGACGATGCGTCCGTTGATGTCCTTGCCGAGGGCGATGGCGAGCCTGGATCGGGTTTTGGCGAAAGACTCGGACTCGACCACATCGCGCAGCCAGATGGTCTCGCGCTGGTGGTTGGGGACCTGGATCCCGACGGTGGATTTGCCGGCCATGCGCTCGATGAGGATGGATTCGGCGGCCATGGCGAGGCAGAGATCGTCTGCGAGACCAGTGACGCGGGAGTACTTGACGCCGGCGTCGGGGTGGAACTCGAATGTGGTGACGATGGGGCCGGGGTTGATCTGGGTGACCTGTCCGTTGACGCCGAACTCGGCGCACTTCTGGACGAGGGTGCGGGCTTCGGCGCGCAGGGCCTCCTCGCGGACGACGGGGACCTCGTCGGAGCGGTAGAGCAGCGAGGAGGGCGGGAGCTTATATCCGCGGATGGACTTGGGGGTGATGGTGACCTGCTTGATGTCGGCGTCTGCGCGCTTGCCGAAGGCGATGGAGTTGGGCTGGGGCGGCGCGGCAGGCGTGGGTGCAGTCTCCGCAATCCCACCCATGCGGTGAGACTGCATGGATGGGGCACCCGGCGCGGGAGACGGTTGCGGTGTGCGCGCGGGGGGAAGCTCGGGAAGTTCGAGGCGTGAGGACTCGTCTGCATTACGGGAGCTGAACGGGGCGGCGGCGGCGGCAAGCTCGGCGGCGAAGGGCGCGGCGGCAGCGGCGGCGGTGCCCAGCGCGGTCGCAGGAGGCGCATCGACATGGGTGCGGGGCATGGACTGCCAGACGGATGCGGGGGCTTCATCGGGCTGGACGGCGGCATCGGGCGGCGTGGCGGGAGGGGATTGCCGGCGACGCCTGCGTCCCAACCAGCCGAAGAGGCCACTCAGCAGGGTGGAGTGGGCGGTGGAGTCTGCCACGGGCTTGTGCTGGAGATTCAGCTCCAGGGCTGCCTGATCGAGGGACTGTTCGCGGCGGCTGGTAAAGACCTCAGTGGCGGATTCGGGCGTGAGGACGGGCCCGAGCGTGAGGGAGGGTTCCAGCGAGGCTGCGGAGTTGGACTGCTGGCGCAGGGCGATGTGCCGGCGCAGGGCGCGCTTTTCGGCGCGGGCCAGGGCTCGGCGAGCGCGCCAGTTGTGCAGGCGGTCGAAGAGGCTGCGCAGCAGGGAGAAGTGCGTCTCCACCCACTGGCGGGCGGTGTGGAAGGTGAAGGTTGTGGCTAGGTAGACGGACATTACCACCATCAGGGCGAGGACGATGGAGGCACCGGGAAGGTTGAGGTAATGGACCATGGCATCGGCGAGCAGGCGTCCGGTGACGCCCTCGATGGGCAGGGCGTGACGCCAGAAGAGGGTGCGCGGAAGCAGGCCGACGGCGGCCGGGGCAAAGACGATCCACAGACCGAGGCCGAGGAGGCGCGCCATCGCGGAGCCGGCGGGGCGCTGGCGCATCCAGCAGAGGCCAAGGCGGCCAAGGAGGATGGGAAGGAAGAAGGCACTGATGCCGATGGCCTGGAGGATAAGGTCGGCCAGCCACGCTCCGGCGAGGCCGGTCCAGTTGTGGGCAGGGCCGGCGGCCAGGCGCGCGGCGAGTCCGGCGGAGGCGTGCGCCGCGGCGGCGTAGTTGCCGACCGTGTCGGCGGAGGGGTCGGCCGGGGTGTAGGTGGCCAGCGCGAGGAAGAGGAGGCTGGCGAAGACCAGCACCACGAGGCCGAGTATCTCGTTGAGGCGGCGGTTGCGGGTTGGAGTCGAGACCAGCCTGAGTGGTTTCATGGGGGCAAGCGCGGGGCCCGGACTTCGTTCGATCCGCGGCTGGAACGCGCCTGAGGGCGGTCGCCATGACGCGGACAGATGAAGGGCCGGGAACCGCTAGAGCTACCCCGATTATCCCAGAGCGGGAGCATGAAAAAAGAAAAGTTACAGGTGTGGACTCAGGATGCAAACCCATGGGGCGAAATGCGGGGGTCCCTCCACTGCGGCGGCAAAGTACGCCGCCTCCGGTCGGGATGACGAACTTAGAGACAAATGCGGGGGGCCCTCCACTGCGGCGGCAAAGTGCGCCGCCTCCGGTCGGGATGACGAACATAGAGACAGAGGCAAAATGGCCCCTGCGGAGGTCAAGTGCGCTCACTGTGGGCCGATAGGGAGAAGGAGAGGCCCGTGCGGCAGAAGCCTCCGCGTGGGTGCCATTGCATGGGGCGCTCAGCCGGGATGCGATTCAAAGGATGCCAGGGATGTATCTCAGGAAGTTGGGACTCAAGCCGAAGATTGCGATTGGATTCGGGTCGGTGCTTGCGATCACCGCCGCGATGGGCCTGATGGGCTACCGGTCGGCGGTGATCAGCCAGAAGACCTCGCGGGAAGTGAAGATCGATTCCGCCAAGAAGGACATCACCGGCTTGCTGCTACAGGACCTGCTGACCCAGAGGGTTGGCGAGCGCGATATTTTGATGGGCAAGGGCAACGGCAACCTGCGCCTGTATGAACACGGCGAGCAGGACTTCCGCAATGCGATGGATGAGCTGCAGCCGCTGCTTACAACCGATGAGGCCAGGGAACAATTCGCGCGCACCGAAGCGGCCAGAGTCAACTATGTCCGCCGCAACGATCAGGTGGTCGCCAGGTACCGGGCGGGAGACACAAACGGTGCAAACGAGATGTTCAGGGAGGATGAGGGGAAGGCGGCGAGCGACGCGCTGGCATCTGCCATGAGCGATATGTCGGCGGCGTTTGAGCGGCAGCGGCAGGACGCCCTGAGCCGGGAGGAAGCCTCCGACAGCAGTTCCAAGACGCTGATGCTGCTTCTGGCGCTGGCCGGCCTGGTGATCGGATCGACGATAACCTTCGTGATTATGCAATCGATCGTGCAGGCGATCCACAGGATGTTGGCGATGATCGAGAACGTCTCCTCCAACAACCTGATGGTGGAAGACATGGAGGTGGAGAGCAACGATGAGATGGGCAAGGCCGCGCAGGGGCTGAACCGGATGAAGAACGGCCTGCGCTCGGTTATGCTGTCGATCGCATCGACCGCGGAGGATGTTTCGGGATCGAGCCGCGAGATTTCGACGACCGCATCGCAGGCGGCGGGAAGCGCGGAGAACCAGAAGCAGCAGGTAGGCCAGATCGCCACCACCATGCAGGAGATGGCGATGACGGTGCGCGAGGTCTCGCAGCACTCGAACACCGCCGAGAGCTCCGCCAAGAGCGCCGCCGCCAGCGCGCGAGAGGGGGGAAAGATTGTGGAGGACGTGCTGGAGCGGATGCGCGGCATTGCCCAGTCTGTGCGTGAATCGGCGGCCAAGATCGAGCAGTTGAGGGCGCGGTCCGAAGAGATCGGCAGGATTGTGGGGGTGATCGACGAGATCGCCGAGCAGACCAACCTGCTGGCGTTGAATGCGGCCATCGAGGCTGCGCGCGCGGGCGAACAGGGGCGTGGCTTTGCCGTGGTGGCGGGCGAGGTCCGGCGGCTGGCGGAGCGGACCGCTGCCGCGACCCAGGAGATCGCGACGGTGATCCAGAACGTGCAGACAACCACCGTGGATGCGGTGCGGCAGATGCGCTCCGGCACCGCGGCCGTGGAGCAGGGCGTGGAGGCGACGGGCAAGGCGGGCGAGTCGATCCAGCGGATCATCCGCGAGGCAGACAAGGTGGGCACGATGGTGGCCCAGATCGCCATCTCGGCAACGCAACAGGAGACCGCGACCGAGCAGGTCACCGCCGGCATGAGCCAGATCAACGATCTTGCCATTGAATCCGCGGACGGTTCTCAGCTTTCGGCACGCTCCTGCGAACAACTCTTCGACCTGGCGCTGGGACTGCAGAATATTGTGGCCCGGTTCGATGTGGGCCAGCGCGAGATGGGCCAGCCCGGAGCCCGGCTTTCGCGCGATCCGCGGCCGGACGCGCGCCTGTGCGGCGGACGCCATGACGCGGAGCTGGACGCGGACAGACGAAGGGCCGTGAACCGCTAGAGCTACCCCCGAATATCCCAGAGCGGGAGCAGGAAAAAAGAAAAGTTGCAGGTGTGGACTCAGGATGCAAACCCATGGGGGTGGGAGGCATCTATCCTTCCAGCAGTCGCTGTCCGGGAGATTGTCTTTTGGGCGGAGTTGAGAAACAGCATTGGACGGGAGGGGGCGCGCGGTTTTCGCGATTTCTCTCGCTCGCCGCTGGTGCAGGAGAATCGCGTCCAGCCAGCGGACCCCGACCCAACCGATGTTCCACAGCGCGCCGCGCTGCACACTGAATGAATGAAGGGAAATCGACCATGGCAACGGATGCAGCAAGGACCTATCGACTGGAAAGCGCTTTGAAGTCGGTTATCAATGTTCTCGAAGACGGGCAGAAGGGCATGGCTGAGATCGGGGAGTACCTGAAGGATGAGCGGCTCAAGATTTTTTTCCTCGCCGAGTCTTTGAAGCGCGCCAACTTCCGGGGCGAACTGGAGAACGAACTTCATCGCCACGGCGTAGCCGATGTTCACGAGTCTGGCACGGCGGCGGGTGTGTTGAATCGTGCGTGGTCCGAACTGAAGGCCAAGCTGGGAGGCGGCGACCCTATGCTGCTGGAGACCGCCGAGCAGGGTGAAGACGAGGCCGTGGATGTGTACAAGGATGCGCTGGAGCAGGAGTTGCCGCTTCCCCTGCGGCAGTTGCTGACCGCGCAGCAGACGCAGATCGTCTTGTCGCACGACTTCGTCCGCGAGCAGCGCGACGCGCTGCGTGTGAAGTAAGTTCCAGACTGAAGAGGCTGCGGAAAAAGGCTTGTTTGGCGCTACGAGCAGGCGGCCCGGGGCTAAAGCCCCTTGATTCGATTGGCCTTATTCAGGGGGCTGAAGCCCCCTGCTCCCTCCGAAAGACAAGGACGGGGGTTTTTCCGCAACCTGTGAAGCTGCCTGCTCCCTCCAATAAGGCAAAAACGGGAGTTTTTCCGCAACCTGTGAAGGCCCCGTTCTGCACTGAGGCAGAAGGGGGGTCAAGTGCGTGCGTGGCAGGCCGATAGAAGAAGGTGAGACACAAGAGCAAGCGATTCCGCGTGGATGACGGGGCCAGGGCTGCTGTGTCGGCGCGCGGTACAGAGGAAGCCTGAAATGAATCTGAGGAAGTTGGGATTGAAATCGAAGATCGTGATTGGATTTGGATCGCTGCTTGCGATTATCGCGGGGATGAGCCTGATCGGCTACCGGTCGGCGGTGATCAGCGAGAAGACATCGCAGGAAGTGGCGATCGATTCCGCCAAGAAGGACATCACCAGCTCGATGCAACAGGCGATCCTGCTGATGCGCGTCGGCGAGCGCGATGTGCTGATGGGTACAGTGAAAGACAACGCACATCTCTTCGAGCACGGCGAGGCGGACTTCAACCAGGCGCAGGACGAGATGAAGCCGCTGATCTCCACGGACGAGGACCGGGCACTCTTCGATCAGGTCCTGCAGACCTATACCGCGTATTACAACCGCAATCTGGTTGTGCTCAACGTATGCCGGGGAGGGGACACAAACGGCGCAATCGAGATGTTCCGGGGGCATGACGGGATCTTGTTGAGCAACGATCTGTCCAAAGCCATGGACAATATGACGGCGGCGTTTGAGCGCCAGCGGCAGGGCGCTCTGGGACGGGAGGAAGGCACCGACAGCTGGTCGAAGACGCTGATGCTGATTCTGGCGTTTGCGGGCCTGACGATCGGATCGGCGATCGCGTTTGTGATTGCGGAGTCGATCGTTCATGCGATTCACAGAATGTCGGCGATGATCGAGAGCGTCTCGTCCAACAACCTGGTGGTGGAAGACATGGAGGTGGAGAGCGACGACGAGATGGGCAGGGCGGCGCAGGGGCTGAACAAGATGAAGAACAGCCTGCGCTGCGTGATGCTGTCGATTGCGTCGACGGCGGAGAATGTTGCGGGATCGAGCCGGGAGATTTCGACGACGGCAACGCAGGCCGCCGACAGCGCGGAGAACCAGAAGCAGCAGGTGGGCCAGATCGCCACGACCATGCAGGAGATGGCGGCGACGGTGCGCGAGGTCTCGCAGCACTCGAATACGGCGGCGCGCTCCGCCAAGAGCGCCGCCGAGAGCGCGCGCGAGGGCGGAAAGATAGTGGAGGACGTGCTGAAGCGGATGCGCGGCATTGCACGGTCGGTGCGTGAATCGGCGGCGAAGATCGAGCAACTGGGGGCCCGATCCGAAGAGATTGGCAGGATTGTGGGAGTGATCGACGAGATCGCCGAGCAGACCAACCTGCTGGCGCTGAATGCGGCGATCGAGGCTGCGCGCGCGGGCGAACAGGGACGTGGCTTTGCCGTGGTGGCGGGCGAGGTTCGGCGGCTGGCGGAGCGGACCGCAACCGCGACGCAGGAGATTGGGATGATGATCGAGAAGGTGCAGTCGATTACCGTGGATGCGGTGCAGCAGATGCGCACCGGCACGGCGACCGTGGAGCAGGGCGTGGAGGCAACCGGAAAAGCGGGCGAGTCGATCGAGCGGATCATACGCGAAGCAGACAAGGTGGGCACCATGGTGGCGCAGATCGCCAGCTCGGCAACGCAACAGGCAAGTGCGACCGAACAGGTGACCACCAGCATGAGCCAGATCAACGATCTAGCCATTGAATCGGCCGAGGGTTGTCAGCTTTCGGCACGCTCCTGCGAACAACTCTTCGACCTGGCGCTGGGACTGCAGAACATGGTGGCCCGGTTCGACGTGGGCCAGCGCGAGATGAAGGCGGGAAAGCCACATCTAGTGGCGAATTTGAAAGATGCGGCCTGAGAGGATTTGCTTGACGGCAGAGTGCGCGACGCGGAAGCAGGATGCGGATCGGAACGTGCGGGACTCAACGGCCGTGAGATGGGTCGGGGGTGGGGGCGGTGGAGAGATCGACGTCGAGGGGGGCGGGGGCGGGAGTGTCGCAGTTGCCGTCGGTGTAGGTGCGGGCGCAGGAACGAGTGATGGAAGTGCGGCAGGGTGATTGGGCGAACTGCCAGGCGGTGGCGTCGGGTGAGCCGCTGAGCGCGACCGGAGGCGGCTGTAGGACGCAACCGGGCGCAGGCGGACAGGCGTCCTGGATGACCCAGAAGGCGATGGGGTGGAGGTGGTTGGCGGCGACGCGGGCGCGAATGTCTTGAATGGTGGTGATGGTTGCGGGCTTGCCGTCGGGGCCACGGCCATCGGCGACGGGCTGTCCGCTGGCGTAGACGCCGGGGAGATAAGCGGAGCGCGCGACGGCTTCGGTCCATGCGAGGAGGTAGTCGGCCTGCTCGGGAAGCAGGCGACCGCCCTCTTCCTGGTCGAGGAAGAGGATGGCACCGGCGGGGAATCCCTCGCGGATGGCGGCGGCGACGGCGGCGGCGGCGTCGGCGCGGCCGAGGGCGGCGGGGGAGCTGCCGCGAAGGGATGCGTGGGTGAGCTCGGAGTCGAGGCGGCCGTTGGCGACGATGAGGAAGCCGAAGCCGGCGCGGAGGAGGGTTTCGCGCTTGCCGATCCAGGAGTTGTGGGTAGTGCGGGGCGGGTTGGTGAGCCAGTATCCGGTGAAGGCGAAGTGCTTGCGCAGTTCGGGGAGGGCGGCGTCTCCGGGGTAGTCGTTGCGGTCGAATCCGAGGTAGGCGGGGGCAGGGGCGGGGGATGGAGACTGAACGGACGTCTGCTGGGCGAGCGCGGCGGCTGCGGCAAGGGCGACGGTGGCGGCGAGAATAAGGAGGCGCAAAGGGGGGGCTCCATTGTTGCGCGAAACGGATTTTGCGGGCGGACGAGTGCGGTTCCGGTCGAGACTTAAGGGTACGCCAGAACGTTGCTTTTGACCCCACTCATTCCACCCCACCAGCGAAGCTGGCCGGGACCCCATTTATCGCGATAAAGCCTCTATGAATGCGGCACCCACGAATGTACACTGTTGTCAAAATTGATTCCGATGCGAAAGGGCGGGTTACCCGCCCTACTATCTCCTCTTTCCAACTATGGATCCCGACCTGTATGTCACTTGCCACAATCTCCCGTATTGGCGCCTGTATTCTTTTTGCTTCCGCACTCACCCATGCTTACGCAAAGTCGTCTACCCTGGAGTACATCTACCCTTCCGAAACGGATCCGAACATCAAACAATACAACGATGCCAACGTTGTCATACGTCCGAAGCAGATGGATGGCGCACCGCTGATGGTGTTCCTTCCCGGAACTGACGGTAAGCCGGAGAACGCGAAGCTGCTGCTGAGCGTAGCAGCAGAACAGGGGTACCGCGCGATCGGCCTTGAATATAACGACACGCCCGCGGTGATCCAGATATGCCCGAAAAACCCCGATCCGGATTGTTCCGCCAACTTTCGCGAGATGCGAACCTGGGGCACCGGCCCTGGCGCACCGCGTGTCTCGAATCCTGCCAATGAGAGCATCGAGGGCCGCCTGGTCTCACTGCTAAAGCTGCTCGCCAAGAAGTACCCGAATGAAAAGTGGGATGCATACCTCACCCCGGACAATAAGCCGGTCTGGTCTAAGATCGCAGTCACGGGCCTATCGCAGGGTGCCGGCATGGCAGCCTTGATTGCAAAGAAGTATCTCGTCTACCGTGTCATTCTCTTCTCCTGCCCGATCGACTATATTGGCGCGCCGGAGACGATCCTGAACTCGAATACCATCCAACTTGCACCCTGGATAAACAACTCCTCGGTTACGCCTCCGGATCAGTGGTACGCCGAGCGCAACTCTCGCGAGCCTTTCAATCCGGGATTGTCAAAGGCTTATCCCCTGCTCGGTATCCCCGCAGATCATATCCGTGTCAACGATCTTGGGCTGCCACCCGGGGTGGTGAGTATTTCCAGTCCCATGTTCTTTCATACCGCGAACATCATGGACGAGCGCTACAGTTCGGAGTGGCGGTTCTTCTTCGGAAAAGTGCCCACCAACTAGCCACGGCATATCCTACGCAGGGTGCTACGAGGCAGGCAGGCCGTCACCATTCTCTTGCCTACCTGCTTTTAATCCAGGGCAGGTGGGCCAGCCTTTCGTTGCTGAATTGTATCGGCCACAGCATACACCCACCAGAAGCAGATTCCTCCGCCTTCGACAAGCTCAGGGTACGGAATGACAAACAAGAGGGACTGTTGAATTCTGGGGTTACGGCGGGAGACTCTGGGCAAGCGATGGGGGCTTGTGCTACCTTTTCAATCCATGAGCACAAACCTGGAATGGCAGACGATCGACCCGCGATTTCCCATTGGACCCTATGCCAGCCCCGGCAACGTGGCAGCCGCCGAGCGACGCGACGCGATTGCGACGCTGGAGGGGCTGCCTTGCCATCTGCGCGACGCCGTCGAGGGGCTGGACGAGAGCCAGCTCGACACGCTCTACCGGGAGGGTGGATGGACGGTGCGGCAGGTGGTTCACCACGTTGCAGACAGCCACATGAATGCGTTTATCCGGCTGCGGCGGGCGCTGACCGAGGATTGGCCGCTGATCTCGCCATACGACGAGAAGGCGTGGTCGATGCTGGTGGATTCGAGGACTGCTCCGGTGGGGTTCTCGCTGGACCTGATCGAGGGACTGCACGAGCGCTGGGTGCAAATGCTGAAGTCGCTGACCGTGGATGAGTGGCAGCGCGGCTTCAAGCACGCCAAGATGGGACCGATGACGATTGAGGCCTCGACGCTGCTGTATGCGTGGCACTCGCGTCATCATGTGGCGCACATCACACACCTGAGAAAGAAAAAAGGCTGGAAGTGATGGATTGCAGGAAGGTCTTTGTTAGACTTTGCTGCACATGAGACAGACGGGAATCCCTTCCGCTGAACAGACGCCGGAGCAGATTGCGGCGGCGCTGGAGTGTTTTCTGGTGGAGCACGCGAAGGCGGTGGTGACGGAGGAGGGGAAGGTCCTGTTCGACATGCGGGCGGCGAAGTACTCGCTGACGACCGAGCATGGACGATGCACGCTGCAACTGTGGAGCGAGGAGCGGAACGTCGTTCGACGAGTGACGGCGGCGGTGGAACGGGGTACGTTGCGGGACCGTATGCTCAGACTTTCGACGCAGCGATTTGGGCAGACGCGGCCGGGGTCGCTGGAGATTCTGGCGGATAAGGACCGGCGGACGCCTTCGACTCGTGAGGCCACGCGGGTGCGCTACTTGAAGGCGCTGGAGCGGGTGATGCTGCGCGGCGGCGGGAGTGGGGATGCGTGGGGCGAGTGGAAGGCGGAGGGATTCCGCACCGCGATGGACCTGGAGAAGAGCTTCGGGCCGGCGTACGCGCGCGGCTCGCTGGTGCACGGGAACCAGGCGTGGGCGGTGATCGCGGTGAATGCGGAGGAGACGCAGACGACCGTGGATGGGATATTGACGCTGGGAGTGCTGTGGCTGGCGCACTGCCGAGAGACCAGCGGCGACCGCAGGCCGTGGCGTCAATATCGTGGGCTGCGGATGATTGTGCCGCGCGGGATGGCGACGCTGACTGCATCGCGGCTGGCGTGGATGAATCGGGACGCGGCGCAGTGGGAGCTGTGGGAGTTCGACGAGAAGACCGAGGAGATGGAGCAGAGGGACGCGGCGGACCATGGCAACCTGACGACGCGGCTGATTCATGCGCCGAATGAGGCGGCGGCACGGGAGCGGTTCGCGGAGGCTGCGGCGCGGGTGATGGCGCTGGTGCCGGAGCTGATGCGCGCGGCGGTGGAGCAGAGGATCCAAAGCGGCGCGGAGATGGCGTTTCGGCTGCATGGACTGGAGTTTGCGCGGGTGCGCATGGGGTATGCGGGGCAGAGCTTCAATCGCGTGCAGGAGATTACGTTTGGCGCGGGAGCGAATGAGACTCCGCTGACGGAGGAGAATGCGGGAGAGCTGCGCGACCTGGTGGCGCGGCTGTTTGAGCGGCGCGAGGCGGGAGGGGACAAGCGCGATGCGCTGTACCGGATGCAGCCGGAGCGATGGCTGGAGAGTGAGCTGCGGCGCGACGTTTCGCTGATCGACGCGCATCTGGACGCGGCGCATGTGTACACGCAGGTACCGGCGTTTGCCGCGTCGGACCGGGGAATGCTGGACGTGCTATCGGTCGGTAAAGATGGGCGGCTGGCGGTGATCGAGTTGAAGGCGGACGAAGATCTGCATCTGGCGTTGCAGGGGCTGGATTACTGGGTGCGGGTGCGCTGGCATCACCAGCAGAATCCCGATGCGGCGAGCGGGCTGGGCGAGTTTCAGAAGCATGGGTACTTCGGTGGCGTGAGGCTGGCGGAGAGCGATCCGCGGCTGTACCTGGTGGCCCCGGCGCTGCGGGTGCATCCGGCGACCGAGGTGGTGCTGCGGTATCTTTCGCCGCGGGTGGAGTGGGTTCTGGTGGCGATCGACGAGAGATGGCGGCGGCAGGTTAAGGTGGTTTGGCGGAAGCGGAGGGGGGAGTTGAAAGAGCCTGAAAGATACAATCATGGGAGTGGTAATGTTTGATTGGGACGAGGCGAACCTGGCGCACATTGCCGGACATGGAGTTACTCGTGAAGAGGTCGAGGATGCGATGAGCATTGCGCCAATCGACCTGATGCGCCAATACTATGAAGACGAAGACCGGTTCGTTCAGTTGGGTGTTACTTCGGCTGTTCGGGTATTGGTAGTTATTACAACGTGGAGAGGCGATTTGATTCGCGTCGTCTCGGCTTATCCAGCACCTACATCGCTGCAACGGCAATACTGGGAGGAACGGAGGCTGATATATGGAGACTAACGATATTAAGCGGCCCCCGCGTTTTGCCAACGAAGGTGAAGAATCCGAGTGGTGGGCTGCAAATCCAGAGTTTGTATTGCAGGAGTTCGAGCGAGCGAAGGCCGAAGGACGGCTTGGACATGGTACCGTCATGCGGCTGGCAGCAGAGCGCAGGGCTGCGAGCGGCAGGGTTGTCGCGCTGGATGCGGTGGACATAGAGATTGCGAGCAAGCTGGCGGAGCGCAAGGGGATCGAGCGGGAGGCTTATTTGAAGGAGCTGGTCCATACTGCACTTCTGAAGGAAGCGGAATCGCTGGATCAGTCGTCAGCGGCGTGAGTCATGGAGTTGGGATGATTATGCGGAGTACGTGGCTTGGGTTGTTGATGGTAGGAGCTGCGCTTGGCTTGGCGGCGAATGCGCAGGCGGCGCGGACGAAGACGAATGTGGACCGGGGATGGAAGTTCCTGCTGGGCGATGAGGCGCGGGCCAGCGATGCGGCCTTCGACGACAGTCGATGGCAGTATGTGAACCTGCCGCACTCGTTCAGCGAGCCGTACTTTCGTTCGCCGGACTTTTATGTGGGGTATGGGTGGTATCGGCGGCACATTCGCGTGGATGCGGCGGCGGTGAAGGAGCAGGCCTCGCTGGAGTTCGAGGGAGCGTTTCAGGACGCTGAAGTGTGGGTCAACGGGAAGAAGGCTGGAGAGCATCTGGGTGGGTACACGGGATTCTCGCTGGACATTACCGGGGATCTGCACGCGGGCGACAACGTGATTGCGGTGCGGGCGAACAATCTCTGGAATGGGCAACTGAATCCGCGCGCGGGCGAGCATGTCTTCAGCGGCGGCATCTATCGCGATGTTTATCTGGTGACGACGGCAGCGGTGCATGTTCCCTGGTATGGAACCTTCGTGACGACGCCGAAGGTCTCGAATGATGCAGCAACAATCGATGTGAAGACGGAGGTACGGAACTCGTCGGAGGAGGCTGCGACTGTGGTGTTGAAGACGGCGATTCTCGATCCTACGGGGAAGCAGGTTGCCGAGTATTCGACGGAGCAGAAGATCGACGCGGGAGAGCTTGCGACGGTGGACCAGAGCGGCGTGGTGAGTGGGCCAAAGCTGTGGTCGCCGGAGACGCCGCGGCTCTATACCGCTGTGAGTCGCATCGTTGTGAAGGGCGTGGTACAGGACGAGTTTCGCACGCGATTTGGAATTCGCTGGTTTACCTGGACGGCGGACGATGGGTTTACGTTGAATGGGAAGCATCGCTACTTCCACGGCGCGAATGTGCATCAGGACCACGCGGGCTGGGGCGATGCGGTGAGCAACGCGGGCGCGCGGCGCGATGTGGCGATGGTGAAGGAGGCGGGCTTCGACTTCATTCGCGGCTCGCATTACCCGCACAAGCCGGCGTTTGCGGATGCGTGCGATGAGCTGGGGGTGTTGTTCTGGTCGGAGAACGATTTCTGGGGGATCGGCGGATACAAGGGCGATGGATACTTCAATGCCAGCTCGTATCCGACGGTCGAGGCAGACCAGACCCCGTTTGAGGCGCATGTGTTGCAGAGCCTGGCGGAGATGATTCGCATCAATCGGAACCATCCGTCGATCATTGTGTGGAGCATGTCGAACGAGCCTTATTTTTCGCCGGCGGCGGTGATGCCGAAGGTGCGCGCGCTGCTGGCCAAGGAGGTGGCGGAGAGCCATGAGCTGGACCCGACGCGGCCTGCGGCGATTGGCGGGGCGCAGCGCGGAGGGATCGACCTGATCGGCGATGTGGCGGGATACAACGGCGATGGCGCGCGGCTGTTTATTCATCCGAAGGTGGCGAGCGCGGTCACGGAATACGGATCGGCCAAGGAGGATCGACCGGGGACTTACGATCCGCATCTGCGCGATCTGGCGGGGCAGCCGGAGTTTCAGTGGCGCGGCGGGCAGGCGATCTGGAGCATGTACGATCACGGGTCGGTGGCGGGAGCCGAGGGAACGACGGGGATTGTGGACTACTTCCGGCTGCCGAAGCGCGGGTGGTACTGGTATCGCAATGCGCTGGCCGGGGTGGCTCCGCCGGTGTGGCCGGTGGATGGGAAGGCTGCGGGGTTACGGCTGACTGCGAGCAGTCCGGTGATTGCGCACGCCGATGGCACGGACGATGTGCAGGTGATCGTCACGGTCGTCGATGCGGCGGGCAAGCAGATCGGCAACACGCCGGATGTGACGCTGGAGGTGGCGCGCGGACCGGGCGAGTTCCCGACGGGCAAGTCGATTGCGTTCAAGAAGGGCACGGATATTCCGATTCTGGATGGGCAGGCGGCGATCGAGTTTCGCACGTACTACGCGGGGACGACGGTGATTCGGGCGACATCGCCGGGACTGCCGGCGTCCCGGCTGACGGTGGTGTCGAAGGGCGCGCCGGAGTACGTGGCGGGAAAGTCACCGGAGTATGTGGCGGGGCCGTATGTGCGATTCATCGGGCGGATGCAGACGGTGGCGGAGCAGGTGGCGAACATTGCGCTGGACCGGCCCACGAATGCGAGCAGCATGGCGGCGGGGCACCAGTCGAAGCTGGCCACCGATGGCGACAATGCGACGTACTGGGCTGCGGACGCGAGTGGGCCGCAGTGGTGGGAGAGCGATCTGGAGGGCGTCTACGATGTGAGCGCAGTGAGCGTGCGATTTGCGGGCGTGGGGAGCTATGGGTACGAGATTCAGGGCTCGACCGACGACAGGATGACTTGGAAGACGGTGGCGAAGGGAACGGCGGAGGCTGGTGCGGGAAAGGCTGTGGTGATCGCGCTGCCAGCGGGGACGCGCACCAGCGGAGTGCGGATTGTGCTGGATTCGGTGCCGGAGGGTGCGGTGCCGGGGCTGGCCGAGGTTGCGGTGCGGGGCGCGCGGGCGAAGTAGGTCTGCGTGTAGACTTCGCAGATTTCACTTGATCCCAAATTGGGAGCAGAGTAGGATTGTCGAGTGAGAGTTGTCGCACGGAACACTCTGACGGGGTTTGTCCAGAACCGGGTTCCACGCGGGCAGAGGCGGCTCGTCGCGCAGCACTTGCAGGCTTGGTTCAAGCTGGTGAAGGCTGCGCGCTGGGCGAGTTCGGCGGAGATGAAAGAGCAGCTTCGCTCGGTGAGTATTGTCTCGGCGCAGCGAGTTGTCTTCAATATCAAGGGGAATGAGTACCGGCTGGTTGCGGGGATCAACTATCAGAGTCAGGCCATCTTCATCAAGTGGATTGGCACGCACGCCGAGTACGACAAGATTGACGTTTCGACGGTGCGACACGAGGAGGAGCGTTATGGGAATCTATCCAATTCGAAATGAGGCAGACCACACGCGCGCGCTACGCAGGATTGAGGCGTTGATGGATGCAGAGAGCCTGACCACGGAGCAGGGCCACGAGCTGGATGCGCTGGTGACGCTGGTGGAGGCTTACGAAGAGAAGAACTTTGCGATCAAGGAGGCATCCCCGATTGCGGTCATCGAGTACATGATGGATCAGAATGGGCTGACGCGAAAGGACCTGGAACCGATGATTGGCAGCAGGGCGCGCGTCTCTGAGGTGCTGAGCGGGAAGCGACCGTTGACGCTGGCGATGATCCGCGCTCTGTCGAACGCGTGGTCGATCTCGGCGGATCTGCTGCTGGGCAAGACGGTTAGGCAGAAGCATCGGCGAGCAGGGAGTGCGAAGGACTCTTCGCGCAAGGTGCCGACGAGAAGTACGGGGCGGATGAAGAAGGCTGTCGCGGCGTAAGGCATTTTTTGCTAATGGTGTAAAGCATCGCGCCACGAACAAAATGCGGGGATTCTTCGCTTCGCTCAGAATGACAGCCGAATAATTCAGAATGACAGCCGAATAATATAGAGGGGCATGGCTATGGTTAGCCGCAGGAATCGGCGAAGAGGGGGAAGACTTCGGCGGGCGGGGGTTCCTGCGCAGATAGGTTGTTGCGATTGGCGAAGAAGGATTCGACGGCGGCGAGGACGGCGGGGCCGGTGCGGGATTCGAAGATGGCGCGGCGGAGGGTGGAGCCGTTGGGGATGCCGTGGGTGAACCAGGCGGCGAACTGCTTCATCTTGCCGACACAGTCGCGCTGGCGGAGGTCGCGCGCGATCTGGCCGGAGGCGATGATGGCGGCGGCGCGCGCGGCTTCGGCGGCCTCTTCGAGGGCGATCTCGTCGACGAGCATCTGGAAGTAGGTGCGGATCATTCGGTAGCGATCTTGATCCGTGGGCACATCGTAGGTGCCGACGCCGGTTGCTTCTTTCGTCGCGGTGTACTGGGCGATCTGGCGGAAGATCCAAGGGTTGGCGGGCGCGCCGCGGCCGATCATGATGGCGTCGCAACCGGTGGCGTGGATCATGGCGGCGGCGTCCTCGGGCGTGCGGATGTCTCCGTTGCCGATGACGGGGATGCGTACGGCGTCCTTGACGGCGGCGATGTACTGCCAGCGCGCCTGGCCGGTGTAGCCGTCCTCGCGGGTGCGGGCGTGGAGGGCAACGGCGTTGAGGCCGCAGTCCTGGGCGAGGCGGGCGAGGTCTACGCAGACGATCTCGGCGTCGCTCCATCCCATGCGGAACTTGACGGTGAAGGGGATGGAGACGGCGGCGCGGACGGCGCGGAAGATGGTTTCGATGAGCGGAAGGTCACGCAGAAGGCCGGAGCCTCCGTTGCAACTGACGACGCGCTTGGCGGGGCAGCCGAGGTTGAGATCGACCAGGTCGAAGCCGCAGTCCTGGACGATGCGGGCGGATTCGGCGAGGGAAGCGGGGTTGGAGCCGAAGAGCTGCGCGGAGATGGGGTGCTCGTCGTCGTAGTAGGTGAGGTAACGCTTGCGCTTGGACTCGCGGGTGCGGGAGAGGCCGTCGGCGGAGGTGAATTCGGTCATGATGAGGCCGCAGCCGGATTGCTGGTTGGTGGTGGGGGCGTCTACGTTGGTGGAATCCGGGGCAAAATGCGGGGATCCTTCGCTACGCTCAGGATGACAATCGGAAGGGGTGTTTTCAGAGGAAGGCGAGGTGGCGAACTGGCTGGCGTTTTTGATGAAGCGGCGGAAGACGGTGTCAGTGACGCCGGCCATGGGGGCGAGGACGGTGGCTGGGGCGATGCGGACGTTGCCGATGGCGAAGCTGGCGGGGACGCGGCTGTGCTCGGGCATCGCGTGGCCGGTGGGCGAGTCCCAGTGCTTCTGCTCGAGGGTGTAGCGCTTCTTCATCTAAATGCGGACTGCTATGTCGGGCTTTGCCTTTGCGATGAAGCGCTCCATCGTCTCCAGCTTTTCGCCGCGCAGGAGGAAGCGCTCCGGTCTTATCAACAGGGTGGCACCGCCGTCACTCAACAGCGGAACGTCCCCTTCCGTCAGGCTCGCGGCGTAACAAATGAGACCAATTCGGCCAATGCCTTGGGCGTCGAACGCGCGCACGCCGGAAAATGCTTCGTAAACGGTCGGAATATCCACTATGGATTGGGGCACGGCAAGATACTTGAAGTGGAGCGGCATCGCCTTGAGCCGTGTGAAGAGCGAGGCCAATCCGATGGCCTTGGGGGCGTCCTGTCCAAACAGAATCTTAACTCCATGAATGTCACCGCTTCCGGCGTGATCGACTGCCAGAACATCAACCCCCGCCAGCCCGAGTATGCGAGGCCGAAGATAGATTTCGGGCACGGTAAGCTTCTTGCGGAGCAGGTCAGCCACGGTATTTGCGATCCGCCCGTTGCTCTGTCGGAGACTTAAACTACGCGTGCTTACTGCTGCTGTTCCCATATCGCGATCTCCTTGCAATTTTTGAATGTCCAAGCCTCAAACCGTTTGGCAGCTTCCGCGAGTGCCTCAGCTTTCTCGTGAGTCACGACCTTATCGCCATAGGAGACTTCGGATTTGCTGCGAACCAGATCGCCAAGGTGTCTCACACCGGCAGTAGTGAGCTTTCGAGCTTTGCATTCGGCTTCGGTGGCGCGCACCGCCTCCCGATGGTCGTCCCCCTTCAGAGGCTTTCCGCGCCAAACGGTAAGCAGTGCGTCGTTCAAGGCGATTGCGGAATGGACCGAAAGAAGTGCAGTTGCCGATGCGTATGCATCCTCCCCTACGACCAACTCACGCGCAGTTCTAAGTTGTCTGGCTCTCGCCACGAACACTTGGTTCATACCGACTATCCTAAGCCATAAGCGAAGGGCCTCCGCGCTGGCGGAGGCCCGACGTGCGAAGTGGTTGAGGTTATTTGGCTGCGACGGGCTTGGTTGCGGCGGCTTTGGCTGCGGCGGTGGCTTTGCCGGCGTCGGAGTTGGCGATCTTGCGGCGGAAGCGCTCGACGCGGCCGGCGGTGTCGACCAGCTTCTGCTTGCCGGTGAAGAAGGGGTGGCAGGCGGAGCAGATTTCGACGACCAGGTCTCCCTTGTTCGTGGAGCGGGTCTCGAACGCGTTGCCGCAGGCACACTTGACATGGATGGTTTCGTACTTCGGATGAATTCCTTCTTTAGGCATGCTTCTCTCTCTCTCTTATCTCGGATGTTGCCTGCCGGCCCGCGGTTCGCTTGCAGCGGGTGGGTTCACCGTCACATCGATCGGCCTGTCGCGGAAGCCCACAGAGCCCCGGTGTGTTTCAGGGGCACGATGGCTAACTGTTGTGATTTTATCATGGGGAGCTGGCATCTATTTAGCTGGCCTGCCGCGGTCTTTTTAGCAGGGCCCGGTTTACTCTTTTGGCCGTGGATTCCCACACGCTGCAATTCGATTCAGGGCGGCGGCGAGGTGTGGGTGCTGCGATACTTGGGGGATGGGGTTGCCGGCGATGGAAGAGATTTGCAGTTTGTGCGAGGGGACGGGGCTGTGCATCGTGGAGGAGGGCGGGCGGCAGGTGGCGCGGCCATGCCAGTGCCGCATCGAGCGGCGAGTAGCGCGTATGCTGGAGCGCGCACATATTCCAAGGCGCTACGAGGACTGCACGCTGGACAACTTCGAGGCGAAGTATGACGGCGCGGACAGGAGCTTGCAGTCGGCGCTGGTGCAGGCGCGCGGATTCGTGAAGGGCTATCCGGTGGAGACCGACGGCAAGGGGTTGCTGCTGGTTGGGCCGGTGGGCGTGGGCAAGACGCATATCGCGGTGGGGATTCTGAAGGAACTGGTGCAGGAGCGCGGGGCGCACGGCCTGTTCTATGACTACCGGGAGCTGTTGAAAGAGGTGCAGAACAGCTACAACCAGAAGGTGGCGGCGACCGAGCTGGAGGTGCTGCGGCCAGTCTTCGAGGCCGAGGTGCTGGTGCTGGACGAGCTGGGCGCGGCCAAGCCGAGCGACTGGGTGTGGGACACGGTGGCGCACATCCTGAACAGCAGGTACAACGACCGGCGGACGACGATTATTACGACGAATTATCCCAACACGGAGGCGCTGGGGGCGGCGCCCGTCCGCCGGACAGGGAAGAAGAGCGCCGAGCAGGAGGACGCCGAGCGGGCCATGAGCGGAGAGACGCTGGGCGACCGCATCGGGGAACGGATGCGGTCTCGGCTGCAGGAGATGTGCGTGGTGGTGGAGATGCGCGGCAAGGACTTCCGGCAGAGCGTGAAGCGGGCCAGCTTCGGGTAGGGCGGACGTGGACCTGCTCAGCCGGGTCTGCTCAATGGGGCCTGCGTGGTATAGAATCCCGGCTGCGGTATAGAATTTCGGCTTATGAGCGAACAGGACGGTTCACGGATCGACGGGCAGGGCGGCACGGGCAGGGAAGCGCCGGGTGGCGATGCGCAGGGCGTTTCCACCGGTGAGACGCCGATCTTTGCTCCGGAGCTGGAGAAACGCGGCAGGATGCCGGTGGCGGCGTGGGTTGCGGCTGTGCTGATCGTGGTGGCGCTGGTTGGCGCGCTTGTGTTTTTTGGGCGGAAGAAGCCGGTGGAGGTGCCCAACACGCTACAGCCCGCGGATGCATACGCGGCCAGCCTTCCGCTGACGCAGTTTGCGATGAGCGAGTCGGAGAACCTGACCGGCGGCAAGCAGACGTATCTGGACGGGCAGATCGGCAACACGGGCGGCCGCACGGTGACCGCGGTTACGGTGCAGGTGGTGTTTCAGAACGATATGGAGCTGGCGCCGCAGATCGATACGCTGCCGCTGACGCTGATCCGCGTGAAGGAGCCGTACATCGACACGGAGCCGGTGAGCGCGCAGCCGCTGAAGCCGGGCGACGAACGCGAGTTCCGTCTGACCTTCGAGACGGTGCCGGAGAACTGGAACCAGCAGATGCCCGAGGTGCGGGTGATCCGCATCGGAGTGCGGTAAGAGAGAGGGGTAAGGGGTAAGGGATAAAGGGTAAGGAATAAGGGGTAAGGGGTAAGGAACTGCAAAACCGCAGGGCTGAAAACTGAGGACTGAGAACAGGTCAGGCGGGGATGGTTTCTTCGAGCGGGGGAGCGGTCTCGCCGGTGGCGGGCGAGGGCAGCTTGCTTTGCTTGGCGACAGAGGATTTCGTGCTTTCCTTGCCGGCGGAGGCTTTTGCGGCGGCTGCCTGTAGATCGGCGTCGATGGGGACCGCTTCTTCGGGAGAGATCTGGGGGAAGTAGGCGTTGGAGAAGTACTGCCCCAACATGCGGTGGGTGTTGAAGAAGGTGCCGTTGATTCCGATGCAGTGCTGCTGCATGCGCGCCCAGGCGTTGGGCCTCTGGTAGAGGGGCGCGATCAGGTTCTCCAGCTTGTCGTATAGGCTTTCCGCCTCGCCTTCCTCGGTTTCGACCCTTTCGATGGCCCATCCGGTGAGGTTTTCGGCGCAACCCTCGATCCACCATCCATCGAGGACGCTGAGGCTGGGCACGCCATTGAGCGCGGCCTTCATTCCGGAAGTGCCGGAGGCCTCATAGGGGCGGAGCGGGGTGTTGACCCAGAGGTCGACTCCCTGGGTGAGCAGCGCTCCCAACTCCCAGTCGTAGTTCTCCAGGTAGAGCATATTGACGCTGTCCACCTTGAGACTGGCGGCGGCGGTGAAGACATCGCGGATGAGGCCCTTGCCCGCGGCGTCGGCGGGGTGGGCCTTGCCGGCGAAGAGGATCTGAATTCCGCCGATCTTCTTGGCGATCTTTGCCAGGCGCCTGGGATCGGAGAAGAGGAGGCTGGCGCGCTTGTAGGTTGCCACGCGGCGGGCAAATCCGATGGTCAGGACATTGGGGTTGAACTGCTTGTCGGTGCGCTGGGCCACCTCATCGAGCAGGCGCTGCTTGCTTTTGGCGTGGCAGTTGGCGATTTTGGTGAGCGAGACGCCGTAGATGGAACGGAAGTACTGGTTGTCTCGCCGCCACTCGGGAATCTCGGCGTCGAGCAGCACCTGCAGGGGCTGGGAGATCCAGGTTGCGGCGTGGACCCCGTTGGTGATGGAGTGGACGCGGACCTCGGGGAACATCTGCTGCGAGACCTTGCCGTGCTCCATGGAGACGCCGTTGACGTAGCGCGAGAAGCGCAAGGCAAGATAGGTCATGTTGAGCAGCGCATTGTGCAGGCATCCGAAGCGTTCGATGGCGTTGCCGCGCTCCGCGCCGAGCACGGCGTACATCTGGTCCGTGGCGAACTGGTCGTGACCGGCGGGCACCGGCGTATGGGTGGTGAAGACGCAGAGTTGGGCAATGGCGGCGACATCTTCCTCTGTGGCCTGGTCGAGCGATGCGGACCCCAGCCGCTCCTCCAGCAGGCCAATGCCGAGCAGCGCGGCGTGTCCCTCGTTCATGTGGAAGACCTCGGGCTGGACGCCGAGGGCGCGCAGCATGGCAACGCCGCCCAGGCCGAGCACCGTCTCCTGACAGAGGCGATAGTAGGTGTCACCGCCGTAGAGGCGGTCGGTGAGGCGGCGGTCGTAGGGGTCGTTGCCCTCGAGGTCTGTGTCCAGCAGAAAGACGGGGATGATGTGACCGGCGGCTCCGACAACATCGAAGCGCCATGCGCAGACCTTGATTTCGCGCCCCTGCATGGAGAGGCGCACCACCTGTCCGGCGCTGGGGAGCGTGGTTTCCGGTGACCAGGGCACGTCGGACTCCGTCTGCTGGCCGGTCGCGTCCAGGTGCTGGCGGAAGTATCCGCGGCGATGCACCAACGAGACGGCGACCATGGGCGCTGCCGTGTCGGCGGCGGAGCGAAGCGTGTCGCCGGCCAGCATCCCAAGGCCGCCGGAGTAGGTTGGCAGCGCCGGAGAGAGAGCGATCTCCATGGAGAAATAGGCGATCCGGCGCGTGGAGAGGTCGGGGCTGTCAAGATCGAGTGCGCGGGAAGGGGTGGTCGGCAGGCTCATGGGAGAATCGTCCTTTTGATTAAATACTGCAAGCGCTGCAATATCCGGATTGGATGACCGGACGCGAGACTGGGGCGCAATGAAAGTGCCTTTGTCTATGCCGGGGTACAACTGATCTATCGGCCCAATTGACTGGTGACGGTAGCTCAGCGAGAGAGGCCGGCTGGGAGAACAAGCTACAGTCTAGCAAAGGCAAGCGGGGCGAATCGTGAATAGCGGCAAACGTCCGCCGGTGATGGGGCTGAGAGGGGCGAACGGTCTTCCCGTCGCGCCTACCTGTCGAAGGACATGAAGCCGAACTTCATGACAAGCCCGGCGATTGCGGCCAGCGCGAAGGCCAGCGCCGTCCATGGGGAGGCGGAGCGGATGCGCTTGCGCAGGGCCTCGATGAGGAGAATCACGACGAGGAGCGCGAGCATCAGGAAGATGCCGTCCCACTGGAAGCCGCGCGTCCCACCAGCCCACCTCGAAATGACCGAGGGAAGGCCAAAGATGGGAAGGACGCCGCCGGCCGCAAACAAAATCAGGAACAGCACGAACTGCAGCAATGTGAAAAGCACTTTCTTGATCAAGGGGCTCCTCCAGATCGGTTTCGATGGACTCTCGTGTCCGCACTCCGATCTTAAAGCATTTTCAGCGATGGTGTAATGTATCTCGCTGCGAGCAAAATGCGGGGATTCTTCCCCATTCGCTACGCTCAGGGTCAGAATGACAATATCATCCTGATTACAGCAACAGTGAAGCTGCTTTAGAACGTGCGGGCCGACGTTGCGAGGGGGAATCAGGGCTTGGTGAAGCGCGTCTGCTGTTTCTCGCGGTGGCGTTCGAGGGCGAGCGCGATGAGGCGGTCGATTAGATTTTTGTATGAAATGCCGCTGGCCTGCCAGAGCTTGGGATACATGGAGATGCTGGTGAATCCGGGCATCGTGTTGATCTCGTTGAGAAAGATGCGGGGCGTGGATTTTTTCTTACCCTTGGCTGTGGCGGACTTGCCCTTTCTGGGAGTCGCAGGTTCCATGAGGAAGTCGACGCGGGCGAGGCCGGAGCAGTCGCAGGCGCGGAAGGCGTCGAGCGCCATCTGGCGGATCTGCTTCGATTCGGCGGCGGAGAGCTTGGCGGGGATGATGGGGACGGACGGGGCTTCGGGCGAGTCGGCGTACTTGGAGTCGTAGTCGTAGAACTCCTTGTTGGGGACGATCTCGCCGACGACGGAGGCTTCGGGTGTGTCGTTGCCGAGGACGGCGACCTCGAACTCGCGCGGCTTGACGCCGGGGCCACCGACTCCCTGCTCGACGATGAGCTTGCGGTCGAAGCTGGCGGCGAGGTTGAGGGCTGCGGGCAGCTCGGCGCGGGCGTGGACCTTGGAGATTCCGACCGAGGAGCCGAGGTTGGCGGGCTTGACGAAGAGCGGATAGCGGAGGGATTTTTCAATGAGGCGGATGGCGCGTTTGGGGTCGGCGCGCCACTGGCTGCGCAGAAGGACTATGTGCGGCGTCTGGGGCAGGCCGGCGGAGGCAAAGAGCCGCTTCATGGCGTCCTTGTCCATGGCGGACGAAGAGCCGAGGACGCCGGAACCGACGTAGGCGATGTCGGCCAGCTCGAATAGGCCCTGGATGGTTCCGTCCTCGCCGAAGGTCCCGTGCAGAACGGGGAAGACGAGGTCGAGCGAGGCGGCGAGCGGGTTGCCGGGCTGCGCCAGTTGGGCACCGGTGCTGCGTTCGAGGCGGTCCGTGGCGCGGCGCATCGGGTGCGGGGGCATCTGCGGAATGTGGAGCGGCTCTCCGCAGCGCAGAACAGCGGAGGCGGTGGCGAACTCGGCGTCGTCTTCGCTGGAGGAGCTGAGCAGTGCCGGCGCGGGGCCTCCGAGCAGGCGCAGGGCATCGCCGCCGCAGAGCCAGTGGCCCTGCTTGTCGATGGCGATGGGGACGACCTCGTAACGCTTGCGGTCGATGGCCTTGAGGACGGAGGCGGCCGAGAGCAGCGAGACTTCATGCTCGCCGGAGCGGCCGCCAAAGAGAATGCCGATGCGAAGTTTTTTCTTCATGAGGGTGTTGAGAGCGTCGGAGAAGACCAGCGTCGGAGCAAGACCAGTATAAGCGCACTCACATTTCAGATATGACATCCTGCGTACGAAGTGTGGATTGCAAGAGTGGGGTAGACTTAACGATTGTGTTGAACAAGCTGATCTTCGCGAACCTTACCCACCGGCCAGTGCGGACGCTGTTGAGTGTGCTGGCAATTGCGGTGGAAGTCACCATGATCCTGACCCTGGTGGGCGTGAGCCATGGGACACTGGACGCGACCAAGGACAGGACCAAGGCAATTGGTGCCGACGTTGTGGTGCGGCCTACGGGGTCGTCGGTAATGTCGAGCCTGAGCGGGGCGCCGTTGAGCGACAAGTATCTCGCGTTCCTGATGCAGCAGCCGCACGTCACGGCCGTGACGGGCGTGGTGGCGCAGTCGATACAGTTTCCGGACTCAGTCTTCGGGATCGATTTCGCAGCCTTCAACAAGATGAGCGGCGGGTTCGAATACGTTACGGGCCGCGATCCGGTAAACGACGATGACATGATCGTGGATGAGGACTACGCGAAGAAGCACCATCTGCGTGTGGGTAGCACGATCGACTTGATTGCGCACAGGTGGAATATCTCCGGAATCATGCAACGCGGCAAAGGCGCGCGCATTGCCGTGAAGCTGAAGACGCTACAGGCGATTGAGGGAACTCCCGGGCGGCTGACGATGATCTATGTGAAGCTGGACGATCCGGCCCTGGCGGAGCAGGTGGCGGACCAGTTGAAAACGACGATGAGCGACGACCAGATCTACTCGATGAACGCGCTGCTGAGTGCGTATGACGTCAGCAATATCGGGATGCTGCGGGACTTCATCGACGTGGTTATTTTTGTGGCGGTGGTGGTGGGGTTCATCGTGGTGTTCATGGCGATGTATACGGCGGTGCTGGAACGGACGCGGGAGATCGGGATTATCAAGGCGGTAGGCGGCGGGTCAGGGCTGGTGCTGAGCATTCTGCTGCGCGAGACGGTGCTGCTGGCGGTGGGCGGGACGCTGCTGGGGATTGTGATGACGTACGGCGCGCAGTGGATGATGAAGCGCTTTGAGCCGGGCAGCCTGGTGCAGGAGACGGTGTATCTGTGGTGGGCATACGCCGGCGGGATTGCGATTGTGGGCTCGATGCTGGGCGTGGTGGTTCCCGGCGTGAAGGCCGTAAAACAGGATGTGACCGAGGCGCTGTCGTATGAGTGAGGGCAAGATGCTAGCGGGCGCGCAGGCGGCGATTGCGGAGCCGATCATCGTGGTGCGCGGGCTGACCAAGGTCTACCACCTGGGCGACGTGGAGGTCCATGCGCTGCGCGGCGTGGACCTGGAGATTGCGCGCGGCGAGTTTGTGGCGATTGTGGGCGCGTCCGGGTCGGGCAAATCGACGCTGTTTCACATTCTGGGCGGACTGACGCCGGCCAGCGCGGGGACGGTGGTGATCGATGGCAAAGACCTGGCGCAGATGTCGAACCGCGAGCGGACGGACCTGCGCAAGACGACCGTGGGGTTCGTCTTCCAGAAGTACAACCTGCTGCCGACGCTCTCGGCAGAGGACAACATCAAGATCGTGGAGTTCATCGGCGGGCGGTCTACAAAATTTACTCCGGAGTTCGTGGAGGTGCTGAAGCTGCTGGGGATCGACGACCGGCTGAAGCACAAGCCGCGGGCGCTCAGTGGCGGGCAACAGCAGCGGGTGGCGATTGCGCGCGGCATTGTGAACCAGCCGGCGATTCTGCTGGCGGACGAGCCGACGGGCAACCTGGACAGCCAGAACTCGACCGCCGTGCTGAAGGTGATGAAGGACCTGAACGAGCGCACCGGGCAGACGATCCTGATGATTACGCACGACCCGGAGGCTGCGTCCTACGCCAGCCGCAAGGTGCATATCCGCGACGGACGGATTGTGTATGGGTCGAAGACGCACCGAGCGATCGACGTGTAGAGTCTGGGTGTGACTATTCCATTGGTCACCCGGCAGTGGGTCAATTGGAAGTGAATGATTGAAGTTACCAATAAGGCGACTTTACAGACAGTTCAGTCACTGTTTGCAGCCGAGTGGTCAATGGAGCGGTGAATCACTTCCCACAAGCCGACGTTCCCGTTACCTATCGCCGCAGGGCCGATCGGATGTGCCTGCCGGATTGCCCTCCCAAACATGCGATCAGTCCAGGTGCTCGGCAAGACGGCAATCGGCTGGCTAGTCCTTCCGGATGATCGGCCAGGTTTCAATGAGCGCGCGGTCGCATCATTTGGCCATCATCTATTGTGTATATTCGCAATATAGAATATTCTTATGATATGCAAGAGAAGCTGAGGACATACAAGGCCAGTATCTTCCAGGCTTTGTCCCATCCCACCCGCATCGCCATCCTTGAGGTGTTGCGCGACGGCGAGCTCTCCGCACGGAGCATCCAGGAGAAGCTCGGCGTCGAACAGGCAAACCTGTCCCAGCATCTTGCGATCCTGAGAAGCCGCCAGATTGTAGCGAACCGCAAGGACGGCAACCAGGTTTTCTACTCCATCCGAAATCCGGTGCTGGTGGAGGTTCTCGACGTGATGCGCCGGTACTTCCAGACCAACCTGGCCGACGCGATTCAGATGCTTGAAGAAGTGGAAAGCGAGGCCTCTGCCCGGTGATTGCTGAGCTGTTCCTGAGTGGAATCACCGTCTGGCTTGCGGGCGCCATGGCCAGTCTGGCCCTGTGGCGGCAACCGTCCGCCGCTCGCCGTGTTGGCTGCGGGGCGGCATTGGCGGGTTCGCTTCTGGTCCTGGTGGGTTCGGCGGCTGCTATCTTCAGCGGCAGCTCGCCACAGATCAGCCTTCCCTTCGGCAACCCGGTCTTCTCCTGGGCCATCCGCATGGACCCGCTTTCGGCATTCTTCAATATGACGCTGGCGGCGCTGGCAGGTGCGGTCTCTCTGTATTCCTTCGGATACCTGCGGCCGATGGAAGGGCGCAGGAACCTGGGCGCTTTTGGGTTCTTCTTCAACCTGCAACTGTTGAGCCTGGCGCTGGTCTTCGCCGCGTCGAACGCGTTCTTCTTCCTAGTGGCGTGGGAAGTGATGGCGCTAACGGCGTTCTGCCTGATCAGCTTCGAGCACGAAAAGAAAGAGACGCGCAACGCGGGGGTGCTTTTCCTGATCATGTCGCACGCGGGCACTTGTCTGCTGTTGATCGCGTTCCTGGTCCTCGCATCCGCCAGCGGCAGTCTGGATTTCTCCAGCTTTCACCTGCTGGCTTCACGGTTGCCGCCGCTCCAGCAGGGTACGGTTTTCCTGCTTTTTCTTTTTGGCTTCGGCGTAAAGGCGGGTCTGGTGCCGGTTCACATCTGGCTTCCGAAAGCCCATCCGGTTGCGCCCAGCAATGTTTCTGCGCTGATGTCGGGCATTGTCATCAAGACCGGCATCTACGGCATGGCGCGCGTCTTCTTCGATTTCTATGGACCGCCTCCGCTGTGGATGGGAACTCTGCTGCTGGGGCTGGGCGTGGCGTCGGCCCTGCTGGGAGTGCTCTACGCACTGATGGAGCACGACCTGAAGCGCCTGCTTGCTTGGCACAGCATCGAGAATATCGGCATCATCCTGATGGGCTTCGGCGCGGCGCTGATGTTTCGCTCGCTGGGGTACGCGAATCTCGCCGCCCTTGCTCTGATCGCAGCCCTCTATCACACGTTCAACCACGCCATCTTCAAGGGACTGCTCTTCCTGGGCGCAGGCTCCGTCGTGCAGGCCACGCACACGCGCAACATGGAGAGGATGGGCGGACTGATCCGGCGCATGCCTGTGACGGCCCTGTGCTTCCTGGTGGGCGCAGTGGCCATCTCCGGGCTTCCACCGTTGAACGGGTTCGTCAGCGAGTGGCTCACCTACCAGGCGCTGCTGGCCGGCTTCGGCACCACGCACAGCCTGACGCGATTGATGTTTCCCATTGCCGGCTCTCTGCTGGCGCTGACCGCGGCCCTGGCGGCGGCCTGCTTTGTGAAGGCTTTCGCGATTCCGTTTCTCGCGCTGCCGCGCAGCGAGGAGGCCGCGGATGCGCGGGAGGTCTCGTTGCCGATGCGCGCCGGGATGGCGCTGCTTGCGCTGGGATGCGTCGCGCTGGGCCTGGGCGCCACCTGGTTCGTGCGCGTCTTCGATCCCATCACGCAACAGGCCCTTGGCGTTCGCGCAAGTTCGGCGCTGGTGATGGCTCGCGGCTGGGCGCTGTCGCCGGGGACGGCCCATGGCGGCACCATCTCCACGGCCGGGATTGCGCTGTTCTTTCTGCTGGCTGGCGCGGCATTCGCGCTTCCGCTGGCCATGCGTTGGAGGCGTCGCAGCGTCCGTGGACCGGCGTGGGATTGCGGACTGCCCGGGTTAACCGCCGACAACGAATACACGGCCACGGCATTTTCCAAGCCGCTGCGCATGATCTTCTCCGCCCTCTATCGTCCGCGCCGCGAAATCCAGGCGGAGTACGAGGTGTCACCCTACTACCCCAGCGCGATCCACTTCGAGAGCGAAATTGAGCCCACCTTTGAAAAGCACTTTTATGGTCCGTTGCGGCAATGGATTATGGCCGTTGCGAACCGCATGAAGGGCATTCAGGCGGGCAGCATCAACCTCTATCTCACGTACATCTTCATTACCCTGATCCTGCTCTTGCTGTTTGGAGTACGCCAATGATAGAGCGTCTGATCGAGAACGCGGCGCAACTCCTCCTGCTCCTGGCGCTGGCGCCGCTGGTGACGGGAGTCATTCGCACCCTGAAGGCGCGCCTGCAGACGCGGCGCGGCCCAGCCATCCTGCAGCCATACCGCGACCTCGTCAAACTCTTTCGCAAAGGCATGGTGGTTCCCGACACCGCATCCTGGATCTTTGCTGCAACGCCCTGGGTCGTCTTCTTCAGCACGATCCTGGCGGGGCTGATGATTCCCATGGTTGCCGCCGACGCGCCACTCGGTTTATTTGGCGGCGTGCTGGCTGTGATCTACCTGCTGGGATTGGGCCGCTTCTTCCTGGCGCTGAGCGGAATGGATACCGGCAGTTCGTTCGGCGGTCTGGGCAGCAGCCGGGAGATGACCATCTCGGCGTTGGCCGAACCGGCCATGATGCTGGCCATCTTCACCGTCGCCATCGGCGCTGGCTCGACCGGCCTCACCGAGATCGCCGGGGCCGCCATTGGACAACACTGGCGTTTTCTTGCCCCCGCGCAGATGTTCGCGTTCGCCGCGCTCGCGCTGGTGTTGATCGCGGAGACGGGCCGGATCCCGGTGGACAATCCAGACACACACCTGGAACTAACCATGATCCACGAAGCCATGATCCTGGAGTATTCCGGTCCATACCTCGCCCTCATTGAATGGGCAGCCTCCATCAAGCAGCTCGTCCTGATGACGCTGTTGATCAACTGCTTCTGGCCGTTTGGCCTGCAGCCGACGTGGTTCGGCTTGGGCGCGGTGGAGGGAATCGGCTGGCTGCTGGCGAAGCTGCTGTTGCTAAGTTGCGCGATTGTTCTGTTGGAGACCGTGAACGCCAAGATGCGGCTCTTCCGTGTTCCCGAACTTCTGGCGGTTGCCTTCACCCTGGGATCGCTCGCACTGGTTTCCACGTTCCTCTTCTGATGCTTATGACCCACGTTCTCGATCTTCAATTCGGCGACCGCATCGTCACTCTGATGGCGGCGCTGGTGCTGGTCCTGCAGATTGCGATGGTAACCCAGCGCTGGATCGTCATCCACATCCGCATCTTCGCGGCCCAATCGTTCTTCCTCGCCATGATTGCCGCCACCATCGCCTGGTTCAACCACGCGCCACATCTCTACGTCGCCGCAGCGCTCACCCTCGCGGTCAAAGTGGTTCTGGTGCCCATCCTCTTCGAGCGACTGGTGAAGCGCATGGAGATCCACGAAGAGATCGAACCGATTGTGAACGGGCCGCTCTCCGTGGTGATTGCGGGCGGACTCACGCTGGTG
>Ga0224554_1000222_pt1 | contig 51832 bp, 43 predicted proteins | sample 714S22024metaG_FD_180666 | JGI IMG/M metagenome (GOLD analysis project Ga0224554, IMG submission 180666) | Peat soil microbial communities from Stordalen Mire, Sweden - 717 S2 20-24 | ecosystem: Environmental > Terrestrial > Soil > Wetlands > Peat | place: Sweden: Norrbotten County, Stordalen... | reverse complement strand
ATTGAAAGGCTGGACGATTGAAGATACACCCAATGGCGCGAGGTTGAAAAAATTTGAATTATAAATGGCCGCAAAAGAACGCAAGGAACACAAAAATAAAAAAATTCTTTCGTGTTCTCTGCGTTCTTTTGCGGCAACTTTGTTTCCGTGAAAATCGCAAATCATAAATCGCAAATCATAAATGCCAAAAGGCCTGTTCATCACGTTTGAAGGCACGGAAGGCTGCGGCAAGTCCACGCAGATTGCGCTGCTCGCCGACCGGCTGCACAAGCTCAATTATCCCGGCGTGATCGTCTTGCGCGAACCCGGCGGCACGCCCATCGGCGAGGAAATCCGCCACACGCTCAAGCACAGCCAGCAAAACCACGCGATGACCGCCGAGGCGGAATTGCTGTTGATGAACGCCAGCCGCGCGCAGCTCGTCCGCGAAATCATCCGGCCCGCCCTCGCCGCCGGAAAAATTATTTTGTGCGACCGTTTTTACGATTCGTCCACCGCCTACCAGGGTTACGGGCGCGAACTGGATTTGCCGGCGGTCAAAAGCATGGTTGATTTCGCCGTCGGCGGCACGCGCCCGGACCTGACCCTGCTGCTGTCCGTGCCGGTGGCAGTCAGCGAAGCCCGTCGCGCCGCCCGGAAAGAAACCATGCTGTTCGACATGCCGGTTCCCGGCAAGAATCCGAAAGGTTCGCCAAAACTGCCCTTTGCCGAACCGTTGCGCGACCGGATGGAAGAAGCAGACCGCAATTTTTTTGAACGCGTGGCAAAAGGTTTCAAGACGATTGCCGCCGCCGAGCCGGAGCGCGTCCACGTCGTCAATGCGGCGGATTCGGTTGAAATCGTCTGCGCCAGAATCTGGGAACACGTCCAGCCGCTGCTGCCAAAAGCCGGGCGCTGGTGAACGCCAACTTTGCTTGCCGAATTTTCCACAACGAATACTTTTATCCCATGATCGAAAACACCATTGGCGAAATTGAGGCGAAGATTCACGGGTCAAGTTCCATCAGCGAGGAGCGCAAACGCGAACTGCTCCGGTTGCTCGGCACGCTGAAATCCGAGGTCGGCGCGTTCGCCAAAACCCACGACGAACAGGCCAGCAGCATCGCCAACTTCGCGCAAGCCTCCGCGCACGAGGCCACGCGCGAAAAACAAAATCCCGAATCGCTCAAACACTCGCTCCAAGGCTTGCGTTCGTCGGCGGATGGCTTCGAGAAGTCGCATCCCAAGCTTGTCCAGATTGTCAACAGCATCAGCAACACGCTGTCGAACCTGGGAATTTGATTTTTATTCGTCCTCGTTCTCCTGCTCGTCCTCGTCCTCGACATTTTAATTTTCGATTACGAGGACGAGAACGAGGACGGGGAGGATTTTTCAATCCGTCTTCGGCTCCAGCTTCGCAATCGCCACCATGATTTCGTCCGCGACTTCCTGATAAATTTCTTTCAATCTCGGCTTGGAACAATCCTTCGCATCGGCGCGCAATTTTTCAAAACGCAACGGCACGCCGTATTTCACCGCCACTTTTTTGGGTCGCGGAAATTTGTGATTCCGCCCGAACGCCTCAAACGTCCCGAACACGCGCACCGGCACGACCGGCGCGTTTGATTTGATGACCGTCAAACCGATTCCTGAACGCGCCCTTTGAAGCTTTCCATCCGGCGAGCGCGTGCCTTCGGGAAACAAAATGATCGCGCCGCCGTCGAGCAGCCGGCCCAGAATAATTTTCAATCCCGCCGCACCGCCGCCGTCGCGGTCCACCGGGACCGAATTCCACGAACGCAAGACCGCGCCGACCACCGGAAACCGAAACAGCGATTCGCGCGCCAGATAATTGATGTCGCGCTTCAGACCGGAGCCGACCAGCGGCGGGTCGAGATAGCTCGCGTGGTTCGAGGCGAGAATCACGCCGCCCATCTGCGGCACGCGCTCTGGATTGAAAACGCGCCAGCGGAAATAAACCGCGAACATCGCACGGAAAAAACTCCAGCCAAGAAAATAACTGAATTTCATTTTTTAACCACCAAGACACAAAGACACCAAGTTTTTGAAAAGAAAAATTTTCTTTGTGCCTTGGTGTCTTGGTGGTTCATTTTTTTCCTGAAAATTGTTTTTGGATTTCCGCCAGCAACAAACCGCTCGTCTGCTCCGAGGTCATGGTGGAATTGTTGATGACCTTCGCGCCGAGCGCGACCATCAGCGGCGCGCTCGCCCGCTGGCTGTCGCGCTGGTCGCGCGCGGCAAGATTTTCATCCACGCCGTCGGCGGCGCGGCGCGCGGAACGCTCGGCCAGCGTCGCGTCGAGGTAAAATTTGTAGTCCGTTTCGGGAAAAACATTCGTGCCGATGTCGCGGCCTTCCATCACCAGATTGCCGAACTGGATGCAATCGCGCTGCGTTTTCTTCATCCACTCGCGGACTTTCGGAATTGCGGCGACGTGCGGCACGGCGGCGGCGGTCTCCGGCGTGCGGATTTCGGTTTCGGGAAAATAACCGTCCACCAGCAGCCGCACTTTTCCATCCACACATTCCAGTTTTGTTTTCCATTTGCGGCACGCGGCGGCGACGGCCTTTGCGTCATCCACGTCCACTTTCTTCTGGAGGCAATGCCACGCCAGCGTGCGATACATCGCGCCCGTGTCCACATAAACGTAGCCGAGCGCCTTCGCCACGAGCTTGGCGTTCGTGCTTTTGCCGCTCGCGCTCGTGCCGTCAATGGCTATGACAATCGGGTGTTTCAAGTTCATTTTTGCAGCTGCGTCTCGGCAGAGCGCAGCAAATATATTTGGACAACGGCGCTCTGCCGAGACGCCGCTACGGAGTTAATCCGCAAACAAATCCTCGCCGCTCAACTTCCGTATGCGCAGGCCATTTTTAATCTCCCAAATCTCCGCGCCCAGGCCCTGCGGCGGCGGCGCGGCGAGCTTCTGGAAAAAATTCGGGAACGTCTTCTTCACGCAGGCGGGATTTTTAATTTTTATGCCGGGAACTTTCAATCCTAGAATCGCAAAACACATCGCCATGCGATGGTCGTTGTAGGTTTCAATCGCCGCGCCGTGCAACGGCGACGGCCAGACCGTCAGCGTGTCGCCTTCCTCGACTACTTTCGCGCCGCACTTGGTCAACTCCGTCCGCAACGCGACGACGCGCTCGGTTTCTTGAAGACGCAATCGGCCAAGGTCAATAAATTTAACAACCCGACTGTGAAATGGCGTAACGACAATGGCTGTCATGATGCTGTCAGCTAAATCACGAAGACGAGAAACAGTGTTTGGGGATTCAACTCCGATAATTGGTATGTGCTTAAGGAATTTAGAATCTATTTGCAATTCGCTGTCGGGCCAGTTTGAAACATCCACCGGCAATTCAAGACCAGAATCCGTCTCAATCATACAATCTAAAATAATTCCAGCTGCGAAAAAATAACTCCCGCTGCTCGCATCCGGTTCAATTTGAAAAGTTCCGCCGTTTTTCGGAAACACTTCCAACAATTTTGAAGTCATCGCCACATACGGCGATTCCTCCGCGTTCTCGCCAACGACTTCAACTTTCCAATTTCCAACTTCCGCGCAAAGCAACAGCGCCGACGCGAACTGCGAACTTTCTTCGATGCTGACTTTGCATTTTTTATTTTGCCACAGAGACACAGAGGACACAGAGCCGGACTTATTTTTCTCTGTGCTCTCTGTGTCTCTGTGGCTAATTATTACGGGCAACTTGTCATCTCCATTTTCCGATTCGACGCGATAACCAAGTTCGCGCAACGCCGAAAACAGCGCCGCCTGCGGACGTTCGTGCATCCGCGCCACGCCACTCAAACGATAAACGCCATCGCCCAGACAAACGAACGCCGACAAAAAACGCGCCGCCGTCCCCGCATTGCCAGCAAACAGTTCCGTAGGACAGGCTTCCAGCCTGTCACTGACAGGCAAGATGCCTGTCCTACTTTGCGGAATTTTTCCACCAAGACCTTTGACCGTGATCGTGCGATTACAAAATTCTTCCGGGTCATTTTCGACGCGAATCTCAAATCCCAATTTCTGCAAACACGCGACCATGATTTGCGTGTCCTCGCTCCAGAGCGCGCCGGTGAGCGTCACCTCGCCGTCCGCGAGCGCCGCGAGAATCAGCGCGCGGTTGGTGATGCTCTTGGAGCCGGGCACCGTGATCTCGGCGCGCACAGGTTTGTCGAGCGGGACGATTTCGATGAGGTCAGGAAGCGCCATTTTTATTTAGCCACAGATGAAACACAGATTGAACACAGATAAAAAAATCCGCAGATTTCGCAGATTAACGCAGATGAGTTTGAAGGAGGTCCAATCTGCGAAAATCGGCGCAATCTGCGGATAAAAAATCTGTGTTTCATCTGTGTCCATCGGTGGCTCAATTATTCTGAAGAACTGGGGGTTGAACCCGCGCACCAGTTGTCGCGCCGGTATTTTGCCGTCGCAAAATACTTTTCAACGGAACCGGCGTCGCCGCTCTTGAGCGCGGACTGGAATTTTTGCAGTTCCGCCACAAACGCGTCCACCGAGCGGAAAAGATTTTTGCGGTTGGCCAGCGCGATGTCGCGCCACATCTCCGGCGAGCCAGACGCGATGCGCGTGGTGTCGCGAAAACCCGTCGCGCACAAAGCGGTTTGCGTTTGGGGACTCGCCGGATTGAGAACCAGATTCGCCAATGTCGCAGCGACAACGTGCGGCAAATGGCTTGTGCGACTGACAATTAAATCGTGCTGCGCGGCCTCGATTTTCAAAACACGCGCGCCGAGCGATTTCCAGAATTGTTCCAGTTTGCGGACGGCGTTCGCATTGGACTTTTTTGTCGGCGTCAAAACACAGACGGCGTTTTCAAACAGATTTTCGCGCGCGGCGGCGACGCCGGTTTTTTCCGCGCCAGCCATCGGATGACTGCCGACAAAATGCGCGCCGGATTTTTGGACGAGCAATTCCAGTTCGCGCACCACACCGGCCTTCACGCTGCCGACGTCGGTGACAAGCGCGCCGCGTTTGAGCGCGGGCAGAAATTGTTTTGCGATTGGCAGCATCTGCGCGAGGGGCGTGCAGAGAATCACCAAATCAGAATTGGAAACGGCGGCGAGCAGATCGGTCGTGGCGAAATCCACCGCGCCGGCGTTCTCGCAATCCTTCAGGCTGGATTTGCGCCGCACGAAGCCCGCGACTTCATCCGCGAGCTTGCGCCGCCGCGCGGCCAGCCCGATGGAGCCGCCGAGCAGGCCGACGCCGAGGATGGTGATTTTCTGAAATTGCACGCGCGGAGAATAGCGGGATTTGTTGAATTGTTAAATGGTTAAATCGTAAAGCCGATTCAACAATTCAACCATTCAACGATTTCCCGCCGAGTTAAAACATGCGTCCAAAACTCGCTGCGTTTTCAAGGCGATTTCCGGCCAGTCGTCGTTCAGCTTGCCGGAAAAAATCTGGTTCGCAAAGTTGCGGAACATATTTGCCTCCTGCGAAGTTGCCGGATTGTCGCCGGATTCGACGTGGGGAAATTTTTTCAAAACGGGCCGGGCGATGGAATTGCCGCCGTCGTTGTGAAATTCGATTTTGACGGTTTCAAAGGCCGGTTCGCCATGAAACGGATTCACGAAATCATGCACGTTCAAATAGCCTTTCGCGCCGCTGATGACAAGCCCCTGATGGTTGGCCGCGAGAAACGAACAGTAAAATCCCGACGAAACGCCGCCGTCGAAAAAAAGTTCGCCGGAAAACTCCACCGGCACGCCAGCCGGATCATCCGCCACGCGCGAAATGATTTTCCCGTCAATGCGAATTGGCATCTGCCAGTTCATCGCCCAGAGCGCGAAACGGATGCAATACCAGCCAAGATCGCCGAGGCAGCCGGCGGGTTCGAGCGCGCGGCTGGCGCGGATGTTGGCGCGCAAAAAATCTTCCGCGCCGAGAAAACTGAAGTGCGACGTGATGCGCTTGATCTGGCCGACGGAATTCCCGTCGTTGAGCGTTTTGCGAATCTGGTCGAGGCGGCGGTGGTGCATGAACATCACGCCGTCCATGAACTGCACGCGGTTTTTGCGGCAGGCGGCAATCATTTCTTCGAGGTCGCCCGCGCTGACGGCGCAGGGTTTTTCGCAGATGACGTGCTTGCCCGCCGCCGCTGCGCGCAGGACCCATTCCTTGCGCAAACCGGTCGGCAACGGAATATAAACGGCGTCAACATTTTTCGACGCAAGCAATTCTTCGTAACTGCCGAACGCCGACGGCGGAGTCGTGAAGGGAACCTGTGCCTGACATTCGGCAATGAATTTGCGGCTGCGCTCAATATCGCGGCTGGCGACGGCGACGAGTTCGCAATTGCCGCTGTGAAAAATCGCGCGCCAGTTTTTCCGGGCGATGCGCGCCGGGCCGACGATTCCAAAACGAAGTTTTTTCATAAATGTCTTTAATCACAATCCTCCTCGTTCTCGTCCTCGTCCTCGTTTTTTTCGATTTCGATTTCGATTACGAGGACGAAATTTTCGCCGCTTCGCGCACGCGTTCCAAAATCACGTCGGCCATTCCCGGATCGCTGCCGACGGCGGGCGAATACCAGACGAGCTGGCCATTTTTTTCCGTCGGGTTACGCCACGGCGGCTGGCCGCTTGCAATTCTTTGTTCCACGATCTGTTTCGCCTCGCCCAGCAAAACCGGGATGTCTTCCTGCGTGTGCAAACCGTCGCTGATAAAAAACGGCACGACGACAAGATTCTTCGTTTGCGCCAGCGAATAACAATCCGAAATGCGCGGCGATTCTTCGAGAAAAATCGCGCGGCCCTCCGCGTAGATTTTCAGCGCGCGGATCAATTCCACCTGCCGCTCAATGGCCCGGCGCGATTTTTCATTTTTCTCCGTGCCGTGGCCGGCGATGAAAAGCGTGATGTCGGAATTTTTCGGGGCGCGCGGGAATGGAAATTTTCTAATAATTTCTTCGGCGCGCGACAAAATGACTTTGGTCATGCTGTCATGCGAGCCAATTGGTTTGCAGTAAAAAATTTCCGAGTTTTCAGTTTTCAGTTTCAAGTTTTCAGGAAAATTGAAGCCGAGTTCGGACGGAATTACTTCGCTGGCAAAATAGCCTTCGCTGATGAACAGCGGGGCGATGAAAATTCGCGGCGCGGAAATTTCCGCGAGGACTTTTTTGACCTGCGGCTCCTGTTTCCAGAACGCCGCGCGGACTTCGCGGAAAATCTTCCGGCGGCGCAGTTCCGCCGCGTGCTGGAAAACCGGCGCGGCGGACTGGTCGTTCAAAACCGTGCCATGGCCGAGGACGACCAGCGCGGCGTCGGAAAGCAGATTGGCGGCCACGTTTTTAATGGTTAGCTGATAACACGGGCGGCCGCAAATGAACAAAAATTAATTTGAAACTTTTTGACATTCCGGGCGTCCAATGTCTAGATTGCGCTTGAAACTAAAGCACCAATCGAAAACAAACAAATGATTATGCTGATGAAAACCATGACCAAACTCACCACCCTCACACTGGCCGCCGTTTTGGGGCTGGCCTTTGTCGCCGCCGCCGAGGATGACGATAACGCCAAGGCCGCGACACCCGCCGCGCCCGCCGCCAGCGACAGCAAATTGCCGCCCGCCTCGACCAAGACCGGCGTGACTTTTGCGACCGACATCAAACCCATTTTCGACGCGGCCTGCGTGAAGTGCCACGGCGACAAGAAGCCGGGTGCCGGGGTAGTGCTCACCAGCCTTGAAAGCACGCTCAAAGGCGGCAAGGCTGGCAAAATCCTCACCGTCGGCGACAGCACCAAGGGCAGATTGATTTCAGCCGTGGCGCACATTGGCGATCCGGGATCATTCATGCCCAAAGGCAAGGGCGCAAAGCCGCTCACGCCCGAACAGATCGGTTTGATCCGCGCGTGGATTGACCAGGGCGCGAAGTAATTTCAACCGTCACCATCAAAACGCGCCACGGCAGATGTCCGTGGCGCGTTTTTTTTAACCGCAAAAAAATTGGCCGCCTATCTCATCCGGTTCGCCGGAATTATTTTGTTCGCGTCAGCCGCCGGCTGGCTGGCGGGCCGGCGGTTGCCGGCTGGCGGCGGAAAATTATCCCTGACAGCCGCTGGCCTGCTGACCGGGCTGGGACTTTTATGGCTGGCGACGGCATGGCTGGCGCGGCCTTATGCGGACACAGACCGGCCCGGCGCGGAACTGGCCGGGTGGTTTGCCCATTCCGGCAAATGGCTCGTCCTGCTCGCCGCCGTGGCGTTCGGCCACGCCCTGACCGGCAGCCTGAAACAAATTCCACCCGCCGGGCTGCGCCGGATTATTTATTTCATCGCCGTGTCCGGCCTGACGGCGCTGATGTTTTTCCGGACGATTCCAATCTATTTTCTGCTGGGCGACGGCCAGCGCGACGCGGACGGATATATGCGCGAGTCGGCGGATTATGAATACACCTGCGGGGCGGTTGCGCTGCTGAATTATCTGGAAAAATATCGCGGCGCGAACGGCCTGACCGAGCGCGACGTTTCCAAAGCCTGCGGCATCACCGCCGAAGGTTCGACCACTTCGGCGCTCGTGCGCGCGGCGCGCAGCTACGGCATCACGAACGCCACCGCCCGCGTGCTGGGCTGGCCGGAACTTGAAAAAATAAAATTGCCGGCCATAGTCTCGGTCTCGACGCTGCCACAAGTGCATCACGCGACGCTGCTGATCAAGCTGGACGCGGAACGCGCGTATTTCATTGACCCGGCCTATGGCAGGCACGACATCTCGCGCGAACGGTTCAAGGAAATCTGGTATGGCAAAACCATTTTGCTGGAATGAAATTGTGAGCCGTTGAATGGCAATAGTTGTGGCGGAGGCTGATTTTGATCTGATTGCGGGTTTAACAACGCCGACTTCCGATCTTCCGGCAGCGCAGTTTGATTCAGCCATGCCCTGGCCTTTGCCGGATCAATTTGCAGCCATGAACGCGCTATGTTTTCAATGGCATTATTTCGATCATTTTCATCGGTCATCGTCTGAACCCACAACGACGCCATTTCGGGATTTTGTTCGGCAACCTGGCTCACATAACTTTGAATCGCGCCCTGCTTCGCGCCGTCGTCAGGCAGGGCGGCGAGCCATTTGCCCGCGCCGGCCGGGTCATTGTTCGCCCAGCCGGAAGCCACGCTTTGAATCGCGCTGTTCCGCGTGTCGCCCGCCGGAAATTGCAAGGCCCAAGTCGCGGCGGATTGCGGGTCGGATTCGCTCCATTCCCCAGTCACCTTCAACGCCGCCGCGTTTTGCGCGTCGCCCGGCGGCAATGTCGCGACATAATTCGCCGCGTCCGGCGGGGAATTTTCCGCCAGACCCGAAACCACGCCGGAGACGAAGGAATCACGCGCCGCGCCTTCCGGCAGCGACTTGGCATAATTCATCGCCGCCTGCGGGTCTTGCGACGCCCAGCCGCTCGCGGCACTCTGCAAAAAATTGTCCTGCGCCTGGGCGGGCATTTTTTGGGCGAACGCCACCGCCGCCTGCGGGTCGGCCTCCACCCATTGCGCGCCCATTTCGGTCAACGCATTTGCTTTTGCCGCGCCTTCCGGCAACTGCTGCGCCCACGCCACCGCGCCGCTCAAATCCGACTGCGCCCACTCTCTTGCAAGGTCGTTGACCAGACTGTCGCGCGGCTGCCCCGGCGGCAGCGTGTTCGCAAAATCTGCGGCGGCCTTGGGATCGTTCTGCGCCATTTGATCGCCGACCGACTCCAGCGCGTTCTGTTTCGCGCGGCCTTCCGGCAACGTCTGTATCCAATCCATTGCCGCCTGCGGATCCGTGCTGGCAAAACCATCGGCGATTTCCCGTATCACATTCATCTGCTCCCTGCCCGGCGGCAACAGCGCGACGAGCGACGCCGCTGTTTTTGGGTCCTGACTGGCCAGCGATTGAATCGCGTTCTGTAAAATTTCATTTCGTTGCGAACCCGGCGGCAGCGCCTGCACATAGGCCAGCGCGGCGGCGGAATCCTGCTGCATCCATTGGTCAATGACGCTGTTCAGCACGTTGTTTTTTGAATCTCCCGCCGGCAGCGAGCTGGCAAAATTCAGCGCCGCCTTCGGGTCGCCCTGCGCCAGTTGTTCGCCCACCTGCTGGAGCGAATCCCGCTTGAGCTGGCCCTCCGGCAATTGCCGCACATACGCCAGCGCGGCGTTCACGTCGTTTTGCACCCATTCCGAAATGATGCTGCTCATCGCATTTTTTTTGTCATTTGCGCCCGGCAAAGAATTTGCCCACGCCAGCGCCGCCTGCGGGTCGCGATCCGCCCAGCCTTGGGCAATCGCTTGAAACGCCTGCAAGCGTTCTTGCGGAGAACCCAGTCCCGCCGCCGTCGCCGCCGCTGCCGCCGGGTCATCGTTCGACCAGTCGCTGAAAATGGTGATGATCTCGCCCGACTGGAGCAGGCCGACGCCGGAGCTTTGCAGAAACGCGAGCGCGCCCGGTGGATTTTTTTCCGCCAGCGCGTCCACCACCGAACTGACGGCTTGGTTCCGCAACTGGCCTTTGGGAAGTTGCAGCGCCCACGCCGCCGCCGCGTCCGGTTCCTTTTTCTCCCAGCCGCCGAGGACATTGACGATGGCAGACTCGCGCTCCTGTTTATTGGCGAGCGACTGCGCATAAGCCATCGCCGCCGGCGGATCGGATTCCGCCCAATGCGGCAACAAATCGCCGCGCCACGTCAAAAGTTTCGGGTTGTGGAAATTTTTGTCCAGATATGCCATCAACTGCGGAATCTGGTCGGGCGGAATTGAATCGGCCAGCTTCTGAACTTCTTCAAAATCACCGATGCCCAGCGCCTTGATTTTCGCCTCGTTATCCTCGAGCGAAAAATTTCCACCGTCGCCGCCGGATGAATTTTCCACGGCGGGCTGGATGTTTTTTCCCGGAGCAGACGCCGGGGAATTTTTGCCGGGCGCGGCTTGCGCGTCGGCGGAGGCCGCAGTGAAATGGATTGCCGCCCGGTGCCAGCCGATGAAATAGCCGCCAGCCAACGCCGCCAGCACAAGCAAAAAAGGGAGAAGAATTTTTTTCATGGTCATCAAACCTGCAAAAAATTTGAGCTCCGCAATCGTCAGACATTTCATTCCGGCTTGTCCAGAAAAACCGACGACGCTTTACAACGGACTCAACGGCCCGCGCTTCAACTGCCGCAATTGCTGCTGTTCGCGCAATAATTCAACACGCGCAGCGTCGCCAATTTCCGGCTGGCTCGCGCGCTGGATTGAAACGGCAATCTGGCGGTCAAGAAACTGGTTCCGCAGGTTTTTGATCACGTCCGCGAGTTGTTGGTCAGGATTTGGAATCTTCCGCTCTTCCGCGACGGCCTCGGTGATGAGATTTTGCATTTCGGGCGTTTCACATTCGTCCAAGAACGCGGCGAGATTTTTCCAATTTTCATTCTTCTGCGCGTTTAATCGTTGCCCGACAATTTTTCGCACAAGCGGATGCAAAATCCAGTTCTCGTCCAGATGCAACGCCGTCCACGCCACCAGATCGTCGTGAAGCAAAATTAGTTTGAGCAGATGAAATTCGTGCGCAGATGGACGCGCAGTTTCCGTTTCAATGGCGTCAAATGATTCTTCCTCGCCTGCGTCGGGCGCAAGTTTCGCAGCGGGAATTTTTTTGAACTCGGCGCGGACGGCTTCCGGCGAAACGCCCAGCCGCAGCGCGGTCTTTTGCGCGTATTTGTCAACCAGCACCGCGCTGCCGGTTTTGCGGACGGCTTCGGCCATTTCGCGCAAAATTATATTCCGGCCCTTGTCGCTCGCCGGGTCGTTCTGCGCGCACAGCCGGTTCAAATAGTAATCAAAAAATCCGTCCGCGCTTTCGACCAGTTTGCGGAACGCTTCGCCGCCGCTGGCCTTGATGAAACTGTCGGGGTCGTGCGGCTTGGGCATCACGGCGACGCGCACGGCCAAACCTGACGCGAGCAAATGATCCAGCGAACGCACGGCGGCGTTTTGTCCCGCCTCGTCGGAATCAAAACACAAAACGACTTCGTCAACATAGCGCTTGATGATGCGCGCGTGCTGGTCGGTGAAGGCCGTGCCTTGCGGCGCGACGACGTTTTGCACGCCGGCCATGAAGCACGCGATCAAATCCAACTGGCCTTCGCAGACGATGGCGGACTGCGCGTCGAGCAATGCGCGTTTGGATTTGTCGAGGCCGAAGAAAACTTTGCTCTTGGTGAAAATTGCGGTTTCGGGCGAATTGACATACTTCGCGGTTTTTTCGTCGCCGGACAAAATGCGTCCGCTGAAACCAATCACCCTGCTCTGCTCGTCGCAAATCGGAAACATGAGCCGCCCGCGAAAACGGTCGTAAAAATTGCGAATTGCGAATTGCGAATTGCGAATTTCCGTTTCCGCGTTTTGATTTCCGCTTTCCGATTTTCTAATTATGAGTCCCGCTTTCTCGACAAGTTCGAGTTCGTAATTTTTGCTTTTCGCCCAGTTCACCGTGTCGTCCCAAAGTTCAGGCGCGGCACCGAGACGGAATAATTTTATCGCCTCGGCGGAAACGCCGCGTTTGTTCAAATAGTCGCGCGCGAGTTGTCCGGCGGCTTCGTTGGCGAGACAATTTTGCCAGCGTTGCGCAATCTGCTCGTGGATTTGCAACAACTTGTCCTTAAGATGACGCGATTGCTGTTCGGCGGGATTGTTGTCGAACTCCAGCGGAATTTTCGCGCGCTCGGCCAGCCGCCGCACGGCGTCCACGAAGCCGATGTTCTCGTATTCCTTGACGAAGGTGAAAACGTCGCCGCCCTTGTGGCAGCCGAAGCAATGAAAAATCTGCTTGTGCGGATTGACGTTGAAGCTCGGCGTCTTTTCCTTGTGGAACGGGCAGAGCGCGGTGAAATTCGCGCCCGCCTTTTTCAGCGGCACGGACGCGCCGATGATGTCCACGATGTCGCTGGCGGCGCGGATGCGTTCGAGGGTTGCGGGGGAAATTCCGGCCATGCGCGTTGGTGGCGCGGCGCGCCGGTCACTTGCCGAAGTCTATCACCGGCTGTTTAATCGGCGCCGGTTTTGGTTCAGCGGAGTCGGCGGCGACGGAGTTGATCAGCACCGCCCCGAGATATTTCTTGATGAACGGGCCGATGAGCGATTTTTTGAAGACGGCCTCCTGCACGCTTTGCAACGTGGGGAAATAATCGCCGCTGTAGCCCTGCATCCCGCCGCCAAACCAGCGCGCGTTGTAGTCACTGGTCTTTTTGATGTCCGCCGCCGTGTAATAAGGCGCGTTGAGCAGCGCCAGCGCGACCAGCAGGATGCAGGCATAACGGACCAGCCCCGACAGCATCCCCAAGTAATACTCGGCGCGGCCAAAGAAATTGCTGCCCGTCAGGCGCGGCATTAAAATCTTTTTCACGAGGATGAAAACCAGGAAAACCACGAACAGCAGGATGAAGTAGCCCGCAAGGTAAGCCGGCAGTTTGCCCCAGCCGGTGAAGTTAATGATCGTCGTCCCGACCAGTTCGCAGCCCAGGCCGCACACCAGCACCGTCGCGACCGCCTGGAGCATCGGCAACACTTCCTTGGTCATGCCGTTTTTGCGCCCGCGAAAAAGCCCGAACGCAAACACGACGACCAGCACCACGTCGAACCAGCCGAACGGCAGCTTGTCGAGAAACGCGGACACTTGGTTAATAAACCCTGAATGGGCTGCCTGGGTTGCCACAGCAATCATCCGCCAAACTTAAAGTTTCCGCCCGGAAACGCCAGTTAAATTTGACGCCCGCCGCCGGGCCGGATTTTTGCCCGCTTTTCAGCCCGATTTTCGTCTTCAAAAAGATAAAACCCGCCGGAACGATTTCTCATTCCGGCGGGCGAAGGTCTGGTGCGTGGCCAGTTCAAACAAACAAGCAATTTTTAGAGCTTTTTACCGGTGCCGGAATTGCTTTGAAGAAAACTTCTCATTAACACCCGACTTCAGCCGGGTGCAAAAGGTGAGGCGGAAAAAAACCGTTCAAACGGTTTTGCCTGGGCACGATCATGGGCCACCGTGTTAAAACGCGGTGTTAATGGAATGGTTTCTACAGAGCAAGTCGGAATTTATGCCGGGGCTGGTTGACGCGAAGCTTTCACTTGAACCTAACGCGGCGCGCGGGCAATCTGCGCCTGATGAATTTTTTTTCCGGGCTGTTCACGGCGTTGTGTTTTGCACTCTGCGCGACGCCGTCACCCGCAATTTCCGTGAACGGCCAGAATTACGTTCCGCTCGCGGACTGGGCGCGTGGCAACGGCCTGAACGGTTTCACGCTCAACCACGGCGGCGAAATCGTTTTGACGAACCGCACGACGCGGCTGGTGTTCGACGTGGATTCAGCGCAGGCGGAAATCAACGGCGTGAACGTGCGGCTGTCGTTTCCGGTGGCGGGCGTGAAAGGCGTTCCGCTCATCGCGCAACTGGACATTGACACGGCCATCCGCCCGCTGATTTATCCGCAAAAACCCGCCGCCAAAAAAATCACGACCATCTGCCTCGACCCCGGCCACGGCGGCAAGGACACCGGCAACCGCGTAGGCGGCGGACTGTTCTGGCACAACGAAAAAACCTACACGCTGCTGCTCGCCTTTGAGTTGCGCGACGAGTTGAAAAAACTCGGCTTCAACGTCATCCTCACGCGCACGAAAGACACGTTTGTTGATCTGCCCGTGCGCCCGGCAATTGCAAACAAGGCGGCCGCGGATTTGTTCGTGAGTCTGCACTTTAACGCGACGACAAACAACCCGGCCACGGTCGCCGGGCCGGAGACTTATTGCATCACGCCCGTCGGCGCGGCGTCCTCCAACGCGCAGGGCGAAGGCAGCGGGTCGGGCGCGACGGCGGCAAATCGCCTCGAAGACAAAAGCCTGCTGCTCGCGTATCAGATGGAAAAATCGCTCGTGCAAAATCTCGACACGGCTGATCGCGGCGTGCGGCGCGCACGGTTCGCCGTGTTGCGCGACGCGGCGATGCCGGCGATTTTGATCGAGGGCGGCTACATGACGAACCCGACGGAAGGCAAAAAAATTTACGACTCGGCGTATCGCAAGCAAATGGCGGCGGCGATGGTGAAGGGAATTGTGGCGTATCAGAAATTGACCGCGCCGCCGGTTCCGCCGCCGAAAACAAATCCGGCGGGCACCAGCAAAGTTTCCGGCGCTAAAAACGCGAAGTGAGCTTTCACAATCTTAATCTAAAGAAATGATATGGTTGCCATTACGATTTTTCATCCTGTTGGGCATGGTTCTGGTGGCGCCCACAACCGTGTCCATATTGTTGCTGGTTTGATTATATTTATTGTTGGGATTTGGATGGCGTCGAAATTAATTAACAATCAAAAACAGGACGCCACCCCTTAATCGGTTTTTGGATTACGATTAAGATTAAGATTAAGATTTTGAAATGAGGATTGCCACAAAAACGGGCGACGGCGGGACGACGGGATTGATGCATGGCCGTCGCGTGCCAAAGACGCATCCGCGCGTCGAGACATGCGGTGCGTGTGTGCGTTGAAGGAATCGGGCAAACTGCCGAACGCGGAAATTGTGATTTATCTCAACCGCCTGTCGGATTTGCTTTGGCTCTTCGCGCGCTGGGTGGAGACAAAATCAGCGCCAGCCTGCTCGGGTCGTTGTCCGGAACCGTCGCCCCGGTGCTGAAGTGAAGTTGGTGCTTTGCGCCGGTGCCGCCGCCGCCCATACCATCCCCGCCACCAGCAGTGTCAGGATTCGTTTCATGTCAGTTTTAGTTTGATGGTTTGCGGTTGATCAGGGCACATGGTGCGTCCGGTAATAGTCGGAACCCACGGACGGCTTGTTCGTGAAGGACAGCCGCCCGGTGTCCGACGCCGTGTTGGTCACCAGCGGGGTCCAGACCACCGGCGCGGCCAGGCTGTGCGTCCATTCCAAGGCGTAGTGGTAACCCGGGATGCCCGCGTAGTTCAACACTTCGTTGCCGCCCACCACCTGTGCGCTGACGTTGTTGAAGCCGTTGCCCGAGGGCGCGCTGATGGTCACGTTGACCGTCCCGGTGGCCGTCCCGCCGTGGCCGTCGTCCACCGTGTAGGTGAAGCTGTCCGACGTGCCGTTGGTCGCCGTGTAGGTGAGGTTGGTGCCGTCGCCCGTCGTCACGATCCCGTTGGCCGCCCCGAACGCGCCCGTCACCGTCACCGCGTCGCCGTCCGCGTCCACCGGCGGGTTCTTCCCGCCGATGATTGCCACCGTCGAGGCGTTGCCCAGGGTCACGAATATCGTGAAGCTGGCTCCCGCCACCGGCGGATGGTTCGTCACGGTCTGGCCGCCGGAAAGGTTGTTTGTGCTGCCGAGATAATTATTGTCGCCGACATATTCGGCGGTGATGGGCTGCGTGCCACGCGGCAGCAACGTTATGGCTGCGCTAGTGGCCGAGCCGCTGCTGATGGAATTGGTGCTCAACGCAACGCCATTGGTCTTGAAAATCACATTGCCGGTGGCAGTGGACGGCAGCGTGGCCGTGAAACTTACGCTGTCCTTGTAGCCGGAAGGATTTTTCGACGAGGTTACGGAGATGGATGTGGCGGTCTTGGGGACAAAAGCAATTCCCTTCATGCCGGTTGGCAAGGCAGCCGTGTAAAGTGTCGAAGTGGCTGTGACATTGATCGCCGCATTATATCCGGCTGCATCCGTGAGCTTGATGACACTGTTTGCGCCCGTGGCACCGCTTCCGGTTGTGATATAAATTGACGCGCCGCCGCCGTTTGCCGCAGCACAAAGACCAAATCCATTCGTAGCGGTGTAGCTTCCATTTGCCGCCCATGACCCGCCCACCAAAGAATATTTCTTAATGGCATCAGACCCGACCGTGTATAAAACATCGAATGTTGACCCGTTGGCGCCGGATGAAACGAGATAGAAGTCTGAAGCATTGGCGTCGCGTGCCAGACCCGGCAAACCAGTGACAGTGCCACCCGTCGCGGCGGACAACGTGCTGACAACAATCGTGCCTGACGTTGTCTGAAGCACATAAACCGTGCCGCCGAAGGTCTTCACGGCCCGAAAATTACCCGACGGGCTCGGAGCTGATGACCCGTTTGAGTAAATGCCTCCTTGGTCACCGATGAACCAGGTTGAATTGTCCACGGTCGTGGCGCCACGCGGCTGCGTTCCGCCGGTCGTGACTCCGGTATAGGTTGTTTTCAATGCGAAATTCCCGAAGGCATCCAAGATGCCTACACCGCGCGCGGCAATTAAATTGACGGCGGTTGAAGTGTTGGTGCTGTTGGCTCCGGCAAAGGCGAGCAACGTTCCATCGTCGCTTTTAGCGAGATAGGGGGCGCTCGTAGCCGAGCCGCTGACGCGCAAAGCACTGGTGCCGCTGATGCCATTGATGGCGATGGTCTGGACGGGAGATGACTGGCTGGCAGTGGATGAATTTAATTCCACGATGGAAAAAGTGGTGTTGTTGGCATTGGTATCCGCCGCCAGCAAAACCGCCAGGTCGCCCGCCGAGAATGCCAGGGCCGACGTGCTGGCGGTTGTCGCAGGACCGAACGCCGTCTGAACGCCTGCGCCATTCAAGGCCGCTGCTTGAAAAGTGTAAATTGTTCCCGAACCCAATCCGGTCACAGTTTTCGTTCCCCAAGATGCCGTTGTTTGAAAGACGGCCGTCGTGTTTAGCGAGCCGTCCGCCTGCACATATTTTCCGCTGGTGGTTTCCTGAATGGCGTAAGTCGTGGTGGTGGGGTTGCCATCGCTTCCGCCAATCGCAACATTCAGGCTGCTTGTTGTTGGACTACTAATGGTCGGAGCCGCCGGGGGGTTGGCCAGCGTGTAGAAATTGGTTTCATCCAAACTCGAATCCAAATTGGTGCCAATGGCATTCATCGCGTAGGCGCGATAGTAATAAATTGTGTTCACGCTCAATCCGGTCAGCGCTTTTGAGTAGGCCGCCACCGTCGTGCCGCCTTCGGAAAGTTGCGTGGCGGATGTGGTGACGCCGGGCGAAGTCTTATAGTAGAAACCGCGATCCGTTATGGCCGAGCCGTTGTTGGCGGTGACTGTTCCATTCAGCGTCGCGCCCGTCGTGGTTTGGGCGGTCGCGGCTTGGGTGGTGACGGCCGGAAGATTTGCGCCTATGCCGGTCACGGTTACCAGGTTGGTGATCATGTCGGTGCTGCTGACGTTTGTGATGTTGCCGGAATAACTGGTCTGTGCCGTGGGCTGGAAGCGGACATAGACGAAAGTGCTGGCCACCGTGCCGCCCGATTGATTGAGCGTCACCGTGCTGCCAAAGCCGGAATTGGGGGAGGTGGAAATCTGAAAATTGGCCGGGGCGGTGATGGTGATATTGTCATTCAGATATGCGCCCGACACCGTGTTCGTCAGATTGGCCGAAGTGCCGCCGACCACCGTGGCCGGAAAGCTCAATGAGGCTGGCGTGACATTGATGGTGGGCGTGACCGGAGCCTGCGTGGTGGCGCTGGCCGTGGGAACGGTTGCCGCCGTGCGATAATCATACGTCGCCGCGTTTGACCCGACCCATGCAAATGGAAAAATCGCGTAGGAATACTGGCTGCTCGACGACAGGCTGTTGATCGTCGTGCCGGTGGCTGAACCGGGCGTCACGATGGCCGCCACGGTTCCATCACCAATCGTGTCGCCCACGCTGTAGCCTGTCGCATTGGCTGGCGGACCGGTCGGCGCGGATGCACCCGAATGTTGCAGGACCAGATAACCATTCGCTCCCGTCGCTGCCGTCCAAGTCAAATGGATGCTTGAGCTTGAAGCCGCCGCAGCGGCGAACGAACCTACATGAGTGCTTGGCACGGTTGAAAGCGTGTAGAACGAATCATCGGAGCTATAGCTGGTGCCCACAGTGTTGACAGCATAGCCACGGTAATGAATCAACGTGCCGGCAGCCAGTCCGGTTGCACTTACTGTGAAAGCTCCCAGAGTTTCGGTCGTGCCTTTCTGAACCTTGTTGTTGGCTGTCGTAGGATTGGGCGAAGTGCCCCAGACAATGCCGTAGTCGGTGATGGCAGCACCACCATCGGCGGTCACGTTCGCTCCGAGCGTTGCGGTCGTGTCAGCTATTGCAGTCTTGGTCGGGGTAGTGACGGTTGGCGCGCTAATGGGAGCAAGTGCCATACCGCGAAAAAGTTCATTGTTGGCAGATGTTGCAAGCGTTGTCGCAGTCGCACTAGAGCTAGTATCTGTAACTGCAATTAGCTTGTTGTTTGAGGTTTGAGTTGTTGTTGCATAGATGACAGGATTCGCCCCACTAAAATCAACGGCGATTCCTCGCACCGCCGTCCCTGAAATCAATTGGTATACAAATGTCAAAGTAGTGCCGCTGAGAGTATATTTGTAAATTCCACCTTTTGTAGAGCCACCTTCGTCAGCAATATAGACAGCCGTAGCAGAAGAATTCATGGCAAAGCCAGCCGGGGTAGAATCATTAGAGTTCAAACCGGTCAGCGCTGTTACCGTCGGCGATCCGCTAGTTGGCAATCCGCTACCAATGGCATTTATAGAACCGCTGCCACTTTGAGACGTATAATATAACTGACCGTTAAAGATGTTGACCTCGCGGATGTTATTGCCACTTAATTTAACGATGCTGCTTCCTTGATACGTCTCGTAGAAAAGTCCTTGAGAAGCTTGCGAAGTCCAAAAACCAGACCCATCCGCTGACGTGCATGAACGGGCATTATCAGCCGAGCCCGACGGAGAACCAATTGTTGTTGTATCTACGGTGCCATTTCCAACCACACGACACATTGTGCGGCTTACTGTAGTGTTTGCTGTCCCACTTGATGAGGCGGCGGTATTATATCCGACCAAGCAAAGATAGCGTAAGTCGCTTGAGCGGGTCATTAAACCCTCTGAAGAAGCCGAACCACTGGCTGTAAGAGGATTGTTTGCGCCACTCGTTGCCGCTGGTATGGCGATACTCTGAACAGGTGATGATTGACTTGCGCTTGAAGGCAAATATTCGTCAACAAATACGGCTGTTGGGCTGGAACCCAAAGTCGCCGATCCATCGCCCATCCGCTGAACAACAATATTTCCCGGCGTGAACGCCCCCGCGTGCGCCGCCGGAGCCATCGCCACAACGATTGCCGCGCCAATTCCGGCCAAGGTTGTCGCGGCCTTGCTTTGAATCATTGTCACACGGGCGAAAGCGGTCTGAATCCACTGGAAACTGTTTTTCATGCTTCGTATTTAGGTTGAAATTCTGAACTGAACCATCCCAGGCAAAAACCAATCGCCTGATCATCCTTATTATCGCCACCAATGAAAATTAAAAAATGTTACAATCTTGTGACGTAAAGTAAAGGGGGCGTCCCCGGTATTTTAGACCAGCTTAAGTCTGTTTCGTTCGTCCGGTTCACTTCGGGGATTTGGCGGTTGGCATGACGCTTACGCACATTTTATCTTTCTTCAACCGCGTCGCGACGGCAAGCTGGGGCATGGGCTGGCTCTGGCAAAGTTTCCATCATGCGGCGGCGATGTTTTGGGCGACGTTCTGGGCATTGGTCCTGGGCTTCAGCCTGTCGGCCTTCGTGCAGGTTTTTTTCCGCAAGGAAGCGATCACAAAACAATTCGGCCGCGCCGGCCTGCGCGAGGTCGCGCTGGCGACTTTTCTGGGCGCGGCCAGTTCGTCCTGTTCCTACGCGGCGGCGGCGACGGCCAAGACCGCCTTCAAAAAAGGCGCGGCGCTGGTGCCGGCGCTCGCCTTCATGTTCGCCTCGACGAACCTCGTGTTTGAACTGGGCTTCCTGCTCTGGCTTTTGCTGGGCTGGACGTTTGTGCTGGCGGAAGTCATCGGCGCGTTCGTCCTGATCGCCGTGATGTGGCTGCTGGTGAAACTCACTTTGCCCAAAGGCCTGGAAGAAGCCGCGCGGATGCACGTCGAAGGTGAAGTGAAATCCGGCTGCCAATGTCATTCGCCGGAACCGGAAATGGAATCCAACGAAGAATCCTTCCAGGAAAAAATCCGGCGGCGCGAAAATTGGGCGCGCGTCGCCGACGCCTTTTTCATGGACGTGGCGATGCTGTGGAAGGAAATTGTCATCGGCTTTCTCATGGCCGGATTTTTGATGGCGCTGGTTCCAGAAAACTGGTGGGGAAAATTATTTGTCGCGCACGGCACCGGTTTTCTGCGGCTGGTGGAAAACGCCGTCGTCGGCCCGATCATCGCCGTCGCGTCGTTCGTCTGTTCCTGCGGCAACATTCCGCTGGCCAGCGTGCTGTGGTCGGGCGGCATCAGTTTCGGCGGCGTCATTTCCTTCATTTACGCCGACCTCGTCATCATTCCGCTGATTCTTATTTACCGGAAATATTACGGCGCAAAGGCCGCGCTGTATATCACCGGCATCCTGTTCGCTTCCATGGTCAGCGCCGGCATCATCGTGGACCTGCTCTTTGCCGCGCTGGGATTGATTCCCGCCGTGCGCCCGCAAAACGCCATCGCGCAGGCGTCATTTCAATGGGATTACACGGCCTGGCTGGATCTGGCCGCGATTGTTTTGAGCGGATGGTTTGCGTGGATTCATTTCAGGAAGGAAAATCCACAAGCTCATTCAATGTAAAATCAAGAAATCGCGACCGCGATTTCCAGTTGCTTAAAAGTTTGATTTTCGACACCAATCGTTTTTAATTCGCAGTTCAATTTTGAAATGAACATCCACGAATACCAGGCCAAGCAACTTCTCGCGAAATACGGCGTCGCCGTGCCGCTGGAAATTCCCGTTTTCAATCTCAACGAAGTCCGCGCGGCGGCCGAAAAAATTACTGCGAGCGGTTCGTCGCGCGTCGTCGTCAAATCACAGATCCACGCGGGCGGACGCGGCAAGGGAACTTTCAAGAGCGGTTTTCAAGGCGGTGTGAAAGTCGCGGCGTCGGTGGACGAGGCGGTTTCGTTCGCCGAAAAAATGCTCGGCAATGTTTTGGTCACCAAACAGACCGGCGCGGACGGGCGCAAGGTGCAGACGCTGTTGCTCGCGGCGGGCGCGAAGATCAAAAAGGAATTTTACCTCGCCGTGCTGCTCGACCGCGCGAATTCGCGTCCGCTCATCATGGCCAGCACCGAGGGCGGCATGGACATCGAGGAAGTCGCCGAAAAATTTCCCGAAAAGATTTTCAAGGAACACATTGATCCCGCCGTCGGCATCATGCCGTTTCAGGCGCGGAAAATTTCTGCCGCGCTCGGCCTCAAGGGCGATTTGTTTAATGCTGGCGTGAAGCTTGTGACCGGCGTTTACAACACTTGGTGGGAATGTGACGCGGCGATGGTGGAATTGAATCCTTTGGCCGTGGTCGAATTGGCGGATGGCAAAGAAACCGTCATGGCGCTGGACGCAAAAATTTCCTTGGATGACAACGCGCTCTACCGCCACAAGGATATTTTGGAGATGCGCGACTTGAACGAGGAAGCGCCGCTGGAAATCGAGGCGTCAAAATTTTCGCTCAATTACATCAAGCTCGACGGCAGCATCGCCTGCCTCGTCAACGGCGCGGGCCTCGCAATGGCGACGATGGACATCATCCAGCATTTCGGCCGCAGCCCGGCGAACTTTCTGGACGTCGGCGGCGGCGCGAGCAAGGAACAAGTCACGGCGGCGTTCAAGATCATTTTGAGCGACCCGAACGTGAAGGGAATTTTGGTGAACATTTTCGGCGGCATCATGGATTGCAACGTCATCGCCACCGGCATCGTCGCAGCGGTGAAAGAAACGCACCTGAACATTCCGCTCGTCGTCCGGCTCGAAGGCAACAACGTTCTCGCGGGCAAAAAAACTCTGGCCGAATCCGGCGTCGCCATCATCACTGGCGATTCGATGGCCGACGCGGCGCAGAAGGTTGTCAAAGCCGTGGGCAAATGATAAATTGGCAGCATGAAAAATCGTAGGGGAACATTTTATACAGCCGGTCGCGTGGCCAATCACATTGACCGGAAGAAATCCGCCGAAATTCCAAAAATGCTGGTGGACACCGGCGCGGAATTCACTTGGATCAATTCGGACACGCTGCAAAAGCATCGGCGTCCAACGCGAGAAAAAGGATTACACATTTGTGATGGCCAACAGCAATCAAATCACGCGCGCGGTCGGTTATGCCATCCTCCGTGTCGGAGATGCGGTGACGATTGATGAAGTCATCTTTGGCGAACCCGGCGATTTGGAGATTCTCGGCGCACGCACGCTGGAAGGAATGAATTTGCGCGTTGACCCGCGCGCGAAAAAACTCGTGGCGGGCGGCCCGATTCTGGCTGCATGAAAAACTTCATCGCCGGCGATTCGATGGCCGACGCGGCGCAGAAGATTGTGAAGGCGGTTGGAAAATAATTTTAGCCGCAGCGAACTGTCGCACGACAACGACCGGGACGATGGACACGAGGCGGCAATTCATTCCGTCCCCGGGTTGCGCAACTTTCCGGGTTTGACGGAGTTTTAACAATGTCCGTGGAGCCGGTCATTGCCACGGCGGAGTTAATTTATGAAAAAAATTCGCATCCTTTTGGCGGCGGCATTCTGTTCGCTGACGCTGGCGGCTTCGGCCCAGGACACCAACAACTTGAAAACCGACCTCGGGGTTTTCGAGGCCCAGACGGGAACGGTCATCGTCAAGGGCTACAATCTGGTCGGTTCGATTTCCACCGGCACGGCTGTGATAACGGTGCTGTGCAAGGAATCCACGGACATGACCACGGGCCACAAGGCAGATGGCCTGGCCATCGAGATCGCCGGGAATCCGGCGTATCGGGAAAAAATCCTGGTTGATTATGACGAGATTGATCCGCTGTTCAACAGCATGGATTACCTCCAAAAGATCAATTACGATGTCACGCCGCTGCCCAATTTTGAAGCCAGCTACAGCACCAAGGCCGGTCTGCGGGGAATTGCCGACAGCGTTCGGAAGGAGGGTGGCATCAAGACGTATCTGGCCTACGGCGACCATCCAAGGATATTGCTGTCGCCGGTGCAGTTGATACAATTTCACACCTTGATCGGGCAGGCGAAGAACAATCTGGATTCCATCCGCGCCGCCAAATGAGTCCCGGCGGGCGACACACACTTTCAAGCCGCGCCCAACTTTTCCAACCCGCCCGTTTTCCGCGCGCCGCCGCAATTCCCTGCTTTCCATAATTTCCCGTCCTGCTAGATTGATTCATGCCTTTTAGCAAATTAGGACTTGCCCCGGCCGTTTTGGAGGGCGTCAAAGCGATGGGTTACATTGATCCGACGCCCATTCAGTTGCGCGCCATCCCGCTTGTTTTGTCCGGCAGGGACGTCATCGGCAGCGCGCAGACCGGCACCGGCAAGACGGCGGCGTTCGGCCTGCCCATTCTTTCCAGGCTCGGAGCGCACAATCCCGTCGGCCCGCGCGTCCTCATTCTCGAACCGACGCGCGAACTCGCCGCGCAGGTGGAAACCGCGTTTCACGATTACGCGCGCTTCACCGGCCTGAAAACAACCGTCGTCTTCGGCGGCGTCGGTTACGGCAAGCAGAACGATGAATTGAAAGCGGGCGCTGACATCGTCGTCGCCACGCCCGGACGCTTGCTGGATCATCTGGAACAAGGCACGTTGCGCCTGAACAAGGTGGAATTTCTCGTCCTCGACGAAGCCGACCGGATGCTCGACATGGGTTTCCTGCCCGACGTGCGCCGCCTCGTGGAAAAATGCCCGCGCCAGCGCCACACCGCGCTGTTTTCCGCGACCATTCCGCCGCAGATCGAGACGCTCATCCAGTGGGCGATGAACAATCCAGAGACGATTGAGATCGGCGCGCGCCGCACGCCGGCGGAAACCGTCAAGCACGTCATCTATCCCGTGTCCGACACGCAAAAGACCGACCTGCTGCTCGAATTGCTCAAGCGCGTCAATTACAACTCCGTCCTCGTTTTCTGCCGCACGAAACACGGCGCGGATCGCGTCGCCGGTCTGCTCAAGCGCGCCAACCACGCCGTCGCCGTGCTGCATTCCAACCGCACGCAAAAGGAACGCGAACAGGCGCTGGAAGGTTTTCGCGAAGGCAAATACGAAGTCCTCGTCGCCACCGACATCGCCGCGCGCGGGTTGGACATCGCCGACGTCAGCCACGTCATCAATTACGACGTGCCGCAGCATCCCGAGGATTACATCCACCGCATCGGGCGCACCGGCCGCGCGGAACACAGCGGCGACGCCTTCACCATCATGGTGGCCGAGGATGCGCCGCACGTTTATTCCATCGAACGCTTCATCAGCCAGAAAATCCCGCGCGTGAAACTGGAGAATTTCGATTACCGCTACACCTCGTTGTTTGAAGAAGCCAAGCCCGGCGCGGCGGCGGGCGGTTTTCCCGGCAAAGTGCGCGGCGGCCGCGTCCACGGCGGCTACCACTTCGCGCCCGGCGGACGGAGAAGATAAATTGCCGCAACGGAATTCGCGGGGCGGTGTTCATTTAATTGCATGAGTGAGCCGCCACACAACGATCCTGAAACCGAAAAGATGATTTACTGGCTGATTGTCTTCGTGATTGGCGGGGTCGTCTTGGCAATGGCAGTCACATTTTCAATTAAAAAACCGCGCGCCACAAGCTCTGCCAACGCATGCGTCAACAACCTGCGCCAGATTGATGCCGCCGCCAGCCAGTTTGCCCTCGAAAATCACCTGACCAATGGCGCTCCCATCCATTTCCCCGATGACCTGACGCCTTACATCAAGCTCAATTCAGCGGGCAAGATTCCCGAATGTCCACATGGCGGCATTTACACCCTCACGAAAGTTGGCGACACACCAATTTGCTCGCTTGGTTCGACCATCACTCCACCCCACATTATGCCGTGAGTGAACCAAGAGAAAAACCGTTTGCAACAAAAGTTATTGATTGGATGGTCGTTTTTGTTTTTGTCGTGGTTCTTTTTGCAATGGCACTTCCAATTTACTTTTCTGACGGAATAGGGAATCGGAAGACAAACACTAACATCACTTGCATTAACAACCTGCGCCAGCTAGACGCCGCCGCAAATCAATTTGCCCTCGAACAAAACAAGACCAACGGCGCTCCCATCCATTTCCCCGACGACCTCACGCCTTACATCAAGCTCAACGCCGAAGGAAAAATCCCGCCGTGTCCGGCCGGCGGCATTTACACCATCAAACAAGTCGGCGACATTCCCACCTGCTCGCTCGGCTCCGCCATCACTCCGCCCCACATTTTGCCATGAACGAACCAAAGAAAAAATCAACCCCGGCTTTCGGATTTCGCGAGATCGTTGTCTTGGTTTGTCTCGTCGGATTCTTCGCGTGGGCGGCAATTCCACATTTTATTAAAGCTCGCTCAACTGCTACGGTGAGTTCCTGCATCAACAACCTGCGCCAGATAGACGCCGCCGCCAATCAGTTTGCTTTGGAAAATCATCTGACTAACGGCGACCGCATCCATTTTCCCAACGACCTGACGCCTTACATCAAATTAAACGTGAACAGCAGCATCCCCGGCTGTCCGCAAGGCGGCATTTATTCCCTCTCGAAAGTCGGCGATCCTCCCATTTGCTCGCTCGGCTCCACCATCACTCCACCCCACGTTTTGCCTTGAGCCGCAGCGCGGCTACCGATATTAGCCCACGGTCTTAACCGTGGGTTTTCGTCCGCATAAATCCAAAGCTCCGGCAGGCGCGGCAGAAAATTTCTTCCGCGCCCGAATCCGTTCACAACTTTTTCAACAGCGCGTCGTATTCATCATGCGAACCGATCCAATACCAGATCATCGTGCCGGCTTTTCTGATTCCAATCGCGCGCCAGCCCAGACCAATCCGCACGGAAAATATCGGCAGCGTCGCATGAATCTGTTTGAATTGAAGACTGGGATGATGGGAATTCTGCCGCCAGATGCGATACGCCTTCAACGCGCCCTTTTGGATTTCCTTCGGAAGTTCCGCGTGCAGCTTCCGAAACGCTTTAGTCGTGCGCGAGGTCACTGTCCTTTTCAAACGGCAGCGTCTTGCCTTCGTTAAACTCGGCCACCGCTTCATCGGCCAGCCGCGCCAGCGCGTCCTGCGAACCGGCAAATTGCGCGTCCCAGCGCGCCTCGGAGGCAATCTCCTCGAGAATCAAAGCGCCAATGGCTTCCTGATCCTGTTTTGGCAGAACCGAAGCCCGTTCAAATGCTTTTTCCAAAAGCGCAGTCATGGTTAAACCATACATGAAAAATTCCCGCGCTCAAGCTGAAGTTATTCATCGCAAAAATGCCGCAGCAAAATTTGAAAAACATCCGTTGATTCAATCTCCTTCGCGCCCAAAATTTCCGGCTGCGACGTGATGAATACCGGCCAGTCCTTTTTATCCGCCGGTCGCCGGCCGTGCGAACCTTTCACCAGCGTCGCGTCGAGCGGAATCACGTCCATCAACATCCGCAGGCCGAGTTTTTTTTGCAGCAGCCGCCAGGCGATCTTTAATTTCACCGCCGGAATTTTCGGGTCGAGAAACAATTCCACCGGGTCGTAGCCCGGCTTGCGATGGATGTCCACCGTCCGCGCAAAATCCGGCGCGCGCGTGTCGTCGAGCCAGTAATAATAAGTGAACCACGCATTTTCATTTGCGACGGCAATCAAATCGCCCGCGCGAGGATGGTCAATACCAGCGGCAATTTTTTCCGCCCTGCCGAGAATTTTTTCCACGCCGGAATTTTTTTCCAGAACCTCGCGCACGGATTTTTCCAGCGACGCATCGTTCAAATAAATGTGCGCGACCTGATGGTCAGCCACGGCGAAAACCTTGCTCGCGCCGGCGTCGAGAATTTCCAGACCGAGTTCTTCCTTCACCGTCAGCCAGCCGCGCTCGCGGAAAATGCGATTGAGATGCACCGGCGTGTCCACGTTTGTGATGCCGTATTCGGAAAGCAAAACCACCGGCACGCCGCGCCTGCCAAAAAAATCAATCAGGTCGCCGACGATGGCATCAATCTCGCGCAGGTCGCGGTGGATGGCAGGGTTCGTTGAATCGTTACATCGTTGAATCGTTAAAGCGGTTGCCGATGCAACGATGGAACGATTCAACGATGTAACGCCGTGTCGCTGCAAGTTGTAATCCAAATGCGGCAGATAGATCAGATTCAGCGTCGGCGAATATTTATTTTCAATACACTTTGCGGATTCCGCGATCCAGCGCGACGCGGCATCGGCGTTGCCTTGCGGCGAATCAATTCCCGCCGCCGGTCCCCAAAAACTGAAGAAGGGAAATTCGCCCAGATTTTTTTTTATTTCTTCGCGGATGGAATACGGCCAGGAATAAACGTCGAAAGCTTTTCCGCCGTCGGCTTTGTAAATCGGGCGCGGTGTGATACAAAAATCCACGTTGGAATACATATTGAACCACCAGAAACAATTGGCGATTGATGATTTACGATTTACGATTTCGGATTGCGTGCGGAGCGCGTCCCATAATTTCGGGCTTTGAACAACATGGTTCGATTGTTTCCAAAATTGGACTTCTGCAAATTCACGATTATACCACCCGTTACCGACGATGCCGTGTTTGCTCGGCAATTTTCCTGTGAGATAATTGGATTGCGCGGTGCAAGTCACGGCTGGAAACGCGGGCGCGATTTGCGCGAGCGCGCCGCGCCTGCGAAATTCCGCGATGCGCGGCGTGTGCTCGCCGATGAGCGATTCGGTGAGGCCGACGACGTTGATGACGGCGGTTCGTTTCACAAGTTGTCATCCGCAGATTTCACCGATGGCGCAGATTTGAAAACAATAAATTCATCCATGAAAATCCTCACAGTCTGCGGACTGCCTTTTTGCCCGCGATTGCAGCTCGTAAATCGCTTCAATGACTTTTGACGGATTCATTTCATGCACTTCCACGCCGCTGCCGATTTCCTGCAGCAACGTGATCGTCAGTTCGCCGCCGAGGTGTTCGCGAAATTCATCCAGGCCGCCGAGAATTTGCAGATTTCCATCCGAGCCAAGGTTCAGCAGTTCGTTGGCGAACAATTCAAAGCCGAGTTGTTCGAGCAATTTCAGAATCCGTCCGGCAGATTTGGCGTCGAGCAATCCGATGTTGCGCGAATAAATCACATCGAGCGCGATGCCGATGGCGACGGCCTCGCCGTGACGGATCTGAAAATCGGAAAGCTGCTCCAGCTTGTGCGCCGCCCAATGGCCGAAATCGAGCGGACGCGCGGAGCCCATTTCAAATGGATCGCCACTGCTGGCGATGTGGTTGAGATGCAGTTCGGCGCAGCGGCGGATTAAATGTTTCATCGCCGCTGGCTCACAAGAAATTAATTTTTCCGCATCGCGTTCGATTTCATCAAAGAACTCTGCGGCACGGATGCAGGCGACTTTTACAGCCTCGACATAACCGGCGCGCTGGTCGCGCGGTTCGAGCGTGGCGAGCAAATTGAAATCGTTGATGATGGCATGCGGCGGCGCGAACGTGCCGATGAAATTCTTTTTGCCGAAGGCGTTGATGCCATTCTTTACGCCAACGCCGGAATCGGCCTGCGCCAGCGTCGTTGTCGGGATGCGGACGTGGCGCACGCCGCGATGCGCGGTGGCGGCGGCGAAACCGGCGACATCAAGCAGCGCGCCACCGCCGATGGCGATCAAATAGGAATGGCGGTCAATGTGGTGCCGGTCAATCAACGAGTGGATTTCGGCGACGGACGCGTAGGAATTTTTGGCGCGTTCACCGCCGCCGATGCTGACGGGCGGCCAGACGAGTTGCAGCGCGGCGGTGTGGTCGGCGAAATAATTTTCCACCGCCCGCGAAAGTTCCGGCTGCGCGACGGCGAGCGATTCGTCAATGATGACAAGAACTTTGCGCGGGGCATGGTCGGCGAGCGCGGTCAGCAGGGTCAAATTGGCCGGGGCAAAAATGTCTTCGGTGAAAAAGACGCGCAGTTGCCAGCCGGCTTGAATGGAACGCTGAATCACGGACATGATTCAATTTGGAATCGCGGGCGGAGATTTTCGAGTTTTTAATTTCGCGGCGCGGACGCATGTTTCCGGAAATTATTTCCCGACCGTTTTGTCCTCGGGAATCCTCATGCAATAGAACGAACGATAAACGAAGACGAGCGCGACGAGAAAGCAGATGCCGCCGATAAATGGGTTCCAATTGATTGCATTCGGATCGAGTTTCAAATGCTCCCGGTAGGTCTGCGTCATTTGAACGGAAATCTCCACGGCGAGCAGGCCGAAGAGCGTGGTGAACTTGATGATCGGATTCATCGCGACGGAACTCGTGTCCTTGAACGGATCGCCGACCGTGTCGCCGACTACGGTGGCGGCGTGGAGCGGCGTGCCTTTTTGCTTCAAATCCACCTCGACGATTTTTTTGGCGTTGTCCCACGCGCCACCGGCGTTCGCCATGAAGATGGCCTGGAACAACCCGAAGAACGCGATGCCGACAAGGTAGCCGATGAAAAAGTAAGGATCAAAAAACGGCAGGCCAAGCGCAAAGGAAAAGACGACAATGAAAATGTTGACCATGCCTTTCTGGGCATAGACGGTGCAGATTTCGACGACTTTTTTGCTGTCGTCGAGCGACGCGGTGTGCTGGTCGAGCTTGAGATTTTTCTTGATGAAGACGACCGCGCGATACGCGCCGGTGACGACGGCCTGCGTGCTCGCGCCAGTGAACCAGTAAATCACCGCGCCGCCCATGAGCAGGCCGAAGATGACCTGCGGCTGCACGAGGCTCAAGTGGGCGATGGCGTTGCCGAAAACTTTTTCGAGCAGCATGATGATGCCGAAAATCATCGTGGTCGCGCCGACAACGGCGGTGCCGATCAAAACCGGCTTCGCGGTGGCTTTGAATGTATTTCCCGCGCCGTCGCCCTTTTCCAGTTCGAGTTTGGCGTCGGCGAAATTCGGTTTGAAGCCGAAATCTTTTTCGATTTCGGCGCTGATGTCCGGCTGCGATTCGATGCGGCTCAATTCATAGACGGACTGCGCGTTGTCGGTGACGGGGCCGAAGCTGTCCACGGCAATTGTCACCGGAGCCATCGCGAGAAATCCAAACGCGACGAGGCCGAACGCGAAAATGGGCGCGGCGAAGGTGAATTGCGGCGGCATGAGCGCGAGCATCGCGGGGTTTTGCGAGAACAGATACGCGACGAACATCAGCGCGAGAATCACGAGACCCATCCAGAACGCGGAAAAATTTCCGGCGACGAGGCCGGACAGGACGTTGAGCGACGCGCCGCCGTGGTCGGAGGCGTTGGTGACTTCGCGGACGTGGCGCGAGCTGGTGCTGACGAAAATCTTCGTGAACTCCATGATGAGCGCGCCCGCCAGCGTGCCACATGCGATGATGGCCGAGAGCACCCACCAGAGATTCGGCTGCGCCGCGCCGGTTGCGTCCGTGAAATCGCCGAGCAGCAGCTTGCTCGCGATGAAGCAGACGATGATGGAAACGATGGACGTGATCCAGACGAGGTCGGTGAGCGGCGCTTCCCAGTTGAAATTCTTTTTGCCGCCGTAACGCACATTGGCGACAACCATGTTGAAATAAAACGAGCCGAGCGACGCGAGCACCATCAGACCCTGGATTGCGAACAGCCAGATGATGAGCTTGCCGCAGAGAATTGGGGATGCGACCAAGGCCAGCGCGAGAAACGCGATCAACGCCACGCTCGTCACGCCGTAGGTTTCAAAGCCGTCCGCCGTCGGGCCGACGGAATCGCCCGCGTTGTCGCCGGTGCAGTCGGCGATGACGCCGGGATTTTTCGGATCATCTTCGGGCAGGTTGAAAACAATTTTCATCAGGTCTGAACCGATGTCGGCGATTTTTGTGAAGATGCCGCCGCCGATGCGCAGCACGGACGCGCCGAGCGATTCGCCAATCGCGAAGCCGATGAAACACGGCCCGGCGAGCTGCGGCGGGATGAACAGCAGGATGCAAATCATGCACGCCAGTTCCACACAGACAAGCAGCAGGCCGATGCTCATGCCCGCTTGCAATGGGATGAACAGCGTTTTCAACGAATCGCCTTTCAGCGAGGCGAACGCCGCGCGCGAATTTGCCGTCGTGTTAATCCGAATCCCGAACCACGCGACGCCGTAGCTGCCGAGGATGCCCACAATCGAGCTCGCCAGGATCACCAGCACCGCGCCAAGCGGCTTGTCCTGCAATCCCTTGAAATAATAAATCATGCAGACGGCGATGAGAATCCACAGCGCCGCGAGAAATTTTCCCTGCTGAAACAGATACGTCTTGCACGTTTCCCAGATGATGTTGGAGACGTCGCCCATGCTTTTGTGGACGGGCAGCGCGCGGGTCTGCTTGTATTGCATCAGCCCGAACGCCGCGCCGACGGCGCAGATGACCAACCCCAGATACAAAACGCCGTGGCTGCTCACCGCGCCCTGATAAAAAGAAACATCCTGCAACGACGGCAGGTTGATGTCCGCGTCGCCGGCGAAGGCATTTGCACAGAAAAACGCCGCCACGAAAAAAATTGCGCCGCGAAAAATTGATTTGTTTCTTCCCATAAACGAACGCATAGCGTGCCGAAGCCGCGTTTGATTTTCCAGCAATTTCTATGAAAATTGTGAATCGCGCTTGCCGCTGCGCGGCGCATTTCCCATGCTGGACGCGATGGCCGAACATACCGCTTCCACTTTGAACAAGCCCGACGTGGCGCTCGAAATGACACTGCGCCCGTCGCTCTTTTCCGATTTCACCGGCCAGCCGAAGGTGAAGGAGCGGCTGGAAATCGCCGTGGCCGCCGCCAAGCAGCGCGGTGAAGCGCTCGACCATATTTTGTTGAGCGGTCCGCCGGGTTTAGGGAAAACAACTATTGCAAATATTTTGGCGAAAGCGATGGGCGCAAATGTCAAAGCCACGAGCGGTCCGACGATTGAGAAAGCCGCCGACCTCGCCGGCCTGCTCACGAATCTCGAAGAAGGCGACGTGCTGTTCATTGACGAAATCCACCGCCTGCAAAAAACCATCGAGGAATATCTTTATCCCGCGATGGAGGATTTCAAACTCGACATCATCATTGATCAGGGGCCGAACGCGCGCAGCGTGCGGCTGAACTTGCCGCGCTTCACGCTCATCGGCGCGACCACGCGCAGCGGTTTGCTCACCGCGCCGTTGCTTACGCGTTTCGGGATGCGCGAGCGATTGGATTATTACGTCGGCGAAGATTTGCAGAAAATCGTCATCCGCTCGGCGCGTTTGTTGAATGTCGAAATCGAGGAATCCGGCGCGCACGAAATCGCCCGGCGCAGCCGAGGCACACCTCGCATCGTGAATAATTTATTGCGCCGCGTGCGCGATTACGCGCAAGTGCGTCACGACGGCCGCATCACGAAAGAAGTTGCCGACCGCGCGCTCGCGATGCTGGAGATTGACGAGAACGGTCTGGACGAAATGGATAAAAGAATTTTGGAAGCCGTCATCACAAAATTTGGCGGCGGGCCGGTCGGTGTGAACTCGCTCGCTGTCGCCGTCGGCGAAGAGCCGGACACGATCGAGGAAGTCTATGAGCCGTATCTCATCATGGAAGGCTACCTCAACCGCACCTCGCAAGGCCGCGTCGCGACGGAATTGAGTTACAAAAAACTGGGTTTGAAGCTGACGGCCGGCAACCAGTCAAAATTATTTTGATCTGTCACGAATGGTTGGAAGCCTGCGTCAGTCTATCAGGTTAACCATATGAAGAAATACAGACACATTTTTGTTTTGCTTCTCGCGCTGGCGTTGCTAGGTGTCGTCGTGTCCGTCAAGTGGCGCGAGCCGTGGTATCATTGGAAACCATTAAGCTCCTGGCTGGCGAAATATGGCGCGGGGCCGGGAGACTACAAGCCGTCTCCCAAAGCGGACAACGCGCTGCGGCAGATCGGGTCAAACGCGGTTCCTTACCTATTGAAACTGCTGCACTCGACCAATTCACATTCCTATTACACATTTGTTGGGAAGGATTATCAACGAGGTATGTCTCCGGTGTGGACGCCTCCAGCATCTGCTGTTGGAGGCCGCTTGAAAGCGTGGTCAATCAACCTGCGGTCTCGATTTCAGCGAGTCACCGTTCCCGCGAGCTGGGATCATTGGAAAGCTTATCTGGCCTTTCAAGCATTAGGTTCCGCCGGCAGTTCCGCGATTCCCGATTTGGTCAAGCTCGCCCGTGATCCCGACACCAACAGCAGTCCGAGCAACACCGGCGAGGCACCACCCATTAGTTTTTGGAAAAATGATAAATATATTCCAGAGTTTGCCGCCCAAAGCTCGACCTATCTGTCGCACGGATACCCTGTTTTTTCGGTCAGTTTTTTCGGATCTTTTGATGGGTATGTCCCACAACCATTTTTGTCGGATGGCGAAATCGCCGCCTGGTCTTTGGCGGCTATTGGCGCGGAAAGTGTCCCGCCTTTGATGGAAATGCTCACCAATTCCAATCCGCAAATCCGTTGTCGCGCAGCCATGGCACTCGGGATGATGGGCAAGCCGGCGGAACCGGCGGTGCACGCTCTCGCAAATATGCTTCATGATCCAGATCGCAACACCCGACGGGAATCGGCGGACGCTTTGGGATGGATCGGCCAACAACCTGATTTTGTCATTCCTGCGCTGATCAAGGAGTTCGACGACAAAGATGTGGAGTCCGCCGCCATTGTATCACTTGGTGCTTTGGGGGAACGCGCCACCAATGCCATCCCCGCTTTGCTGGCACTTTTTCAGGCTGAATACAACTCGCTGGATCAGACAAGAGGACAATACAGGATTGAAAACATCGCTTTGGCCTTAAATAAAATCTCGCCCGACACGACAAGAAAGGAAGTCATGCCTTTCCTGATTAACAGAATCCAGAACCCAGAGTCTCCTTGGTCTAAATCTATGACTTTAGATGTGCTTTGCCAAATGACGAATCAACCCGACCTAGTAATACCCACTTTGTTGGAGGCTTTGGACAGCACCGACAATCCGACTCGAAGCGAAATCGTTTACCGGCTTGGTGATTTTGGTTCCGCCGCCAAGTCCGCCGTTCCTCAACTGGTCGCTTATTCGACCGGTATGGATACCAACCTGTGCCGGCTTGCCACCAACACTTTGAACAAAATTGAACCGGCATGGCGAACCGGTCATTAACCCGGCGACGGGAAACCAGTCAAAACTTTTCTAATTCGAGCGGAACAATTCAGATCTGAAAATCCAGCACCGCGTTTTTGTCCGATTTGTTCAGCACGCGCATGTCGAGGCCGTCGTAAATGACCAGCGAGTTCGGCGCGACGCTGTCCATGATGAACACGTTGCCGCCAATCGTGCTGCCCGCGCCGATAATTGTTTCGCCGCCAAGGATTGTCGCGCCGGGATAAATCGTCACGTTGTCCTCAATCGTCGGATGTCGCTTCTTGCCGCGCAACGCCTGGCCGCCCGCCGTGGACTTCGCGCCGAGCGTCACGCCGTGATACATCTTCACATGATTGCCGATGATCGCCGTCTCGCCGACGACCGTGCCGGTGCAATGATCCACAAAAAAATGCGAGCCAATCTTCGCGCCCGGATGGATTTCCATGCCCGAACGCCAGTGCGCCCATTCCGTCATGATGCGCGGAATCAGCGCGACATTTTTCAAATACAATTCATGCGCCAGCCGCTGCACCGCAATCGCCTCGACGAACGGATACGAAACCAGAATTTCCTCGCGGCTCAACGCCGCCGGGTCGCCGTCGAACGCCGCGTCCACGTCCGTTTTCAAAATCTCGCGGATGTCCGGCAGCTTGCCGAGAAATTCCACCGTCAAACTGTGCGCCGTCCTGGCGATGTCTTTCTTCGGTAAATTTCCTGGCGGGTGATATTCCAGGCTCTTACGGATTTCGTCCTCCAATTTTCCCAGGACGGAATCCAGCAACGCCGCTGTCTCCGCCTTCACTTCCGACGAATGAATCAGCTTCTCGTCAAAAAACCCGGGGAACAGCAGCCGCAACAAATCCTGCGTGATGGCCGTGATGGCGCGCTTGGACGGCAGATTTTTTCCGTCCAGATGATTGATGCCGCCCAGCCGCGCGTAGGATGCGACGAGATCGTTCGTGAGTTTGGTGACCGTTTCCACAAAAATCATTTACCACAACGGCGCAAAGACACAAAGTTTAATTGATTTGCCACAGAGTCACAGAGTCGCAGAGTTTTGGTAGTGTCCCAATCCTAATCGTCATCGTAATCTTAATCTCTCCGGCTCAACGATTATGATTAAGAGCAGGATTAAGATTAGGAGATTGCCAGAGTTTTTTGTTTTCTCGGTGTCTCTGTGACTCTGTGGCAAAAATCCTTGTCTTTGACTTTCAAATGGATTTCAAAACGGCTTCAACAACGCTTTCAACGCCGATGCCGTTCATGCAACGGAAATCAATCGGGCATTCGCGCAGGAAACACGGCGAACACGGCGCGTCAGACTTGAGCAAATGATTCCGCGAATCGCCCGGCAAACCCGGCCCGGTCAGTTCCGGCGACGTGCTGCCGAACGGCGCGACCACCGGCGTGCCGAGCGCGGCGGCGACGTGCATCGGGCCGGTGTCGTTCGTGAGCAGGACGCGGCAAAGTTTCAGGAGCGACATGAGTTCGCGCAGAGAAGTCTGGCCGGATAAATTATGAATTGCGAATTGCGAATTGCGAATTTCAGATTCGATCTGTTCGCACAATTGCAAGTCGCCTTTGCCGCCGAGCAAAATCCAGGCGCAGTTTGTCCGCTGCTGAATTTCTTTTGCGGCGGCGATGAATTTTTCCACCGGCCAGCGTTTGGCCGCGCCGTATTCCGCACCGGGATTCAGGCCGAATACCGGCTGCGCGGTTTTTTCGAGGCCGAACTTTTTCCTCGCCGCTTCAATTTCCTCCGGCGTGACGAACAATTGGGGCGCGAGCGGCTCTGGATTCGTGCCGAGCGCGGCGGTCAAATGCAAATACTCGTGGATTTGATGTTTTAAGTTTTCAAGTGTTGCCACAGAGTCACAGAGGCCACAGAGTTCAACCGATTTTTTCCTCTGTGCGCTCTGTGTCTCTGTGGCAATTTTCCTTTGAATTTCGAGCAAGGACAATTTCCGCATTTTCACGGCGTCAGCGCGCGGCGCGACGGCTTGCGTCAGGAAAAAATTCCGCCAGGGACGCGCATAGCCGATGCGTTGTGGAATTCCGGCAAACCAAATTTCCAGCGCCGAACGCGGCGAGTTGGGCAGCACGAGGGCCAAATCGAAATTTTCCGCGCGCAATTTTTTTGCGACTGTAAAAATGTTTTCGCCAGCCGCGAACGAAATTGTTTTGTCAATCGCCGGATGGTTGGTCCAGAGTTCGCGCAGTTTTTCCGGCGTGAGGATTGCGATGTGCGCGCCGGGAAATTTCTCGCGCAGGCGCAGCAGCGCGGGCGTGGTCATCACGGCGTCGCCGAGCCAGTTGGTTCCGCGAACCAATATGCGGCGAGGATGGAGGATGGAAGATGGAGGATTGCTCGTTATTTTTTTCATCTTCTATCCTCCATCTTCCATCTTCGCTGGTTTTTCAGGTTCTGACTTCTGACTTCTGGCTTCTGACTTCTGTTTTTCAGCTTTCCATCGCCGGTGAACCCAGAACCAGTTGGCCGGGTCGCGGCGGATGTAACTTTCCTGTGTGCGCAGCACGTCGCGCATGATTTCTTCGATGGTGCGCGGCTGGCCGTTTTCATCGTGCGTCGGAATTTTTTCGCCAAGTTCGAGCCGCCATTTCGCCAGGCCGGTGCGGAAACAGGCGGCGGCGTAAAGCTCGCAGCCGTAGCGCAGCGCAAAAATCGCGGGCGACGGGTTGGTGGAGCAATCGTGGCCGAGGAATGGCAGTCGCAGGCCTTTGTCGCCGCCGTGCTGGTCAATCTGCAAACTGACGATGCTGGCGGGCTGGTTCATGAATGCGCGCAACTTCGCGCCCTCGGTGCGCCGTTCAAAAAAAAGGCAGCCGGAGCGGTTGCGGATTTTTTCCATGAGCCGGTTGAGCGCGGGCTGCTTCAGCGCGCGATAAGTCGTGGCGCATTGATACATCGGCGCGAGGTCGTTGAAGCGCGAATACAGTTCAAAATTTCCGAAATGCCCGCCGGCGTTGACGACGCGGCGCGGCGGCAGGAGGCGTTCCCGGCCGATGTATTCGGTGTGCGGGAGCAACTGTTCAAAAGTCATCACGGAAGTTTTGACGGCGCAGCAATAATTTTCCCCGATGCGCCGGAAATTTTCCTTCGCGATGGCGCGGATTTCTGCCGGCGATTTTTCGTGGCCGAAGCACATGGCCAGATTTTCCAGTGCGACTTTCCGATGCCGCGCGTCGAGGCAATAGGCCAGCGCACCCAGTCCGCGCCCAATTCGCGCGACGAGCTTGAGCGGTAGAAATTGCAGCAGCGCAATCAGGCCGCCCGCAAAAATGTAAATCAGTTCGTCCATCGGCGTTCAGCGGAAGCAGATTTTGCGGACGCAATCCTGGAAGTCGTTCGCGCCGGCGACGATTTTTATTTCGACGCGCATGAAAAAAATTGGCAGGTCGCGCCGGTCAATCTTTGGGAAGCGCACGGCGTCCTTTTGCGTGGTGATGATGATTTCTGCCGCGCGCTTTTTGCCGCGGTTGATGACGTTCAAGACTTCCTGCTGCGTAAAGCGGTGGTGGTCGGCGAAGCGCTTGGAATAGACCAGTTCGCCGCCGAGCTTCACGAGGCTTTGCTCGAAACTTTCCGGCTGCGCGATGCCGCTCAACGACGCGACTTTTTTCCCGGCGAGAAAATCCAGCCCCTTGCGCTCGCCGCTGAACACGTCCTCAAAATAAAGCGGGCTGTGGACACATTCGATGACGGCGGCGGTGGAATTTAATTTTGCGATGCGCTCGCGCAGTTCCGCCGTGTTGCCGTCGCTCTTGGTGATGAAAATCGTGTGGGCGCGGGCAAGGTGCGACGGCGGCTCGCGCAAGGTGCCGCGCGGGAGCAGATGCTCGTTGCCGAACGGCTGCTGGCGGTCAACGAGCACGACGTCGTGGCGGCGCCCGCGCAATTTCCAATATTGAAAGCCGTCGTCGAGCAGCAGCGTGTCGCAGCCGAATTTTTCAATCGCGTAGCGCCCGCTTTTCACGCGGTCTTTGTCCACCAGCACGACGACGTCACGCAAGTTCGACGCCAGCATATAAGGTTCGTCGCCGGCGGTTTCGGAATCGAGCAGCAGCGATTTGCCGTCGGACACGACGCGCGGCGGCGTCTGGTCTTCGCGGAAAAGGATTTTGTTGAGCAGCCAGACATGGACGGGCGGCGGCTTGGAACGGTAGCCGCGCGAGAGGATGGCGACGTTGCGCCCGGCGTCGCGGAGTTCGCGCGCAAATTTTTCCACGACCGGAGTTTTACCCGTGCCGCCGACGGTCAGGTTGCCGATGGCGATGACCTGCACGCCGAGCGTTTTGTCGCGGAGGAGGCGGACGTTGTAAAGCCAGCGGCGAAGTTTGACGATGGCTTGGAAAATTTTCGAGCCGCCGAACAAGGTGGCGCGCGTCAGCCTGGCCTTGTAATCGTGGCGTTCCTCGAAGACAACTTCGAGGAAGAAGGTTTCGAGGACTTCGGCCCAGGCCCGGAATTTTTCGCGCATCGCCCGTCAATGTGCCAAGTCCGGGCGAAGTTTTGAATTTTTAATTTTGAGTTTTTAGTTGAACCCAAACGCCGTGGTTTCAATTAAAAATAAAACTCAAAATTCATTTCAGTAGCCGAGCTTGGCGACTTCCTGCTGCAAGGCGAGTTGGAATTCCTGCACATCGGCGGCGGACGGCTTGTAACCGGCCTGTTTGGGCACGAAGGCAAGCCGGCCCGTTTGATCCAAAAACCAATCCGCGATTTGGCCGTCACTAAGAGTCACCTTGCCGCTAACGACTGCGCCGGGCTTGGTGATTTGATCCACGCTCACGGAAACGCCGGAAGGCGGCAGCGTTCCCGGCGGCGCGGGATTTTTTTCGGCGGAGAGCTTGGCCGGAGCGGCGGCGGGCGGCGCGACGACTTTCGGCGGTTCGGGATCTTTCGGCGTCAATTTCAAATCATCCACAAGGAAGCGCACTTCCATGTAGGTGAGTTTGATGCCGAGTTCCAAAAGGCGTTTTTGAATTTCAGCCAGCTTCGCGCCTTCGGAAATCCATTTGGCAACCATCTGACGTTGTTCTTCAGTCAAGTTCATTGGCTCAAACATTAACGGCTTCGCGCTTCAAAATCCAATCGTAACCTTTCGCCTCGAGTTCGAGTGCGAGTTCCTTGCCGCCGGTTTTCACGATGTGGCCGTCCACCAGGACGTGGACGAAATCCGGCACGATGAAATTCAGCAGGCGCTGATAATGCGTGATGACGAGCTGCGCATTGTCGGCGCGCTTCAAGGCGTTGACGCCGTGGCTGACGACCTTGAGCGCGTCAATGTCCAGGCCGGAATCGGTTTCGTCGAGGATGGCGAGCTTGGGTTCGAGCACGGCCATCTGGAAAATCTCGGCGCGTTTTTTTTCGCCGCCGGAAAAGCCTTCGTTGACCGAGCGCTTGAGCAGATCATCTTTTAGTTCCAGCAATTTCATCTTGTCCTTCACGAGCGCGAGAAATTCAATCGCGTCGAGTTCCGGCTCGCCGCGATGCTTGCGGATTTCGTTGAACGCGGCCTTGAGAAAATAGGTGCTGTTCACACCGGGAATTTCGACCGGATACTGAAACGCGAGGAACAAACCTTCGCGCGCACGCTCCTCTGGATCGAGGTCGAGCAGGTCTTTGCCGCAATACAGCACTTCGCCGCCGGACACGTCGTAACCGTCGCGGCCGGCCAGCACGGCGGCGAGCGTGCTTTTGCCGCTGCCGTTCGGGCCCATGACGGCGTGGACTTCGCCGGCATTGATGGTGAGGCTGACGCCCTTGAGGATTTGTTTGCCCTCGACGCCCGCCGAGAGGTTTTTAATTTCCAATATCGTTTTGCTCATTGTTATAAATTCTTTTCAGCCACGGATTGAACCCGGATGCAACGCGGATTTTTTGGATTCGGGAGCGCATTTCCGCCAGGGCCGGTGCCGCGCCGCCGACTGCCGCCGCCGGCGCGGGCGATACGCCGGGAATTGTCCGATGGATTGCAAGCTCACGAACCCATTCTAGTTTCAAAGCGGAAAGTTCAAAGCGGAAAGTGAATTAACCGAAGGACTTTCACATTTCAGTTTTTAGAGATTTCGATAATCTGAAGCCCCAACGAATGTGTGTCTTCAAATAACTTGAGAAGTGACTCAAGCGTTTTGATTGAATCATCTCGATTACGAAGCGGCTTGCCCTCTCGCATATCGGCAATGTCCTCAAGAATTGAAGCGGTTTGAGTATAGAAACGAACTATAAGCTGCGGCAGTGGATCGCGTAAAATTCCAAGCCGATTAAGATTAGCATCGTAAACCGAAAAAGAATTGCGGCGAGAAGAGAAAAAGAACCTGTGTCCCATATCAGGATTTGTTTCGGCTTTTGCTTTTGCAATTATCTGACGCAGATGTTCGATATATCCCCGCCGTTCGGAAATTTCAACAATTGCTGAAATTTCACCGACAAGCGCTCCGGTCAGGCTTGAACGCTCTGCCTTTCGTTTTACATACTCTACACATATCGGTGCCGCAATACTGCCTCCAATAGCAATCGCTCCACCTATGATAGTCGGTATTAAAGTTGTCCAAATTGTTATTTCGTTGCTCATGGATTTTCCCTTTCACAAATTCGAGCTTTGTTCTCGCAAAATATTGTTCAGCAAAGTCCGCAGCCTAAACCGGCAACAATTTGATCTGCTCGCTGTCCTTCTCGACGGCTTCGCCGAGGGTTTGCGTGGTGCGGCGGCGGCGTTCGTTGATGTGCTTGTCGAGCAGCGGGTCGTAGGGCACGGGATATTTGCCGTCGTAGCACGCCATGCAAAAACTGTCCGCCGGTTTGCGCGTGGCCGCCACCATGCCGGCCTGCGTCAGATAATGCAGCGAGTCGGCGTTCAGGTATTTGCGGATCTCGTCCACGGTGTTGTTCGCGGCCATGAGCTTGCTGCGGTCGGGAAAATCAATTCCATACACGCACGGGTTCTGGTGCGGCGGGCAACTGACGACGACGTGAACCTCTTTTGCGCCGGCTTCCTTGAGCGTTTTCACGCGCGTCTTGCAGGTCGTGCCGCGCACGATTGAGTCGTCCACGATGACGACGCTTTTGTCTTTCACGAGCGATTCGATGAGGTTCAGTTTCACGCGCACGTTGAAGTCGCGGATGAGCTGCGTGGGCTGGAGAAAACTGCGCCCGACGTAATGGTTGCGGATGAAGGCCATCTCGTAGGGGATGCCGGATTCCTCGGCGTAACCGAGCGCCGCGCACACGCCGCTGTCGGGCACGGGAATCACGAGGTCGGCCTTGACGGGATGTTCGCGCGCGAGCTGGCGGCCCATTTCCTTGCGCACGTCGTAAACGCTGCGCCCGCCGATGATGCTGTCGGGCCGCGAAAAATAAACGTATTCAAAAATGCAGAGCGCGCGTTTCGTGTGTTCGGGAAACGCCTGGATGCTGACGAGGCCTTTCTCGTTGATGATGACGATTTCGCCCGGTTCGACGTCGCGGATGAATTGGGCGTGAATCTGGTCGAGCGCGACGGTTTCGCTGGCGAGCACATACGCGCCGTCCACGCGGCCGATGGACAGCGGGCGAAATCCGAACGGGTCGCGCGCGCCGATCAATTCCTTTTCCGTCATGATGACGAGCGAATACGCGCCTTCGATTCTGCGGAGCGCGTGGACGAGCTGGCTTTCGTGGCCGTTCGTGTTCGGCTGCGCCATCAAATGCAAGATGATTTCGCTGTCCACCGAGGTCTGGAAAATTGAGCCGCGCGATTCCAGTTCGTCGCGGAGCTGCGTGGCGTTGGTGAGGTTGCCGTTGTGCGCGACGGCGATCTGCCCGCGCATGCAATCCACCGTGAGCGGCTGGGCGTTGCGCAAATTGGACGAGCCGGTCGTGGAATAGCGCGTGTGGCCGACGGCCATGTTGCCGACGAGGTCGTGGAGGATTTTCGGGTCGCTGAAAACCTGCGGCACGAGGCCCATGCCGTGGTGCTTGAAAAATTTTCCGTCGTGGCAGGTGACGATGCCCGCGCTTTCCTGCCCGCGATGCTGGAGCGCGTAAAGCCCGTAGTAGGTCAGCTCGGCGGCGTTCGGATGGCCGAAAATGCCGAAGACTCCGCAGTAGTGTTTGGGATAATTAATTTGCATCGCGCGCGTCGCTGAATTTTTGCAGACGCGGGCGGAGGGTGCAAGCTGGAAACGGATTTCGCCACAGAGACACAGAGGCGCAGAGGGTTTGAAATTGATTTCAAGCTCCTTGTCTCTGCGCCTCCGTGCCTGAAGAACCAGATTGTCGTCTCACCGCTGCAATTCACGCGCCTTGCGCACCAGGTTCAGGAATTCCGAGCGATAACCTTCCGCGTCCGCTCCCTTGGCTTCTTGGGCAAGTTCCAAAACTGCGCCGTAAGATGAATTTCCCTTGAACTCCGAGTCGCGCAGCAACATTCCAAATTCCGCGACCGCCGTTGCGAACTTGAAATCGCTCGACGCGCGCTCGAAACTCTTGCCGCCGTCCATCACCGGAAATTCCAGCCGCCGGCTCGTGTCGCCGTCGGGCTGCTTGTAGCGCAGCTTGAGCGTCAGTAATTCCTTGCTGCCGTCCGGGGAGACGTAGCGGTCCGGTTTTTCTTCCGCCGGCTGTTGATATTTCAAAGGATCCACATCGCCTCTGGGGATTTCCCCGCCCGCCGGCACGATTTCATAAAGCGCGGTGACAGTGTGGCCCGCGCCGATTTCCCCGGCGTCTATTTTGTCATTGTTAAAATCCTGTTTCCGCAACATCCGCTTCTCGTAGCCGATGAGCCGGTAAGCGCCGACCTGCGCGGGATTAAATTCGATCTGGATTTTCACGTCCTTCGCAATGGTGACGAGCGTGCCGCTCATCTGGTCAATCAGCACTTTCTCCGCTTCTTCGAGCGAGTCGAGGTAGAAATAATTTCCGTTGCCCTTGTCGGCGAGCTTTTGCATCAGCGCGTCCTTGTAATTGTCCGTGCCGACGCCGAGCGTGGTCAGCGCCACGCCGCCCTTGGCCTTGTCCTCGATTATTTTCACGAGCTGGCCCTGGTCGGTGATGCCGACGTTGAAATCTCCGTCCGTGCAAAGCAGCACGCGGTTCACGCCGCCTTCGATGAAATTTTTCTGCGCGACGCGATAGGCCGTTTGAATCCCGTCGCTGCCGTCGGTCGAACCGCCCGCCGCCAAGTCGTCAATCGCCCGCAGGATTTTTTCCTTTTCCGTGCAGGGCGTGGATTGGAGCTTGATGCCGACTTCGCTCGCATAAACCACGATCGCCACGCGGTCGTTCTCCGTCATCTTCTTCACCAACTGGCGCAACGCTTGTTTGATGAGCGGCAAACGTTCCGGCGTCTCCATCGAACCGGACACGTCAATCAGGAAGACAAAATTGCTCGGTGGCCGTTTGTCCTGCGCGATCTCGCGGCCTTTCAAACCGATGCGCACGAGGCGATGTTCGGAATTCCACGGGCAGCCGGCGATTTCGATGTTGGCCGCGAACGGACCTTCGCCGTCCGGCTGCGGATAATCGTATTTGAAATAATTGACCATCTCCTCGATGCGCACGGCGTCGGGCGGCGGCAACCGGTTTTCGTTCAGGAAACGGCGGACGTTCGCGTAGGACGCGGTGTCAACGTCAATGGAAAACGTGGAGAGCGGATGATTCAGCGCGGTGAGAAAAGAATTCTCAACCAAGTGCGGATAGGCGGCGGTGTCTGGCTGGCTGTTGTCCACCAAACGGAAAAAGCGATTTTGAAGTGGCATATCGCCAAGGGCTGGCATTTTTTCATCTTCAGACGCTTGCGCTTCAAGATCAACTTGGTCGGAGGATTGTGTTCGCGATGGTAAGCTGTATGGATTAAGCACTGGCACTCTGTCTTCAGCTTGGTTGGGAAGAGATTTTTCGACCGAGTAAAATGTCTTTTGCCTCGGCGTTAGCGCGAAGTTGGCCGAGTCACTGGCATATCCGTTAATGGCGTGACCGCCACCGCCGCCTACACCACCGCCACCACCGGGAACGGGAGCGGAACCGGCATAGACATTTGCGCCATTCAAAGCTAAAGCATCCGAATTGTTTTGAGGTGGTAGTGTTTTAGTCGCCGTTCCAACGCTACCCAGTGAGTAAATTGGTTTCAAGAGAGCAGAGTTTTCAGCATTTGCTATTGTCAGTGCATTTTTTTGCTCGATCTGATCAAGCGCTTCAGTTTTTTGAGATGCCGGAGCGGGCGGCAGCGCAGCAATTGCGGCAGGCGCAGCCGGTGCGCTGATCACCACCATGTCAACGGACTTTTTCTCGTCATGAACGGGCGTCTGCGGATTCGCCGGGGAACTCGGCGGCAAATTCAAAGCCAGATGTTGCGGCTTCGGTTCAGTTGGAGCGGGCGGCAACGCAGTAATTGCGACCGGTGGCGGCGGAGTGATTTTGACCGTCGTGACAACCGGCGGTTTCTTTTCGGGAACGGATGCCTGCGTTTTCGTCTGGGAACTCGGCTGCGAATTCAAGGCCAGTTGCTGCGAATTATGTTTGGAATCAAACAATCCCGGCAGAATCACCGACGCAATCAAGCACGCCGCCGCCGCGCTCACGCCACCGTAAAATAAAACCCGCCACGAAAATTTTCCCGGCCTCCCGACAGATTCCCGGAGCCGGTTTTCAATCTTCCGTTGCTGGGCGAACGCCAGTCCGGGCAATTCTTCCGCCGCCAGTTTCTTTTCCAGCAGCAGCACGGTCGCGCGGATTTCTTCCACCGCGCGGCGACATTCGGGGGATTTTTCCAGTTCAGCTTCGACGGCGGCGCGCTCGGATTTGTCGAGTTCGCGCAGCGCGTAAGCGGTCAGCTTCGGATCGTCAGGGGTGATTTTCATGGCATTTTCCTCATCGGGTTGGCGGCCAGAACGTGTTCGGGCTGCATTTGCTGGCGCAGGGATTTGATCGCGGTGTGGATCAGAAAACCGACATTGGTCACGGTCAGATTTGTGATGTTGCTGATTTCCTGGTAGCTCAAGCCGTTTTGAAATTTCAGCCGCACGACCTCCTGCTGGTTCTCGGAAAGCGTGCCGAGCAGCCGCTGCACCTCGCCCGCCGCCTCGCGGGTTTCCAACGCCGCCGACGGCGACGGCTCCGTGCTGATTTGCGAATTCATTTCCGTGTCATCCAAAGTTTTCATCCGGCTTTCCTTTCGGCGCACGTCCAGCGCGCGGTTGCGGCAGACCGTGAACAGCCATTGCGCCAAGTGCGGCTCCACGCGGCCCGGCTGCTCGGCGCAAAGACGGATGAAGGTGTCCTGCACGACATCGCGTGCACGGTCGAGGTCGCCGGTGATCTGCGCGGCATAACGGATCAACGGTCCTTCGTATTGCCGGAGCGCGGAATGCACCCAGTCAGCCTGCGTTGAATTGGTTTCGTTCACAATCAGATTGCCGATATGCAACACGCGTCTCTATCTATACAACGCACGAGGTGGAAGTTTATTAGAAGAAAAGTGAAAGGTGCGGGCGGAAGGCGCAAGATGGAATAAAAAAGGCAATGCCCTGATTGTAATTTTCTATTTTCGTTTCTTGCGCAACAAAAAACAAGCGACTCCAAGAATCAAAATGCAGCCACAAATCCAGATTCCCATCAATTTAGGCGCAAAATCAAATTCATAGGGAGCATTCGGTTGATTGCCTTTCCCTACAGTGCAAAGGAAAAACCAAAGGGCACAGAGCAACAAGCTGATTATTAGTGTTATTGCTTTCGTCATTTTTGGATTGAGTTTAAATATGGCTTCAATTTTTCCGCCAGTTCTTCCGGCAGGCGTTTTGGTTTTTCGTCAACGCCGGTGCAGACGTGGAATGTTTCCGCTTCGAGAATCAGTTTTCCGTTCTGGTTCAAAATGCGGTGGCCGAAATTCAGGCGCACTTTTTCCACGGCCGTCACCCAGACTTCAACCGCCAGCAAATCGTCGTAGCGCGCGGGAAATTTGTAGCGCACCCGCGCCTCGATGACGGGGAAAATCATGTCGTTTTCCTGCCAGCGCAATACCGTCGCGCCGAGCGAGCGGATGAATTCGCCGCGCGCGGCCTCGAGCAGGTCGAGATAGCGCGAGTGATAAACGTGGTTGCCGACGGTGCATTCGGCGTAGGTGACGCGGTGTTGGTATTGGAACATCGTTCAAAGTTTAGGGTTCAGCGTTCAGAGTTCAAATTTTTTCGGCCTCGTTGCTTGATCATAATCGTAATCCCAATCGTAATCGCCGAAACAGATTAAGATGATGATTGCGATTAGGATTAGGACTTTTTGAAAATTCCATTTGCGCGAACGGCAATTGCGGTTATGTTGCCAGCGTCAACCGACAGCGAGCCGTTCGCTTGCTTATTGGAACCTTTTGCAATATAATTTTCAATCATGGCCGTAACCAAAGTCAGCTCCACGGTTCATTTTGTCGCGCGCGGCTCGGCGGTGAGCAGCCGCGGCAACTCCGCCAACGGGCGCTGGGTGCCGAACACGGACGTTTATGCCACCGACACCGGCCTCGTCGTCAAGGTCGAACTGCCCGGCATGAAAAGCGAAAACCTTGAGATCACCGTCGAGGGCAGCCGCCTGCGCATCGCCGGCAACCGCCCCGACTGCTGCCGCGCGCCGCACTGCAGTTTTCTTGTCATGGAAATCAACTACGGCCCGTTTGAAAGCGTTTTGGAACTGCCGCAAGGCTACGATCTGGGCCAGGCCAAGGCGGTCTATGTGAACGGCTTTCTGCGCGTGGACGTGCCGGTCGCGAGCCGGGCACATTCCAAGACGACCAAGGTTCCGATTACCGAAGGGGTTTGACCGCGCGTGAATCTTTTCCGACGTGCGGAGTCCAATTGACCGAAACCAACGACGATGACACCGCCGGAGACAGAATTTGTCAGCATCCTCGGCGCTTCCGAAAAATCGGACGCGCCGCCGCGCATTTCGTCGCGCTCGCTGCCGGACACCGTGCCGGTGCTCGGCCTTGCGGACGTCGTGATTTTTCCCGGCGCCGTCGTGCCGCTGCTTGTCGAAACCGCGCCGAGCCTCAAGCTCATTGACGACATCGTCGCCGGCGACCGCCTGTTCGGCGCGGTGTTGCAGCGCAAACCGGAAATCGCCGAACCATCGCCCGCCGACCTGCACGAAGTCGGCTGCATTTCGCGCCTGTCGAAAATGGTGAAATTTCCCGACGGCACCGTGCGCATCCTCGTCGAGGGGCTTTGGCGCATCCGCGCGAAAAATTTCCGCCCGCCCAACCCATATCTGCGCGCCGGCTACGATTTGCTGCGCGACGAGACCGAGGATTCCGTCGAGCTTCAGGCCATGCTCCGCAACGCGCACAAGCAGTTCGAGGAAATTGCCAAAATGTCCACCGCGCTGACCGACCAGGTGAAAGTCGCCGCGCTGAACACCGAGCATCCCGGCCATTTCGCGGATTTGATCGCCGCCAATTTGAACCTCCCGCTCGAAGAGCGCCAGAAACTGCTCGAAACCATTTCCGTCCGCGAGCGCCTGGAAAAACTCCTGCCCATGCTCAACCGCGAGCAGGAAGTCCTGACGTTGAGTTCCAAAATCCAGAACGACGTCGCCTCCAACATCGCCAAGAACCAGCGCGATTTTTTCCTGCGCGAACAACTGCGCGCCATCCAGCGCGAACTCGGCGAAGGCGAATCCGGCAGCGCGGGCGAGGTCAAGTCGCTCCGCGAAAAAATTGACAAGGCCAAGCTGCCCGCCGAGATCCGCAAGGCCGCCGAGCAGGAATTCGAGCGCTTGCAGCAGACGCCGCCCGCCGCCGCCGAATACGGCGTCGCGCGAAATTATCTCGACTGGATTCTCGTGCTGCCGTGGGAAAAATCCACCAAGGACAAACTGGATTTGAAGGCCGCCGAAAAAATCCTGAACCAGCAGCATTTCGGCCTCGGCAAAGTCAAGGACCGCCTGCTGGAATTTCTTGCCGTCCTCAAGCGCAAAAAACAGATCAAAGGCCCGATCCTCTGCCTCGTCGGCCCGCCCGGCGTCGGCAAGACGTCGCTCGGCAAAAGCGTCGCCGACGCGCTCGGCCGAAAATTCGCGCGCATCTCGCTCGGCGGAATTCGCGACGAAGCGGAGATTCGCGGCCATCGCCGCACTTACGTCGGCGCGATGCCCGGAAGAATCATTCAGACGCTCCGCCGCGTGGAGAGCAACAACCCGGTCATTCTTCTGGACGAACTCGACAAGGTCGGCGCGGATTTTCGCGGCGACCCGGCGTCGGCGTTGCTCGAAGTTCTCGACCCGGCGCAAAATCACACGTTCACCGACCACTATCTTGATTTGCCGTTCGATTTATCGCGCGTGCTTTTCATCGCGACCGCGAACTGGCTGGAGCCAATTCATCCCGCGCTCCGCGACCGGCTGGAAGTCATCGAACTGCCGAGCTACACCGAATCGGAAAAACTGGAAATCGCCAAACGCTATCTCGTCCCGCGCCAGATCGAGGAACACGGCCTGACGAAAAAGGACGTGAAATTTTCCGACGCCGCGTTGCGCGGACTTATCCGCAGCTACACGCGCGAAGCCGGCGTGCGCCAACTCGAACGCGAAATCGCCGCGCTCGCGCGCAAGGCCGCGCGGAAAATCGTCTCCAAAAATGGCGCGGCCAAAATGGTGAAATTGGACGCGGGCGAACTCGAAAGTTATCTCGGCCACGCGCCGTTCGTTTCCGAGAGCGCGGAAAAAATCACCGAATACGGCATCGCCACCGGCTTGGCGTGGACGCCGGTGGGCGGGGAAATTTTATTTATTGAAGCGACGCGGATGCGCGGGCGCGGCGGATTGCTTTTGACCGGCTCGCTCGGCGACGTGATGAAGGAAAGCGCGCAGACGGCGGTGAGTTATCTGCGTTCGCAGGCCAAAAGGCTCGGCATAGATTTGGATGACCACGGAAAATTTGATCTGCACATCCACGTTCCGGCGGGCGCGACGCCCAAGGACGGGCCGAGCGCGGGCGTGACGCTGGTGGTCGCGCTGGCGTCGCTCTTGAGCAAAAAGCGCGTGCGGTCGGACACGGCGATGACGGGCGAGATCAGCCTGCGCGGGCGCGTGCTGCGCGTGGGCGGCATCAAGGAAAAAGTCCTCGCGGCGTCGCGGTTCGGCGTGAAGCAGGTGATTTTGCCGGAGGGAAACAAATCCGACTGGCTGGACGTTCCGGCGGAAGTGCGCGCGAAATTGAAAGTGCATTTTGTCCGGCAAATTTCCGAGGCGATCCAATTGGCGCTGGAAGCGAAATGAAATTTTCCCAATTGTTTTCAGCCACGGAGTGGCGGACGAAAATAGCCCACGGTGAAACCGTGGGATTCGATTCCAAAATAAATCAAGCCCCGGATGGGGCGAAAGAAATGTTTAGAGGATTGATTTTCTGCCGCCCCATCCGGGGCTTGGTTCGTTTGATTTTTTTACCCACGGTTTCACCGTGGGCTACTTTCTTGCGCGCCTCCGGCGCTTTGGCGGCGATGATTTTATTTTTTGCCGTGGGTGCGAGGGCGGAAACGACGAATGGTTTGTCCGACGCGGAAATTCAAGGGCGGCAACTCGCGCAAAAACTTTTAGAGCAGCAACCGACGGAAAATCTCACAAACACTGGCGTTTTGAAAATCAAGAACACAGAAGGCAAAACAATTGAAATTCCGATAAAATGCGAAGTTGTGGTTACGGCGACAAACTGGGGGATTATCTATGAAATACATAACGATTGGGGAACAGAATCATTGTCCGTAGTTCATGAAGATTCCGCAAAAAATCTTTACCATTTCCACAAAGATTTTGGCGATTCCGTAACTTCCAAATTATTGTCGAGCAAGCAAACTATTCTGCCATTCGCCAATTCAGATTTCTGGATTTGCGATTTGGGCCTGGAATTTTTCCACTGGCCGGAGCAGAAATTGTTGAAAAAGGAGGTGAAGCGCAGCCGGGGTTGCAGCGTTTTGGAAAGCACGAACCCGGAGCCGTCCACGAACGGCTATTCGCGCGTGGTCTCGTGGATTGACGGCGAGAGCGGCGGCATCGTGCAGGCTTTTGCCTACGACGCGCGCGGCAAGCTGCTCAAGGAATTTTACCCGAAGGATTTTGAAAAGGTGAACGGCCAGTGGCAGGTCCAGGAAATGGAAATGATCAACGACCAGACCGGCTCGCGCACGCGGCTGGAATTTGATTTGAAAAAATGAACGGATGGTTTTGGTGGGGCGAGCGTCCTCGCGAGCCGAGAGTTTATTTTGCTGCGGCTCGCCGGGAGTCTCGCCCCACCATTCGCGTCGCGCTTGACATCGGCGCGCGCGCATTTCAGGCTTTCAGGGTCGTTATGAAATTCATGTTTCGCATAAAAATTTTATCGGTTTGCGCCGGGCTGGTTTTGGGCGCGCGACTTTTTGCCGCCGAGACGAATTCGATTTCCCCGCCAAGCCCGGCGGACGCGGCGGCGCAAAACGCGGCGAACGGCTACCTGCAAATCCAGCAGCAGCTTCACGACACGCAGATGGCGCTGGAAAACAACCGCGCGGAAGCCGCTGCCGCCGCCCAGCGCAACGCCGACGCGATGGCCGCGCGCCTGCAGGCGCTGGAGCAAAACATCGCCGCCCAGCGCGCGAACGACATCGCATCGTCGCAGAAGGCGCAGCAGCTCATGCTGTCGCTGGTGGCGGCGTTCGGGTCGGCGGGGCTGGCGATTATGCTGCTGATGGTTTATTTCCAGTGGCGCGTGGTCCGGCGGCTGGTGGATTTGCCCGCGCTGCAGCCGCAATTGCTCGCG
>Ga0224554_1000221_pt1 | contig 52004 bp, 42 predicted proteins | sample 714S22024metaG_FD_180666 | JGI IMG/M metagenome (GOLD analysis project Ga0224554, IMG submission 180666) | Peat soil microbial communities from Stordalen Mire, Sweden - 717 S2 20-24 | ecosystem: Environmental > Terrestrial > Soil > Wetlands > Peat | place: Sweden: Norrbotten County, Stordalen... | reverse complement strand
AGCCATCTCGGCTACCGCAGCCCGCTTCTCCGACGGGGTCCAATGACGATACGTTCGCTTCATCCATGCCTCCATTCGATGAAAATGGGGCTTTCCTGCATTGTCTCAGTTTAGGGGTTCACTCCACACGATCTAAGCGAAGAGGAGCTGTTGCCGTCCAAGTTGTAGGGCGGCGTCTAGCTTATCTAACAGGAAACCTGCTGGGATTTTAGCGAGTTCCTTGGGTTCCACTTTGTGTAGACCGCCTCCGTAGACCCTTCCCTCCGAGATGAACCGATCCGGACTGATATTTTGCAGCGTCTCGAATATCTGGGCCGCACTTTCAGGATGCTCGTTGAGCAGGTCGCGCAGGGGGCCTTTCGGGTAGAGCATTAGATACACGTTGTGAGCAGTCGCTTGAGAACGGTTCCAGATAAATCGGAATGGGTGCTTTCCATTGCGCGAACGGCCCATATAGGTGCAAAGAAACGGGGCAGGCGGCCGGTTTTCCTGTGAGTACCACGGAGTGCGGTGGCTTGCGATGTAAGCAATATCGATTTCCTGCTCTCGCCCTTGCTGGATGTATTCATAGAAGCGCGGCCAGTTCTGCCGGATTTCTTCCTCGGGGGCGTCGCAATCGAGCAAAAAGAGGAGTGGCGAGACAGTTGGCAGCCCGTTGGGCAGCGACTCAACTATGTCATTCGCCAGTTTGCGCGGACCGGGCAGGATCGGCTTGAGAAACTTCCGTGGTATCTGCCAATTTTCCGCCTCTGCCTCGGTCAGGATAAAGAAGCCGTTCGATCCCGTGGCAATGCCGCGCTTGATCGAAAAGATGTCGCCCAGCTTGAGGTCATCGGTCTTAAAGATGATGGGATTGGCTGGGAACTGTGTCCATTTCTGAGATTCGCGCAACGTTTCCAGAGCTACGAGCGCCTCTGTCTCTGGGGCTTCGATCGAGCCTCCAAATGAGAAGCGGGCACTATGATCTGGCGGTGGCGGCGACTTGCGAAAGACCACAATGGCGGAGGAGACGAGTGCGTCTGTAAATTGCGCGTCGGTTGGGCAAAAGCGATGGAGATGAAGCAGGGTTACTTGTTCCGTCAAGTAGCGGCGGACGGTCGAGCCGTAGTTGACATCCATGAACTCGGAGGGAATCAACCAGATCGCAAGCCCCTGCTCCTCCATCCAGTCGTGGCACAAGAGCATGAAATAGCAGTAGAGACCGGCAAGTCCGCTCATCTCCAGGCGCAAGGATTGCAGCAGCTTCGCTTTTAGGCGGTCTTTGTCTTCGCCGGAGAGGTGATGGTGACGTACATAAGGAGGATTGGCGAGGACAAGGTTGTAACGGCGATCCGGTAGTGGCTGGCGTGTGAAATCGCCTTCTGTGATGCGAAGTCCCTGCTTTGCCCACAATTTCATTGCGGCATTTACGAAGAGCGAGTCTAGTTCGACTCCATGTGCCGCTGCGATGTTTCTCGACGGGAATGCATCGAGGATCGCCGAATAAAATGAGCCTGTGCCGATCGCGGGGTCTAAAAAACGCACCGGTTGATCGCCGAGAAGGGTGTGAGCATACCGTGCGAGGCTGAGCGCAAGGGCAGTTGGAGTCGCAAACTGGCCCCACTTGTTTCGCTCGGATGCGGTCTTGAGCCCGTCAAGGCGAACCTGCTCTTCCAAGCGGGATTCCTCGATGCTTTGCAGGCCGGCGGTCGCCATCGTTGCCCTCAGATTCCTAACTTGTCGATGTCCTCGATACGGTGTTCCCAAACCCAGTCTATGCCTTCCGCCGCTTCGTATCCGAGGTATGCTGCGTCGAAATATCCGCAGAGAAGCAGCACAAAGACAACCTGATCGCCATAGGTGGCCTTGTGAGCTGGTTGATTTTGGTCGCTTCTTCTTTGCGGCGTTTGTTGACATTGGTGAAATCACCGGAGGATTTAGCCTCAATCAGCAAAGGAAGGTGAGGAAGTTTCGCTCTGCGTGGCTGGATTACCGCATCGACCGGGATTCTAACGTCTTTCGCATTTTCATTATGGGACTTAACGAGAACATTCAGGTGAAATGTGAACGTGCCTGGTTCCATTTCATTGAGTGGGATAGTGGGAGGGTGCGCCTTGAGCTTGTAGCCTTTGCTGACAAGCCGCTTTTCCAAGAGGGTGAGTTGACGCTTTTCCTGCGCATTTCTGACAATTGGTTCGGCGACTGCGCCGCAGAGACGGTCTGCGACGATGGTTGATGAGCGGTAACGTTCTTCCTTCGTGGGAGTGCGTTTTTCGTCGAGCCACGGAAATATGTCAACGTCAACCATTTTTGAAATGACGCCGGAGATTTTCGCTAAGTGCTCTTCCAAGAGTTCCGGTGACAAGCGTGGTGGAATCTTGCCGAGTTCGAGATTTCCTACAAAGTTCTTGCTGGAGTCGGCAAGACCGATCAGCCGATCACGCGCGAGTGGAGGACAAGTCACCATTCGCAACACTGGCAATATCCCCGGATTCGCTTTGATTGTGGCAGGGCCGATGCTAGTGAGATTCTTCGTGAGTGTAAGGCCCAGTTCTACATTCTCAATTGCTGTCTTGCGAGTATCGCGATATGCCTTAGGAGCGAAGAGAACAAACCATCGATTGAACTGGTCAACCGACGCTCGGGTGTCCGCCTTCCATAGGTGAGGCTTATCGGCATTTATAGGCATACATTCCCTTAGCAAGCGTTGGACAGATTTTACCTGCTTGTCACCTCGGCTGCGCTTCACTCTTGTGCAAATACTTCTATTTCTTTATGTTGGCGAGGCGCTTTTGGGTGTCGAGGAAGCGGCGGAGGCGGTCGAGCGTGCGGGCTTTGCCGAAGACGATGAGGCTCTCCAGCAGGGGCGGGGAGGCGGTTTTGCCGGTGAGGATGGCGCGCAGGAGCATGAAGTTGTCCTTGACTGACCACTCCTTTTCGGTGCCGAGTTTTTTGAGCGCGGGATCGAGGTCCTCCTCGGTGAAGGGGGTTGCTTCGAGGAGGGCGAGCTGCTCGGCGGCGAAGGCGAGGGTCTCTTCCAGCGTGTGCTTTTTGGGGAGGAAGACCTCAGGCGCAGGCATGACGTCGTCCTTGAAGAAGAAGTCGGTGCTCTCGCCGAACTGGGCGAGGGTTTCGATGCGGGTCTGGACGAGGGGCGCGATGCGGCGGAGGTGGTCGTCGGAGAAGAGGGTGGCGCGCAGGGCGGCGAAGAAGGCGTCGGGGGTGAGGGCGCGGAGGTACTCTCCGTTGAGCCATTTGAGCTTGGTGAGGTCGAAGACGGGGCCGCCAAGGGAGATGCGCTGGAAGTCGAACTTTTCGAGCATCTCTGGGAGGGAGAAGATGTCTCCCTGCTTGACGCTGATGCCCTTGGAGACGATCTCCTGCTCGGTGGGCTGGGCCATGCCGCCGCCCATGAGGCCGAGGAAGTTGAGCATGGCCTGGGGCAGGAAGCCGGACTCGCGGTAGTAGATGAGGGAGACGGGATTCTTGCGCTTGGAGATTTTTGATTTGTCGAGGTTGCGCAGCAGGGGCATGTGCCAGAAGCGGGGCAGCGGCCAGCCGAAGGCCTTGTAGAGCAGGACGTGCTTGGGCGTGGAGGAGATCCACTCCTCGGCGCGGATGACGTCGGTGATCTGCATGAGGTGGTCGTCGACGACGTTGGCCAGATGATAGGTGGGGAAGCCGTCGGACTTGAGCAGGACCTGGTCGTCGACGTTGTTATGGGAGAAGTTGATGGGGCCGCGAAGTTCGTCGCGGAAGCTGGTCTCGCCCTCGACGGGGACCTTGAGACGGATGACAGACGGGCGGCCTTCGGCTTCGAACGCCGCGATCTGCGCGGGGGGCAGTTCACGGTGCGCTCCGTTGTAGCGCGGGGGGAGCTTGGCGGCGATCTGCGACTTGCGCATGGCGTCCAGCTCTTCGGGGGTCTCGAAGCTGCGGTAGGCGTGGCCGGATGCGAGCAGGAGATCGACGTGGGTGCGGTAGATTTCGGTGCGCTCGGACTGGCGGTAGGGGCCGAAGGGGCCACCGACGTCGGGGCCTTCATCCCAGGCGAGGCCGAGCCAGCGGAGGGCGTCGAAGATCATCTGCTCGGAGGTGGAGACGAAGCGTGCGCGGTCGGTGTCCTCGATGCGCAGGACGAACTGGCCGCCGCGCTGGCGGGCGTAGAGGAAGTTGAGCAGGCCGATGTAGGCCGTGCCAACGTGCGGGTCGCCGGTAGGGGAGGGTGCGATGCGGACGCGGATAGGTGCGGAGTCGGGATTCGCGGGGATGGTCATAGTTGGGTCAACGTTTAATGGTAGCAGGGTGATGGCTAGAGCTGATTGCTCAAATGACCTCTAGCCCCAGCCATGCTGCACAATACACAATCTCGACTTAAGGTCTCTCCCGGAATGCCGATAAGAAGAGATAGCAGGAGTGTGCCGATATTGCCGCCGTGGAGTGCGGCCAGTTTGCGGGTGAAAGGGCGATGGAACGAGGGAAGTCATGAAGCTGGAAGCAAAGTTAGGTTCGACCTGCGGGATACTGATTCTTGCGATGCTGGCCACTTCAACCGTGGCGTATCTGCGCATGTCTGAGGTCAACCGCATCACGGACAAGATCATCTCGGAGCGGGTTCCGGTGGTAGCCTGCGACCGCAGCGTCCGCATGTCTCTGGGAAAGACCGTGACGACACTGGAAGAGGCGCTGCTGTTTAGTTCCGATCGGGCCTCTATTGCAAAATACCGCGAAGCGTACAGCTACCAATGGGCCAACACAGAAAGACATATGGCTGATCTGCACGATATGAACAGCCGGTTCGACCTGGGGAAGGACAATAACCGCATCCGCATTATCGAGGCGCAGACAGCGCAGTTTCACGAAGTGCAGGACCATATTACGGCTTTGATTGAATCGCAGAAGCCCGAAGACCTGGCGGCTGCGCGTGCGCTTGTGCGGGGAGAGATGACGAATCAGGTGTTGGTTCTATATCAGAACCTGTTCGATGTGGTGGGTTACGAGAACAACGTCGCAAACGCCGAATCGCAGCAGGTGATACGAGCTTCTCATTCGATGGTGTGGACGCTTTGGATCACCACCCTGGGGAGTGCGATTCTGGGCGGTCTGTTCGCGATGATGATCGCGCGGCGCATCAGCCGCGGTCTGCGCAGCGTTGTGGGACGGGCGACCGCGATCACCGAGGGCGATCTGACGGGACCGCCGTTGGGGATCGAGAGCAACGACGAGGTGGGAATGCTGGCCGACGCCATGCAGTCGATGCAGCGCAGCCTGCGGCAGACGATTGGGGCGGTGGCGCGCACGGCCGCCAGTGTCACGGGCAATGCAGTCACCATCAGTGAAGCTGGCAGGGACATGCAGCACAGGATGGACGAGCAGAACCAGCAGACCGAGCAGACTGCGACGGCGATGCATGAGATGAGCGCCACGGTGACCGAGGTCTCTCGCCACGCCTCCAGCGCCGCCAAGAACGCACGGGCAGCGGCGGAGACGGCGCGGCTGGGCGGCGGCATTGTGCGCGAGATGCTGGGCAGCATGAACTCGATCGCCGAGGCGGTGCGTTCGACCTCATCGACCATTCATCTGCTGGGGGAGGACTCGGGACGCATCAGCCACATCGTGCATGTGATCGAGGAGATCGCGCGCAAGACCAACCTGCTAGCGCTGAATGCAGCCATCGAGGCGGCGCGCGCCGGCGAACATGGCCGCGGGTTTGCCGTGGTCGCCAGCGAGGTTCGCGCGCTGGCAGAGAGCACCGCCCAGGCCACCAATGAGATCTCGCTGATGATCCATGGCATTCAGGAGCGGACGGGCCAGGCGGTTGCCAGCATGAGCGAGGGCACAGAGATCGTTGCCGCCGGGGTGGTCACAACGGGTAGCGCCGGAGAGGCGCTGGAGAAGATCATCGGCATGGTCGATCAGGTGGACAGGATGATCGCCCAGATTGCCATCGCGTCGCAGCAGCAGAGCTCGTCTGCCGGCAACTCGAGTTCGGCGCTGAACTCCATCTATCAACTGGGGAACGAGAACCTGCGAGCGATGAACCTGGCGGTTGCCGGCGCCGAGGCCTTGCGCAACTCCGCGCTGGACCTGGAGCAGCAGATGGAACGCTTCCGGATCGGCGAGGACCATAGCGCAGACGTGGACCCCAGCGTCAGCCCCGAACTGCCCGGCCTGTTTCTGAAGATGATCGCTACATCTTAGATGGCGCGGGATTGGGGCGAGGGTAGGTGTGCGACCGGTCTTCAGCGAGGCCCACATCTCAGAATCGAGATGCGGGGCAGCAGGCAGGCGCTAAAGTTCCATGGCGAATTGTGAGGTGGGGGAGTGGTGGGCGGGGGCGGATTCGGCGGCGAGGGCGAGGATGAGGCGCTCGAGGACGAGGAGCTTGTTGGCGGGGGAGCTGCGGAGTTCGAGGTCGGCCTTGGCAACGAGGCGGAGGGCGCGGGTGAGGTCGCGGCGGGATTTGTAGCGGCGGGCCTGGCGGATGAGGTCTTCGGCGGCGAAGGGCGGCATACGGAATCCCTGCCAGAGGACGGCCCAGATGGCGCGCGAGTCGCGCACGTTTTTTTCCAGGATGATGAGCATCTGGCGGAAGGTGCGGGCCAGCATGTAGAGGTGTCCGATGGACGCGTCTTCGCCGCCGTCGGAGGCGTTGAGCAGGCCGTGGAGCAGAAGCAGGGCGCGGGTGCGGTCGCGCTGGCTGATGGCGTCGGTCAGCTCGTAGAGCGAGCGCTGTTTGGCGGCGAGGACGAGGGTTTCCACGTCGCCGAGGGTGATGTGGTTGCGGGCGATCTGCGAAGTTTGTGACGCTGCGAGCGAAATGCGGGGGTCCCTCGACTCCCCTTCGGCTCGCCGCGCTCGCTCAGGGTCGCTCGGGATGACGGCTTCAGTGGAAGGCGGTGGCGCATCGCCCACCTTAGCGACGGTGAGACTGTCGCGAAGATGGGGCACCCGGTTCTGTGATGCGTCGAGCGGTGCGGAGACGTAGAGGCAGAGTTTTTCCAGTTCGCTGGAGACGAGCATCATGTCGGCGCCGAGAGCGTCGACCAGTTCGCGGGCGGCGTCTGCGTCGAAGCGGATGCCGCGGGCTTCGGCCTCGGAGGTGACCCAGCGGATGGCGTCGGCCTCAGCCACGCGGGCCAGTTCGACGAAGCCGCAGTGGTCGCCGAGGGTCTCGCGGATGCGGTCGTAGCGATCTTTATCCTGGTAGTCCATGCGGCGGAGGTCGGTGGGGATGTGCAGGTAGTCGGCGACGAAGAGCAGGACGGCCTGCGGATTGGGGCTGCGGAAGTAGGCGTCGATGGCGGCGAACTCCGCCTTCTTCGAGCCGCGACCGTAAAGCAGCTTCAGGTTGCGCACGAAGATCACCTGAAAGGGCGCCATGAGCGATGGCGTCTGCGCGCAGTCGAGGACCTCGAAGATGGGGGTGTCGGCGAGGTCGAAGTCGTGCAGGGAGAAGTCGCGGGCCTCGACGGGCGCGAGCGCGGCGAGGATGCCGTGGCGGCAACGTTGGTAGAGAAATGCCTCGTCGCCGATGAGGACGTAGCCGGGGCGGAGGGTTGCGGGGGAGGCGATCTCGGCGAGGAAGCGGTCGGAGGAGGCGAAGCTCTTGAGGGGCGCGGGCATCAGAAGGACTCCAGCATATCGTCTACCAGGGCGTGGGCGAAGCTGCGTGCGAGGCGGATGACGGCGGCGGGGTCCTCGCGCAGAAAGCCGTTGAGGTCCTGCGTGGATTGATACTGCTCGCGGTAGGCGAGCGCGTCGTTCTGGTAGAGGACGCGGCCATCGCGCGCGGTCAGCACCACCTTCACGGTGATCGTCAGCAAATAGCTGGATGTCTCGCCGCTGGTGGAGTCGTAGGTGAGCGGAACCGAAGTCTGGGTGAGAATCGTGCCGCTGAGGATGGCATCGGCATCGGTCGAGTTGCCGGTGAGGACGCGGTAGCGGGTGCGCGTGTCCAGCTCGCGGACGACGGCCTGGGTGAGCGCCATCTCTGTGTGGTAGGCCTGGGAGTGCGTGGCGAAGACAGGTACGGCGATGGTGCGGACGCTGGCCGGGATATGCGTGGCCGAGCCGGCGGTGTGGTATCCGCAGCCGGCGGGCAGAAGCGCAAAGGCCAGCGGAACCAGGCAGGAGAAACGGCGCGCCGCGGTGGGGGACAGAATGCGCATTCGAGGTGTTTCTATTGTCGCACTGAGGCGAGGAGTTTCAGGGGAGTGTCTTTGCAGTGTGCCCAATTATTCAATGCGGAGCGGGTGTCTGCGGGGCAAGCGGATGAGGCGGCCCGAAGGCCGCCTCATGTTATCTCGGAGATGGAATGGATCTATGCGGGGCTGGGACGGCCTTCGCCATAGCCCGGCTTGCGGCCTGCCTCGGGCTTGATGACCTTCTGCCCTTCGCCTGGGCCGGGGTCGGCATAGGCCAGCGGCGACTTGAAGGGAGGCAGATCCTTGCCCGCGATGATGAGGTCGATCTCGGCGCGGTCGAGGGTCTCGCGTTCCAGCAGCGCGGCCGCCATGCGGTGCATGATGTCGGCGTTCTCCTCGAGGATCTTGTAGGCCGAGCGGTAGCCCTCGTCGACGAAGGCGCGCACGGCCACGTCGATCTGCTTGGCGGTGTCGTCGGAGTAGTCGCGCATCTGGGCGATGTCGCGGCCCAGGAAGACCTCCTGCTCCTTCTTGCCGTAGGTCAGCGGACCGAGGTCGCTCATGCCGTACTCGCAGACCATCTTGCGGGCGAGTTCGGTGGCGCGGACGATGTCGTTGCCCGCGCCGGTGGTCTTGCGGTTCATGAAGATCTCTTCGGCGCAGCGGCCACCCATCAGGATGGCGAGCTGGGTGTCCAGATAGTCCTTGGAGACGGTGTGCTTGTCCTCTTCGGGCAGGTGCATGGTGACGCCGAGGGCCATACCGCGCGGTATGATTGTGACCTTGTGCAGCGGGTCGGAGTTCCCGCGCTTGGCGGCGACCAGAACGTGGCCGGATTCGTGGTAGGCGGTGTCCTTCTTGTCGTCGTCGGAGAGCAGCATGGACTTGCGCTCCGCGCCCATCAGGACCTTGTCCTTGGCGACCTCGAAGTCGAACATGTGGACGGACTTGCGGTTGTAGCGGGCGGCGGTGAGAGCGGCCTCGTTGACCATGTTGGCGAGGTCGGCGCCGGAGAAGCCGGGAGTGCCGCGGGCAAGGATGTTGAGGTCGACGTCATCGGCCATGGGGACCTTCTTGCAGTGGACTACGAGGACCTCTTCGCGGCCACGAATGTCCGGGCGATCGACCACCACGCGGCGGTCAAAGCGGCCTGGGCGAAGAAGCGCGGGATCGAGAACGTCTGGGCGATTGGTGGCGGCGATGAGGATGACGCCGTCGTTGGACTCGAAGCCGTCCATCTCGACAAGCAACTGGTTCAGGGTCTGCTCGCGTTCGTCGTGTCCACCGCCCAAGCCTGCGCCGCGGTGCCGCCCGACGGCGTCGATCTCGTCGATGAAGATGATGCAGGGGGCGTTCTTCTTGCCCTGCTCGAAGAGGTCGCGTACGCGCGATGCGCCGACGCCGACGAACATCTCTACAAAGTCGGAACCCGAAATCGAGAAGAACGGGACGTTCGCCTCGCCGGCAACCGCGCGGGCCAGCAGCGTCTTGCCGGTGCCCGGAGGCCCGACCAGCAGAACGCCCTTGGGGATGCGACCGCCCAAGCGCTGGAACTTCTGCGCCTCGCGCAGGAACTCGATGATCTCCTTCAGCTCTTCCTTGGCCTCATCGACGCCGGCCACGTCCTTGAAGGTGATCTTTTTCTGTTGCATGGAGAGCAGGCGGGCGCGGCTCTTGCCGAAGCTCATGGCCTTGTTGCCGCCGGACTGCATCTGGCGCATCAGAAAGAACCAGAGAAGAATGAGAATGCCAATCGGCGCGATGTTCATCAGGACGGTGACCCAGGCGCTGGAATTCTGGTCCTTGATGGTGATGACAACGCCGTGGTCGTTCAGAATCTTGTACATGTCCGGGTAGTTGGACGGAATGACGGTGCGGAACTGGTCCTTGTCGGCGTAGTGGCCCACCAGTGTGGCGCCGTCGATGGTGACATCGGCCACCTTGCCCTCGTCAGCCTTGGCCAACAGGTCGGTGAAAGTGACGGCGGTCTCCTTGGGGGCACCCATGTTTTTGCCCACAAAGGTCCACAGGCAGATGACGCCCGTGACCAGGAACACCCATATAACAAGTTGCTTGACGGTCGAGTTCAATCGCGTTTCCTCATTCTTCCGGCCTGAAGCACCTGGTTGGGGCAGCTCTTCTGTGCGGCCATCGACCTGGCAGGCATGCGCTTGTGCGCCGGAACCTGCTGCTTGTTAGACGCTCACGCTGGACTATAGGTTCCAGGTCTTCGGCAGGAATCCCCCTCCCGGCCCGGAGTCGGCGTGCGTCAGATAAAGAGATTCTACTCTGAGCGGGCCACAATATGCAGAGAAACGGAACAACCAAGCGGGAACCCACCACAAGTTAGTTCCAATTTGGCCACTTCGTGGCGTTCTCGATGCTTCGCGCCACTTCGCGGTGTTCTGGACGCTTCGCGTAAATGCAAAACCATCGTGAGAGCGGTGCGTGTGAGTGGTCAGAGGCTCTTCGGGCTCTTTGGCGGCGCTTCGCGGAAGAGGCGAAGTTCGCGCGCAGAGCGCTCGGCGCGCAACAACCCCGGCAGGTGGAGCTTGGCACCGCTGCGCGCACCGACGGCAGGATCTGTGCGGCTCGGGTCTGGAGAGATCCCGGCCAGGGCGAGCAGGCGGGCGGTCTCATCGAAGGTGAGGCGCGCGCCCAGAGTCCGAGCGGCAGCGCGCACAACGCGGCTGCGCAGGGCCGGATCGAGTGGGCGCAGGCGGTCGATCTCGAGGGCGACGGAGTTGGATTCTCCGGGTACGGTGCTGACCGCGCGCCGCCCCCCGCGGACTGGTTTGCCGGGGAGGAGAAGTTGCGGCAGGATGCGGCTGAGCTCGGAGTTCCAGCGCGTTTCGTCCTCGCGCGCCAGTTCGGCCAGGTTGGCCAGCGCCTGGTCGATGGCAGGATTCTCTGCACGCAGCACGGGTAGGACGGAATGGCGGATGCGGTTGCGCGTAAACGCGTCGTCGGCGTTCGTGGAGTCGGTGCGCCAGGGCTGGTTGCGCGATTCGAGGAAGGCGATAAGCGCGGCGCGGCGGACGGCGAGCAGCGGGCGGAGGATTCTGCCGGGGTGGGTGGCGTTGGGGACGAGGACGACCGGATGAATGCCACTGAGGCCCTCTGTCCATGCACCGCGGAGGAGCTTCATCAGGACGGTCTCGGCTTGGTCGTCCAGGGTGTGCGCGGTGAGGATGGAGTCGGCGCGGCCATCGGCGATGAGCTGCCGGAAGAGGTCGTAGCGAAGGTTGCGCGCGGCCTCCTCGACGGTCTCGGGCTGGCCGGCGGCGCGGGTTTGAGCGATGCGGTCTGGGACGCTGGCGCGAACGATGTGCAGCGGAACTTCGAGCCGCAGGCAGAGCTGCTGGACGAAGGCCATGTCGGCGTCCGCCTCGTCTCCGCGCAGTCCGTGGTGGACGTGGACGGCGGAGAGGCCGACGCCGAGGGCGTTGCACGGCTGGGCGTTGGCAGCGTGCAGCAGAAGCAGCAGCGCCACCGAGTCCGCGCCTCCGGAGACGGCGGCGCAGACGCGGTCTCCGGGGCGAATGTGGGTGCGATCCAGCGCGGGCTTGAGGTTTGTCATCGTGACTTATGGTACTGCGCGACGCCGCTGCGGGGATGGTTGGCGTCTTATTTTGCGGCTCAAGTCGCGGCACTCTTGTTATACTTCGTGGGCTATGCGAGTCTTTGTGATTCTTCCGGCGGCTGGGATTGGGACGAGGATGTCCGTGGGTAGTGCGGTGGGCGCGGGCGCGTCCACTCCGAAGCAGTTTCTAACCATTGCCGGCGTGCCCGTGCTGGTGCATTGCCTGCGCGCGTTCCTGGCGGTCGAGCGCGTTGCGGCCATCTATGTCGCGGTGCGCGGCACGGAGATCGAGCGCGTGCGGGCGCAGATAACGGAGTTCGGACTGGGCGGCAAGGTGCATGTCGTCGAAGGGGGCGATCAGCGGCAGCAGTCGGTCGCGAATGCGCTGGCGCTGCTGGTCGCAGAGAACGGCTGCGGCGACGACGATGTAGTGCTGGTACACGATGCGGCGCGGCCCCTGATCGACGCAGCCACCATCGAGCGCACCATCGATGCCGTCGCTGAGCACGGCGCGGCGATCGTCGCTCTGCCGGCGGTGGACACCATCAAGCAGGTGGAACGCACGGCGCACGGCGCGATTGTGACCGCGACCATTCCGCGGGAGAGGATCGTTCAGGCGCAGACGCCGCAGGGAGCGCGCTGCGGGCTGCTGCGTCAGGTCTTCGCCGAGGCTGAGGCGGATGAGTTCGTGGGCACCGACGAGTCCAGCCTGCTGGAGCGAGCAGGCATCGAAGTGGCCGTGGTTTCGGGATCGGCGAGGAACCTCAAGATTACGCAGCACGGTGACCTGGAGCTGGCCGAGTTCTACCTGCGACAGGGAAAGACCTAACACCGATTGACACCGACGAGCACCGATCCAGGACAAAGATGGATACTGATGAAAGACAACTTCGGGGCAAGCATGATGATCTTACGCAGAAGATCATTGGTGTTTTTTACGATGTTTACAACGAGTTGGGCTGTGGGTTTCTTGAGTCGGTCTATCGTGAGGCAATGCGGCTTGCTTTAGGACAGGCCGGATTGAAGGTTCAGACCGAAATGCCGATTCCGGTTCGGTTTCGCGGCGAGTTGGTTGGAGTTTTCAGGGCTGATTTGGTTGTAAATGATGTTGTTCTGATTGAATTGAAAGCCTGTGAAGCGCTTGTTCGTGAACACGAATCGCAGACCTTACACTATCTGAGAGCTGCAGAGATTGAGGTTGCATTGCTGATGAATTTCGGACCGAAGCCCCGGTTCAAACGGTTGGTGATGGATAACGAACTCAAGAAACCTAAAGAAAAATCGGTTTCATCGGTGGCGATCGGTGTTAAGCCTTTAGTGGACGCTGAGGTGCTCTCGTGAGTATGAGGATTGGGATTGGCTTTGACTCGCACGTCTTTCAGGCGGGCATTCCGCTCATCATCGGCGGGCTGGCGATCGAGCACACCGAGGGGCTCGCGGGTCACTCCGACGGAGACGTGCTGCTGCACGCCATCACCGATGCGCTGCTGGGAGCGGTCTCGGCCGGCGACATCGGCAGCTTCTTTCCGCCCAACGATCCGCGCTGGAAGGGCGCGGCCTCCAGCGTCTTCCTGCAGACGGCGCTGGAAGAGGTGGCCACCGCGGGCTACCGCATCGTCAACGTCGATACGGTGCTCATCCTGGAGCGGCCGAAGATCGCGCCCATCGCCGGAGAGCTGCGCGAGCGCGTCGCCCAGTTGCTGGGCGTCAAGCCGGGCGAAGTGGGCATCAAGGCCAAGACGCCCGAAGGTCTGGGGCTGGAACACACGGCCGTGGCGCACTGCACCGTGCTGCTGGAGAGCCTGAAGGCGCCCGATGCGCTGGCACATCTGGTCGCGAGCGAGGAAGCTGGATCGGAAGAGGAGCTGAACGCCGTGGTCGAGGGGTTGGTCGGCGGTCGGCACGACATGACTGCGCTTGGCCGCAAGAAGCCGTTCGACACGGACGACCTGACATGAGGGTGAGCGAGTTTTCAGCCGTGGTGACGGACATCCGTCTGGAATCGCGCGAGGGCGCGGCGGTGCGCTGGCGGATGACGCTCGACCGCACGGAATTTGCCGCGGGCGACGTGGGCGTGCTTCATGCCGTCTCGCGCAGCGGAACGCGCATCGAGGTGCCCGTGCTGGCGGTGGTCGCGGACGAGGCGGGCGACCTGTGGCATGTGGTGGAGAAGCCGCTGGCCGCCGGAACCGACGTGGTCGGCCAGGTCACGAGGTAAAAACTGCCTCGGAGATGGTGTGGATCGGCGGCTATTGAGTGGAAGCGCACCCAACTCATCGCAAGAGACAAAGTCACGATGAATGGGGCGCCCGGACTGTTGACGTTTCGACCTTTGTGATAGCATCCGGGACATGAAAAATGAGGGATCCGTCTCCCGCCGGGACTTTGTGAAAGCGGCTTCTTTGGTGGCAACCGCAGTTACGACTGGCATCGGTTTGGAGCCGATGAGCGCCAGCGCAGCCGCTCCCGATGCCCAGCCCACGCTGGCGAAGCCCCTGATCGGAATTCAGGTCGAGGTGAATTTTCTGCAGAACAACCTGGTGAAGTTTCTGGACGACGTGCAGACGCGGTCCAGCGTGAACACGCTGATGATGCACTGCGCCCCATTCGAGGCGTCGTGGGGGGGACTGGACCGTGCCAGCAACCCACTGGGGAACTTTGCCACAGCGCATCCGCAGTATTATCGCGATATCAAAATGCAGCCTCAAGCGCTGGACGCGGGCGACTTCAACCTTCCCGACGAGTTTCAGAAGATCCGCGAAGAGACGCGGAAGCGCGGGATGAAGATTATTCCGTGGATGGAGGAGGACAATCGCGCGCGCCCGCAGATCAAGGGCTTTGACGAGTTGTATGAAGTCGATCTCTACGGCCGGCGAACGTCACACCATCCCGGAGGCCCGTGCCTCAACAACCCCTACTTCCGCAACCTTCTCGTCGCACAGGTAAACGATTTCGTCCGTTCCTACGACGTGGACGGGATTCAGCGTGGAACCGAACGGCAGGGGCCATTGGGCAACGCTCTGGGAGCCTGGCATCATGGCGGAGATCCGGGGCACAGCGATCCCGGCCAAACTTCCTGCTTCTGCGAATATTGCGCGGCCAAGGCGGCCAAGCAGGGCATTAGCATGGACCGGGTTAAGAAGGCGTATCTGGCGCTGGAGCCTTTCGTGCGAAACGGACGGGCGGGCAAGCGTCCGGTGGATGGCTATTTCGTGGAGTTCTGGCGTCTGCTGCTGCGCAACCCGGAACTGCTGATCTGGGAAGAATTCTGGTCGGAGAGCATGCGCGAGACGCAGCGGCTGGTTTCCAGCACGGCGAAAGCGGCCAAGCCGGGGATTCCAGTGGGTTACCACATCTGGCAGAACATCTCGTTCAGCCCGTTCTACCGGGCCGAGCAGGATTACCACACGTTTACGGAGTATGCGGATTTTCTGAAGCTCGCGACCTACGACAATCCGGCGGGCGAACGCATGGCCTCGTTTGTGGACAGCGTCACGCAAAATATATTCGGGGACCTGAGCCATCAGCAGATGCTGGATTTCGAATACAGCGTGATGGGCTTGAAGGAAAAGTCGTATGCCGAGCTGAAAGCCCGGCCTGCGCCGCGGTTCTCCAGCGATTATGTTTACGAAGAGACAAAACGCGCGGTGGATGGGGTGGCCGGGACCAGCACACGGATTACTCCGGGGCTGGGGATTAATATTCAAGAGCATAACAGCACTCCGGAGAGCGTTCGCGATTGCATTGAAGCCATCTTCCGGGCGGGCGGCAGCGGGTTGGTGCTGTCGACTGCCTACGCGGCGATGGGACCTGAAAACCTCAGTGCGGTGGGAGCGACCCTTCGCGAACTCAAATTAGTGTGAACTTCACTCCCGGTGAACCGGGCTTATTGGCCTCCGGAGCCGACGTTGTCGGCCAAGTCACGAGGTAAAAACTGCCTCGGTGTAGTGTTAACCAATTCGTTATTAACCACCACCCCGTACCCCCCCTCCCCCCCCATCGGTAAAATAGCCAAAATCATGCATTTACAGCGTTTTACCGCTATGATCGTCGCACCAAACGGGTTAGACCTCAAATGTAAGATTCTGTTGAGCTTATTCGCGGCGAGTTAGGCGGCGAAGTTACGCATATTTCCCCCTACTTTAATTGTACGCGGTGGAGCATAACTACTATGCCAAGTATTTTTGGGGGCTAAGTTGCTGTTGCTGCATGGGTTGGAGGCGCGGCGGAGGCTCGAGGGGCTTGACACGCGATTTTGCTGGGGTTTTTGGGGGTTCAGATTCAGAAAATTCTTGTGGCGGGTGGGAGGAAGGCAATTCAGTCGTTCCGGCTGCGCCTGCACTCCGGCCTTCGGCAGAGCGGAAGCGCCTTCGGCGCGGCTGTTTTTTGGTACGCGTGAAATCACCCCAGCGAACAAGCTCGCCGGGGACTAAGAGATAGGGGCACCCGGCTTGACGGCGTTCCCGTGACGGCGTACCTTCTGCATTACTTACCCGGGCCAAATTTAGATTTGTTCGCCGACATACGAGCGGCGAGAGGAGATATTTATGCGCATGATACTGCACGTTTACTTCCCCAACGATGCGTTCAACGCCGCCGCCAAGGATGGTTCCGTGGGAGCCAAGATGCAACGAATCCTTGCGCAGCAGAAGCCTGAGGCGGCGTACTTTAGCGAGTACGACGGGCAGCGGTCGGGCATTCTGATTGTCGATCTGAAGGATGCATCGCAGATTCCGGCGTTCGCCGAGCCGTGGTTCCTGCTGTTCAACGCCAAGGTGGAACTGCATCCGGCGATGACGCCACAGGACCTTGCTGCGTCCGGACTGGACGCCCTCGGCAAAGAGTGGTCGTAAGGGCGGGAGTGGTAACGGAAGCGCGGGGCGGGAGGAAGGCGATTCAGTCGTTCCGCGCTGCGCGCTGCACTCCGGCCTTCGGCAGAGCGGTGCGGGTCTACGACCCGGGCTTTTATGGCCCGCGTGAACGCGGGCCCTTCCGGGGGTTGGCGGTTGACGCAGGTGTCCGAGGTTGCGCAGAGGTCCGATCCCACATCTCAGAAGCGAGATGTGGGGCAGCCGGCACCCAGCCAACTATGAACGTATAATTCGACTGTACACCAATTGTGGCGAGGGCTTGATGCGCTGTCCAGAGTTGGCTGAGCGGCTGAAAGCGACGGCCTAAGACACCGTTGTGCCCTTACGGGCACCGTGGGTTCGAATCGCGCACTCTCCGCCAAATCCCCTCATGATCGCTCAATCCGATGAGCAATCATGAGGGGATTTGGGGGTTACGGGAAGTTGTGCTTCGGATGGGATGAGCGGGCCACCCGCCTAAATGCTGGGCACCCCATTCATCACGGTCTTATCGTGATAAGTAGTCCATCTGAATTGATCTATATCTCGTGGGGGGATTCCATCAAGGAGATATTTCACTTTCTCTGCTTCGCTACCTATGTCCTTCTCTTGAACCCGACTTTCTAGAATCACAGCCGCAGTCTTCGGGATGTATTGTCGTACTTGGAAAAATGCCATCTCTGCCGCACGCGAAATCACATCATGGCGATTCAAAGTATCGACTTCGCTAATATGTAATTGCACAATGCGTTCGCCATAAGTTTTAAGAAGAAGGTAGGCACCAATCATTGATGGATCAACTTGTCGAGCATGTCCCAAATCAAAGCACATCATTGCTTGGGGGAGGAGTTCAAAAACCTCCTTCAATTCAGAGACTGACCTCCCTGTGTTTTTTCTTCTATCCATATTTTCAATTGCTAATCTGGATGCGAGCGGAATCCAACGGGATGCTCGGCAGATAGCATCTGGATGCAGAATAATGGGCCATGCGGCAGGCAATGTAGCGAGAAGCGATACGAGGCGTTCTTCTTCGTCTTCGGTAAATGAACTCGGCGCGTGGAACGATATGTATTTATACCGATCCAGCCTTAGACTTGGAAGTGCTCGAAGCAACGGCTCAACTTCTGCTATTCTCAACGCGGACAACTCGACTGCTTGAAAATCGTATCCGCTGAGAAGAGTCAGTGCTCGCGAAAAATCTCCTAGTGCAATCGCCCCGGTTGAATACCCAACCAATCTCATTAGAACACCCCATACTTTATTGTTAGCTTACCGATTGGGTTGTCTGAGCTCAGGAAAATATCTTGAATAGCATCTCTGAATCTGTAACTAATTCTACGTGCCTCCGTGTTCAGGGGGTCACTCTCATACTTTTCTTGTGTTAATTCTTCCAAGTGCTTTCGTTTCAATGGATCGCTCAGAATGCCAAGGAAATTTTCGTATGCATTGAACATTTCACTAACCGGTTTCGGCTTGTTTGCGAAACGTGACAATGTTTCAGCAGTTATATCCAGAGGCGTCTTCTCAAGAAGATTTCTCACATAGAGTGCTACTTCAACAGACTTGTCACGGCTGAAAAATTTGATCCTCTCTTTATCCTCAGGAAAATCCAGATGACACCGAAAACAGACCAACAGACCTGAAATATACAGAAGCTTGCGTGATAAACGTAACTTAATGCTTCTGAGCGCAAAGCCTTCTTGAAACCGGTCATGTTGCTTGTCAGCAAAATCTACGGCCATTGTTCGCCAATATCGTGCAAAGTCGTTTAGAAGAAAGCGTGGAATCTTGCATGTATTTGAGGGCCTCCACAAGCCCAAATCCTCTTCCAAATAGCGCTTGAGGAGATTGTTCCTGACACGGTTGAAGGCATCGGAATCTCCCACGGGAGATGCTTCCAGCAAAATCAACGATCTACGTGTTGTATTTGTGTTTGTATCGTCTTCCCCTCCGATACAGTGGATCAGGCTGTGGCTGGAGGCCATGTTTCCGAAGGTGCCAGTTCTTCCCGGGGCCTTGGTCTTTAGTCTGTCTAGTGCATCGGAGATTTGCCGCGCCACAGTCAAGTGTTGTGGGATCGTGATTCCGTCGACTAGAAGAGTCCAGTCAATATCACTGGCGTCGGTAAACTCGCCACGCGCAAGCGAGCCAAATACGACCAAGCTTGTGTCAGGCAGTACAAGAGGTTCGCATGCCTGGCGTATGCGTTCAATTTCGCTCTTTGCATTCTGGCGTCCGCTGACAATGAATGGCCAGTCGGCGCCCAGTTCTGTTGCCAAATCTTCTATGGTGTTTACGGCCATCTCGTCTCACGCTTCCATTGAGCGGTACTGTTCACCGTAGCAGTCCCAAGGCTCTAGCTCCAAGAGGTCGCGGTGGAAAACCCGACATCTCATTCCACAGTAACGGATTTGGCTAGGTTGCGGGGCTGGTCTACGTCGCAGCCGCGGCGGACGGCGATGTGGTAGGCGAGGAGTTGCAGGGGGACGACCTCGAGGATGGGGAGGAGCAGCTCCGGGGCGGGGGGGATGTAGATGGTGTGCTCGACCTGGGAGGCGATCTGGCTGTCGCCCTCGATGGCGATGGCGATGACGCGGCCGGAGCGGGCGGTGACCTCCTGAATGTTGCTGAGGGTCTTCTCGTACTTGAGCACACTGGTCGGGTCCGCCGGGTCTTTCGTCGCGATGCAGACGACGGGGAGGGTCTCGTCGATGAGGGCGTTTGGGCCGTGCTTCATCTCACCGGCGGGGTAGCCCTCGGCGTGGATGTAGCTGATCTCCTTGAGCTTGAGCGCGCCCTCGAGGGCGATGGGGTAGTGGATGCCGCGGCCCAGGAAGAGGAAGTCGTTGGAGGCGTAGAAAGACTTGGCGAGGAGCGCGCACTGGGCATCCACCGAACGCAAAATCTCCTCCAGCTTGCCGGGGATTTTGGATAGCTCGTCGACGAGGGCGAGGGATTGGGCGTCGGTAACGGTGCCGCGGACCTGGGCGAGGTGGAGCGCGAGGAGGAAGAGCGCGGTGAGCTGGGCGGTGAAGGCCTTGGTGCTGGCGACGCCGATCTCCGGGCCGGCGTTGGTGGTGATGGTTCCCTGGGCCTCGCGGCAGACGGCGGCGCCGACGACGTTGCAGATGGCGATGGTGCGGGAGCCGAGGGCGTGCAGCTCGCGCTGGGCGGCGATGGTATCGGCCGTCTCGCCGGACTGGGTGATGAGCAGGCCGATGGAGGCGGGGTCGGCGATGGGCGAGCGGTAGCGATACTCGCTGGCGTAATCGACCTCGGTGCGCAGGCGGGCGAGGCGCTCGATCATGAACTTGCCGGCGAGGCCCGCGTGCCAACTGGTGCCACAGGCCGCGATGGTGATCTGGGTACAGGCGCGGAGATCGGCGTCGGTGAGCTGCATCTCGGCGAGGAAGACGCGGCCGGTATCGGCGGAGACGCGACCGAGGATGGTGTCGCGGACGGCGCGGGGCTGCTCGTTGATCTCCTTGAGCATGAAGTGCTTGTAGCCGGACTTTTCGGCCTGGATGGGGTCCCACGCGATGCGCTGGATTTTTAGGGGGATAGGAAGGCCGTCGAAATCGGTCAACTCTATGCCGGAAGGGGTGAGGATGGCGAGTTCGCCGTCGGCGAGGAAGTGGATGTTGCGCGTGTGATGCAGGATGCCGGGGACATCGGAGGCGAGGAAGTATTCGCCCTCGCCGATGCCGAGGACGGCGGGCGGGCCAAAACGCGCGGCGACCAGCTTGTTCGGCTCGTTGGCCGAGAGGACGCCGATGGCGAAGGCCCCGGTGAGGCGCTTGACGGCGCGGCGTACGGCTTCCTCGAGGGGGATTGCGGGAGTGCGGTGAGGGAGGGTGAGGACGGCCTCGCTGGTGTTGGCTTCGGGTGCACCCGCGGCATCGAACCGCGGGCCTTTCGACTGCGCGCTTCGCGCTCCGCTCAGGATGACAACATTGTTGGAAGAGGCGGAGGCGGCGAGGCTGAGCTCGTTCTCGATGGTCACATCCTCTTCATCTTCGGCGGCGAGGTTGAACTCGTTCTCGATGAGGTGGGCGATGATCTCGGTGTCGGTCTCGGAGACGAAGCGGTGGCCCTTGGCGATGAGTTCGGCCTTGAGGGCGAGGTAGTTCTCCACGATGCCGTTGTGGACGACGACGAGGGTGCCGGAGCCGTCGCGATGCGGGTGGGCGTTCTCCTCGGTGGGGCGGCCATGCGTGGCCCAGCGCGTGTGTCCGATGCCGAAGGTGCCGGAGATGGGGCTGGCGGCGATGACGGCCTCAAGGTTGCACAGCTTGCCGGGGGCGCGGCGCAGCTCGAGACCCTGCGGGCCACCGGCGACGGCGATGCCGGCTGAGTCGTAGCCGCGGTACTCCAGGCGGCGAAGGCCATTGAGGATGATGGGGACGGGAGGCTTGGGGCCGATGTAACCGATGATTCCGCACATAGATTGAGTGTAGATTGTCTGCGAGTGATTTTGTGAGTTGAAGAAGATGGGACATTATTGTGAGCGATTGAGATCGGAATGGACGCGGGGGGAGTGGTAGCTTGGTGGAGGCTGCGGAGTGGCCGATGCGAATGCATATTCTGGTGCTGAATCCGGGGTCGTCGTCGATCAAGTTCTCGATGCATGAATTGGCTGAAGGCTCGCATGAGGTGGGTGTGGGCTCGGTTGCGCCGGGCGCGGGCGCGGGCGCGGCGGGACTTCGCACGCTGTATGAGGGAGAGCTGGGCGGCATTGGCGGCCGGTTGGAGAAGCTGGTGTTTCGCGACGCGGCGGGGAACGACCTGAGCGGCAGGCTGGGTGCGGTGAAATCCGGCTCAATGCAGGAGGCGATTGCCGTGGTGGAGCGCGCGGTGGGGCTGGATGGGCTGCCGCCGCCGGACGCGGTGGGCTACCGCGTGGTGCATCCGGGGGCGCACCTGCGCGGACATCAGCGGCTGACGGCGGAGGTGCTGGTGGAGTTGCGCGCGGCGTGCGAGTTTGCTCCGCTGCATGATCCGGAGGCGCTGGCGATGATCGAGGAGATGATGCGGCGCTTCAGTGGCGTGCCGCACATTGCGTGCTTCGACACGGTCTTCCACGAGACGATGCCGGAGGAGGCGACGGTGTATGCGCTACCCTACTCGGTGCGCAAGCAGGGTGTGCGGCGCTACGGATTTCATGGGCTTTCGTGCGAGTCGGTGGTGGTGCAGCTACGCGCGGCGGCAGGCGTGGAGTTTCCGCGATCGATGCTGATCGCGCACCTGGGCAGCGGGTGCAGCGTGACGGCGTGCATCGACGGCAAGTCCGTGGATACGACGATGGGGCTGACGCCGACCGGCGGCGTGATGATGGGGACGCGCACGGGCGACCTCGATCCCGGCGTCGTGCTGTTCCTGATGCGGCAGACGGGCGCGACGGCGGATTCGGTGGAACGGATGATCGATGGCGACGCTGGGCTGAAGGCGCTGGGCGGCGTGAACGACATGCGTGAGCTGCGCAAGAGGGCCGCCGCGGGGGACGCGCGGGCGGGGCTGGCGATTCGCGTCTTCTGCCGAACTCTGGTGAAGACGGTTGCAGGATTGGCGGCGCTGCACTCGCCGACGGCGGTGGTCTTCACCGGCGGCATTGGCGAGCACGACGCACTGACGCGGCGCGCAATCGCGGTTGGCCTGTGGGCCTTCGGAGCGGAGATGGAAGACGCGGCGAATGAACTGCCCGCGAAGGGGCTGCGCAAGATCAGCGAAGAGGACTCGCGCATTGCGCTGTATGTTGTTCCGGCGGAGGAAGATCGCATGATCGCACGGCATGTGGCGCGGATGTGCCGTGCAGCACCGGGGAGCGTGGGGAAGTCAACGTAAATTGATGCGGCTGGAATGCGGGCATACGGCGATGGACGTAAGCTGGCATCTGAAGCAATGAAGCTCTATCGAGCATTTTTACTGACGGGGTAGCGTATTGCGCTTCGAGCATAATACGGAGATTCTGGCTTCGCCAGAATGACGACTTCAGGGGCTTCGCTCAGAATGACAGCGTGAGACAGAATGACGGCATGAGACAGAATGACGGCATGAATATAGACAGGAGTAAGACGATGGGTGAAGGTTCCGCAGTGCAGGGCAAGGCATCTGGAGCAACGATTTCGGCGGGTGCGGAGACGCACTCGATAGACGCGCAGCCGCTATCGGCAGCCGCGCAGCCGCTTTCGGCGGAGGAGTTGCGGCGGGTGGATGCGTACTGGCGTGCGTGCAACTATTGCTGCGTGGGGATGCTGTATCTGCAGGCGAACCCGCTGCTGCGGGAGCCGCTGAAGGTGGAGCACATCAAGAACCGGCTGCTTGGCCACTGGGGATCGGACCCCGGGCAGACGTTTACCTGGGTGCATCTGAACCGGCTGATCAAAAAATATTCGCTCGACCTGATTTATCTTGCGGGGCCGGGGCATGGCGCGCCGGCGACTTTGTCGAATAGCTATCTGGAGGGCGTCTATTCGGAGGTCTATCCGGACAAGAGCCAGGACGTGGCTGGGATGCAGAAGTTCTTCAAGCAGTTCTCGTTTCCGGGCGGGATTGGCAGCCACTGCACGCCGGAGACGCCGGGGTCGATTCACGAGGGCGGGGAGCTGGGATACAGCCTCTCGCACGGGTTTGGCGCGGCGTTCGACAATCCCGACCTGATCGTCGCGGTGGTTGTAGGCGATGGCGAGTCGGAGACCGGGCCGCTGGCAACGAGCTGGCACTCCAACAAATTCCTCAACCCGGTGCGCGATGGCGCGGTGCTTCCGATCTTGCATTTGAATGGATACAAGATCGCGAATCCCACGATTCTGGCGCGGATTCCGCCGGAAGAGTTGGAGATGCTCTTCAAGGGACTGGGCTACACGCCGCATGTCGTCGAGGGCGACGACCCGGCAGCGATGCACCAGAAGATGGCCTCGGTGATGGAGCACTGCGTTCTGGAGATTCGCGCGATTCAGGCTGGTGCCAGAGAAGCCGCACGTGCGAATCCCAGCACAATCCCCGCGCGCCCGACCTGGCCGATGATTATCCTGCGCACGCCAAAGGGGTGGACCTGCCCGAAGGAGCTGGACGGGCACAAACTGGAAGGCTCGTGGCGCGCGCACCAGATTCCGATCACCGATCCGGTGACGAATCCAGCGCACCTCAAACTCGTCGAGCAGTGGATGCGCAGTTATCGGCCCGAAGAGTTGTTCGACGAGGCGGGCGCGCTGATCCCTGAGTTGAAGGCGATGGCACCGACCGGAACGAGCCGCATCTCGGGGAATCCGCACGCCAATGGCGGCCTGCTGCGCAAGCCGCTGGATATGCCCGACTTCCGCGACTACGCCGTGAAGGTGGAGCGACCGGGGCAGATCGAGGTGTCGTCGACCGATGTGCTGGCCCACATGCTGCGCGACGTGATGCGGCGGAATATGACGAGCTTCCGCGTCTTCGGGCCGGATGAGACGGCGTCGAACAAGCTGGACGCGATCTATCAGGCGAGTCCCAAGACGTGGCTGGAAGAGCGACTGCCAGAGGACGACGACGGCGGATTTCTCTCGGCGTCGGGGCGCGTGATGGAGATGCTGAGCGAGCACACGCTGGAGGGCTGGCTGGAGGGCTACGTGCTGACCGGGCGGCATGGATTCTTCTCCAGCTACGAGGCGTTTGTACACATCATCGACTCGATGTTCAACCAACATGCGAAGTGGCTGGAGAAGTCGAAGCTGGAACTGGACTGGCGCCAGCCCGTCTCGTCGCTGAACCTGCTGATTACATCGCTGGTGTGGCGGCAGGACCACAACGGATTTACGCATCAGGACCCGGGCTTCCTGGACGTGGTGACGAACAAGAGCCCGGAGATTACGCGCATCTATCTGCCACCGGATGCGAACTGTCTGCTCTCGGTGGGCGACCACTGCCTGCGCTCGACGGAGTACGTCAACGTGATTGTTGCGGACAAGGCCCTGCACCTGCAGTACCTGACGATGGATCAGGCGATCGACCACTGCACCAAGGGGATCGGCATCTGGGATTTCGCATCGAATGACGACGGCGCGGAGCCGGATGTGGTGATGGCTTGCGCGGGCGACATTCCCACGTCGGAGTCGCTGGCCGCGGTTGCGATCCTGCGCGAACGCTGCCCGAAGCTGAAGATTCGCTTCGTCAATGTGGTGGACCTGTTCCGGTTGATGCCGGAGAGCGAGCATCCGCACGGCATGAGCGACGCGGAGTTCGACGCGCTGTTCACGGTGGACAAGCCGGTGATCTTCAACTTCCATGCGTATGCGTCTCTGATCCACAAGTTGACCTATCGGCGCAGGAACCACGAGAACATCCACGTGCGTGGATATAAGGAGAAGGGCAACATCAACACGCCGCTGGAGCTGGCGATCCTGAACCAGACCGACCGCTTCGACCTGGCTCTGGACGCGATCGACCGCGTGCCGAAGCTGCGGGACACGGCGGCGCACACCCGCGAGTGGCTGAAGGACCAGATTGTCGACAGCGTGAACTACGCGCACCAGAACGGGATCGACCGGACGGAGATCACCGGCTGGAAGTGGGTACTTCGTACCGCTCTCGACGCTTCGCGTAAAAGCTAAAAAAATCCTCCGCTACGCTACGGAATGACGCGTGCTTCGTGCCTTGCTCGATCCTGATAATGTTATCCAGCGATTGATTCTTGTCAGTGAGGATGACTTACGATGAACCGTGTTCGGATGGAACGACGCAATTTCTTGAAAGCCGCTACGCAAACGCTGCTTGCCGCTCCAATGTTGACCGCGCTGGACGGCTGTCTTCGAGGCACGCATCAGTCCGCGGCAAACGCCGCATTGGCCCCAGCGTTGGGCACTGCTCCACCAACACCGGCACTGAAGCTCAACGTCCGCGACTTTGGCGCGACCGGCGACGGCAAGACGAAGGACACGCTGGCAATTCAGCAGACCATCGAGCGCTGCTCGGTATTTGGCGGCGGCGAGGTGGTGGTGCCCGCGGGAGATTATCTGGCCGGCGCGCTGTCTTTGCGCAGCAACGTGGTGCTGCGGATCGAGGAGGGCGCGACGCTGAACGGCTCGCCCGACATGGCCGACTATCCGCTGGCTCAGGTGCGCTGGGAGGGCCACTGGATCAAGGGCTACAGCAGCTTCATCAACGCGACGGACGCTGAAAACATCGGTCTGGTGGGAGCGGGCAAGATCATCGGCACGCCCACCGAACGGGGCCGCGTGGAGCGCCCAAGCGGGATGCGGCTGCCTGCGCTGATCGAGTTCAACAGCTGTAGGAATGTACGCGTGGAGGACCTAACGACGCAGAACTTCGGCATGTGGTCCATCCATCCGGTCTACTGCGAGAACATCACGTTCAAGAATGTGACGGTGAAGAGCGGCGCGGACGGCATCGATGTGGACTCCTGCAAGCACACCGTCATCGACGGCTGCACGTTCGACACCGGCGACGACTCGATCTCGCTGAAGAGCGGCCGCGGCGCGGAGGGAAACGACATCGGGCGCGTCTGCGAAGACACACTGATCGCCAACTGCACGCTCTCCGACACGGGATTCGCCAACATCGGAATCGGCAGCGAGACCAGTGGCGGCGTGCGCGGCGTGCGCATCGAGAAGTGCAAGTTCATCCATGCCCGCTCGCACGCCATCTTCATCAAAAGCCGCGTGGGCCGCGGGGCGTTCATCGAAGACGTCAGCGCCAGCGACCTGGACGTCTCCGGCATGGGCCAGGGATTTCTACAGATCAGCGTGCTTGGGGTCGGCAAGTCGGACGACGCGGCCTCGGTGATCGGCGAGGCAGGCATTCCGACGCTGCGCAACTTCCGCTTCTCCAACGTTCGCGTCACCGATATGCCGGACCTGGTGGATGCCGTCAATATCGACCCGCGCAAGCCGCTGGATGGATTTACGCTGGCGAACGTGACGGGGACATGCAGCAAGGGCATCGCGCTGGCCAACATAAAGAACGCGCACCTCAGCGGCATCAAGGTCACGGGCTTCGCAGGGCCGTTGCTGTCAACGGTAAATGTGATAGGAACCGGGCTGGCCGGGGCCGTAAAGATCGACGGGCCAAAGACGGTTCCCGACGTTGTGCCGCCGCCCGCTACGCCGTATCAGTTGCACTGAGGCGCAGCTTGCGGCGGAGTCTATTTGCTCGCTTTTCCCTCGTCCGCGACGGCTGGCGCGGGCGGCCTCTTGCCCACGGTCAGGGGCAGCTCCAAGGTGCCGAGTTTGTTGGAGACGGTGTCGAGCACGCCGATGCGCAGGAATATCTGGCCGGGCGGCAGGTCGATCTGCTGGAAGAACTGGAACGGGGTCTGGATGAACTCCCGATACTCGATGTCGGAGAGGGGAAGCTGGTAGGTCTGGCCAAGGCTGCTCACCATCTTTCCTTCGCTGTCGTATGCGGCAACATCGAAGGTGAGTGCGCCGCTACGGGCGCCGCCCGCGCCGGGTTTGAATGCGATCTGGCCGACGGGCAGTTCGAAGAGCAGGCCGTAGCGGGTGAGGAGCTTGTTCTTCAGCTTGGGATCGAGAGCGCCCATGATCGCCGGATCGGTGGGATTGGGAGGCTCGGTGTCGGGTTCGACCTTGACGTTGAACAGCAGTTGCGTAGAGGTGGGCATGCTGCGGCTCATCGCGGCGCTCATATTGCCCGCGACAGCCGAGGGCGCGTCGGCAGTGACGTCGAGCACTGGCTTGGGCAGAAGCTTTGCGGGATCTTCCGAGTAGTAATAGTTACGATAGGTGAGGGCAACGCCGGGGCGAGCGGGGTTCAGCGTTACGTTAATCGTGTGATGCCGGCCATCGTATTGCGTGCCGGGAGGCACATAGGTGAGTGTGTAGTAGTCGGAGCCGTTTTCGATTGCCTTGGCGATGCCCGTCTCCAGGTCGTTCGAGTTGTAATACGCAAGGCCGCCGCCAGCTTCGGCGACACTCTCCTGCGATAGCATCTCTTCCGACTTCTCCAGACTGGAACCCTTGACGTACAATCCGCGTGCATCCACCGTATACACGGTGACCTGGGCGTCGGTGAGCAGACCGAAATATTGGTGGAACTCGCGGGCCCAGAGGTCGCAGGGCGGACATATGGCGGGGTCGGTCATAGCCACGAGGCCATAGGAGAGCCAGATCAGGTTCTTTCGTCCTTTGATCTGGGATGCGACAGAGGCAATCTGTTTCAGAGCCTCAAGCGTCATCTCGATGCTGGGAGTCCCTTCCGTGTTGTACTCCAACGAGTTCACCGCTGCGATGAGGAGCGATGGGTCGGAGGTAACTCCCTGCATGATTCGAAGGTGGCCCGGGTAGGTCATTGCGAGTACTGCAACGCGGGTTCCGGAAGGCATTCGCTGTAGGTACTTGATCGCGTCTTCTTTGACCTGGTGCTGCATTCCGATCGCGTCCTGCAATGTGATAGGTGTCGCACCGGGGTTGGCACCGGGAGAAGTGTTCACGAAGTCGAGCAGCAGGATGTTGACGGCGATGCTCGCGGGTGCTGGCTGGAGATTGGTATAGGTATTTGGCGGCAGCTTCGGCGGGATGGCAGGAGTGGACGGCGTAGCGACCCCGTAGTCGTGGAAGCTGCGGATGGCTTGCGGCTTGCCGTCTTCGAGTACCGTGAAATCCGATTGCTTGAGGCCATGAACAGGTTGGCCATTCGCGTCCGTCACGGTGACATCGACGACGGTCTCGCGCGCGGTTACCTTGATCGTTGGCGCGCTGGACTGATCCGCCGTTTGCGCCGGGATACAAGCAGGCGAGAATGTGAGGAGCGCTGTGATGCCAAGTGCCGCGAGAGTCGTCTTGCCGGGTCGCATCGATTCTTCTCCTTTGCACTAGCCTTACATCTTATTTTGGTGCTGTAACAGCGGGAACAACCTCTGGCGCAATGGACGCAGTGGGAACTTCGATGGCTCCGACGCGGTCGCTGGCGAGGTCATGCACCGCGATGCGCAGGAAGTAGTCGCCTTTCGCAGGAACATCGATCTCGTCGCGGGAGACTGCTCCGTTCTTCAGCATGGACTGGTAAACGGCTGGCGTGAGGACGAGGTGGGCTTCTTTACTAGCGGAGTTGACGATCTCGTCGCCGTCGGCGTTGTACACGCGGATGCCGTACTCGAAGGAAGCGTGGTAGTTGCCGTCGGGCGCAGTCGTGAACTGCATATTGTGTATGTCGATGGTGTAGGAGATGGAGTAGTGCCGGTAGGGCGGCTTCATCTGCTTCGGGTCCGGCACATTGTGGAGGGGAAGCGAGATCTCAGTGGCGACGGCCTGCACGGCCTTGACCTTGAAGAGTATCTGGGTGGCATCGAGAGCGCCGCGCATCATGGCCGCCTGCATGGCGCTCACCTTCTCAATCTTCTTCCCTGCTGAATCCACATCGGGAGCAACCGCGTAATAACCGTTGCGATAGGTTAGGTTCAAGCCCGGCCGGTCAACATTCACCATGATCGTACGGAAGCGCGTATCCAGTGTCTGATTCACCGGCCTATAGGTGAATGTGTAGTAGTTGGAGCCACTGTCGATGGCGTCTAGGACAGCGCCGGCGAAGTCGTTGCTATTGTAGACGGCCTTGCCTCCGGTGGCCTCGGCGACCGTATCCATGGTGTCGTGCTCGGCGAAGCGGAGGTTCATGCGGTTGGTCATCATCGTGGTCGAGGACTTAGACATCACGGGCGCGTCGGGGTACTGGATGCCGCGGCTGTCGATGGGATAAACGGCAATGTGGGAGTGAGCGAGTAGATCGGTGGCGGATTTCAGTTCCGCCTCAAAGTCGTAGATTGTGGGCTCGGGGGCACAATTGTCGCCTAAACAGAAGTTCATTGGGAAGGCATAAGGGTCGCGGACCGGAGGAAACTTAGTGGGAAACGCGCCGGTGAACCAGACGAGGTTCTTGCGACCGGGCATGCCGGAGGCCATGCGGGCGATCTGGCGCAAGGCCGCGAGGATGTACTCACCGCGCAAGGAGGTCTGATCTCCCTGCGCTTCGGTGGACTCTCCGGCTCCGGCATCGGATGGATCGGCAATGGGCGACTGCTGGGTAGTGGCTTTCTTGTTGTTGAAGGCGGCTTCGATGAGTTTGGGATCGGTGGTGAAGCCCTGGAGGATGGAGAGATGGGTGGTGAGGAGAAGGACAGCCATCGGAGTGCCCTGGGGCATCTTGCGGGCGAAGTCGAGCAGGCGCTGGGTGACTTGCTGCTGTGCCTGTGTGGGGGTGTTGAGGTTGTCGATCAGCAGGATCACGATTGGCGTGGCCTGGGGCGTGCTGGGGGTGACGTTGGTAAAGGTGTTTGGCGGCAGCTTCTGCTCGACCTGCGTGGGCGCGGCTTCGTCCGTGCGGTGCTCGTCGAAGCTGGCCGGTTTCATCTCATGGCCATCTTCGAGCAGGGTGAAATCGGACTGCTTCAGCCCATGCACCGGCTTACCCTTGGCGTCGGTGACGGTGACATCGACGATGGTGAGCGGCACATGCGCGCGGATAGTATATTGCGGCTGGCTGGTGCTTTGCGCACGGCTGGTCTCGACCGCGCTCTGCTGCGCGTGTGCTGAAGCGGCGAAGGCCAGGCATGCCATTGCGGAGACGGTGAAGAATGCGGAGAATCCAGAACGAGTGCGGCGAGCCAGGCTGGACATCGAGGGGCCTCCATCAACTTGCAGAGAATGATACAGCTACAGGGAAAAGGAGGTTGCGGTATCGACAACTTCCAGCAGTCAAGCCGGGAGCAAGGGCAAGCGGCTATGATTGAAGGGGATTGGAGCGGCGATGACGACGCAATACTATTCGGGCCCAAACTACGGCGGCAGGTTCCTCGGCTTCCTGCTGGCGCTGCTGCTGGGCGCGGCGGCGTTCGCCTTTTTCGTGCGGCACGAGACCACGGGCACGATGGGCCGGATCGCCACGCTGATTACCGGGCGCGCCACCACCTTCGACACCTCGGTGCCCGCGGTGGTGGAGAAGATCCAACGGCTCAACCGGCTGGAGACCGTCGTCTACTCGCTGGACACGGTGGTCGAGGGCAACCGCTCCTCGGCCATTCTGCCCGACGCACTGGCTGGCGACCGCATCCTGCTGGTAGTGCATGGCGAGTCGATCGCGGGCATCGACCTGACGCAACTCAAGCCCGAGGACGTGCGCATCGATGCGGGTGGGCACGGCATCCACGTCACGCTGCCGCCCTCGCAGCTTTTCGTCACTACGCTGGACAACCGGCACACGCGGGTCTATACGCGCTCCACGGGCCTGCTGGTCCCGGTAGATCAGAACCTGGAGTCCGACACCCGCGCCAAGGCGCAGGACCAACTGCAGCAAGCCGCGCTCGGGGACGGCATCCTGGATGCCGCGCGCAGGAACGCACGCGCCACCGTGACCGCGCTGCTCTATTCGCTGGGCTTCGAGCAGGTCGACGTCAAGTAGAGGAGACGGCCGGCGCGGGTTCCTCAATCGGTACACTCGATCTGAATTTCACACACGGGCCACACCCTGTTTGCGCTATCATGTGGGCATGAGGTTCTTCCCCAAACTCGGCTGCCGCAACAATTCATCCAGCGATTGCGAACGGATTGACGCTGCCGGAACGACTGAGAGCACCAACGGTGCGCGGGACGAGCAGCAGGTCTGCGGCGAGCAAGCCTGCGCGGAGGAGTCCCACCTGCTGAAGACCATCGGCTGGGTCTCGGCAGCGCTTGGGGCGGTGGCAGTCGGGCTGATCGTGGGCCGCGAGATCCGCCAGCGTTACAAGTTCAATCGCCGCACTCCGTACGATCTGTACGCCCACTCCGGCGATGAGTTGCCCGACGGCGACTGCAGCGTCGGCATATAAGCCGCATCGTTAAAGAAAACAAGCTATGCCTGTTCCAGAGGAACGAGCCGCGCAGTACGGAATAGCGGCTTCGAGGACGCGTCTCTTAGAATCGAGAAATTGAGTAAGCCGCGGAAGCGATGGACGCGGAGGATCGGGGGATGCGCGGATGAAGGCTCGACTGCGGTTGGCGGGGATCGTTGTTCTGCTGTTAGCGCTTGTGGCCGGCGGCACGTTTTACTGGAATCCGCTGTGGGTCAACGATCGGCAGATTCGCTACCATCTTTGGCGCGCGGGCGTGCGCAGCGAGGTTGTCAATGCCGGGGGCAATCGCATCCACTACTTCGAAGCTGCTCCGCCCGATGGAACGCCAGGCAAGCCGCTTCTGTTGCTGCACGGCCTGGGCTCGCGCGGCGAGGACTGGGCGCCGCTGATCCCCGGGCTCGCCGCCGCGGGCTTCCACGTCTACGCGCCGGACCTTCTGGGCTACGGCCGCTCCGAGAAGCCCGACCTTGTCTGCTCCATCCAGGTGGAAGAAGACGCCGTTCTCCACTTCATCGGAGCCATCGGCCTGGGGCGGCCCGACAGTGCTGGTGCCCCCAATCCAATCGACCTGGCGGGCTGGTCCATGGGCGGATGGATCGCCGCCAAGCTCGCGCTGGATGAGCCAGCCCTCATCGACCGCCTTGTACTCTACGACAGCGCGGGGATCACCATCCATACCGACTTCCCGCGCGATTCCTTTGTGCCGACCGACGCCGCCGGACTGGCGAGATTGATGGCGATGTTGATGCCGCATCCGCGCAGGCTGCCCGGATTCGTTGCGCGCGCCACCCTGCGCAGGCTCAGGAGCAATGGCCGCATCGTGCAGCAGTCAATGGACTCGATGGATACAGGGGCCGGCCTGCTCGACGCGCGTCTCTCTGGCATCCGGCAGCCGACGCTTGTGATGTGGGGGATGGCCGACATTTTGATTCCGCCCGCCGTCGGCGAGACGATGCACCGCGAGATTCCGCACTCGGTCTTCGACGGCGTGGCGGGCTGCGGCCATCTCGCGCCGAGCCAGTGCGCGAAGCCCGTGCTGGCCGGAACAATCCAGTTCCTCAAGGCACAACCGCCCATGCAGGGTGGCGAGCAGATGCTTCCGGAAGACGCGCGCTAGGGACGGCCCGCTCTAATCGGGCTTCCATTCGAATGCGCCGGGCTGGGGCAGGCCGATGTGGGCCAGCACACGGTCAACGAACTGGCGGGCCATCTGGGTGGTGTCGCGCGGCAGGTTGTAGAGCGTGGGCATCACCGGGAAGATGGTGGCCCCGGCGTCGCTGGCGAGCTGCATGTTGCGCAGATGAATGCGGTTGAAGGGCGTCTCGCGCACGCAGAGGATGAGGCGGCGGCGTTCCTTGAGGCAGACGTCGGCGGCGCGCTCGATCAGGTTCGATGCCATGCCGTTACTGATGCCGGCCAGCGTGCCCATGGTGCAGGGAAGAACAATCATTCCGTCCGAGGGAGTGCTTCCGCTGGCGATGCTGGCTCCGATGTCTGCCTCGGCGTGCTGGACAATTTTGGAGGGCGAGCTATGGCCTGAACCGAGCAGCTTCTCCGCCAGTCCGTTGCGTCCGCTCAGGTGCATCTCTTCGGCGAAGACGCGCAGAGCTGCTTCGCTGGGGACGAAGTCAACTTTGGCGACGCGCGCATCGGCGTCGAGGGCGCGCAGCATCTCCGCGGCAAAGATCGATCCGCTGGCGCCGGTGACGGCCAGAGTGAGTCTGATGCCGGAGATAACGCCGTGGCGGATGGGTGCGGATTTGGCTGGACGAGTCACGAGAGTGATTATCGCCCATCCGGCGGTGGACTAGCCTTCGACGATGCCGGCAGAGGCTGCAACTCGCGCCTGGGAGGGAGCGGGCACCGGGCGGGCGCTCATTCGGAAGAGGGCAAAGATCGCCTGGCAGACGCCGTACGCCAGCAGGACGCCCGAAGCCAACGACGCAAAGACCGCACACACCAGTACCACCGAATCACTCACAGAATCATTCCTCTACTTTCGTCCGCCACTTATTGAGATGCACGGGACTCGAAGCGCGTCTGGACAGAATTGATTGTTACAAAGATTGAATCGGATGCAATGTAGCTTTGATGAATTGCTTATTAGCCAATCGGGTACGCTCTCGCTGCGAAGGGCTGGCCGCCTGGCCGCAACTTCAAGCAGTTGTGGGTCAGCCTGGCGAGGGCGCATTCCCTGGGGGCAAAGTCGTTCCATCTATACGGACGCTAAAAACGGGGCAAAAGTTTGGCTACCGGCCCGTCTGCTGCAAAACAGGTGCAAACCGGCGCGCCGCGCCTCGTCCGGGGACAAAACCTGACGACCGCGTGCAAGACCTTGCGCCCCCCGATGCCGTATCCTGAGGATTGGCCATTTCACCTCCATGCGGCACAGTGGAGTGCGTGGCCAATTCGATCCGCATGGCAATCACACACATCACGGTGCGCGGCGCGCGACAGCACAACCTGCGCAACATCTCGGTCTCCATCCCGCGCAATACGCTGACGGTGGTCACGGGGCTCTCGGGATCGGGCAAGTCCTCGCTTGCCTTCGACACCATCTACGCCGAGGGCCAGCGGCGTTACGTGGAGACGCTCTCGGCCTACGCGCGGCAATTTTTAGATCAGATGGAACGGCCGGATGTGGACGCGATCGATGGCCTTTCGCCGGCGATCTCCATCGAGCAGAAGACGACCTCTCGCAGCCCACGCTCGACGGTGGGCACGATCACGGAGATCTACGACTACCTGCGTCTGCTGTATGCGTCGGTGGGCCAGCCGCACTGTCCGAAGTGCGGGCTGCCGATCACTCGCCAGACGGCGGACCAGATCGTGGAACGCATCGTGGCGCAGGCTCCCGGCGAGCGCATCACCGTCTACGCGCCGCTGGTGCGGGGACGCAAGGGCGAGTTCCGCGAGGAACTGGAGGCGCTGGATCAGCAGGGATTCCGCGCGCGCATCGACGGCGCGATGACGGAGCTGACCGAGGGAATGCGCCTGGACAAGCGCAGGAACCACACGGTGGAGGCGGTGGTCGATCGCATCATCCTGAAGCCGCTGGTGCAAAACGTCAACGAGACCGCATCGACTTTGCCTTCCCTCGAATCTCGAACCTCGGACCTTGAACCTCGCAAGTTCGACACGCGGCGGCTGGAGACATCCGTGGCCAAGGCGCTGCAGATGGCCAAGGGGCTGGTGTCGATCGGCATTCAGGGAGCGAACCGCGCGCAGGTTGAGACTCTGTACTCGTCGTCGATGGCCTGCCCGGATTGCGGCATCGATGTGCCGCGGCTGGAGCCGCGCAGCTTCTCGTTCAACTCGGCCTACGGTGCCTGCCCGCACTGCAACGGGCTGGGCAGCACCTACGATTTTGACCCGGAGAAGACGATCACGGACTGGTCGAAGCCGCTGCTGGATGGAGCGATGGGGCCGGGTTCGGGCGCGTCGTATCTGCTGCGGCTGATACGGCTTGCGGCGGAACGATACAAGATCGACCTGAAGCTGCCCTTCGCCGAGCTGACCAAGCCGCAGCAGGACCTGCTGCTCTACGGGCCCCCCAAGAACGAGCTGGGGCGGACGGGCTTTCACGGAATCTTTGCCTATCTGCGTGCGAACCTCGACGAGACGAAGTCCGATGGCTACCGCGAGTACATGATGCAGTACATGTCCGCGACGACCTGCCCGCACTGCCAGGGCCGGCGATTGCGGCCGGAGTCGCTGGCGGTGACGGTGGCAATCGGGGGCGAGGACCGCTCGATCGCGGAGTTCACGGCGCTCTCGCTGGAGCGTGCGCTGGAGGGTGCGCGCGCCATGAATTTTACCGGGCGCGACCGCATAGTGGCAGACCGCTTGCAACGCGAGATCGTCGAGCGGTTGGAGTTTCTGAACGCGGTGGGGCTGAACTATCTGTCGCTGGACCGCTCGGCGGCAACGCTCTCCGGCGGCGAAGGCCAGCGCATTCGGCTCGCCACGCAGATCGGGTCCCGCCTGCGCGGAGTGCTCTATGTACTCGATGAACCATCGATCGGGCTGCATCAGCGCGACAATCGGAGGCTCATCCAGGCGCTCACCAACCTGCGCGATCTGGGCAACACGGTGCTGGTCGTCGAGCATGACGAGGACACCATCCGCCAGGCCGACTATGTGCTCGACCTCGGCCCCGGCGCGGGCAAGAACGGCGGACTGCTGATCGCCGCCGGAACGCCGCAGCAGGTGATGGACAACCCCGCGTCGCTCACCGGGCAATATCTCGCCGGCAAGATCGAGATCGTGGCGCGCGCCGCGCCGCGTCCGCTCACCGGCAAGTGGATCACGGTGGAGAATGCGACCGCGCACAACCTGCAGCAGTTGACCGTACACTTCCCGCTGGGCGTGATGACGGTGGTGACCGGCGTCTCCGGCTCGGGCAAATCGACGCTGGTCACGGACATCCTCTACCGCGCGCTGGCGAAGGAGTTGTACGGATCGCGCGAGGACCCCGGTGCGCACGGGCGGGTCGTCGGCATCGACCAGATCGACAAGGTGATCGAGATCGACCAGTCGCCGATTGGGCGCACGCCGCGCTCGAATCCGGCGACGTACACCGGCGTCTTCACCGCCATCCGCGACCTGTTTGCCATGCTGCCGGAGTCGCGCGAGCGCGGATACAAGCCCGGCCGCTTCAGCTTCAACGTCCGCGGCGGACGCTGCGAGGCATGCCAGGGCGAGGGCCAGAGGCGCATCGAGATGAACTTTCTGCCCGACGTCTATGTACTCTGCGATATATGTAACGGCCGGCGTTACAACCAGGAAACGCTCTCGGTGCGCTACAACGGCCACTCCATCGCCGACCTGCTCGACCTGCCCATCGCCGACGCGCTTCCGGTGCTCAAGGACATTCCAGCGGCGGCGGCGAAGCTCGAGACGCTGGTCGATGTTGGGCTCGGTTACATCCATCTCGGCCAGTCCGCGACCACACTTTCTGGTGGAGAAGCCCAGCGCATGAAGCTGGCGCGCGAGCTATCCAAGCGCCAGACCGGGCGCACACTCTATCTGCTCGACGAGCCGACCACCGGCCTGCACTTCGACGACGTGCGCAAGCTGCTCGAAGTCCTGCACCGGCTCACCGACCTGGGCAACACGGTCATTATCATCGAGCACAATCTCGATATTGTTCGCAACGCCGACTATGTGCTGGACATGGGCCCGGAGGGCGGCGAGCGCGGCGGACGCATCGTCGCGCACGGCACGCCGGAGCAGATTGCCACCGTCGCCGGATCGTACACCGGCAACTTTCTGGCGCGGCACTATGGTGCGGACCACGCAGGATCGAACTGGGCCAACCGTATCTCGTCCAACGGCGGCGGCGGCGTGAGTCATGCCGGGCCGCAGCCGCTGGATATCGCTGCCGCGCCTGACCAGGTGAAGGCGGCACGAGGCAAGTTCATCGCGCCAGAGAAGAAGACCGGAGTGCCGTCAGCGCGCGCGCCCAAAGTTGTGAAGAACGCGGCGAAGAAATCAGTCTCTGAGAAGACCACGAATGTCTTGGCGAAGAGCGCGTCCATCAAGAGGAAAAAATCGGCATGAGTCTCATCCCCTCGAACGATCCAGAAGACACGCCCAGACCGGAAGACGCGCCGGGCACAGAGACTTCCGCCGGTCAGGATCGTGCGGCACCACTGCGGCGCATTCCCAACATCGGACACGCGCTTGTGTTTGTCTGCTTCACGGCAGTGCTGCTGGTTCTGCTTGAGCTTATTCTCGCGGCGCTGGGAAGATCGCCGGGAGCTGTGCACGGCGGCGTCACCACGCTGCTGCGTCCGAAGATGCAGATCGCCCTGCTGGCGACGACGTACCTCACCACGCTGTTCGCTGCGTGGTTCTTCTATCCGCTGCTGTGGCAGCGCCGGTTTCTCGATGGATTGAGTTGGCGCTGGACGGTCGCGCGCAACCAGGCAGCGAGGCTGGTGCCGCTCGGCTTGCTGCTTGGCATGACGATGCAGGCGGTCACCTACTTCATTACTCCGCCCAAGTCGCTGCCCGTCGATGATTTCTTTCACACGCAAACGGACGCGTGGCTCATCACCCTGTTCGGCACCATCGTTGCGCCGGTCTTCGAGGAGGTCTGCTTTCGCGGGTTCCTGCTGCCCGCCTTCGCCATCGCATACGACTGGCTCAGCCTGCCGCGCACCGCCGGGGCGCGCGCGCGCTGGCAGACCACCACAACGCTGACCCCGGCGGCGCTGATCTTTTCCGCACTGCTCACCAGTATATTTTTCGCGCTGCTGCACTTTCAGCAGGTGGCGCATCTCTGGGCCGCGCTGCTTGTGCTCTTCTCCATCTCGCTGCTGCTGACGTTCGTGCGCATCAAGACCGGCTCGGTGGCTGCGTCCGTGCTGGTGCATGGTGCATACAACGGCTTTGTCTTTCTCATGGTGATCGTCCAGACCGGCGGCTACCGCCATCTGGAGCGCATGACGCGATAGACTGATCTGTCAGGTTTAGCGGAGGAGAGAGCAGATTGAATCGTAAAGACTTCCAACTATTGTCGGAGAAGCGGTTGCGCGAATCTCAATCGCTCTTTCGCGCAAGGCTCTATGAGGGTTGTTAGCACTTTGCGGGCCTGTCGATTGAATGTGCAGTCAAATCTTGTATTGCGAAGCAGACCCATCGTTTTGAATTTCCCGACAAGAATCGTGCCGTCAAGTCATTCGATCACAATCTTGCCGAACTGATCAAGGTTGCTGGACTGCTGCCTGCTTTGGATCAGGCCATGTCAAGCGATGCGTTTGCCGCGAACTGGAACACCGTAAGAGATTGGCGAATCGAAAGCCGCTATACACTAAACATCAAGAGAGTTGATGCTGAAACTCTTCTTAACAGCATCACCAGTCAGACCGACGGGGTAATGTCATGGCTACATATCCACTGGTAAATGCACAAAGCGAACTTGGGCCTCTGGTGAAGCTTTCTTTGCGACGTCACGATATTTCCGCTACGGCAGTATTCGACGTTTTTGAAGAGGCTACAAGAGAGCAATTTCTTGCCGTTGCTACGCCCCTGGTCGATGAGCGAGGGGCCCGGGAAGCCTACCGAAAATTTTTTACCGCATTGAAGGACGAGACATTCTCAACGTCCTTCCTGCGCCTTCATACTCTCGTTCTTTCTACAGAAGATCTCAGTAGCATTCGGCAAGTATTGAAGAAAGGGATGTCAGAGGCGAGTCTTGATAGATTGGCGAATCTGAACGAGGTGATCGTTCGACCGACGGAGGAGCCAAAGAATATTTCCAAAACAGGGATGCTGCATGTCGTCGCAACAGCGGATGGATCATACTTGCTGTCTTTTGGTGCTATTGGTTCAGGGGGCGCCATAAAGTCGAGAACTGTAAATAATTTCGACCAACTCAAGGCAATTCTTCGATCCTTCAACATCAATTTATCTCAAATTCAGAGAATAAAAGAATCGCATAGTGAATCGAGGGTCGTGACGACCTCCCTGGAAAATATTTACACCCAAGGCTTGATCTAAATGACTACAGTTATTCGCTCTGCCCTTCTCAACCTGATTGCCACCACCTCCTTCAAGCTGGGCGACTTTACCCTGGCCAGCGGACAGAAGTCCGATTACTACGTCGACTGCCGCACCACCACGCTGCACGCCGAGGGCGGACGGCTTGCCGGCCTCGTGCTCTACGACCTGATCCGCGAGCATATTCCATCGGCGGTTGCCGTCGGCGGGCTCACCATGGGTGCCGATCCGCTGGTCTCCAACGTCGCCAGCGCAAGCGCATGGGCGCTGGCCGACTACAACGAGATCCGCAGACTATCCAGCGAACTGGAGTTGGACGAGGGTGATTCGGAACCTGCGCCGACTCTGATTCACGGCTTCCTGGTGCGCAAGGCGGAGAAGACGCACGGCACGGGCCGCCGCATCGAAGGCTTCCTGCAGCCCGGCGCGCAGGTTGTCATCCTCGACGACGTATGCACCACGGGCGGCTCTACCGTCACCGCAATCGAGGCGGCGCGCGAGGCTGGAATGATCGTCGCCGGAGTGCTCTGCCTGGTGGACCGCGAGCAGGGCGGGCGGCTCATCATCGAACGCGCGCTCGCCGAGGTCCCCTCCGACGAAGACCTGCCCTTCCTCAGCGTCTTCACCGCCAAAGACGTGCGCAAGGCGCATCTTACTCTCAGGAGCCAACCATGAACTTATCGAAATTGACATTCAAAGAATTGCTTGCACGCCATACTGGCTTGCAAGAAGAGTGGCGCAAGCGTGGGATTATGCGCACTTCAAACAATTTCACGGGAGACCTTGCGGAGCATTTATTTTGCAAAGCCTTCCCATCATGGGACCGACAGAGCAACTCTAATGCCGGATTTGACGCAATAGATAACCGAACGGGAGTTAAGTATCAGATCAAAGGCAGAAGATGCAAAGTTCAGGATAAATCGCGCCAACTGGGTGCCATTAGGAACCTTACAGATAAAAATAAGCCCTTCGCTGTTCTCGCTGTCGTCATCTTTTCGGAGGATTACGGAGTTCAAGGAGCAGCACTCATTCCATATGAAGTAGTCAAAAAGCTCGCTGCAGAGGACTCCCATGTCCACGGCCATAGATTCCTCCTCCGAGAGAATGTCTGGAAGATACCGGGAGTGGAGGACATCACTCAAAAACTGCGGCGCGCGGTCGAACGCTTATAGCTCTACGCCGTCCGCGAGAGGGCTGCGGCGGCGTTCTCGCGGCGACGCTGTTCTAGCTGCTTCATCCAGCGTTCGTTGCCATAGGAGCCCTGCCGCAGTCCATCCACTCGAAAGTCCACATCCAGCTCTTCCCAGTGGAGAGCCATTCCCAGCATCTCCAACTCGACCTTGCTGACCTTGTCTGGATCTGCGTCGGCTAGGTCTTGTAAGTCCTCTCGAGGAATAGCCAGCCACTGCCCTGATTTCAGTTTTACCAACAGGAGCTCACGACTTCGGTCATACTCGGCGGAGACTGCGACCTCGTAGTCGTACGGATCGCGGGCGTTAGCCAGAGCCTCTGTGATCTGCCTCTCCGTCTCTTCATCGAGTGGGGCCTCCCACTCTTCATCGGTCATGACTCGATCCATGTGTCTGCCTCCATAACTCTCGAAGTTCTGCCTCGTGCATTCGTGCAACTCGAAGGATTCTGCGAATCTCGCCCAGTTTGGCATTCCGCGGCTTGACCGGCTCCGAACGGCTGGAAACCTTGATATTCTTTCCAGGAAGGAGATCGAGGATCGCTTCTATCTCCCCATAGGTTGCATGGACATGGGGAGGGGGGTGATCGTGGCTATAAACGCAAAACAAGACAGCGGCAAACCGCAACGATCCCATGCCTGCATTCTACCCTCTGCTCGATCCGCGATAAACTGGAAACTCTATGATTCCTACCCTTGAGTGGCTGCCGGAAGGCGTCAATTTCCTCGATCAGACCAAGCTCCCGATGGAGGAGACGTACGTCCTTGCGACCGACTACCGTCAGGTTGCAACCGTCATCCGAGACATGATCGTGCGCGGCGCGCCGGCCATCGGCGTCTCAGCCGCGATGGGCATGGCGCTGGGCATCGACCGCAGCGCCGCAACCACCCTCGCCGAGCTGACCGCCGAGGTCGCCATCATCGCCAGGACGCTGGCCGAGACTCGGCCCACAGCAGTCAATCTCTTCTGGGGCATCGACGAGATTCGTTCCCTCTTCAACTCACTCGCCGCAACAAACACTGCGATTGCCGAGATCAAATCCGCCGTCATCGCCCGCGCCCGCCAGATGTACGACGAGGACATCGCCGCCTGCAAGCAGATGGGCGCGCACGGCGCGGCGCTGCTGCCGATGGAGGGCACGGTGCTGACCCACTGCAACGCCGGCGCGCTGGCCACCTGCGGATACGGCACGGCGCTGGGCGTGATCCGCGCGGCCATCGAGCGCGGCCACAACATCAGCGTCTTCGCCGACGAGACGCGCCCCTTCCTGCAAGGCGCGCGCCTCACCGCCTGGGAGCTGATGAAGGACAACATCCCCACCACCGTGATCTGCGACAACATGGCCGCCGCACTGATGCGCCAGGGTCGCATCCAGGCGGTGATCGTCGGCTCGGACCGCATCGCGGCCAACGGCGATGTGGCCAACAAGATCGGAACCTACGGCGTCGCAATCCTCGCCCACGAGCATGGCATTCCGTTCTACGTTGCGGCCCCGTGGTCCACCATCGACCTTGCCACCAGCAACGGCGACCAGATCCCCATCGAGCAACGCTCCCCCGTCGAAGTCACGCACATCAACGGCAGGCAGATGACGCCCACGGGCGTGCGGATCGAGAACCCGGCCTTCGATGTGACGCCCGCGAAGTATGTGGCCGCCATCGTCACCGAGCGCGGCGTGCTGCGCGCGCCCTACGCGGAGTCGATCCGCGCCATGGCATCCGGCACGCCACGCCCGGCGAAGCTGGCCTCCGCGTAGCAGTCCGCCGAGCTCCAACTCCCAACCGCTATCGGGGCAACTGCGTGACGCGCATCACGGACAGAGGCATCCCGCGCCCCGTTGAATAAGGATCGGGCCAGCTTTGTGATCTACGACTGAGCGCGTGTTGCGCGCTCAGTGATCGAGGTGTTCCATGCCGGTTCTGCAACGCGTCTCGGTTTCTGTAAAAAATATTCTGCTGGCAACGGATTTTTCTCCCGTCTCGGAGAAGGCAGCCAGCTACGCTCGTGCGTTGGCGCTGAACTTCCGTTCCTCCGTTGACATTGCGCATGTCTTCGATCCCTCCCTTGTCACCACCTCGTTGGAGACGGTGCTGGGAAAGACGGTCAAGCAGAGGCGGCGCATCGCGACCCAGAGTCTGGATCGGTTGCAGAAGAACTTTGCCACCGCTGGTGTGGAGGCGCGCGCTTCCATGCCGGAGGGACACCCACCCCACGTCGCGCTGCTGAAGGCTGCCCGGCAGTTGGATACGGACCTGATCGTCGCCGGAACTCACTCCCGCTCGGGACTGGAGAGGCTGGTGCTCGGCTCGGTCGCGGAGCAGTTGATTCGCAAGGCAGCCTGCCCGGTGCTAACGGTGGGGCCGCACGCGAAGCAGCCGGCGGATGGGCCTCTGGTCTTCCGGACGATGGTCTATGCCACGGATTTTTCGCCCAAGGCGGCCAAGGCCGCGGTCTTTGCCCTCTCGTTTGCGCAGGACAGCGGGGCGCATCTCTACTTCTGCTATGTCGCCGCCGCCAAGGCCGCGCCGGAGGAGAGGAAGCAGCTCGATTCCCGCTTCAAGGCCGAGCTGAAGCGCATGATTCCCGAGTCCACCTACGAGTGGTGTACTCCGGAGACCGTGGTGGAGCATGGCGAGGCCAGCAAGGCCATTCTGGATCTGTCCCGCCGCGTTGGCGCGGACCTGATCGTGCTGGGCGCGCGCAAGGCCTCCTTCTGGCTCACCCATGTGGAACACGGCCTTACTCCGGATCTTCTCGCAGAGGCCACTTGTCCAGTGATGACGGTGTGCTAAAATCGCGTGACGGGAGAGTTTCATCCCGCCTCCTGAGACGATGCGATCGAGGGGCTCAAACTCAGTCGCATCCTAACCGCCGCGGTCGCATCCCCCCGTCTCTGTCTTGGCGGGGAGGCCAGACTCTAAATGCCTCTCACGCCCATAATCCGTCCTGTGCACCATTGCGTAAACTGCGATTTTCGCTCGATGCGCATGTTCTGCAGCCTGGACGACGAGGCGCTTGCCGACTTCGATCTGATTGGCGTCAGCACGACGCTTCCCCGCGGCGCCACGCTGTTCCTGGAGAATGCGCCCAGTCAGGCCGTCTACGTCGTCTGCACCGGACAGGTGAAGCTCTCCTGCACCTCCAAGGAGGGCCGCACGCTGATCCTGAAGATCGCCATGCCCGGCGACATCCTCGGCCTTGGCGCGGTCATCTCCGGCTCAAAATATGAAGTGACGGCAGAGACCGTGCAGCCCACCGAGATCAAGAGCATCCGCCGCGAAGAGTTCCTCGCCTTCCTCAAGAAGCATGGCGAAGCCAGCCTGCACGCCGCCAAGGCGCTCAGCGAGGAGTACAAGGCCGCCTTCTTCGATGCCCGCCGCCTCGCGCTCTCCGGCTCCACCGCCGGCCGACTGGCCGCTGTGCTGCTGGACTGGGGCCGCGCCGAGTCCTGCGGCAGGGCCGAGATGCGCTTCACCATGGCGCTCACCCACGAGGAGCTGGCCAACCTGGTCGGCTGCTCGCGAGAGACCATGACCCGCATGTTGGGACGCTTCAAACGCGAAAAACTCATCCAGATCCACGGCGTCTCCATCCTCATCCTCTCCCCAGAGAGGTTGGAACGCATCTCCGTCTAAGCCCTCCCCGGCCAGGGCATCGAACTCATTTCCTTCAACTTCTGACTTCTCCGCCCCATTCGAGAGCCGTGACCCATATCACAGCTTTCAGCCCTGAAACCAAATAAGATTTGGGTTCGAGGAGGTGGCTGATGCTCAATCGCTCTACTAACCCCATCTGCCTTTCTGCGTTCAATCTCCTCCACGGCTCCATCCCGGGGCCCTCCCATTCCCGTTTGAGGCCGCATTGTTTCTAGCGGCCGGCATTATCCGCAGCTGCTTGTCAGAATAGAGATGCCCCCGATGCCATTATCCAAGATCGATACCATGCCGTCCTTCGACAGACTGCTCGTTGCAACCGATTTCTCGGATGCCTCGCAGGCCGCCTGCCGCACGGCCATCGATACCTGCCTCGCGCTGCGGGCCAGTCTTGTGATTCTGCATGTCTTCCGCCCAGTCGAGGACTCTGCGCAGCAGGACGACGGGCAGAAGCAGGAGGCGGGTGCGCAGGAGGCGGAGAAGAAGCCCCTCCAGGACAAATGCCGGGCCGCGCTCGAAGAGCTGCGCCAGCAGGCAGTGCAGGCAGGCGTCCAATGCGAGGCCATTCTGGGCAGAGGCAAGCCGACCGCGACGATCCTGGAGACCATCGCCGCAAAGAAGATCGATCTCACCATCATGGGCACCAGCGCCCTGCACGGCCTGGAGCGCATCGTCTTCGACTCCACCACCGAAGCGGTGCTGCGCAAGGCGCCCTGCCCGGTCCTCACCGTCGGGCCTCGGGCAATGAACGGCGAGAAGGCGTTGCAGTCGGTTGGCCCGGTCGTCTTCGCCACCGACTTTCATTTCACCACGATTCATGCCATCCGCTTTGCCGCCTCCTTCTCCCAGTTGACCGCCTCGCCGCTGCATTGCCTTCATGTGATGCCGCGTTCGCTGGAGGCCTGCACCCAGTGCCAGGTTGTACCGGCGATCATGTCCGAGGCGCTGCAACAGCTCGCCAACGAGAGCGGTGTCGTCGTCGAGACGCCCATCTGCGCCACCACCTACGGCAGCGAGGTCTCCTGCGCCGTGGTGGACTACGCAAAGCAGCAGAAGGCAAAGCTGATCGTCCTCGGCGTGCGCAAGGCGTCGCTCGAGGCACCCGAGTCCCATCTGCATATCGCATATCGCATCATCACCGAGGCCCCCTGCCCGGTGCTCACCATGGCCTTCGCCACGCAACCCGATTTAGCCATCGAGACCGTCCGCCGCAAGGCCCCCGCCCTGGTCTGATCCGGGGCCGGTGTGTGGTGGGTGGATGCGGAACGTTCCTTTTACGTGCCTGGGGGCAAACCTCGTATTGTGTACGAATAGGCCACGGATCGTGGGCAGGGTCGTATTGGCTCTACAGGCGCTGAATGTCTCTCTTCTGTGGGTTATGGAAGCGGAGTAATATCTCACGAGGCGGGTGCAAGTTCTCCGCAACTCAATCTCGGACGCGAAGAGGCTTATGACGATTGCAACGGAACCGCCCAATGGCCGATCTCCCCGCCGCAAGATCGGCATCACCTGTTACCCCACTTATGGCGGCTCGGGCGTGGTTGCCACCGAGCTTGGCATCGAGCTGGCCGCGCGCGGCCACCAGGTCCACTTCATCACCTCGTCGCTGCCCTTCCGGCTGAGCGGCCGCGAGGCCAACATCTTCTTCCACGAAGTCGATGTCTACCACTACCCGCTCTTCGAGCACCCGCCCTACGACCTGGCGCTGGCCACGCGCATGGCCGAGGTCGCCGAGTTCTACTCGCTCGACCTGCTGCATGTCCACTACGCCATTCCCCACTCCATCTCCGCGCTGCTGGCGCGCCAGATGACGGAGACGCAGCAGGAGGTTGCACGCCGCCGCTATCTGCCCATCATCACCACGCTGCACGGGACCGACATTACGCTGGTCGGCCTTGACCGCTCCTACCTGCCGATCACGCAGTACGGCATCGAGCAGTCGGACGGCGTCACCGCCATCTCCAGCTACCTGCGCGACCGCACCCGCGAGGACTTCAACATCCAGAGCGAGATCGAGGTGATCCGCAACTTCGTCAACTGCGATGTCTACTTCCGCGACCCGGCGAAGGTGGCCGCCATGCGCCCGCGATTCGCCGCGCCGGCCAGCCCCGGCACCCCAGCCGAAAAGCTGTTCGTCCACCTCTCGAACTTCCGCCCCGTCAAGCGCATTCTGGATGTGATCGAGGTCTTCGCGCGCGTCGCCTCCGCCCTGCCCGCGCGCCTGATGCTGATCGGCGACGGCCCCGACCGCTCTGCCGCCGAGCACCTCGCCGTGCGCCTTGGTGTCGCCGGCCGCATCCACTTTCTCGGCAAGCAGGACAACGTGAACGAGCTGCTGCCGCTGGCCGACCTGATGCTGATGCCGTCCGAGATGGAGTCCTTCGGGCTGGCCGCGCTGGAAGCCATGGCCTGCGGCGTTCCCACCATCGGCACCCGAGTCGGCGGCGTTGCGGAGCTGATCGACGATGGGGTCAATGGCCTGCTCTTTCCGGTGGGCGACACGGAGGCGATGGCCGCGGCCGCGATTGCGCTGCTCGGCGACGAGGCGCGGCTGGCTGCGATGGCTGCCGCCGCTCGCAAGACCGCCAGCGACCGCTTCTGCTCCAGCCGCATCATCCCTCTCTATGAAGCATTCTACGAGCGCGTCATCGCCCGCGGCCAGGCGGTGAAGCCGTGAGCAAGGGGGAAAAGCCGTGAGCGAGCAACAAGATGCGTCTTCCGTCCGACTCGCTCTCACGGGCCGGCGCATCCTTGTTACCCGCGCGCCGCGTCAGGCCTCGCAGCTCGCAGAGCAGTTGAGCGCGCTGGGCGCTACACCGATTCTGATTCCCACCATCGAGATCGCTCCGCCCGCCTCGTTTGCGGCCCTCGATGCCGCGCTCACGGCGCTCTCCAGCTTCGATCTGGTGGCCTTCACCAGCGCCAACGCGGTCGAGGCCTTCCAGCAGCGCGCGCAGCTCCTGGAACTCACGCCTGCGCCACGCCGCATCGCGGTGGTCGGCCCTGCGACCGCGCGCGCTGTGGATGCGATCAGGCTTCACGCCGACGTCGTTCCACCCACATTTACCGCCGAATCGCTCGCCAATACCATCGTCCAGACCGTACTGCCCGAAGTTCCCGGTGCGCGCATCCTGCTGGTGCTGGCCGAGCAGGCGCCCACTACGCTCGCCTCCGCACTCGCTGACGCCGGAGCGCGCGTCACCATTGCCGCGGCGTACAGCAACCACGTCCCCCAGGTCTCGCTGGCGGCTGTTGCCGCCCTCTTCGCCGACTCGTCGAACTATCCCGACGCCGTCACCTTTACCAGCGCCTCCACCGCTGGCAACCTCATCGCCCTGCTGGAGGCCGCGGGCCTCAGCCTGCCCGCCACCACAGTGCGCGCCTCCATCGGGCCGATCACCTCGCGCGCGCTCGCCGGACTCGGCCTGCCGCCCCATCTGGAGGCGGCTGAGCCGACCATTGCCTCGCTGGTCGAGGCCCTTGCCGCCCACTTTCATGCCAACTCCCGACAAAAGTTGTATTGATAGCATCTGTCTGAATCAGCACAAATTCAGAAGCGAGGATGATACGTTTTAAATATGACGAAATCTCTTCCGACGACCGACCTCGGCGGCCTTCCCCTGGTAGCACGGGGCAAGGTCCGCGACCTCTATGCTCTGGACGACAAACTGCTGTTTGTGGCCACGGACCGGATCTCCGCGTTCGACCATGTGCTTGGCTCGGGCATTCCGGACAAGGGAAAGATCCTCACGCAGATCTCGGCCTTCTGGTTCGAGTTCCTCAAAGACACGGTGGCAAACCATCTTGTGGCCATCGACGCGCCGGAGATCGCCGCGTTGCTGGAGCCGTCTTCACAACAGATCTTTGGCGAACGCCTCTCCGCCGAGCGGATGCTCTCGCAACCGGTGTTTCAGGATCAGATTGCAGGCCGCAGCATGGTGGTGCGCCGCGCGCGGATGTTCCCCGTGGAGTGCGTGGTGCGCGGCTTCCTCTCTGGATCGGGCTGGAAGGACTACCAGGCGACGGGAGCAGTCTGTGGGATTCCTCTGCCGGCGGGGCTGCGCGAGTCGGAACCGCTGCCGGAGCCCATCTTTACGCCGTCGACCAAGGACAACTCCGGCGGGCACGACGAGAACATCTCCTACGCGCAGATGGAGGCGACGGTGGGTGTGGAGACGGCGGCCCATTTGCGCAGCCTGACGCTCGCGATCTATGCAAAGGCTGCTGCATATGCGGCGGAGAAGGGGTTGATCCTGGCCGACACGAAGCTCGAGTTCGGCTGGATCGATGGCGTGGGGATGGTGTTGGCCGACGAGGTTCTGACTCCGGACTCCTCGCGCTACTGGCCGGCGGCAAGCTACGCTCCGGGCGGCGCGCAGCCCAGCTTCGACAAACAGTACGTACGCGATTATCTTGAATCCATCCGATGGAACAAACAGGTGCCCGCGCCTGCGCTGCCCGAGGATGTTGTCTCCCATACTCGACAGAAGTACATGGAGGCGTTCCGCCTGCTGACAGGGCTGGACGACCTGGATGCAATGGGGGGCCGGGCCGGGCCGGCGGACCTCTCGAAGGTGAAACCATGAACATTGCCGACTTGAACTGGTTTGACTGGGTACTGGTTGCGATCATGATTGTCTCGATTGTGCGTGCATATGTCACGGGGCTTGTGCGCGCAATCGCCGGACTGTTCGGCTTTGCTGTGGGATTTGAAGTGGCGAGCGGGGGCTACGTCGACCTCGGGGACCGGATGAGGGACCAGGCCTGGATCACCTCGCAGTACATGGCGCGTACGGTCGCCTTCCTGATGATCGTGGCGGTTGTTGTGGTGGTGTTTGAGGTCGCTGGCCGCGTACTGCAGAAGAAACTGCGAACGATCGGACTGGGTTGGTTCGATCGCATCCTCGGGGCGGCGTTTGGATTCGCCCGCGCTTGTCTGATTGCGATCGCTCTGCTGATGGCCACAACGATATTCACGCCGCAGCCGGAGGTTGTCACCAATTCACTCCTGAGACCCTATTTATTTACCGTTGTGCATGATGTATCCTTCCTCATACCTGAGTCCCTTCAACAACGGATACTGTAACGGCGTGGCTGATCTTGAGCAGAACCAACTTCACTGGATCGGCAGAATCCGAAATACTGGATCAATTGGCATGGAGTGGTCTACAGTAGGGATTCATCCCGTATCGGCCAGCAAGCGAGGTTAGACCTTTGAAGCGCGAATTGGACACCCTGATCACACAGATGCACAGTGCGGGCATTCCCTATGCGGATGCCATACGGCAGTTCAAGAAGCGCTACATTCTGGAAGTGCTGGCGCACCACAAGGGCAACCAGTGCAAGGCCGCGACCGAGTTGGGAATGCATCGCAACACCCTCAGCCGTACGCTGGCGGAACTGGACATGGACTCCGCGCAGATCCGCAAGGGAATGCGCCGGCCGGTGATGAGCGAGCGGCCGGCGATGGCCCAGCGAATGGCGATGGGCCAGAGGCCGAGAATACAGATTGCGGTGAACGGGCGGCAGATCTAGAGCAGGGGTCGGGGAACAGGCAACAGATGAGGCCTGCGGTGGGCGGCCTGCGGAGAGAGTCCGCGGTTCGCAGCCCCGGATTGCGGCGTGGCGCGTCTAAGATAGCAGTGCATGGCTTTTCCAATTCATCTTCGCGCAACACGGAGCGGACCATGGCTGGGTGCGTGGTTGCTCTGTTGCTTTGTGCTCACGCATTCCGCCAGGGCGACATGGGCGCAGACTCCTGCAACGCCGGGTGCGGCAGTTCAAGATCAGGCGCAGCAGGGAGCGGCAGGGCAGGAGCCTGCGCAGCAGCCACCAACGGGGCAAGGTCAGCCGGAGCCAGGCCCGGCTGCGCCTGCGCAGCCGGCCGAAGGGGCAGGCGCTGGAACCGCGGTGGCGGCTATCGGTTTGCATCCCGTCCAGACTGCGCCCGGCAAGCGGAATCTGCGGGAGGCTGAGGATGCATATCTGGCGGGCGCGAAGAAGCTCCAGCAGGATGACCTGAATGGGGCCGAGCGCGAGTTTACGCGTGCACTGAAACTGGATCCCGAGAACCGCGATTATGCCATCGCGATCTCTCTGGCGCGCCAGCACCGGCTGACGGAGTTGGTGCAGCAGGCGGGCAAGGCACAGCAGGAGGGAAACCCGCGGAAGGCGGAGAAGTTGCTCGCCCAGGCGCGCGCCATCGACCCCGAAAATCCCATTGTGACCGAGCACAGTGGGCCGGCTTTGGGGAAGCAGGCGAGCACAGCCAAAGCGCCGTACGCAGCTTCGGGCCAGATTGCTTCGGATCAAGCCGCGGGAGGGCCCGGCGACAAAGCTGGCGGCGCGTTGACAGACCCGCTGGCGGACCGCTCCCGGATGCTCTCCGCTGGCGAAGAGAATGAGCCGTGGAAGATTCAGCCTCCGGCGCTGGAGGACGCAATTCGCCTCGCGCCGAGCGACGCGGTGAAGAGCTTTCATCTGCACGGGTACTCTCCGGATGTGCTCCGCCAGGTGACATCGGCCTACGGCATTCGCGCGATTGTCGATAACTCCGTGGAGCCGAAAAATCTTAACTTCGATCTGGAGAATGTGAACTACGCAAGGGCCATGGAGGTACTGACGGAGATGACGAATGTCATCGCGGTGCCCGTGGATGAGACGAGCTTGCTGATTGCCCGTAACCTCCCGGCGAACCGGCTGCTCATGGAGCGCCAGGTGGAGGAGACAATCTATCTGCCGGGATTCACGCAGGAGCAGGTCAACGACATGGCGAACGTGGCGCGGAACATCTTCGAGGTGAGGCAGGCAACCACACAGGCGGCCTCCGCAAGCATCGTGGTGCGCGCTCCGCAGGCGGTCCTCGATACATTGAACCGGGTGATCGAGGGTCTGATCGATGCCCCCGGAGAAGTGATGGTCGAGGTGAAGTTGTATGAGGTGGTCAACACGCACATGGTCAACGCCGGAGCGAACATTCCGACGGCGGCTGGAATCTACAACGTGGACCAGGCGGCGACGGCGCTGGTGAATGCGAACCAGTCGCTGGTGCAGCAGGCGATTGCGCAGGGTCTGGGGAACCCACCTATTACCGCGACGTCCAGCGCGCTTACGATTGCCGGCGAACTGATTGCGTCGGGACTGGTGCAGAGCAGCTTGCTCAACAGCACGATCGGGGTCATCGGCGGCGGCACCATGATGACCGGAATCACGGAGACAGGGAACATCGCGTTCAACTGGGGATTGAATTCATCCGACACAAGAGTGCTCGACGATGTGCAGTTGCGGGTGGCAGACCGCCAGGAAGCAGTCTTCCGCGAGGGGACGCGCTATCCGATCGTCTCATCGACCTATAGTTCGGGGTTGTCGGCGGCGGCCTCCGCGCTGGGCAATAAAACCATCAACGGCGTCAACGTCGCCAGCCTGCTCTCGCAGTACGCGGGCGGCAGCAGCATGACGATTCCGCAGGTGACCTATGAGGACCTCGGCGTCACCCTGAATGCGACCCCGGTGATCCTGAAGTCGGGACGGATCAACCTGAAGCTCAACCTGAAGATCGAGTCGCTCTCGGGCAGCACAAGCGACGGCAACCCCATCCTGGACAGCCGGCAGTTGGCCTCGGACATTACGGTGCAGGAGGGGGAGAGCGCACTGATGGTCAGCAGCGTGAGCAAAACCGAGTCGGCTGCGATGAGCGGGATCCCTGGATTGAGCGAATTGCCCGGCTTCCAGATTCCCGCTACAGAGAGCGTAGAGAAGGACTCCAGCCAGCTCGTCATGGTGGTGACGCCGCATGTGGTGCGGAGGCGCTCCGATATGGTGGCCAGCCCGCGGATTGTGTACCGGGCGCACGCGGCCAATTAGGGACAAGACACGCAGAGAGGGACCCTGCATTCGGCACGCTTTGCATCTGGCGCGCGTTGACCGTGGCTACCTGGGCCGTTATACTTCAATTTGTGCGAGCGGGAGTAGCTCAGTGGTAGAGTGCTTCCTTGCCAAGGAAGATGTCGCCGGTTCGACCCCGGTCTCCCGCTCCAAATCCAGCCCTTCTGCGATACACTTTCCTTGTTCAGCCGGGTGTGCGCGAAAGCGCAGGCCCTGCGAGGCGCGGTACCCAAGTGGTAAGGGAGAGGTCTGCAAAACCTTTATGCGCCGGTTCGATCCCGGCCCGCGCCTCCATAATTTCCCTGTAAGATCAACACCTTCAATCACTTGACCTGAATTTATCGTTCATGGGCAAGTGTGTCTTTTTCGTGAATTTTCG
>Ga0224554_1000220_pt1 | contig 52038 bp, 41 predicted proteins | sample 714S22024metaG_FD_180666 | JGI IMG/M metagenome (GOLD analysis project Ga0224554, IMG submission 180666) | Peat soil microbial communities from Stordalen Mire, Sweden - 717 S2 20-24 | ecosystem: Environmental > Terrestrial > Soil > Wetlands > Peat | place: Sweden: Norrbotten County, Stordalen... | reverse complement strand
CCTTGCCGGGATCCGCGCTGGCGAAATAATGCGAATCGACCTGGGCGAAGCCTTTCAGGTTCAATATAAAATCGCCGTCGGCGGACTGCATCGAGAACCCTTTCGCCCCGGCGGTGATGAAGGGTGCATTTGTTAATCTGGCGTTCGTTTTCTCTTCCATGCCGGCTTTTTGCTGTTGCTGATAGGCCGCGTTGATTTGCTGGAATTCCAAATCATTCACTTTTTCGGTCAATGCCTGGATTTGCTTTTTCAATTCCTGAATGGCTTGGCTCGTATCTTGTGCCGCTGCATTGAGCGTCAGGATTTGAGTTCCTGCCAACGTGGCAAGAAGCCATCGGCGACTGTGCATATTGAAATCCGTTAGATTCATTATGGTGACAATGGCGAAGTATACGAGAATGTCAATGGGAATTAGTATATATATTCTGTAATTAACTACAGCCGTTTCAGAACATATTAAACATCAGGTTGTTACGTCATATTAAAAATGACTATTAAATCTATTGACATAGTATGGATTAATGATATAGTCCCATTATTCGAATGAGCAACACTGCACACAACGATGCGGCAAGCAAGCCTCCAGCAACGGAGGCCTTGCCGGCTTGGCTCCAATTGGTTCGCGACCAAGTGCGTTCATTGAAGTTTGGAACCGTGCAAATCACGGTCCACGATTCGCGGGTTGTGCAGGTCGAACGAGTTGAGAAGTTGCGCTTCGACAAGACAGGACAAGGCGACAGCTAAGAAAGAACAACCCAGAGATTGACGGAGGCTGACCGGACCACCGGAAGTTCCCATGAAGAAGCAAAGGAATAATCATGAGGAATTTATCAAGTGCGGCCCGGCCCGATGCCAGGGCAGATGTTGAAAATCGGTTCAGACCGTCCGTCCGGTCAATCGCCGTTCTGCTGGCGTCATTGGACCAATTGGTGAAGGATTCCCCCAAATTCATGCCTCTGGGCAAGCGCGCGCTGATTGATGGATTTCAGACGCGGAATTCAATCATGCGCCATTCTTTTCCCGGCCCAAGCTCCTCGCCTGCGCCCAAAACTTTTAACCGCCTACCTCAAATGAGAATGGCTGAATCAAACAAACTAAATGAGGCACTCACCGGATCACCGGAGGCTTTCGATCAAATATATAAAGACTAATTCACTAATGAAACTGATTGCACTTATGAAAAAAACAAACCTGAACAAATTCCTTGCCGCCGGACTGGTTCTGGCGGGTATTGGCCTGGCCTCAAGCGCGAGCGCCGCAACAGAAGTCCTGTTTGGCGGCGGCAACGCCAGCCAGACGATCCTCTATGATCGCGTGACCAACCTCTTCGGCGGCAGCGGCATCACGGCGACCATTGCGTCCTCCAACAGCACCGTCCGCAGTTATGTCGGCAGCATTCCCGGGGCGCCCGCGGGCGTAAATCCGGTGACCCTCGAATTCTCCCTTCTGGGAGCGGGCCAGGGATTGATTGACGTCTCCGGCAACCACACCGAGCGTACCGCGCTGGGCAACAATGTGGTGCCGGCGGTGGGCGTATCGAGCGGGAACCCGGAAGTGTTCGCCGTCGCGCCGAACCTGTTCAGCAACGGGGTGCAGACGCTGATTATTCCGTACGCTTACATCAAGAATGCGACTGAATCACCCAATCTGGCCAACGTGACGAATCTGACGCAGTTTCAGGCGGTTTATTTGGAAGGGGCCGCGGGAACATTCCCATCAATCGTTCTTGGCGGCAGTAGCACAAACGACGTTGTCTATTTTGTGGGGCGCAACACGGCTTCGGCGGTTCGCCGGGAGGTTGATGCGAACATTCACTACACCGGAAGCATTTCCACTTGGACGAACGGCCCCACTGGCCCGGAAGTTGACCCCGCCGGGGGACAAAACAGCGGCAGCGCAGTCAGGGCAATTCTGGCCGCCATACCCGAATCCATTGGGACGGTTGGGTCCTCCGACATCAGCACTGATACGCCACTGGCTTTCGAAGGCGTTCCATACTCGATTGCCAACGTCGAGGCCGGGCTTTATCCGTTGTGGTACTACGAGCAGTGGTTCTTCGCCAAGAGCCCGACTACACCGCTGACCGCTAACCAATTGTACGTCGCCACCAATCTTTTGGCCGCGGTCACCAACGACACGTTTCAAACCACCGCCAGCGTTTTTACAAATTATTTTGTCCCGCTCCAACACATCACGGTCTCCCGACCGTCCGATGGCGGGCCGATCACTTCAAACACGTATTAACACGCCACGACCAACTTTTATCCATAAGCCTATGAAAAAGATCCTTCATTTTACGATCGCCGGGCTGGCGTGGCTGGCAGTGCTGGCGACGCCCCTGGCGAGAGCCTGGACTTACTCGGATGAGGATGTCCTGCTCATCTTCCGCGGGCAGACAATTGCCGACGACGTGGAATTTGACATTGGACAGGTCAGCCAGTTTACCAGTCCCGCCAACTCCACGATCCATGTGACAAGTTGGAACGCCAGCCTCGTCACCGGCACACTGGGCGCCAATCTTAACACGGCTGGGGTGAGTTATGTTCTGGCCGCGACCACTGGCAGAATCGTCGGTCCCTGCGCGTGGCTCAGCAGCAGCGACACGAGCGCGACGGTTAAAGACCTGACCTTATCGGCGTGGACGGGCGAGCTGTATGACTACATCGAGGCCATAGGCACCTATCCGGTGAATTACGGCAACACGACGGCGTCGGCGAACGCCTACGTGATTGAACAGTTCGGCGATCAAGCAGCCGGCGCATCTTCGCTGGCATCCTATGACTACATCGTGTCGAATGACGGGCAGAACCTGAGTCAAATCGCGTACTTTGGCGGCAACGTGAGTTTCGATGTACAGGGTTCCGCCCCCGGAACGGTGGAGTTCTGGCAAATCAACACGAGCAGTTCGAATCCCAAGCCGGCGGCAACCTTCATCGGCACATTCGATCTCGACGCGAACAATAACCTCTACTTCTACGCCGCGTCGGTGTCGCTGCAGCCGGCAATTGTGGGAGCCGCGCAGAGCGCGGACCAAAGCACCTACACGGTGAGATTTACCACGCTGGCCAACGGCAGTTACTCGCTGTTTTACAGCCCGGATGAGACCCTGCCCATTTCCGACTGGGCGCAGGTAGTAGACGCTGACAACAATCCGATCACGGTTGCGGGCAATGGCGGCACGCAATCAGCCAGCTTTCCAAACCCGGGTGACAGTGCCGACTACTTCATAGTCGTGCGATCGCCATAAAGCAGTTCATAACGCGCGGCAGGCCCTTTATCCGGGGCCTGCCGCAGCCGGATTCATTGTAGAGAGGACCACCACAACAAATGAAGTCTCAAATCGGTTTGACCGTCGTGCTAGTGCTCGGAACAATAACGAACAGCCTCCCGCAGCCGGCCAATCTGCTTTCCACCAACAGCGCAAAGCTGAAGGCTCCGACGTGCCGTGTCACGGCTTACAGCATTGACGGAAACACCTTCCTGCCGCCGGAGAGTTTCGATTTTCTGACCAACTATACCGGCCCGTCCGTTGACCTGGCGCGTCTGCGCGAAGGCCTGGACGCACTGCAACTGCTCTACCGCAATCTTGGTTATTCCGCTGTCAGCGTCACCCTGCCGCCGCAACACCTCACCAACGGAGTCATCCGGCTGAAGGTTATTGAAGGGAAGCTGGATGGCGCCACCGTGGCAGGCAATCATTACTCCGGCTCCAACATCATACCCCATTCACAGCCGGCCAGCCCGCCTCCCGGCAACAGCGCAAAAGCCGCCGAACCAACCTTCCGTGTCACGGCCTACGACGTCGAAGGGAACACTGTCCTGCCGCCGCAGAAACTTGACTTTCTCACAAACTACACCGGGCCAGCCGTGAACGTGACGCGGCTGCGCGAGGGGCTGGGCGAACTGCAACTGCTCTACCGCAATTTAGGTTTCGCCACCGTCAGTGTCACGCTGCCGCAACAACGGCTGACTAATGGAATTGTCCGGGTCAAAGTAATTGAAGGGAAACTCGCCCGCATCAGCGTGGCAGGCAATCAGTACTTTAGCTCCAACAACGTTCAGCGCGCTCTGCCCGGCCTCAAAACCAACATCCTGCTCAACACCAAGTGGCTGCAACCCGAGATTGACCGCGCCAACCAGAATCTCGACCGCCAAATTTATTCCGTCGTTTCGCCCGATGAGGAGCCGGGGTTCAGCGACCTGACGCTGCGGATCAAGGACCGCCTGCCGTTGCACGGGCACATTGAAGTCAACGATAAATCGACCCCGGACACGCCGCTCCTGCGCATTGACACCGCCCTGCAATACAACAATCTCTGGCAACTCGAACATCAAATCGGAATCCAGTACGATTTTTCCCCGCAAGACACCAAGCCGGACGACTACATGCCGCGATTCTACGACCAGCCGATGGTGGCCAGCTACAGCGCCTTTTATCGCATCCCTTTTCCTTCCAGCGCCAGCTTGCGGGAGGAGTACGAGCAGTTGCCGGTGGATTTCGGTTACAACGAAGTCACACACCAGTTCCAGCTGCCGCAACCGAGCGGGAATCCCGAATTGATTCTATATGGGTCGAGATCCAGTTCCGACACGCCGCTGCGCTATGGCCCGCTGCAAGGCGTGGTCAGCAGTCCGCTGGTCCTGATTACCAGCCAATCCGCCGAGCACGACCTGACTTTCACGGACAATGTCGGGGGAAAATACACTCTGCCGCTGAAGGATTTTGCCGGCATCCACTCGCTGATCGCATTCGGGTTCGATTTCAAGTCCTACCGGCTGCAGAGTTATTCCACCAATCTCTCCTATGTCACCACCACCCTGACCAACAATGGCGTGGCCGGCACTTCGACCTCTGTCATCGCCCTCCCGTCCAACAGTCATCAACAAGTCAACTACATGCCAATGTCGTGGAGTTGGTCCGGGAATCGGCCGGACAAATGGGGGAACAGCAGTCTTAGTCTGGAGGACGATGTTTTTCTGTCCCCGCTGGAATCGTCGCGGCCCAACATCCAGGCTGTCGCCGGCAATGAGGACGCGGGAGGCACTTTCACCAAGGTCACGGCCAACCTGAGCCGCGAAGAAAAACTCCCGGACGGATGGTCCGTGCTGTGGCGGGCGGCCGGCCAATGGGCCAGCGCGCCGCTGATCAGCAACGAGGAATTTCCCCTTGGCGGCACGGCGGGCGTACGCGGTTACCAAGAGGGAGACAGCTACGGCGACACAGGATGGCGCACAACCATGGATCTGCGCGCTCCGGCCGTGGAGATAGGGTCGTTTCCTGTGAACGGCGGACGACGCGAGCCGGGATTTGGGCGGCCGTCGGTGTTCATGGACTATGGACAAGTCAATATCCTTGACAAAGCGGATGCGCCCACCGTGCGGCAATGGGGGACCGGCGTTGGATTCCTCGTCAACGCCAGTCAGCATGTTGACGCGCGATTGACTCTTGGCTGGGCATTACGGAAGACGCCTGTGGCCGCCGCCGGGAGCCTTCAAGCTTACTTTTCCTTGGGGATCCAATTCTGATGAAACCAACAGTTCCTAATCTTAATCTTAGTCTTAATCGAATTGAATTTGGGTTGAGATTAAGAAGTGTCGTGCGGTGGATTACGCTCACCTTGGCGCTGGCTTTCGCTGTTCATGCGCCGGCAAATCCCGCCGGCCTGACAGTGAGGTCGGGATCGGCCACCGCGCAGTCTTCCGGTTCCCAAATGACCGTTACCACCGGATCATTGGCGCTGCTTAATTGGAGCAGTTTCAATATTCGGAGCGGCGAAACCACTACTTTTGTTCAACCGTCCGCAAATTCCGTCGTTTTCAACGTCATTCGCGGCGCCAACGCGTCGCAGATTTATGGCAACCTCAATGCCAACGGAACTGTGATCCTGGCCAACTCTCATGGTTTTTATTTCGGGCCAAATTCCTTCGTCAATGTCGGCGGTAATTTTATTGCCACCACCGCGCCGTTGCCGGCGGATCCGGGCTCGGGTGCCAGTTGGTCGTTCACGGGAACGCCGCCGTTGGCCAGCATTGTCAACTACGGTCAAATCTCAGCCGGCCAGGGACACTCGCTCTACCTCATTGCCGAAGATGTCGAAAATCACGGCAATCTGGCCGCGCCGGGCGGCAACGTCGGGCTTTGCGCCGGACAAGATGTGCTGCTCACCGAACAGGCTGACGGACGGGGGTTGAGCGCGACGGTGAAGCTGCCTGCAGGATCGGTGGATAATTCCGGCCGCATCATCGCTGATGCCGGGACCATCGCGTTGAACGCCCAGGTGGTCAATCAAAACGGCGTCCTTCAGGCCGATTCCGTTCGCGAACAGAACGGAACGGTGGAATTGGTGGCCTCCGGCCAGTTGAATCTCGGCCCCAACTCACAAATCCTTGCCCGTGGCGATGGTTCCCCATCCGGCAGTTCGGGCGGCAGCGTCACCCTCAAAGCCGGGAATAGTTTTGCCGACAGCTTTGGGAGTCAAATAATCATAACCGGCGGAGCGCAGGGAGGCAACGGTGGCACTGTTGAAATCAGCGCGCCGAACATTCTTTCCCTGAATGCGAGTATTGACGCAAGCGCGCAGCCGGGTTCCGTCGGCGGACAACTGTTTCTCGACCCTGTTAACATCACGCTCAATGCGAGCGGGTCGGGCACCGTCCCCTCCAGCGGAACTAGTGGAACCGTGGCCTATGGCACTGCGGGGAATCTGTCATTGAACGTGACCGGCACCGCTCCCAGCGGCGTTTTTAATGGTTTGTCCGCCATCACGCTGCAAGCCACTGGAAACATCACGCTCAATACCGCGACCACATGGAACCTCAGCAGGAGCACTGGCGAAACCAGCGGCACCCTGACGTTGCAAGCCGGGGGCAACATTTACTTTGACAATAATTCCGGGATTTTGGATGCCAACAACTGGTCCGTGAGTTTGCAGGCGGGCATGACTTTCCCCGGCCATACGGTGCCGGCGGGCGGCGGCAATATTTATTTAAACGGCAGCAGCACCGGAACGATCGGCGGATCGATACAAACTTCCGCCGGCAGCATCACCATCAATGCGCTTGACAGCATCGCGATAGGATCGGGAACCGTCGGGTCAACGGGTGGCGGCCCCATCACGTTGAATGCGGGCGCCGGCATCTCGTTTGGCTCGGGAACCGTCGCGTCAACGGGCGGTTCCGTTCTCCTGCAAAGCACGTCCCAGAACATCGCCCTTGGCCCCACTCCTTGGTCGTTGTCCGATAGCGTCACGCCTGCTGCCGTGACCTTGCAGGCGGCCGACAACATCACCATTGCCTCGGGCGGAGGCATTACAGCGGGCAAGAACTGGAGTCTCATCCTGGTCGCCGGCGCCAATGATTTCACTTCCCCTCCCACTGTTAGTTCCCCCCCCTCCAGCAGAATCGTCGCATCCGGCACAGGCTCGGTCACTCTTGCGGGGACCGCTTATTTGCAAACCGAAAATGGCAACATTGACATCAGCGCCGGTAACAGCGTCACGGTGGGCAACGGCAACATTTGCACCGTTGGCCTTCCGGTCGCCAGTGGCAGTTATGTGGACGGGGAGACAGGCGGAGGCAGCATCAACGTTCTGGCAGTCGCCGGTTCCATCAACGCGGGCACTGACAACGGCGTTGGCATGGGCGGCTATTCGTATTCCCCTCTCGGTTCCGGCTACAGCGTCGCCATCAACACAACCGCGACCGGTCCGGGTGGTCTCTACACCCCAAGTCCGGGCGGCATTTCCACCGCCGGCGGGGGTAATGTCTGGCTGGAGGCTGGCCAGGATATCATCAGCCAACCGTCAACGTTGCCCGGGCTATCCATCGGCAATACCATCATTAACGGGCTGCTGGGCTATGCCCCCGGGGCAACCGGCGCCTACGGCAGCCAGCCCGGCAACGTAACCCTCATTGCCGGCAACCAAATCATCGGAAATTTCACCTTGGCCAATGGCGTCGGCACGATTCTCTCAGGAGTGGGGAACACCACGCCCTCGATCGGAAGTGCCCCACAAATCCAAAATGCCGACGCCGAGGTCGGTAATTCGACCAGTCCTGTGACACTGGGTTTGATTGCCGGTGCCTGGAATGTTTGGTCCGGGGGCGGCATTTTCATTCAGAATGTGCTCAATCCCAACGGCACTTTTAATTACAATTCGTTGAAGGTGCCAGCCGGGGAGTATGTCGGGGATGTTGGTGATTCAACCGTTCCGGTCAAGACGACGTTCTTGTACGATTACGCCCCGAATGCGGCAGCCAATTTCTGGGCTGGCAACAGCATCACGTTGAGTGGCCAGAACCTGCCGTACGTTAATGGCTATCAAACCACGGCTCCGATTATTTACCCCCCGATTCTTTCGCTGAGTGCCGGGGCAGGCGGCATTACAGTTGGGAATTCGATCGTTCTCGACCCGTCGAGCCAGGGGGCGCTCCAAATTACCACCAGTTCGGGCGGCGATCTCGCAGGTGTGTTCCAACTGGGAAATCTTCCGACGGGGATCACGATGTCGGGCAGCGGCTTGCCGGGTTATGCTGGTTTTGGGTTCGGCTTCGCCTCGACGCCGTTGCACCTCAACGATCCCAATCCCGTGGTGGTCGATATTTCCGGCGGCATCAATTCATTTAGTTTGTCAGTGCCGACCTTCGCCCAAATTGCGGTGGCCGGCAGCACATATAATTTTGATTTCTCAGGGCAGAATTTGTCGAGTTCCCAAACCACGGCCATCATCGTGGCGGGCGACATCACTTATCGCGGCGACACCACCAGTGTCCCCCTGGCAACGCCCCTGCCTGCGGCGCTTTTTAATCCAACCTTGACCCCGCTTAACGGTCAGCAAGCCTTGGAGGACCTTCAATACAATGCCGCAACCGCCCTGTTGAGCTTCAACGGCGCCATGACATCCGCGGATGAGACCTACCTGCTCAATCCGACCGTACTGGTGTTGAATTCATCCGGCAGACCGGAGGTCGGCGTCAACGGCCAGCCGATCACCAAACCGCTGACCCTGACTGCCGCACAGCAGGCCGCCATCGAGCAGCTTTTTGTCGCCAGCCAGGATGCCACGCTGGGCGCGGGGGGGCTGGTGGTCGCCGGTCCCGGCCATTTCGCAGTCACTGCGGCCGACATCAACCTTGGCGTCTCCGCAGGCATACAGGTGAGTGAGGGCAACTCCGCTGTGACCGCCATTTCCCCTTACGGCGCCGATCTCACGGTCCGCACTTCGGGTTTCCTTGATATGACTTCATCCCAGATTGCCAATCGCGGCTTGCTCGGCAGCGTGGATCTGAATATCGGCAGCACGCTTGACGTGGGCAATCAATTCACTCCCTTTGGCAGCGCCAACGCCACCACGGGCATTCTCACCACCAGCGGAGGTGGCATCTCGATAACGGCCGCCGGTGACGTGGACGTGGATGGGTCGCGCGTTACGGCTTACGACGGCGGCAATATCAAGATCCTTTCCACCACCGGCAACGTGGACGCTGGCATAGGCGGAACGGGCGACGTCAATGTGGAGGGGGAGTATATCAATTCCAAAACGGGCCAGTTGATTACCTTTGATGACTCTATTCCCGGCAGCGGCGTCATGGCCACGGCGCTGCCCCACTCTCCCGCCCCGCTGGGCAACATCGTCATCGACACGCCGGAAGGAAGCATCAACGCCAGCAAGGGCGGCATCCTCCAGCTTGCCCTCAACGGCGCCAATACGCAGAACAGTTCCATCACTCTCAATGCCGGCAGAGATATCGTTGCTACCGGCTCCGGCGTCATTGGCGCCAATCTCCAGCTCACCGCCGGCGGCAGCATCAACGGCATCCTCGTCAGCAGCGGAGTGATCACCGTCGAAGCAGCGGTCAACGCCAACGTCACGGCCTTTGCCAAAGGTGACGTTTCCATCAGCGCCGGCGGCGATGTCAGTGGCACCGTGATGACCAGCGGGTCGGCCAGTGTGAGCGGTGAATCCATCACTGCCTCCTTGATATCCCAATCGGTCACCACTTCCGGCAGCACGACCGGCTCCGCCATCGGCGTTCCGCAATCCAACGTGCCGAAAGAAGACTCCAAAGTGGCCGATGACGCCTCAACCATGGCGGCCCTGGCCAATCAAACCGACACCGACGACGACAAGAAGAAAAAAGACAAGAGCATCGCACTCGCGCAAAAATCCGGTCATGTGACCGTTATTTTGCCGGGCAAAAATAACACCCCGCATTTATGACATCTCTAATTGCCACACCCATGTTGGCCTCCGGCGCGCTGCAATTCGCCTTTGAAAAAGCGACCACCGAAGGCAAAATCACCATCCTGGTGTTGTTCGTCCTCTCGCTTTTTAGCTGGACGATCATTATCACCAAATTCCGCCAGCTCCATATCGCGCGAAAATGGGCGAAGCGATTCTTCGCGGCCTACGGTTCGACCCGTGACCCGCTCGACATCAAACACCGCGGCGATGTCTTTCGGGGCGCTCCCGCCTACCAGCTTTATATCCGCGGGGCCGAGGAGCTGGATTATCACCTCTCAAAGAATCCCGTGATCATCCACGGCGAAAAACGCATCAGCCCGGCGTCTTTTGAGGCGGTGAAAGTCGCGCTGGAAGAGTCAGCGGCGGCCCAGGCGATGTCCTTGGAAAAGGGGATGATCGTTCTTTCCACGGCAGTGGCGGGTGGGCCGTTCATCGGACTGCTGGGGACGGTTTGGGGCGTCATGGAAACATTTGCGGGCATTGCGCGTGCCAGCTCCGCCAGCCTCACCGCCATGGCTCCCGGCGTGGCGGGCGCGCTCATCGCCACCGTCACCGGCCTGTTGGTCGCCATCCCGGCGATGTTCGCCTACAATTTCATGGTCACGACTATTCGCGCCATTACCCAGGAACTGGACGGTTTTGCCACGCGTTACGCCACGCAAATCGAGCATGTCTATGTGGACAACCGCGAGCTTGAGGACAAAATCGCCGCCGCCATCAAGCGCTCGGAAAAGAACGAAACTTCCTCCGCCCTCGTCGAATGAAGAAATGCTCACGCAGCACGCATCAGACTCTCACGGAGTTGAACATCACTCCGTTGCTGGATCTGGCCTTTGTGCTCCTGGTGATTTTCATCATCACCACCACGCCGCTGGTCAACGATCTCGATTTGAAACTGCCCACCGCTTCAAAACACGAGAAAGACCCGCCGCGCAAAGCCAATTACATCACCGTCGAGGCCGGCGGCAAAATATGGATCAATAAAAAGACTGTGGACCTGACCGACCTCCAGGGAACGCTGGCTGGCCTGCGCCTGGACGATCCCGACCTCAGTGTCATTGTCCGGGGCGACGGCAAAGCGAAGTACCGCCAGGTCCGCGCCGTGCTTGACGCCTGTCAGCAGGCCAACATTGTGAAAGTGGATTTGGCCACTGAAACTGTCAAATAGGAGGAACCCGCCATGCTGCCACAGACTCCACCCGAACCAGAGCAGAATTCGACCAGGGTCAACCTCTTGATATCACTGGTCTTCCATGTGACCATCGTTCTTGCACTCACATTTTTCGCCGCGCGCGAGGGCTTGCTGGGGAAGCAATTGAAAAAAATTGCCGTCGAGATGGTGAAAGAAACGCCGCCGGAAAAACCCAAGGAACCCAAAAAGCCGGCCGTGGAACCGCCGAAACCGGAACCGCCCAGAATCACCCAGGCTCCTAAAGTTGAGGCGCCCAGGATTGAATCTCCAAAGGAAGCCAGACAGGCGCCGCCGGCTGCCATTGTCAGCGCCGTTGCGCCGGCGGCGGCGGAATTGCCGTCGTTCGAGTTCGGCGGTGGCAAAACGGTGCAGACCAGTTTCGACCCCGTGTTGCTTTACAAAGCAGCGTTGGAGTCCAACCTGCGCTCAAATTGGCGCCGCCCGGCCAATATAGCCGACGACGATTACGTCGCAGAAGTGGAGGTCGCGGTGGACCGCCAGGGCCACATCAGCGATCCCGTCTGGAAGAAAGGTTCCGGCGATGCGCGCTGGGACAATTCTGTGCGTCAGGCGGTCAGTGCCACCAGGGACCTAAACCGGCCGCCGCCGGCAACATTCCCGGCGCGTGTTCTGGTCCGCTTTGACGTTCAGGACATCACGGAACCAATCGGGATCAGCGAATGAAGAAAAGCAAACATTCCCATCATGGCACGCTCGCGGAGCTAAACATCACGCCTTTGCTCGATTTGGTTTTTGTGCTGCTGGTCATTTTCATCATCACCACGCCGCAGATGATGAACAACCTGGAGATGGCCCTGCCTTCCGGCAAACCGCCTGTGAAACAACCCAACCAGCCTAAACCGAAAGTCAATAAAATCGCCGTTGATGCAAAAGGCCAAATCCAATTAAACGGCGAACCCCTGGCCCTTGCCACCTTGAAGGACAGGCTGAGCCAATTGAAAACCCATGATCCCGGTCTGGGCGTGGTTGTCGAAGGCGCCGACGATGTTGATTACCAAAACATGGTTGACGTCCTGGACCTGCTCCGGCAACTCGATATCACCAAAGTCGGCCTGGCCACCGTTGCCGGGTCCTGAAATAAATTCCGTTGGCCCACTGCAGGCCAGAATTGGCCCGGCCTGTCAGCAACGGAATGACCTATGAAGAAGCCAGCAAGCCGCGGCAACACCCCACCTGGCCTCTTATGAACAAATTTGAAGTTGCCCCACTCGGATGCCCAATGGGCAACGGTGCGCCCTTGATTCCGTTGGCATAACACACAGTCGCGGCCCAACACGCCGCGTCCAGAGGTTAACGAAGTTCAATATGGTGGATGGTGGTGGTTATTGGACATGGCTCGTAACTTTTTCGATGAAAACCCTGGCGTTTACCCTATCCCCACACCTGTCTCCACAGTGGGGACACCCCCCGAATCAATTTCGTCCTTTGTTCACAAGGGTTTCGTCGGTGTTTGACTGCCTGGCGGCATCCCCGACTTCGGTCGGTTTTTGCCCGTTCACACGGGCTTCGGCTGCGCGCGGCCTGACGGCCGTGCTCGCCAAAAACCTCCCTCGTCGCTCACGCGACAGAAACGGGTTCACCACGGACGGGTTTAACGATAAAGGACAAACATGTCCTTTATGATGATGGACGGGTTAGAACGAGTTAAACGGGTATGGAATCACCCTTCATTTTGGACAGCCGCAATTCATTCCCATGGGTAGTCATCCTCAGATAAACGCCAGGGTTTTCATCGAAAAAGTTACGAGCCATGTCCAATAACCACCACCATCTCGAAGATTGTGCAGAAACATCGGTTGTGCTGCGCACGAAAATGTTGGTTTCAGCCAATGAATTCGCGGGTTTTGTGAAGGTAACGGTTAAGGTTTGAGCACGCAAAAGGCGGGGGCAAAAATCACTTTTACGCCTGCTGTCAACGACAGCCGAGCCAGATCATTTACCAGTAAATGAAGACAGTAATTCACACGATGAATCTCGAATCGTTCAAAAACGTGGCAAGACACATTTCTTCTCTCGCTTTTGTAGTATAATGAGGACACTGTTAAATGCTCGCGAATGAGAAAGAATACGAAGAAGAATCCTGCGGCGGTTGCACTTGGGAGGCTTGGCGGTCTCAAGGGCGGCAAGGCTCGTGCCAAGAAGCTTTCAGCAGAACGCAAATCGGAAATTGCTCGCAATGCTTCGAACGCACGTATGACGAAACTCTCGCCGAAACGGAGGTCGGAAATGCCGCTCTCCTCCATCGGCAACATGCTCCGCAATCCCTTCTATTACGGCGTTTTCTTGCACAAAGGGGAGATGCACCAGGGGTTGCATGTCCCGATGATCAGCAAGAAAACCTTTGACGAAATCCAAGCCGCACTGGTTGCCGTTTCCAAACCAAACGGACGCCGCAAGGAAAAGGAGTTTCTGTTTCTTAATTTTGCCACTTGCGGCTCGTGCGGCTTCTGCGTCACCGGAGAGCGGCACGCCAAAAAGAGCGGTCTCCGCTTCATGTATTATCGTTGCACGCACAAAAACAAGAAACACCGCTGCGAAAACCGCCAATTCGTCCGCCAGGAGATTTTTGCCGACGAGGTGAAGCGAAACGCGCAACTGGCCACCATTCCCGATGAATGGAAGGAAAGGTTTCTGGCCCGGATTGAAACATGGGAGGGCGAAGAATCCCAGGCCAAACAGAAAAAGATTGACCGGCTGAAAGCCGAACAAGCCGAGATCAAAGCCAAGATCGACCGGATCAACAACGGCTTTGCCGATGGCACGCTTGATATTACCGAGTTCAAAGAACTCAAAAATCCCCTCATCCCCAAGAAGGTCGAATTGGAGCAGCAAATCATCGCTCTGGAAAAGAGCAAAATCAATCGGCTCGAACCCTTGCGGAACTGGGTTTTAAAGGCAAATCAGGCTGAAAAATGGGTTTCTGAGGACAACTGGTTAGAAATGAAATCATTTCTCCAAACCGTTGGCTCGAACCGCCTTTTGCGTGCTCAAACCTTAACCGTTACCTTCACAAAACCCGCGAATTCATTGGCTGAAACCAACATTTTCGTGCGCAGCACAACCGATGTTTCTGCACAATCTTCGAGATGGTGGAGGCGGCGGGAGTTGAACCCGCGTCCCTGCCAAACAAACCAGCCGCGACTACATGCTTAGTCAGAAGAGAGTGTCAGCCGGTAAATAACGTTCTGACGCGAATTTACCGGCCCAGCCCGCATGAAATATTTTCGGCGAAAACCGCGCAGACTCCGGCCTTCGCCTAACCTGCTGTGGCGTTCATCCCCCGTAGCAGGTGTCCGGGGGCGAACGTCGCGGCACTTTAGGCCGCGAGAGCTAATTCTTGGTTAGCACTTATTTTTGGTCCGATTTTTTACGAGGCCAACGAACCATCCTCGGCATGCCGCCTCTGGCGCATCTCGCAGGTCGAAACCAGTACGCCCCCCTCATTTACTTCCCCAGTATCCCGCGGTTCCGCCCGGGAGTCAAGTGTCCTGGCAAATGGTGTCCTGGCAAATGGCTCAAAACATCCTTGATATCGCGCCCCGGTGCGGATTTCATAGGCTCATGTTGACTGGAACCTACACCGCCCTTGTGACCCCATTCCGCAATGGAAAGGTCGATTTCACCGCCTTGCGCCGCCTGATCGAGCGCCAAATCAAGGCGGGGGTTGATGGCATCGTGCCGGTCGGGACCACCGGTGAGTCGCCCACGCTCGATTACGAGGAGCATATCGAGGTCATTGCGCGCTCGGTGGAATTTGCCGCCGGCAAAATCAAGGTCATGGCCGGCAGCGGCGCCAATTCAACCCGGGAAGCGATTTATTTGACAGAGCAAGCAGGAAAAGCGGGGGCGGATTCGACCCTGCAAGTGGCTCCGTATTACAACCGGCCGACGCAGGAGGGGCTTTACCAGCACTTCCTCGAAATCAGCCGGGCCACAAATTTGCCGGTGATTCTTTACAACGTGCCTGCGCGTTGCGGGGTCGAGATCGCGGTCGAGACCGTGCGCCGGCTGGCGTCGGTCACGCCCCGCATCACCGGCATCAAGGAGGCGGGCGGCAGCGCGGACCGCGTCAGCCAGTTGCGCGCGGCCCTCGGCGGCCGGTTCTCCATTTTCTCCGGGGACGATTCCCTGACCGTGCCTTTCATGGCCTTGGGCGCGCACGGCGTGATCAGCGTCGCCTCAAACATTATTCCACGGCAAGTGGCGCAAATGGTGAAAGCTTGCGCGCGCGGGGATTTTTCCGCGGCGCTCAAGCTGTATGACCGCTATTATCCCGTTTTCAAGGACCTGTTCATCGAGCCGAATCCCGTTCCGGTCAAGGCCGCCGCCGCCATGCTCGGACAAATCAAGGAGGAATACCGCCTGCCCTTGGCGCCGTTGAGCGCGAAAAACCGCGCCGCCCTGAAAGCGTCCCTTGTGCAATGCGGCATTCTCAAATCATGACCAGAATTATTATCGCCGGCGCAAAGGGAAAAATGGGGCAGGCTCTCTCGCGGGCCGCGGAAACATTCCCCGGCCTGGTCGTGGCCGCCCGGATTGATCTCGGCCAGGACCTGGCCAAAGTCATTCAGGAGGGCGATGTGGTCGTTGATTTCACGGCCCATGACGCCACCATCCCGTTCGCACGTCTTTGCGCCCAACACAACAAAGCCATCGTCATTGGCTCCACTGGCCATGGCGGGGCCGAGCAAACGGAGTTGCTGAATATTTCCCGGCAGATTCCCATGGTTTGGAGCGCGAATTTCTCGACGGGAGTCAATGCCTTGTTTTGGTTGACAGGCAAGGCCGCCGAAATCCTCGGGCCGGATTACGACTTGGAAATTGTTGAAATGCATCATCGCCAGAAAAAGGACGCGCCCAGCGGCACTGCCTGCACCCTGGCGCAAATCCTGGCCCGGGCGCGGCAACAACCTTTGGAGCAGGTGGCGCGCCATGGCCGCGAAGGCATGGTCGGCGAACGCACAGCGTCGGAAATAGGCATCCACTCCATGCGCGGGGGCGATGTGGTGGGCGATCACACCGTCATATTTGCCACAAACGGTGAACGGTTGGAACTAACCCATAAGGCGTCCAGCCGTGACACCTTTGCCGGCGGCGCGCTGCGGGCCGCGCAATGGGTTGTTGGCAAACCGCCGGGTCTCTATGACATGCAGAATGTTCTCGGCCTCAAGTGAGAACACCAGAAATCGCCTTTGTCGCGCTCGGCTCGAATCTGGGCAACTCGATTGACATCGTTTCCAAGGCCATCGCGGAGCTGCAATTGTTGTCCGGCCAACTCCTGCTCAAATCGTCCCTATGGCAAAGCGCCCCGGTGGATTGTCCGCCCGGCTCACCGCCTTTCACCAATGCGGTGGTGGCGCTTGAGCCGCGCGCCGGAGAGACCCCCACCACATTGCTGCGTGAACTGCGCCGGCTGGAGAAACAATTCGGCCGTCAGCCGAAAAAGGTCGTCAACGAACCCCGGCTGCTTGACCTGGATTTAATCGCGTTCGGCTCGCGAAGAATGAATTCGCCGGATTTGGTCCTTCCCCATCCACGCGCCCATTCAAGGCGTTTTGTTTTACAGCCGCTCAGCGAGATCGTGCCGGATTTTATTTTGCCCGGCCAAACGAAAAGCGTGCAACAATTACTCCGCGTTTTGAAGACTGATGAGTCCCTTCGTCGGCTATGATCGCTGGCGGGCTTACGCCGCGGGCCCAAACTCGCACTGCGCCTCCACCCCGGCGGCGGAGCCGTCGCGCAGCCAGCCGTCCAGTTGCGCCTGGTCCTTGAGCTGCTGCCCGCGTGCGCGCGGCACGACAAAGTAGCGGCATTCCACTTCCGGCAGGGCGCTCATGTCGCCCCACAGTTTTTCAAATTGCGCCACGGGAAAGACGTCCTCCTGTCCGTGGCCCCACCGTTTCTTGACATCCTTGAGCGTGATATAGGTCGGCATGCGTGCAGCCAGTCCGCGGATGGCCGCCGCAACCTTGCCGGCATCGGCCAGATCGGCTGTTGTCAATCCGAAAATAGCAAGCAACTTGCGCACATCAATCCAGGTGCTGAGCGAATTATAGTAGGACAGCCCAAACTCGTCTTCCTCGCGCGCCATGGCCAGGCCCTCCACGATGCGCGCGCGCCCGTTGACGCGCGCCAGGCCGCCTCCCCGGTCTTCCAACCGGCGCGTAATCACTTCGAACGACAGCGCCGCTCCCTGGCGAATGTGCAGCCCGAGCAGCGCCGGATCCAAATCAGCCCCCAGCGAATCAATGTTGTGCGCCAGCAGGTACTTCAAGCGGGGGCGCTCCTGCAACAGTTTCGCCAGAACGCCGTTGCGCAGCAGGTTGGAAATCTCATACCAGTGCCCCACCGGATGCAGGCATTGTGCCGGCACATTATCGGTGTAATCGCTCGCTTCCCCTGCGTGCCTGGCCCAGCCTATGAGCGCGGCCCGCAGGCTGTCGCGCACTTTTTGCGCCTGCTCATCGAGAATTTGCTGCGGCATTTCCTCCCACAAAAAGCGCAAATCCCGCTCCGTCGGAACCAGCCTCAACCCGATGGCACGCCCCGGTGAGAGCAGCACAGGGCCGGCATACCCGTAATTGTTTTGCCGGGCCAGCCAGGTTTCAATGGGCTTGTGGGTCAGGTAGCTCGTGGTGATGACATGGGGCGGCGCCACGCCGCATTGCGAACTGATGCGGTGGCTTTTGGCCAGATGGACTTCCAGGAAAGTGCGGTGTTTGCCCGCCAGCTTGCAGAAGGGATGGAGCGCCTTTACCACGCCCGCCCCTTGCGTCCAGCGGCTGCCGATGCCCGCCGCCAGCGTCACCACGGCCGCTTCCCCGTCCGCCAGCGCCTGCCGCCCAAGTGTCAAACATTCTTTCGGCAAAGCGCCGGTCGCATCGATGACGTCCTCCGCCTGAACATCTTCGATGGTGGCGCTGGCCGGCAGGCGGTTTTGCGCCAGCCCTATTCTTCCATCCTTGAGATCAGTCCGGATTTTCTCGTGCTCGGCCCGGTCAAAACCATTTTCCTCCAGCAACGCCGTCAGGCTTCGTCCGCCCGACGTGTCCTGTTTCAATTGCGGCAGCAGGCGGTCGAACACATCCTGCACCACGCCGCCCAACTCGGGTTTGTTCCGGCTGGCTGCGGCAAATTTATCCAGCTCCGCGCGGCGCAACGCCGGGAGGGTTTGCAAGTCCAGCTTGAGCAATTGCGGCACCACCAGCGCGTAATAGTGCGAAGGCAAAAGCGAATCGCCCCCCGTGAGCAAATCGGCCCCGGTCCCTTTTTCGTTGATGGCGAAATCATACACCACCGGCTCCATGGCAAACGGTAGCGCGCTCTCCAACTCCCCCTTCGTCCGCGCCATGATCTCTTGTAAACGTTCCTGCGCCTCCCTGCGGCGCGCCGGCGCAAAAATAAATCCCATCCCGCCGCCCGACATCCCGCCCAGCATCCAAAAGCCCCAGAAATCCGCGCCGAAATCCGACCGCACCCGGTCAATCAGCGTGTCCGTATAAAAAGTGTCCGCCCACGGAATAATGGTTTGGATCGGCCCGTGAAAATTCCGCGAAGTCGCCGCGCCGATCTTTTGCACGTCCTGTTCGCGCAGCGCCGTCAGGATTTCGTCTAAAATTCCCAGCGCCTCCTGCCGCGCCTTCCACTCCGCCGCGCTCCTCAGCAGATACTTTTCGGTCACCATCTCAAGGATCGGCCCGACGTTCTGCGCCATGCCCCCGTGGACCAGCACCAGGCTTTCCTGCAACTTCTGGCGCACTGCCGCCGGCGCGTCCCGCTCATCGAACACATGATGCACCGGCATCAATCGCCCGCGGCTCAGGCCAAATTCTGCATCCCCTTCCTGCGCCCGCGCGCCCTGAATCAATTTCATGCCCGGCCAGACGCCGCCCGAATCCTGCCAGCCTCCGCCGGATCCGCCCAGCCATTCCCCCAAAATGGCGCGGGCCAGGACCAGCCGGCGTTCTTCTTCCTGCAATCCACCGCTCAGCGATTGCGCCTGCCCCGTCGCCCTCATGCAAATGGCAATCAGCGCGGCCAGCAGATTCGTCGAGACCGCAAGGCGCGAGCCTTTGGGGATGTTATGAACGTTGCTGACAATTTCCAGACCACGTCCGGGGCCGGCCAGGCGCGCCAGCAAATCCGCCAGGCTCTGGCCCGAACCTTCAATGCCCGGCGGAACGATGCCCGCCGCGATAATTGCCGCCTTCAGCAATCCCAGATAATCCCTCGCAAAATCAAACACTTCCGCCAGATTCGTGATATCGGCGGCCGCGCCCAAATCAACGCTGGTCAGGCGCAAGACCGGCTCGTCGATCACCCTCAAATAGACTTCGATCGGCGGCTGCGGTGCGGCATCGCGCCCCCGCACCCCGAGGTCAATGGACACGTTCAGCACCTTCGCCCCCTCGGGGTAATCCATGCCCAGGAAAAAAATATCGCTCCAGGCGCTGTGCGTCAGGTCCATGCGCACCGGTGTTCGCTCGCGCAACACCGGATAGGTTCCGTCCGCCCCGCGTTGCAGCAATTCCTTGCGAATCCGCAACGGCTGGTCGGCGGGATGCCCCATGCGGAACATCCACTGATTGCCCCGCACCGAACGCACGCTGCGCCTCACCTGGTCCGCCAGCGTTTGAATGCCGAGCCGGTGATACGCCGCCGCCAGCGCGCTGGAAATCGCGTCGCTCGGCCCGTCCTTTTCCTGGCAACTCAAAAACACCTTGATCGCCTCCTCGAACCGCCGTTGCAACAAATGGGCATGGCCCTGGAAAGGGATGAACCCCCGCAGATTGACCCCGGACTTCAACGGCACATGAAAGCGATGGATTGCATAAAGAAAAAAGAGTGCCCGCACCCGTTCGTATAGATTCTCACTGCGTCGCCGGAACGATTCCAACTCCCCGGCTTCTGTCAGCAACTGCTCCAGCGAGGCATTGTGGCAGAAAGCGTCCAGCGACTGATTGGCCACGGCTGGGTCCTGCGAGGTGATGATATGGGTGAGGCGCGGCGTCATGGCATGGTTCGCATTAGTCATTTCCCTGTATGGCCAGCATCTCCACCAAGTTGGCCAGCACCTCATCGCGGTCCTTGCCGTCGAAAGCCAGGGCCAGTTGCGCTGTCAATAAACCATACTTGAGCCCGACGTCGTAGCGGCGGCCTTGCAGTTCCAGGGCCAGATAACGCTCCTTGCCCGCCAAATCATTTAGCGCCGCTGTCAGAGCCACCCCGTTGCGGGCGCTTGCGGTCATCTCGCTCAGGCGGTGCATCACGCCGGGCGTCAATACATGCATTCCAAAAAAGCACAGATAACGCCCCGCCCTCAACCCTGGCACAATTAACTTCTGCTCCGCCTCCGTCGGCGTGGGCTTTTCCAGCACGCTCTCGATTTGATAGAGCCTCTGCCGTCCCGGCACGAGGTGCCCGCCCACCGCGCCATAAAAAGGCAGCTTGCTCTCATGCGTGGCCTGCACGGCGGAAACCGCGCACGATTCCGTCCGCGCCGCCTCCACCAGTTGTTGCGCGCAATTCTTCTCCGCCCGGCTCACATAAAGATGGTCGCCAACCAGCAGCAGAAACGGGGCCTCCCCCGTGAACTCGCGGGCGCATTGCACGGCGTGCCCGTAGCCCAGCGCGGCGGCCTGCTCCACAAAACGGATGCGGCCGGCGTGCGCCCCGGCGGCGGTGCGGTAGGCCGCCTGGTCCCCGGGGCAGACCACGATGCAAATCTCCTCGATCCCGGTCCTGAGTATTTCCTCCACAATGATCGCCAGCGCCGTCTTTTGCGAACCGTCCCGGTCCACCAAAGTTTGAAGCGGCAAAGTCCGCTGGCTCTTGCCCGCGGCGGTGATGATGGCTTTTTTAATTTCCACGGCTGACCTTTCGTTGTTTCACCGCACACAATCACACATCCCCAAAAACCCGTCAATGCCGCTTTGCCTCGCGACAGCGTCGATGCATCGGCCAAGGCCCCGCGGTCCACCCTGTCCATAAAGTCCATCCATCGGTCCCATTCCACCCCATTCGTCCCATATGTCTCATCCTCCTCCTTGGCGCGCCCGCGATTCCCTGACAACCGTGTCGCGCGTCATTTGGGCAGGAGCGTGAACCCGGCTTGTGCAAAGTGATGGTCAGTGGTCAATGCCTCGCGCAATTTGAGTTCACGCATGACCACAAAGCTGGTGCAGTCTGTAAATGAAAACTCCTTGTCGCGAAAGCGGAAAAAAAGGCCGCGCGCCTTGTCCGCCCGCGTCAGACTCACAAATTCCCAGCGCAACCGCGAACTGCCTTCCACTTGCCGCCACCACGCTTCCGCTGCGTCGAGGCCGAGCCGAAGCCGGAGAAAAGTCAGCGTCTCATCCGCAACGTAATCGGTGGTGACGAGCACCCCTCCTTCATCCATCCATTGATCCCGTGCGGCGGCGGATTGTCTGTGCGCCGGATCGGCGGCATCGGCGCAGGCCACCCAGCCCGCGGTATCGACAAAGAGCCTCCTCATTTCCGGTAAAGCAGGGAATCGTGATCGGCGGCTGAACGGCCGTCGGTGGAGCGGCCAAGCGGTTGGGCGTGATACAACGGATCGCTTGCCAAATCGCCGGCTGTTTCAGGGGGAGCATCAACAGGCAAAATCTGAAAGGCGGGTCGGCTGCGGTACAGAACCGTGAAGCGCCCGCCGCGCCGCACCTTCCCGACGATGGCAGGCAGCGAAGCACGGAGTTGCTTGGCATTAATCAGTTCATTCATATCAAGTTCATCTTAAGATGACCTCGTGCGGATGTCAACTCCGCAGGCGGGCAAGAGGGGAATCAAAAAGACCGCCTCTCTTTGAAGAATTAGTGCAATATCTGTTGACTAAACAATAGCTAAACTGTAATATGCGTCTAATGAAATGCCAATCAAACATGGCGAAAGTGAGGAAAGCTTAATTATGAACGACGTTCAGGCCCTGCCGTATGCCAACGATTCCATTACGGAAACGCGCCGAAGCGGGCTCTCAACCTCAATCAGGCCGGAAGACCGCCGGCAGTATTATTCAACCGGCAAAATCATGTCTGGTCACAGCGGGTCAAAGCGAGTCGCAGTGAAAAAAACAGTATAACCGGTTTGATTTTCTGCGTGGAAGATCAGGAAGGACGCTCCACTCGTTCCTTGTCACGTTTCAGGCGGACAGGTAACTTGCGCGCCGCAATGAAACAAAAAGCTTACGCCGCAGCCGGTGTCGATATTGACCTCGGAAACCAGGTCAAGGCCGGTTTGCCCCGGCTGCTCGCCTCCACCCATCGCCGTGAAGTGCTGGGCAAAGTCGGCGGGTTCGGCGGGTTGTTTGCGCTCGACAGCAAAAAGTTCCGGCAGCCGGTGCTGGTCTCCAGCACGGATGGCGTGGGGACCAAGCTCAAAATCGCCTTCGCCATGGACCGCCATGGCACTGTTGGGCAGGATCTGGTCAATCATTGCGTCAATGACATCGCGGTGCTCGGGGCGGAGCCTCTTTTCTTTTTGGATTATATCGGCACTGGAAAATTGCAGCCTCGCGTTTTTACCGAATTGATCTGCGGCTTTGCCCGCGCTTGCGCGGAGAATCATTGCGCGCTCATTGGTGGCGAAACGGCTCAAATGCCCGGCTTTTACCGCCCTGGCGAATACGATTTGAGCGGAACGATTGTCGGCGTGGTGGAGAAATCCCGCCTGCTGGACGGTCGCGGAATCAAGCCCGGCGACGCCGTAATCGGCCTGGCTTCCAGCGGGCTGCATACCAACGGATATTCACTGGCGCGGAAGATTTTCTTCGGGAAAATGAAGCTCAAACCGCGCAGCTTTATCCCGGAGCTGGGCGGCACAATCGGGGATGAGTTGCTGAAAGTCCATGTCAGCTACGGGCCACTGGTGCGGAAACTTTTGCAGAAAGGCTCCCTGGTCAAGGGCCTGGCCCATATCACCGGCGGCGGTTTCATGGACAACATTCCCCGCGTGCTGCCGAAGAAATGCGATGTTGTCATCCATAAGGGATCGTGGGATGTTCCGCCCATCTTTCGATTGATCGAGGGCAGGGGAGGGGTGGAGGAAGGCGAGCTTTACCACGTGTTTAACATGGGCATCGGCATGACCGTGATTGTGGCCGGGGACAAGGCGGACGCAACGCTCCGTTTTATCCGTGCGCAAAAGCAGATGGCGTGGCTGATTGGCGAAGTGGCGCAGGGCGCCGGCAAGGTCAGATTGGTCTGAAATTACTATCACACATGAACATTTTTGAAGAATTGGAATGGCGCGGCTTGGTGGCGGATTGCACGGACAAGCCGGCTTTGCTTAAACGCCTTGACGAGGGGCCTGTCACGCTTTATGCCGGATTTGACCCCACTTCGGACAGCCTGCACGTCGGTAATCTGGTGCCGTTGCTGGCTTTGCGGCGGTTTCAGCAGCACGGCCATCATCCCATTGTGGTGGCGGGCGGCGCCACCGGTTTGGTCGGCGACCCCAGCGGGAAAGCTTCCGAACGCCAGCTTTTGACCCGCGAAATCCTGGACTCGAACATCAAAGCCGTTAAGGAGCAATTGCGCCGCTGGCTTGACTTCGACAGCAAAACCAATCCCGCCAGCCTGATGGACAACGCGGATTGGATCGCGCCGGTCAGTTTTCTGGATTTCCTGCGCGACACGGGCAAGCATTTCTCCGTCAACCAAATGGTCGCCAAGGAAAGTGTGCGGGCGCGCATGGAGGACCGCGAATCGGGCATTAGCTACACAGAATTCAGTTACATGCTCTTGCAGGCTTTCGACTTTTTCCATCTGCGCGAGGCCTGCAACTGCGAACTGCAAATTGGCGGCTCCGACCAATGGGGCAATATCACCGCCGGCATGGACCTGACCCGGAAGAAACTCGGCGCGCACGTCTTCGGCCTTACCCTGCCGCTCATTCTCAACAGCGACGGCACGAAATTCGGCAAGACCGCCTCCGGGGCCGTCTGGGTGGACCCGCGCAAAACCAGCGTCTATCGCTTTTACCAATTCTGGATCCGCGCCGACGACCGTGACGTGGTGCGCTATTTGAATCTTTTCACTTTTCTCAGCAAAGACGAAATCGCCGCCCTGGCCGCGGAGCATCAGGCCAGCCCCGGCGCGCGCGCCGCCCACAAGGCGCTTGCCAAAGCAATGACCGATCTGGTCCACGGTCCGAGCGCCACTGCCGAGGCCATCCGCGCCAGCGAAATCCTGTTCGGCGGCGGTTTGGACGGCATTGCCGAGAGCACCTTCAACGAGATTGTCGGGGAAGTTCCAACGCGCGATTTGGAGCGCAACAAACTTGAAGGCGCGGGCGCGCCGCTGGCCGAGGTGCTCGTTCTTGCCGGCCTCTGCCCTTCCAAGGGCCAGGCGCGAAAGGACATCGAGGGCGGCGGCGTTTATATCAACAACGTGCGCGAAGCCAGTGCCCAGCGCAATCTGGCGACGGCTGATTTGCTTTTTGGCAGGCACTTGCTGCTGCGCAAGGGAAAACGCAATTACGTCGTGCTAATCGCGAAATAGCGAGAAAATCCGAGAATGATCATACATCATTTCATGGGACCTGGCTTGGCGGCATGTGTCGCTGCCTTCATGACGGCCTGGTCGGCGGTCGAATCATTCGCGCAGCCCGATCAAACGGAATTGGTGTTTGTCGGTTCCGGGCACAGGAACATTGCCGCGTTCCGGCTGAATTTGACCAGCGGGGCGCTCAGCCCCATCGGCGAGGTTGCCCAAGTGGAGGCGCCTTCCTTTCTGGCCATCTCTCCCAACCAGCGGAATCTTTACGCGGTCAGCGAGGGCCGGGGCAAGGACGACAGTTTTGTCAGCGCCTTTCGTATTGACTCAGAGACCGGGAAACTGGCATTTCTCAACCGGCAGCCGTCCGGAGGCGACGGACCCTGCCACGTCGGGGTGGACCCGGGCGGCCTGAACGTTTTGGCGGCCAATTACGGCAGCGGCAGCGTCTCAGAGTTTCATCTTGACAAAAGCGGCGCGCTCGGCCCGATCTCCGCCTTTGTCCAGGACCACGGGTCGGGCGCCGATCCCCGGCGCCAGGCGGGGCCGCACGCTCATTGTTTTGTCGCGTCCCCGGACGGCCGGTTCGCTTTTGTGTGCGATCTTGGTCTTGACAGGGTGCTGGCGTTTAAGCTCAACCCTTCCACGGGATCACTGGCGGCCAATGATCCCCCGTTTGCCACGGTGAAGGCCGGCGCGGGCCCCCGCCACATGGCATTTCACCCCAATCATCGTTACGCCTGCGCCATCAATGAAATGGCCTCCACTTTGACCGTCTTTGCCTACGACCAGGACAGGGGCATTCTGAGCGAAATCGAGGACCAGCCTCTCTTGCCCAAGGAGTTCAAGGGCCAGAATACCGCGGCGGAAGTGGCGGTCCATCCATCGGGGAGATTTGTCTATGCTTCCAACCGAGGGGACGACAGCCTTGTGGTCTTTGCCTGCGACCCGGACACGGGACGTCTGACCTTCGTCGAGCGCTGTTCCAGCGGAGGGAAGACGCCGCGGCATTTTGAAATCGAACCCTCCGGGGCCTTTTTATTGGTGGCCAACCAGAACTCCGGCACGATCAACGTTTTCCGCGTTGACGCAAAAACAGGACGTTTGCAGCCGACCGGAAGCAAAGCTGTGGCAGACATGCCCATGTGCGTGAAGTGCCTAAGACTCACAACCATCAAGAATTGATGAACTCGGATCGCTGGAGCAGTGCTGAATTTGCGGACAACTGTGCTTTAGGTTAAGTTCGTTTTATGAGGATTCGGACCGCCATCCTTTTCGCGATGTTTCCGTTCACGGCCTTCGGGTTGAGGGTTGATCAGGTCCAAATGCAGAATGGCGATCGTTACGCCGGCAAGGTGGTCTCCATGACGGCTAACGCTCTTGTCCTGCAGAGCGATATGCTGGGCAGTGGGCGAACCCTTGGATTCCCATCTCGCTATACGTGACAACTTCCTTAAACAGGCCCCGCCGCCCTTGGCTGCCGCCGCGCCAGCCACCAATCGCGTGTCTGCCGCCCCTGCCACTCGATAGGATGCAATGGTGGAACATTCCAACTCATCATGGAACAAGCTGAACCACCTAAAACCTGGCGTTATTAATGGCAATGGCCCTTCCGCTGTGGCGGAACTCCGAGGTGAAACCCCGTCTCATTTTCGTATCCGACCGGGGCTGACCGAGTGAGAAACGCCTCGAGTTTATGGACAAACCATAACGCCGCCCCCAGCGCCAGTGCCATCAGAGAAACATTGCCTTCTTTCATAGTCGCTCTCATACCATCCTCCTCACCCGTTGCAAAGCATCGCCCATGCCATCCTCTCCAAGATGCGAGGATCCACGCCTGCTTAAACGACAGCCTGCTTAAACGAGCTTGCCAGCGGGCGGCGGGTGGGGCTTACTGCGTGCAATTTTGTTTGAAGAATGAATCGTGATCTGCTGGCCAGAGCCAAATCGCTGGGATTTTCCGACCGCCAAATTGCCCATTTGACGGGCCAATCCGAGGATGATGTCCGCGCTTTGCGCAAGACGCTCGGGCTGAGGCCGAGTTATCGCCTGGTCGATACGTGCGCCGCCGAGTTTGAGGCTTATACGCCCTATTATTATTCCACCTACGATTGCGGGGACGACGAAAGCAAAACGGGCGACAAACGCAAGGTGATGATCCTCGGCGGCGGTCCGAACCGGATAGGGCAGGGGATCGAGTTTGATTATTGCTGCGTCCATGCCGCCTTTGCCCTGAAGGAGGACGGGTTCGAAACGCTCATGGTCAATTCCAATCCGGAAACGGTTTCGACCGACTACGATACGAGCGACAAGCTGTTTTTCGAGCCGTTGACGCTGGAGGATGTGCTGCATATCTATGAACGGGAGAAATGCTGGGGCGCCATCGCCCAGTTCGGCGGCCAGACGCCGTTGAATCTGGCGCTGGCCCTGCAGAAGAACGGTGTCAACATCATCGGCACTTCGCCGCAGAGCATCGAGATCGCCGAGGACCGCAAACTCTTTTCGGCCATGTTGACCCGGCTGAAAATTCCGCAGCCGCCCAACGGCCTTGCCACCAACGAAGCGGAAGCGGTCCAGGCCGCGCACGGTTTGGGTTACCCGGTGCTGGTGCGGCCTTCGTTCGTGCTGGGCGGGCGCGCCATGCAGATTGTTTATTCGGATGCGGAGTTGAATCATTATATGCGGTTCGCGGTGGAAGCGTCCCCGGAACGGCCCGTATTGGTGGACAAGTTTTTGGAGGACGCCACGGAGGTGGACGTGGATTGCATCGCGGACACGGGGCATTTTGACGATGCGGCGCAGGGGACGATTGTGATAGGGGGTTTTCTGGAGCACATTGAATATGCGGGGGTGCATTCGGGCGATGCAGCCATGGTTTTGCCGCCGCACACGCTTTCCAAGGAAGTCATCGAGACCATGCGCCAATACACCCACGCGATGGCGCGGGAATTGCGCGTCGTTGGCTTGATGAATGTGCAATATGCGGTCAAGGGCCGGACGGTCTATGTGTTGGAAGTCAATCCGCGCGCGTCGCGCACGGTGCCGTTTGTCAGCAAGGCCATTGGGGTGCCGCTGGCCAAACTGGCGGCCCGCGTCATGGCGGGAAAAAATCTGGCTGACCTCGGTTTTACCAAGGAGATTTGGTCCCGTCACTGGGCAGTGAAGGAGTCAGTCTTTCCCTTCAGCCGCTTCCACGGCCAGGATATTTTGCTTTCGCCGGAAATGCGTTCCACCGGGGAGGTCATGGGTTTGGACGCGGATCTTGGCATTGCCTACGCCAAATCCCAAATGGCGGCCAATGCGCCTTTGCCGCTGGGGGGGCGCGTGTTTATCAGCGTCAGCGACGCGGACAAGAAGAAGGTGGCCGCTGTGGCGCGAAAGTTTGCCGACCTGGCCTTTGAGATCGTCTGCACCGCCGGCACGGCCAAAGTCCTGGAGGAAGCGGGCCTGAAAGTGTCGCGCGTTCGCAAACTGGCCGAAGGCCGGCCGAACACGGTGGATTTGCTCAAAAACCGGGAGATTCAACTGGTCATCAACACTCCGGCAGGCCAGACGCCGCGCGCTGACGAAATCAAGATTCGAACCACAGCCGTTTATACCGGGACGCCCATCATGACCACCTTGAGCGGGGCGCGGGCCGCGGCGCGTGGCATTGCGGCCTTGAAGAAAAACGGCTACGCTGTCAAGACGATTCAAGAATATCATTGATGGCCCGGCGCTCCTTTTTGGTGGGGCGTCCCGAGCCTTTTGGCCGGTAAAACAAGGGCTTGAGACGAGGTTCGCGCGCCTTTTGCAATTCGGACTCGGGCGTCTGGTCCCCGACATATTTCCTGGCGGCAGGCGCGCCCACGCGCTGTTGCAAAAGTTGCAGCACTTTGTAGGTGCGCGTCAGGTCGTCCTTCTTCACCACGACCACTTCGTTGATCCTGACATCACGCGACGGTTTGACGGGCAGGCCGGCGACGGTGACGCGGCCCTGGCGGCAGGCGTCGGAGGCCAGGCTGCGCGTTTTGAAAACCCGCACCGCCCAGAGCCATTTGTCCATTCGCACGAAATCTGTCGCCAGCATTGTCCTGCCTATTTCATCGCCCGGGCGATGGCGTTCCACCAGGCGTCATGCAAGTGGGCCACGGGCCATTTGGATTCCTTATCGCCTCGCTTGATGACCAATTCGCTGCCGCCGACGGTTCCAAGTTTGACGGCACTGACGCCCAGTATCTTCGCGCGTTCCACTACCTTGACTTCATCGAGCGGCGCGACGGAGATGATGACGCGGCCCTGCGTTTCGCCAAAGAGCAATGCATCAATACTAATGTTATCCGGAGCGGCGGACAGGCCGATCTGCGCGCCAATCAGGCGGGTTGTGCCGCGGGCAATCTGCCGGGAAATGCAGGATTCGGCCAGGGCCACGGCCAGGCCGCCTTCGCTGCAATCGTGCGCGCTTTTGACCAAGCCGCAGGCGATGAATCCGCGCACGGCGTGGTGCAAGGCGCGTTCGTTCTCCAAACCACAACGAGGGGGCAGGCCGGTTTTGAGGCCGTGCAGGCATTGCAGCCAGGCTGATCCTCCCAGGCCCAGCAGCGCATCGTTTTGGTCCACGAGATCGCCCAGCAGAATGATGGCATCGCCCTCGTCCTGAAACCATTGCGTGGTGATGTGCTCGCGCTTTTCAATCAACCCGACCAGCGCCACCGTCGGGGTGGGGTCAATGGGGCCGGCGGGACTTTGATTGTAGAGACTGCAATTGCCGCCAGTGACCGGGGCATTGAAGGCACGGCAGGCCTCGGCCAGGCCGCGCACCGATTCCTTTAATTGCCAGAACGATTCCGGGTTGTGCGGATTGGCAAAATTCAAATTGTCCGTCGTGCCGAGCGGGGTTGCGCCGGAGCAGGCCAGGTTCCGCGCCGCCTCGGCCACGGCGATTTTCGCCCCTTCGTACGGATCGAGATAGACGTAGGCCGCGTTGCAATCCACGGTCAACGCGATGTATTTCTCCAGCGGCGCGCCGCCGGCCTTCGTCACGCCGGGTATCGAATCCGACTTGATGCGGATGACGGCGGCGTCGGATCCCGGGCAGACCACCGAACCATCCCGGACCATGTGATCGTATTGGCGATAAACCCAATTCTTGGAAGCGATGGTCGGCCAGGCCAACAATTGGGGCAGGGCCAGGACCGGATCAACCGATGCCGGCACGCTGGCGAGGGAGAATTCGCGCACGGCCTGCAAGTAGGCGGGTTCGCGGCTTTCGCGCTGATAGACTGGCGCTTCGTCCGCCAGTTTTTTCGCCGGTATGTCCACCACGACTTGTCCGTTAAATTTTACCACCATCTGGCCGGTGTCGGTAACGCTGCCGATTTGCGCCCAAGGCAGGTCCCATTTGTCAAAGATGCGTTTCACTTCATCCTCGCGGCCCGCCTGGACGATGATGAGCATCCGCTCCTGCGATTCGCTCAACATGATTTCGTAGGGGGTCATGTTCGGGGCGCGTTGCGGGACCTTGTTCAGTTCAATTTCGATGCCGGTGCCGGCGCGGGCCGCGGTCTCGCAGGTCGAACAAGTCAGTCCCGCCGCGCCCATGTCCTGAATGCCCGCGACGGCGTCGGTCGCCAGCAATTCCAGGCAGGCCTCGCACACCAGTTTTTCCATGAAGGGATCGCCGACCTGCACGGCCCCGCGTTGCTTGCCGGCTGATTCGCGGGTCAAATCCTGGGAGGCAAAGGCGGCTCCGGCCAGGCCATCCCGGCCGGTGGCGGGGCCGACATAAAAGACGGGATTGCCGACGCCTTTAGCCGCGCCGCGCGCGATCTGGTCGTGGCGCAACACGCCGAGGCAAAAGGCGTTGACGAGCGGGTTGCCCTCGTAGCATTTGTCGAAATAGACCTCGCCGGCGACGGTGGGGATGCCGAAGCAATTGCCATAATGGGCGATGCCACCGACCACGCCGCCAAAGAGGCGGCGGTTGTTGGTGATTGAGCCGTTGGCGCTTTCGTTTTGCGCCGGGACAATCGGGCCGAAGCGCAGGGAGTTGACGGAGCAAATCGGGCGCGCGCCCATGGTGAAAATATCGCGGATGATGCCGCCGACTCCGGTGGCCGCGCCTTGGAAAGGCTCCACGGCGCTGGGATGGTTGTGGGACTCGATTTTAAACGCGATGGCCAGCCCGTCGCCGATGTCGATGATGCCGGCGTTTTCCTCGCCGGCGCCGACGAGTATGTTGGGCGATTTGGTGGGGAAGGTTTTGAGCAATGGCCGGGTGTTTTTGTAGGAGCAATGCTCGCTCCACATGACGGAGAAAACGCCGAGTTCGGTGTAACTTGGTTCGCGCCCGAGAACGCCCTTGATCTTCCCGAACTCCTCGGGAGTGAGGTTGTGCTGTTTGACCAGCTCAGGCGTAATGGCCGGGCTGGTCCAAGGCGGTTTGATTTCGGCTGTTTGATCCTTCATTGAACAAAACTCATTGCCGTATGGTGTGCCGGTTTGTTGGCGCGTTCAAGGTTTTAACCACGGATGCACACGGATTGGAGGCTCAATAAACTGGTTTGATTCCAACGAGCACAGCGAGCAACCGAAAAATGACTGCAACCGAAAAATGACTTGCAAACCTTGGAAGCAGAAACAGAATCACGAGGTGGGCACACGCCGGTCGCGGGCGAGAATCTGATTTGAAATGCCAGATGAAATCTTTGACCACGGATGATCCAAAGGACGAAGGAACCGACTGGCGGACTGTTGGCGGGGATGGGATCGCCCGATGGTTCCTGGTTGCCGTTGTTTGCGGGCTGGTGTGGCGCATTGTGCGGTTTGGGCTTCATTTCGAGCTAACGGGAGACGAAACCGGAATTATGCGGAGTGTAATGGAGCGCGGCTACGCAGGATTGCTCCACCCGTTGAGTTATTATAATGTTTCGCCGCCGCTGTTTTTATGGATGACAAAAGTTCTCGACTCCATTTCTCCAAATGAATGGGCTGTGCGGCTGATGCCTTTCCTGGCAGGCATCGGGGCCATGGCGATGTTTGGACTGATTTGCCGCGAAGCACTTTCTGGAACGGCGAGGTGGGTGGCTTGGGCGTTTTTCTGCGTTGCATACGTTCCGATTGCAGAATCAACAAGGGTTAAAGGATACACAATCGACCTGCTCGCCGCCACTGTGATGCTGTGGCTGATGTTACGATGGCTCCACACCTATAAAGCTCGTTATCTGCTTTGGCTCGCCCTGTGCGCCCCGGTTTTTGTCTGGTTGTCTTTCACGTCTGTTTTTATAACTGGCGCCATGGGTCTTGCTTTCACGGCCTGCTTGCTAAAGTTGCGTCCGGTTTCCAAGGGGACATTGGATGATTCCGGCGGGTTGGGGTGGCGGAACATATCGGCTGGACTGACTGTCATGGCACTTGCAGGCGTCAGCGCCGCGTTCTTGTATGTGCTGAATATTCGACCCGGCCTTCAAGCGAGTATGGGCAATGGACTGCAGGATGCCTGGAAGCGCGGATTTCCGCCCTCCCAAGTGTGGGAGATTCCGATGTGGCTGCTGACGGTGCATACAGGACGGGGGTTTGCCTGGCCTGTGGGAGAGAATCATTACGGGTCCACGCTCACATGTGTATTGTGGCTGATTGGCTTGATTGCATTTTGGCGTCATGGCAACAGACGGGTCTGGATATTGTTTTTTGCGCCGCAAGTTCTGTCCCTCGCGGCGGCATTTCTGCATAAGTATCCCTACCTGCAAAATCCCCGGATTTGCATGTTTTTAGGCCCCGGGATTTGCCTATTTGCCGGGTGTGGGGCGCAGTATTTGATTGAGCGTGTGGATTCCGGAAAGAGGCGCTTGTGGTATTGCTTCGCGGCGTGCGTGCTGGCGTTGTGCGCCCTGGCCGGCATGGGACGCGATATCGTGCTGCGCCATCGCGAGATCAGGGGGCCGGGAATACGAAGCACGCTCATTGAGACAAGCAGTTTGCTCGGCGCCGATGGCCAGATTGTAGTGTTGAACGACGGAAAGAACTCTGGAGTCTTTACTTACTATATCCAGCGAATCGTCAGGCAAAAGGTCTGGTACGACGGACAAATGCCGAAGGGACGAGCGCGAGGCTCGAGGCTGGCATTGGCGGTGGTTGCCTCCAAAATGGCTGAGGCGGACGGAGCTGCTCTATTCAGGGAGTTCGAAAAGCGAAACGGAAGGCCGCTCAAAGTGGAATGGACTCAAACTGCGCACGAAGTTTTGCTTGATAGCCAAGACAGTATTTCGGTGTGGATATGCGAGTGACAGAGGCAAGGATGGGCGCGAATTACCGGTCTCAGGCCGCTTTTGGATCGGGTAGTTTGAGCTGTTGGCCGATCCGGATGAGGGAAGTCTTGAGATCGTTCAGCGCCTGAATTTTCCGCGATGAGGTGTGATGCAGTTTGGCAATCTTTGCCAGCGTATCGCCGGGTTTGACGGTGTAAACCGCAGAATCCACCGCAGCAGGAGGAGACGCAACGGGTTGCAGGGGCACTGGCTTGACTTGGGTCTGTTGAGGCGCGGTTGGCGGCGGCTTCTGATCGGAATTGGCCAGGACGGCCGGCGGTGTTGTGTCGAGCGGAGGCGTGGCGAGGCTGACATCCTGAGTATCTGTGTTTTTGCAACCTTGCAGCAGCAGACCGCCGATGACCACAATGTGAAAGGTCAAAATCACCATGACTTTGAAGAAGAAGGCCGGTTTTCTCCGAAAAGACTTTAAACCGTCGCGAATGAGCGGGGAAGGGGCGTTCATAATCAGTACGGTTTATCTTTTAACTTCGCTTCTCTCATTTAGGTGAAGTATCGACAACATGCTTGCGTGAGTTAAGCATCCACCATGCCAGCGCGCAAGCTGACGGACTTGCCACGGGCGCCGGCGGGATTTCTTTTGGTTCAAGCTTTGGGTGTTGATAAAACGCAATGCCGCTGTCCAGCTTGTGGACATCCATTCCGTTACAGCTTGCTTATCGACAGGGTGTGGCAGGTCGGATACGTTGTGCCGGTCATGTGTGATCGCGAACGCCGTCGCCCAAGGCAGGTTCCGCCTGCCTTTTGCCTGCTCATTGTACCTGCATCATCAAATGAAATACTCCACCGCCGCCCGCCTGATGATTTTGGCCGCCACGTTTGCCGCCCTGCCGGGCCGGGCCGAAACCAATCAATATCCGTTTCAAAATCCCAATCTGCCGGTTGAGGAAAGAGTCAATAATATTGTATCCCTGATGACCGTTCAGGAGAAAGTGGCGTTTCTGACTTCGCGGCCCGGCGTGCCGCGGCTTGGCATTCGCGCCATGGGCCATGTGGAAGGGCTGCACGGTCTGGCGCGCGGCGGGCCGAGTAATTGGGGACGGCGCAATCCCGTTCCCACCACGATTTTTCCGCAGGCGATCGGCCTGGCGGAGACATGGGACCCGGAGGTGATGCGGCAGGTGGGCGAGGCGGAGGGATATGAGACGCGTTACATTGCCCAGAGCACAAATTACGGCGGGCGGGGCGGATTGATCGTGCGGGCGCCCAATGCGGATTTGGGCCGCGACCCGCGCTGGGGCCGGACGGAGGAATGTTACGGGGAGGACCCGTTTTTCAACGGCACGATGGCGGTGGCGCTCATTCACGGACTGCAAGGAGATAATCCCAAGTACTGGCGCACGGCGTCGCTGTTGAAACATTTTTTCGCCAACAGCAATGAAAATGGGCGCGATCATACTTCCTCGGACTTCGACGAGGCGCTTTTGCGGGACTATTACACGGCGCCGTTTCGCATGGGATTTGAGGAAGGTGGCGCACGCTGTTTCATGGCTTCCTACAATGGATGGAACCACGTTCCATGCACGGTGCAGCCGGTTATCAACAACGTGGCCGTGAAGGAGTGGGGCGTGGACGGGATCATCTGCACCGACGGCGGCGCGGCTGCGAATCTGACGAAGAAACAGCATTACTACGCCAATGCCACGGAAGCCGCCGCAGGCATGGTCAAGGCCGGCATCAATCAGTACCTCGACAACACCTCCACCAACGCCACGCGGCTTGCGTTGGAGAAAAACCTCCTCACCGAAGCCGACATCGACAAGAACATTAAAGGCACGTTGCGCGTATTCATCCGGCTTGGCCTGCTTGATCCGGCGGAGAACAATCCTTACGCGGCCATTGGCGCGGCGGGCGAACCTGAGCCGTGGACGACCGAAAAGCACAAGTCCCTGGCGCGATGGGTTACGGAGAAGTCCATCGTGCTTTTGAAGAACTCGGAAAACCTTCTGCCGCTCGACAAATCAAAACTGGAATCCATCGCGGTGCTCGGTCCGCGCGCCAATGAAGTTCTGCTCGATTGGTACAGCGGCACTCCGCCGTATCGCATTACGCCGCTGGAGGGCATTCGCGCCAAAGCCGGCCCAGGTATCAAGATTAATTTTTCAGCCAACGAAAGGGAGGCGTTGAAACTGGCGAAGGCTTCGAGCGTGGCGATTGTCTGCGTGGGCAACAATCCGGTCGGAGTGCCGGACGCCAAATGGGGAAAAGTCTCCGCGCGGAGCGAAGGGCGGGAGGCGGTGGACCGGAAATCCATTTCGCTGGAACAGGAGAAATTGATCAAGCGGGTCCTGGCCGTGAATCCGAACACCATCGTTGTGCTCATCTCCAGTTTTCCCTATGCGATCAACTGGACGCAGGAGCATGCGCCGGCCATTGTGCATATGACGCAAAGCAGCGAGGAACTGGGGAACGCGCTGGCCGACGTGCTGTTCGGAGACTTCAATCCCGCGGGCCGTTTGGTGCAGACGTGGCCGAAGTCGCTCCGCCAGTTGCCGCCAATGATGGATTACGACATTCGTCATGGGCGCACTTACATGTATTTCAAAGATCGACCACTGTATCCCTTCGGATACGGTTTGAGTTACACGACCTTCGAGTATTCCGGTTTGAAGACCAGCGCGCCGATCCTTGGCCGGGATGGCGTTGTCACGGTAAGCGTCGATGTGAAAAACAGCGGAAGGCGCGCGGGGGAAGAGGTGGTCCAACTTTATGTGAGACGTCTGGACTCGTTGGCGGACCGGCCCCGGCAGGAGTTGCGCGGATTCAAGCGCGTTGCGCTGCAGCCAGGCGAAACCAAGACGGTTGAAATTCCCCTGCCAGCCCGTTCGCTGGGTCATTGGGACGCGGGCCGCCATGCCTCCATTGTGGAGGCGGGAGCGGTGGACATTCTCGTCGGCGCATCCTCTGAGGACATCCGTTTGCAGAAAAGCATTACGGTGAATGACTGAACGCGCCGGCCATTTTATTTTCCAGCCAGGAAATCAGGCTCTCGAAAATGAGCCGGCCATCCGCGCTTCCCAAAATGGCCTCGCTGGCCCTTTCCGGATGAGGCATCAGGCCAGCCACGTTGCCGGCCTCATTGGCGATGCCGGCGATGTTCCAGATCGACCCGTTGGGATTGGCCGCCTCTGTCAAGCCGCCTTTCATGTCCGAGTATTGCCAAAGGATTTGGCCGTTGCTTTTGAGTTTTTCCAGCGTGGGCTGGTCCGCGAAATAGCAGCCTTCCCCATGGGCAATGGGTACGCGGAGGATTTTTTCGGGCGGAATTTTGTTTGTGTACGGCGAATCGTGGTTGCCGGTCTTGATGAAAACATGCTCGCACCGGAATTGGAGGGAGCGGTTGCGGATCAAGGCGCCGGGCAACAGCCCCGCCTCGCACAGGATTTGGAATCCGTTGCAAATGCCCAGCACCGGCCCGCCGTTGGCGGCGAAGGACTGCACGGCTTCCATAATGGGGCTGAATCGCGCAATGGCACCTGTGCGCAAATAATCGCCGTAGCTGAATCCTCCCGGAATGACCACGGCGTCAATGCCGGCCAGGGAATTCTCCTTGTGCCAGATGAAACGGGCCGAATGGCCGAGGACATCCTTGAGGACATGGAGCGCATCCTGGTCGCAGTTGGAGGCGGGGAACTGAAGGACGGCGAAGTTCATCTCACTCGATTTCGAACTTGTAATCCTCGATCACCGGGTTGCTCAGAATTTTGTGGCAGGCTTCGTCGATCTGCTTGCGCCAGCGTTCTTTGTCCGCGCCGGGCAGGTCGATTTCCAGATACTTCCCGACATGCACCTCGCCGATGCCTTGACAGCCCATGTGTTCGAGGGCGTTTTGGACGGATTTCCCCTGCGGATCGAGGACGGCCTTCTTTGGCGTGACGATAATCGTGGCTTTCATGTTGGCGGCCTGCGCGACATCGCGCGGCACGGGTTGATGTTGGGTGAAGGCGGCGCGACGCGCCAGTTTTTTTTGACGCGCTCGGGAACCGGGGGCAAATGGTAGCTTTCATCGGGGGGCGCGCTATGTTAAGCCCGTGAGGCGCGGATGAGTTATCGCATCGAGAAAGGCGAAACCCTGGCGGCGGCGTTGGGGCGCATTGCCGCCGAAGAGATGGATTCGGCTATGACGGAGTTGGACCGGCGCGACAGGGGCAGGGCGGTGCATAGCGCGCGCAAGTCAATCAAAAGGCTGCGCGCTCTGCTGTGCTCGCTGCGGGTTGTGTTCCCCAGAAAGCTTTTCCAGTCGGAAAACCGGCGGCTGGCCGAGGCGGGACGAACGATTTCGCCCTTGCGCGACATCCACGTCCAACTGCGCACGCTGGGCAGATTGCGCGACGGCCGGGGGAATGCCGGCGGCAGGATTCGCCGGGATTTGTTGCGCCAGCAGCGGTATTTCGCGCGAAAGATCCCCGATCTGCGCCGGACGGTGCGCGGGATGTTGGATGATTCCCGCGGGACAATCGGCTCATGGCCCCTGAATAAAACGACTCCGACGATCCTGGCGGCCGGGCTTAAGCGCATTTTCAAGCAGGGGCGAACGGCCTTCAAAACCGCCGGTCGGAACCCTTCTCCGGAGAACCTGCACGAGTGGCGCAAGAAGGCCAAGGCGCTGGGATATGGCTTTGAATTGATCGCGTGCCTCGTTCCAAAAAAAGTTTCCAAAAATGTGCGGCGGTGTGGCGCGCTCGGGGACGCCTTGGGGGACGATCACGATTTGTTTATGGTGTTGCAGGCCCTTGCCGGGGAGCACCAGTCGCAGCCGGCGCGTGATTACGCCGGCCTGGCCCGGCGAATTTCCGCCAAACGCGCCAAACTGCAGAAGCAGGCCTTTAAGCTCGGCAAAATGGTGTATAGCGAAAGACCGCGCGCCTTCGCCAAGCGCCTCGACCGCAGCCTGGATCACGCCAGGAAAATCAAATCCTCTTAGCTGCAACATTCTTATATCGAGGATTTTGGAATCGCCCAAATCTGGCATCCGGCGGAGGTTGCCCCCGTAATTTCCCAAGTTTGAGCGCGGCACGGTTCCTGCGTCTTCGCAACTGCGTGTCTCACCAACCCGCTTGGGCGGTTTGGGCGGGGGCCAGTCGAGCTCAACGACCGGCCTCCGTATTTTTTAACCAATACCGTTGCAGGAAATGGAAGGCCTTGCATCAGGTTTTCCTGTTGTCCTTGCACAGAACGCGGTTGACGGCGTTCAGATAGGCGCGGGCGCTGGCTTCGATGACGTCAGTGCTGGCGCCTTTGCCCACGACGATCCTGCCCTGGCCGAAATCCACTTTGACCGTGACTTCGCCCAAGGCGTCCTTGCCTTGCGATACGGCGCGCAATGAGTAATCCAGCAATGTGCCGTGCGTGGTGGTGAGCCGGTCAATCGCTTTTAGGGCGGCATCGACCGGTCCGTCACCAATGCCGGCGTCCTGCACAAAAGCAGGCGCGGCCTTTTTGCCGGCGAGGTTTTGCAGGCGGACGGTGGCCGTGGGCACGCTGCCGCTGCCGCTGGTCACGCTCAAATAATTGAGCGACCACGTTTCCGGGATTTCGGTGATGTGCCCCCCGACCAGGGCGGACAAATCGTCGTCATAAACAAATTTTTTCTTGTCACCAATCTCCTTGAAGCGGGCAAAGATGGCGGCGACGTCGTCCCCGGTCATTTTGAAGCCGAGATGCTTCAAGCGGGCGGCGACCGCGGCGCGGCCGCTGTGTTTGGTCAAGGGCAGTTCGGTGCCGCCCCAACCGACGATTTGCGGGTCCATGATTTCGTAGGTCTCGCGCTTTTTCAAAATGCCGTCCTGATGGATGCCGCTGGAGTGGGCGAAGGCGTTCTCGCCGACGACGGCTTTGCTGCGCTGCACGGCCAGGCCGCTCATGCGCGCGACGAGGCGCGAGGCTTTGAGGATTTCGCGGGTGTTCAATCCGCATTCAAAGCTGCCGAAAAAGTCGTTGCGTGTTTTGAGGGCCATGACGATTTCCTCCATGGCGGCGTTGCCGGCGCGTTCGCCAATGCCGTTGATGGTGCATTCGACCTGGCGCGCCCCGTGACCCACGGCGGCCAGGGAGTTGGCCACGGCCAAACCGAGGTCGTTGTGGCAATGGACGCTGATCATGGCTTTGCCGGATTGGAATTCCGGGACTGCATCGTAAAGATGTTGAATGAGCGCGCCGTATTGATCCGGGACGGCCCAACCGACGGTGTCGGGAATGTTGACCGTGGTCGCGCCTGCCGCAACCACCGCCCGGCAGACTTGCACCAGGAAATCCGGTTCGGTGCGCGAGGCGTCTTCCGGCGAAAACTCCACATTGCTGACAAAGCCCCTGGCGCGCTTCACGCCGTCCACCGCCAGGCGGAGAATTTCCGCGCGCGCCTTGTTCAATTTGAATTCACGATGGATTCTCGACGTGGCCAAAAAGACGTGGATGCGCCCGCGTTTGCCGGCGGGTTTTATGGCCTGACCAGCGGCGTCGATGTCGCGCGGGACGCATCGGGCCAGTCCGCAAATCACCGGCCCTTTGATCTCCTTCGCGATGGTCTGGACGGCGGCAAAGTCGCCGTCGCTAATCACGGGAAAGCCGGCCTCGATCACATCGACGTTCAGGCGGGCCAGTTGGCGGGCGATTTCGAGTTTCTCGCGCAAATTCATGGACGCGCCGGGGCATTGCTCGCCGTCGCGCAACGTGGTGTCGAATATGATGATCTGATCGTTTTTCATAATTTTGTGTGTTTGTAAAAAGCAAAAACCCCAGCGCCGGTTTTGTCGGCGATGGGGTTTGAAAATTCTTGTAAACGAATAATTAGACCTCGACCGCCGCGCGGCACAGGAGCAGCGCGTTCAGCAGCAGTCGAAGGTTCAAAATATTCATTACGCGGCTTAAAATATGGCAGATTTGATTTCATGTCAACTTTTTTAACAGGAAGCGAACAATTCCATGCTTATCCGGTTTGTTGTCAAGAGCCCTCTCTCGGGCTCGCTCCCCGCTACGCAGGGCGAGAGAGAAAACACCGGATTGTCGTGCCTGCGGATAAGCCTAAAATCACTTTGAGTCACTTTGAGTAGTATGACCTGTTTAACCGCCGGTTGTTTTGTAAGGCATTCTTGCATCGAGCTTTGCATACAATTGGGCCACATGCGCAATGGTTTGATTTGGAGTTGACTAAGATAAGTATGGTTCCGCCTTCGCTAAAGCGCTACGGACGGACAAGTTGACAGTGGGTGCGGATTTGCCTGCGGCTTGCTGTGACCGGGTTTGAGGAATGTGTTTTTCAAGGTTCTTTTTTTCTTTTTTTTTGGCTTGAATCGCCTTGAAACGGCCTGAATTACCCTGAAATCGGCCAACAATTCAGGGTCGGGATTGACCTGAACAACGCAGTGGTCAGAGGAATGATGGTCAGGGGAATGGGAACCTGAACGGAACCAAACCGAACGGAACCACCAAGAAAGGTTAGTGGACCGCGAAATGCCGGCGAAATACGGGAACGCTGGCAGGGCGGCGCTGCCGCGGGGGCGAGGCGTCCACGGGACTGCATTGCGCGGATTTTGGCGTTTTGGCATTTTTAAATTATTTCCTCCATCCGGTGGACTGGCCGAGGATGGCAGAAAGATGAGTTCGGCAGAAAAATGGGCTTGCGCTGATTTTCCCGCCCCTCCATATTCCCGACTTTCCGTTCTCATGGCCTTAATTGGTCATTCATTAGATGAACACTACAGTTAACAAATTGTTTCGTCAACAGATATTTAACGGAATTATTTAGAAACGCGCGATTTTTGTGGCGATTGCTTCAAGGTCCTGCGCGGCAAAAACTTAAGAACAACGCAGGGCGCAAGAAGCGCAAAGATTTTTGACAGGATGAACTCCCCCGGACCCACAGGATTCCAGGACTCCTCGTAGTTTTCTCCGCTTGGCGGAGTAACGGGGGATTTTGGAGTTTCACTCGCGCTTGCGGCGCGCGGTCAGTTTGCCCTGCCGGGCCAGCCAAGACTTCTTTCAAACGGCCCACTTTTAACGCAGATGCCTGAGAATGAAGGTGATGACGGGATGGGGATGGGATTCTGATTTTTCAACGACGGGCGAACTCGGGTGGGCACAGATTGGCAGGCCCGGTCAATTGATTGTTCAGAAACTTTCACACGAGAAAGGGCACGATTGAATGAACATAACGGTGCAACTATATGGTCTGACCCCCACGACAGGGAGAGGCAGACAGATTTCAACGCGAAGGGCAAAGGCGCAAAGGCGCAAGCAAAGACAGGATGGCAGGATGGGGATTGGATTCCGACTTTTTAAACACCAAGGGCGCGATACGAAGGGGAGGCAACGCGGCCAAGACATTTTTTAGATTTTGACCCACGGAATGCGACCCTTATAACTGACTCATGATGAGGCAGTTGTGGCGGCTACAAATTATTGCTGCTTTATGGCGGCGTTCTCGGCCCTGCTTTTCCCGGGGTCAGGCTGCTCCACCATGAAGGTTCTTGGGTGCTCCAGCCTGATCTCGATTACAGTAGATGCAAGTAATCCCAACTATAGCAGTGTTGCAGGAGTCTTGTTTGATAAGAACGGGAGCACGCTGATCAAGTACCCGGGAGCCAAAGTCGGAACTTCCTACAGTTAAAGACCAATAAGACGACGGGCGTGATCAGCGGCAGCTTCGCCAATCCTGACAACACGAGACAGACGATCAAATTCAACGGCGTGATCCTGCAAGACCAGACCAACGCCCAAGGCTACTTCCTTGGAACCAACCAAAGCGGCACTTTCACACTTGAGGCTCCATAGATGAACGAGCAAGACTTTTGAATTGATTCGACTCGCACCGCGTCCTGCGGCAGGACACGGCTTTGACTGTTCTGTCCATTCCTTGGGAGCGCGGGCGTCTCGGCCGCTTCCGGTCGGCGTCCGTCCGACGGATTCAAGAACAATACATTGGTGACACCACACTGATGCTGGGTAGGTAACTGCAGCCGCAGATTATGGTGAATGTGTTCGGCGGGACGCCGAACACGGCGGGCGAGACGCCCGCGCTCCCCATGCGTCAGAAGTCAGAATTATGCAAAGGACTTCCATAAGACCCGAATGTTGGCATCGGTGATGCTATGCAAATTGGTATGGATAGCACAATGAATAAAGCATCGGTTCCCTTCTTCGCCCTGGCATTGTTGGTCATCGCTGCGGTCGCGGCAAAAATCCGCGCTGCCATCGATGCGCAAGTGCCTGAAGGTTATGAGGATGAGACTGGTTTTCATTTTGGCTCCCCGAATTTAAAGGGTTAAGTTTCGTGGTTGTTGCTTAATCGTTGAGTCGGTCGCTAAAGTGTCCCAAATTGGACAGAAATGTCCTGGTTTGGGACATTTTTGCCGTGTGGCGGGATCACTGAAAGCCCAGCAACCGGCCTCCCTGGTAGGTGACGAAGGCAAAAACCCACGCAAGTACACCCATATACACCCACTGAAATACCGGCCATTTCCAAGAGTTGGTTTCCCTTCGCACGACTGCCACGGTGCTGACACATTGCAGGGCCAGGACGTAGAAGACCATGAGCGTAATGGCGGTCAGCCCCGTATAGACTGGCGTCCCATCCGGGCGTTTTTGCTGGCGCAGGACTTGGGCCAGGTCTTTGGTGTGCGTGTCTTCATCCGCTCCCCCGGCCACGTTATAGACGATGGACATGGTGCTGACAAAAACTTCGCGGGCGGCGAACGAGGAGACGATCCCGATGCCAATTTTCCAATCGAACCCAAGCGGGGCGATGAGCGGTTGCAGCAAGCGCCCGGCCTGGCCTGCGAAGCTGCCGCGTAAACGTTCTCCCGCCTGCGTGGTGTCGATTTGTTCGAGCGCCTGGCGTTGCTGCTCCGTGCTGGCGTGGGTTTGGCTGAAATTCTTTTGCAGGGCGGCGCGTTGGACGGCGAAGGGTTGTTCTACGGCGGCGTGGCGTGGATAACTGGCCATGAACCAGAGGAGTATGTTGATTCCCAAAATGACAGTGCCGGCCCGGCGCAGAAAGAGGCGGGACCGGTCCCACATGTGGCGCAGAACGATTTTCAACAGCGGCCGCCGGTAGGGGGGCAATTCCATGATCAGCATGGGGGTTTCGCCGCGCAAAAGCGTTTTTTTGAACAACCACGCCATGCCCAGCGCCACTACGATGCCCAGCAGATACATGGTGAGCATGGTCAGGCTTTGCATGAACACGCCGCCGGAAATGCAGGCCGCGATGAGCAGGGTATAAACCGGCAGCCGCGCCGAGCAACTCATCAAGGGCGCGACCAGGATGGTGACGAGCCGGTCTTTGGGGGTCTCGATGGTGCGCGTGGCCATGATGCCGGGGATCGCACAGGCAAAGGAGCTGAGCATGGGGATGAAGCTTTTGCCGTGCAACCCGACTTTGCTCATCAAGCGGTCCATTAAGAAGGCCGCCCGCGCCATGTAGCCGGTGTCCTCGAGTAATCCAATAAAAAGAAACAGCAGGCAGATTTGCGGCAGAAAAACGACGACTGCGCCCACGCCTTGCACGACTCCTTTGACTATTAATTCCTGCAAATCGCCGGGGGGGATGAGGCGGCCGGTAAAATCGCCCGCCACGCGGAAAAGGCCCTGCAACAGATTCATGGGCAATTGGGCCAGGGTGAAAATGGTGAAAAACATCAAGGCCATGATGCCCACAAAAATCAGCATCCCCCACAATTTATGGGTCACGATGCGGTCGAGTTTGTCGCTGAAGGATTCCCGCTGGCCGGCGGCTTCGATGGTGACGGCTTGATGGATGGCGTTGATGCGGGCGTAGCGTGATTCGATGGCGGCGCTGCGCCAATCCACTCCGGCCTCCTCCAATCGCAGCCTTCCGGCTTGGGCCGCTTGTCTAATCTCCGGCGGATACCGGCCATCGCCGCCCGCCAGGAATTTTTCGTCGCACAGGATGAGCAGGGCCTCGGCCCGGGCGGAAGCGGGGTGTTCCTCGGCAGACTCAGCCAGCAAGCGGGTCAGGGCCTCGATTTCCGTCTTGAGGACCGGGGGCAATTCACAAAAAGGCGGCGGTGCCGTGTTTCGCGTTTTTTCCCGCGTTTGCCCGACGATTTTCCGCTGCAATTCCTTGATGCCGGTTCCGGAGCTGGCGACAACGGGAACGACGGGCACGCCCAAGGCCGCGGAAAGTTTGCCGGTGTCGATCGAAAGTCCGTTCATCTCCGCCACATCGACCATGTTGAGCGCGATGAGGGTTGGGTAGCCCAGTTCGATGACCTGGCTGGCGAAGTAAAGGTTGCGCTCCAGGTTGGAAGCATCGACCACGACCACGATGAGGGCAGGGGCGGGAACCTCGGGCAGACGCCGAAACAGGATGTCGCGCGCGATCTGCTCGTCGAGAGATTGAGGGCTGAGGCTGTAAGCGCCCGGCAGGTCCAGGACGCGGAGAGGCGGATCGCCCGGTTTGCCCTGAAAGCGGCCTTCCTTGCGCTCGACGGTCACACCCGCGTAATTGCCCACCCGCGCGCGCAGTCCGGTCAGGGCGTTGAAAACCGTGGTTTTGCCGGAGTTGGGATTGCCGGTGAGAACTACGTAGGCGGGAACCTGGCGCGGTGGCGCGGGTGCCGGGCCGCTGCCGCCGTCAAATTGAGACACAATCTCAATTGAGCCTTGCTGGCTGGCGGGTGGGGGCGGTGTTTCCATTGGGTCAATTGGCGGCTTGCACCAGAATTTGGTCGGCGTCATGGCGGCGCAGCGTCAAATGATAGCCGCGCACCTTGATTTCTACCGGGTCGCCGAGCGGGGCAAAGCGCACCAGTTGGACCGGGGTGCCGACGAGCAGGCCCATTTCAAGAAGGCGTCCGCGTTGGTCGGGGCGGAGATTAATTTGACTGACGGTGGCCTCCGCGCCGAGCTTGAGGGAAGTCAGCGGTTGACATTCGGACGGCATATCAAGCGACCTTTTTGCGGGAAAGAGGCTCGACCAGGATCTTTTCGGCCAGGCGCATGCTGATGCCCAGGCGGGCATTGCAGACCTGGCAAATCAAGCTGCTCTGGCGGCTGAGGAGCTTGATTTTTTGCTCTTCGCAAAAGCCCATTTCGCGCAGGCGATGGGTCACTTCCGGCGAGGCGGAAAGCTGTTTGATGCGCACGGCGACGCCCGTGCCGACATTGCTCAAGGGGCACAGGAAAGGCTGCGGACAATGTCCGTCATCCTCCCCCTGGGGCCGTTGCGACTCTTTCACCCGGCGAGGTTAGGCCACTTGAGACTTGGTTGCAAGAGCGTTTTGGTCCATGAACGGCGCGCGAATGTTGCACTACATCAAGGCGTCACAAGGACGACTGCCGGGAAATACTTCTCGAATCTTCCTTGATCGCGCGTGGCCACCTTCCAGCCCATGACCTCAGCTTGCGCGCCGATGAAGAAATCCGGCAACGGCATTTTGGGTGATGGGCCGCCGCCGGAGTTGCGTCGCGCTGTGGCATAGCGCCGGTAAGCCGTGCCGCAGGCTGGAGCCGCGGCAGCCGGCACGTCTTGCACCGTGAGCCCCAATCGTTTGATCTCTGGTTCCACGTCGGCCGGGTTGCGATTCCAAGCGCAAAGTTCCGCCAGAGCTACCACGCTGATCCCGCCGCCTTCTGTTGCGACCGCATCTTTAATTTGTTTCTTCGCCCATAGATGGTTCTCCTGGCTTTTATCCAAGGCGTCCACAATCACGCTGGTGTCCATCAAGATCATGGCTCGCGTGTCCATTTCCGCATATCATCCCAGGTCAGGTCGAACTTCAGCTTGGAGTTGGCGATTGCCTTTTCCACCTGCGCCCGGGTCATCTTCTTCGGTTGATCGGGCACCTTCAGACGCGTCAAATGAAAATGACCATTGCCCTGGTCCTCGTAAACAAATACGTCGCCCGGATGAGCATCAGGCATGACCACCCTTTTCCTGCTGTCCGCCTTTATTGTCATAGTGGGATGATCCCACATTGACACTCCTTTGGCAAGCGGAGTTGCCAATGCCCGAAGAACATCCTCAATCAATGCTTAGATATTCTTCGGCAGGGCGGTCCAGGCGCCTTTTCTGGCGCTGCTCTTGACGCAGGTTTCGATGAAGGCGATGCCCATCCACCCGTCCTCAATGTTCGCGTATTTGCTGCCGTCGCCAATGAATTTCCCGCCGGCCTTCCAGCGGCGCACGTCGGCTTCGAAGCAGCGATGCAGCCGGGCAAAGGCGTCGTGGAACGCCTCGGGGTGGCCGGAAGGAATGGTAGGCTCGGCCATGAGATCGGCGGGCATGTCTTTGGGCAGGAAGCCGTCTCCCGGCATGACAGCGCCGCGCCAATAGGTCCGGTCGGGCTGGTTGGCCAGACAGATCGTGAGGCTTTCCGGTTCCTCCTGGCGCCAACGGAGCGTGCCTTTGGTTCCGGCGATGACGATGCCAAGGTCATTCTTGTATCCGATGCAAACTTGCGAGGCGCGCACGAGGGCCTTGCCGCCGTTGCTCAGTTTGCAATAGATCGTGAAATGGTCGTCCAATTGGCGGCCCTGGACGTATGTTTCAAGTTGCGCGGAAACGGCGGTGACGTCCAAGCCGGTGGTGTAGCGCAGTTGCATGAGGGCGTGCGTGCCGATGTCTCCGCCGCAGCCGGAACCTCCGGCGCGTTTCGGGTCCACGCGCCAGGCGGCTTGTTGCTGGCCGCTGGCTTCGAGTTTGGTGGCCAGCCAGCCTTGCAGATAATAGCTATCGACCCAGCGCACCTGACCCAGCAGCCCGCTTTGAACGATGTAACGGCTCAACCGGCTGGTCCAATGACCCAGGTAGGTGTGCGCGACGCCGAAGGGGATGCCAATTCTCCGCGCGGTCTTGACCAGGCTGGCTGCTTCCTTGAGGTTCAGGCAAAGGGGTTTTTCGCAGAAGACCGGTATGCCGGCCTTCATGGCCTTTATGGCGGGGTCGTAATGGACGAAGTTGGGGGTGACGATGAGAATGTAATCCAGCTTTTCGTCTTCGGGCAGGCTGCGGTTCGCCGCGATCATCTCGTCGTAGGAGCCATAGCCCCGGATGGGGTAGGGCCATTTGGCGGCTTCTTCCAGGGCAATTTTTGGATCGGGAAACAGCGCGCCCGCCACGACGCGGCGGGTGCCGTCAAAGTGAATTGCCTTCTGGTGGGGGTTGACGATGAATGCGCCGCGTCCCCCGCCGACCAAACCGACGTTAAGAGGTTTGTTTGACATAATTAAAGGGTCTTTCGATAATGAACTTGGAATTGAATTATTAAATGTCCGGCCCTTATAATGACAGATGAATTTCATGTCAATCATGACTTGAACGCCGCCGGGCAACAGGAAAGAAGAAAACATGTTCACCGCTGCTGAAATCGCCAAGGAACTGGAAGGACAAGTCCAGGGAGACGGGTCCATTGAACTGACCGGCTTCGCGCCGGCCACCACCGCGAAGGCAGGAGATCTTGCTTTTGCAGAAAACGAAACATTCTTTAACAAAGCGGAACAAAGCGCCGCCTCCGCCATCCTGATCGACGGTCCTTTCAAGTCGGAGAAGAAGGTCATCATTCGCGTGGCCAACGCCCGCATTGCCTCAGCCCGCGTGCTGCCGATGTTTTTTCCGGAGCAAACTTTTGCCGCAGGCATCCACCCTTCGGCAGTGGTGGCGGCTTCGGCGGAAATCGATGCCAGCGCGCATATCGGGCCGCATTGTGTCATCGGCGGGCAGGTTAAAATCGGTCTCCGGGTGGTATTGAGAGGTGGCAACCATGTCGGCAACGGTTGCGCGATTGCGGACGATTCCCAGCTTTTTCCCAATGTCGTATTGTACAGTCAAACACAAATTGGCCGGCGGGTTCGGATCCACGCCGGGGCGATCATCGGGGCCGACGGTTTCGGGTATGTATTCGACGCCGGCATCCATCGCAAGGTTCTGCAGGTCGGGCAGGTCATTATCCACGATGACGTGGAAATCGGCGCCAACGTCACGATTGACCGCGGGGCGTTGGGGCCGACAACGGTGGGAAAAGGCACGAAAATCGATAACCTGGTGCAGATCGCCCATAACGTGACCATTGGCGAGAATTGTCTGATCGTGGCCCAGGTTGGCATTGCCGGCAGCACCAAGCTTGGGAACTATGTGATTTTGGCCGGGCAAGTGGGTATTGCGGGCCATTTGAAGATTGGCGACCAAGCCGTCGTGGCCGCCAAGTCCGGGGTCATGCATGATATTCCGGACGCGGGGAAATGGTTCGGTATTCCGGCCCAGCCCAATCGCCAGTCCAAGCGTCAGGTAGTGGCCTTGCAGCAATTGCCGGAGCTGCTCCGTCGCGTCAAGGAACTGGAGGAGTCGGTGAAAATGCTCCATGGCAAAAGTAGGGTGGAGTGAAGAAGGAAATTGGCAGAAATTGGGCGGGAGCAAGAATTAGGCCGAAAGTCCAATTAAATCAAACTGACAATCCCGATCGCTTTCGTGATTGTTTACGCTCTCCATAAGACGCTCGGAACTAACATGTTGCGGACATGGTCTGGAAAAGAGGCGGATTCATAGGGAAATTCAACGCCGCAATGAGAGCTGCATTTGTTTGGCTCGTTGGGGTGGAGGGAGAATTGCAGGATGCAAAAAAAGTGAAAAAAAACGCAAAAAACGCTTGCATACTGCGACAAACCATGCATAATTCGCGTTCGTAAGTACAGCCCGGAACCAAATTAAAAGCATGTCCATGTGATTATCGTTTGTCATTTGGGCAGGGAGTTTCGGCTTGGGACACCGAAGCTGGAATTCATTTTTGGGAAAAAACGATGGGAAAAGATGAAAAACCCATGCTGGTGCGCAGCATTTCATCCAGGTCTTGAAAAATGAAAAACTGATTGATATGAAAAAACTAAACGTCTGGAAGTGTCTTGCATTTTCATTTCTGCTGATCGGGTCTTTCCTGGGTTTCCAACAGCCCCTGGCCGCTCAACAACCCTGCATGCTCAATTTTCCGTATGGAGGAGGCTCAGCGACCGTTACGATTACGTTGCCGTGGGCCGACACAGGAGATTACACGGCCCTGGCCAATCCCGCTTTTTCCAGTGATCTGGTCACGGTGGGCAACGCCGAGGTGCCGCCGGGCACTTACCCGGGGTGGTGTATTGATTTCATCGACAATATCGACGGGGGGCCGGAGGTTTACAACACATTGCTGTTCTCCAGTTGCGACACCAACCTGGACACCGAACTGCACGATCTGGGGCTGGGCTATCCGGGGACGGTCTATATTGCCCCCGAAGTGTGGAATCAAATTAATTACATATTAAACAACAATAACGGCGCCTATTTTTGGGATATTCAGTTTGCCATCTGGACTTTGGTTGGAGGCCCGCCGGAGCCGTTCGCAGCGCAACCGCCTTACCCGCCGGCTGATACCAACGAAGTAAATGCGCTGTTGAGCGCGGCGGCGACCAACGCGGCCACGTGGCAACTGCAATGCGGCGACGTCATCGGCGTGATCGTGGCCGAGATTGGCGGCGATTATAACCCGGTGCAATTGACCATGCTGGTGGTTCCTTATCCCTGCGTTCCTTGCATTTCGGTTTCCAAGCAAATCGCCTGTCTCGAACCCACGAACAGTTGCGGTGATTTTACCAACGTCGCCAGCGGCTACGCAGGCTCGGCATGTTCGGGTTCGGGATTAAATGAACCGGGGTTCTGCTATCAAATCTCGGTGACCAACTGCGGAACAATTCCCCTGACCAATCTCGTCGTTTCGGACAATTTGCTCGGGTTTTTAACGCCCAATTTTTTCGCCAGCCCAACCAATGTATTGCAGCCGGGCGCCGGGGTCACGACGGTGGTATCGATGGCCTTTGCCAGCAACGCCACCAACACGGTGACGGTGCATGGCGATCTGGCCTTGACGAATCAAATCGTGACCAACCTCGACAATAGTGTTGTGACCAACGGAGAGGTGGTGACGGCATCCGACAGCGCCGTCGCCTTGGTGGATCAGGCGGCGGTTACGTGCGGTGTGGCGCTTTATTCACCCCAGAATTTGGACACCAATGGCAATGGCAGTGATGTTGTCCTTCCCGGAGGGTCCTCTTCCAACACGGTCACGCTGAACATCAACGTCACCAACACCGGCGTTGCCAGTTTGAACAGTGTCACGATCAGCATCCCTGCTTTGTCCAATTTCAATTGCACCCTGCCCGCACCATTTTACCTGGCGGCTGGGGCATACCAAAATGTGCAATTGTGTCTCGGCTCGGTGAGTTGTCCGGTGCAGATGATTTTTGATGTGACCGTCACCGCCCAGGTGGCATCAGATGCCAATCACTGCGGGATATATGATTTGACCAGCACAAACCTTATCAGCGTCTGCAGTTCCTGCATGGGCAGCATATCGTGCAGCACGAACTGCACTGCGCCGGTCATTAGCGGAGTGCCGCTTGGCACATATTTCGGCTGCAATCCGGCCGGTGTGCCGACGGTGGCCAGTGTGCAGCCGCGGATAACCGTGTCCTCGACCAGTCCTGCGGTCCTGAACATCGACGGCGAAGCCCCGACCACAAACGGCTGCCAGGTGACGCAGATCTTCACCATCCTGGCGAGCAATGCCTGTGGCCTCACTGCGACGGCGTATGTGACCAATACTTGGACGGTGAATACGAACCCGCCGGTGATTAGCGGAGTGCCTGCCGGGACGAATTATGGATTGAACCCGCCCTACTGCGATGCGCTGGCCGCTCAACAACCCTGCATGCTCAATTTTCCGTATGGAGGAGGCTCAGCGACCGTTACGATTACGTTGCCGTGGGCCGACACAGGAGATTACACGGCCCTGGCCAATCCCGCTTTTTCCAGTGATCTGGTCACGGTGGGCAACGCCGAGGTGCCGCCGGGCACTTACCCGGGGTGGTGTATTGATTTCATCGACAATATCGACGGGGGGCCGGAGGTTTACAACACATTGCTGTTCTCCAGTTGCGACACCAACCTGGACACCGAACTGCACGATCTGGGGCTGGGCTATCCGGGGACGGTCTATATTGCCCCCGAAGTGTGGAATCAAATTAATTACATATTAAACAACAATAACGGCGCCTATTTTTGGGATATTCAGTTTGCCATCTGGACTTTGGTTGGAGGCCCGCCGGAGCCGTTCGCAGCGCAACCGCCTTACCCGCCGGCTGATACCAACGAAGTAAATGCGCTGTTGAGCGCGGCGGCGACCAACGCGGCCACGTGGCAACTGCAATGCGGCGACGTCATCGGCGTGATCGTGGCCGAGATTGGCGGCGATTATAACCCGGTGCAATTGACCATGCTGTCGGTTCCATATCCTTGCGCTGCTTGCATTTCCACGAATATCGGAGGATTGAGCGCGAGCGGTTCGTGCGGGCCGGCGACGATTACCCAATCCAGCGTGATCACGACCAATTGTTGTACAGTGATGCAAGTGTTCACCATCGTGGCGACCGACCAATGTGGCAACATATCCACAGCGAACGTGACCAACACTTGGACGGTGAGCATCAACCCGCCGGTGATCAGCGGTGTGCCTGCCGGAACGAATTACGGCTGCAACCCGGCCAGCGTGCCTTCGACAATTGCCGGGCTGAGCGCGAGCAATGCCTGCGGGACGGCTGCGATCGCCCAGACCAACACAGTAACGACCAATGGTTGTTTGGCGACGCAGCTCTTTACCATTGTGGCGACGGACGGTTGCGGGAACATCTCGACGGCCCACGTGACCAACACTTGGACGGTGAACACGACTCCGCCGGTGATCAGCGGTGTGCCTGCCGGAACGAATTACGGCTGCAACCCG
>Ga0224554_1000219_pt1 | contig 52251 bp, 44 predicted proteins | sample 714S22024metaG_FD_180666 | JGI IMG/M metagenome (GOLD analysis project Ga0224554, IMG submission 180666) | Peat soil microbial communities from Stordalen Mire, Sweden - 717 S2 20-24 | ecosystem: Environmental > Terrestrial > Soil > Wetlands > Peat | place: Sweden: Norrbotten County, Stordalen... | reverse complement strand
CCCCCCTACAAATTCCTACCCACCCCCCCATGCCCTTTTGTGAAACTGTGAATCTGTGAAACTGTGGAGCCTTCAGAATCAACAACTTGCAGCCACAGTTTCACAGTTTCACAGTCTCGTTTTTCTCGCTCTTCATTGCAGATTGATTTTTTGTCGTTTTTGACTTTGAGCTCTCGCGTCAGCTCGCTTTTTTGGGGAATTCCGCCAGCACCGCTAGCTCCGCCAGCTCCGCTGTCTTGCTGACTCGCTCGCCTATCCGCCGCAGCGGCCGTCTCATGCATCGAATAAAACCGTAGCCCGGTTGCCCCCGAAGAATGTATTCTTAAGAAACTAGAGAGACTTGGAGCGTTCGAATTGGCCCTCTCCCGAACCAGCCAACCCGCCGCTGTTAGCCAGCCCCTCGGCATGATTGCCGGCCGAGCCGCTCTCAAGAAGCGCATCGACAACACCTTCCTGATCGGCTTGCCCCTCGCCGGTTCCGTGGCCAGTATCTTCTGGTTCCGCGCTCACCCGATCCACGCCGTGGAGGTCGTCACCTTTTTCGTCGGCTACTTCATCGTTGGAATGGGTACGGGCGTCGGTTTCCATCGCTATTTTTCGCACAAGAGCTATGAGACCGATCCCTGGGTCGCGTACCTTTTAGGCGCATTCGGCTCCATGTCGTTTCAGAGCTCGCTGCTCACCTGGGTTACTGACCACCGCCGCCATCACTCCCAGACCGACCACTGCGGTGACAACCACAGCCCCTTCGTCGACGGTCACTGCGGCCACGAATCGTCGCTCAAGGGCCTCTTCCATTCCCACATCGGCTGGATGTTCGACGACACCACTACCGACCTCAACATCTACGGCCGCGATCTCGCCCGCGATCCCGTCATCCAGTTTTATGCCCGCACCCACTACATTTGGCCCGTAGTTTCGATAGCCATTCCCTGGCTCATTGGCTATGCCTTCGGCGGACTCACCGATGCATGGGGTTGCGTCTTCGCGGCCTTTCTGCGCACCGTGCTCTTCCAGAACTCCGTCTGGGCAGTCAACTCCCTCGGCCACACCTTCGGCTACGAGAACTTCAACATGAGGAACAACAGCAAGAACAATGCCGTTCTTGCGGCCCTGACCTTCGGCGACGGCTTCCACAACAACCATCATCGCTTTCCGCGCTCCGCCTTCCACGGAATGCGCACGGGTGAGATTGACCTCAACGGCATCATCATCATGGGCCTCAGCAAAGTCGGCCTCGCCCGCAACATCATCTTCGCCGACGGCTACCTCGGTGAAAAGCGCCCGGTCCTTTCCCAGGCCGCCATCGCCAAACTAGCCTCCGACGAGTGACGCGCGCCGCCTCAACGGCAACTTTCTTCTGTTCTTCACAGCCTTCGCCCACCACAAAAATGGGCATCCCATCCTTCGCCATGCGCCCTCTTGGGACTTGGAATATCACGAACCCAAACGCCGCACGAAGAGCGGATCTCTGGCCCCTGTTCCCTGCTCATTCACCCACCTGCGATCGCACCTAGAATCAGCAGCGGCTCTTTTCCAGATGCCACCGAGTCGGGCAGCGGCTTGTCATGCGACTCCAGCGACCAATCCTCTTCGCAGGCAAAAAAGCGCAGAAACGCGCGGCGCTGACCGGTCTCGTATTCGCGAATCGTTCCACGCAGCATGGGATAGCGCGCTTCGAGAGCGTTGAGAACCGCGCGCAGCGTAACCGGCGCGGCAACTTCGAGCTGCACATCGCCCTCAACATGCGCCAGGTTGCGCAAGTGATAAGGCAGCCCAACCCGCACCGTCGCCGCATTCGTCTTCGCCGCATCGCTCAACGCGCAGGCCTCCTAATCGCTGCCTTCTCGCTCCTGGCTCCCTGCTTTTCTGATCTCTGATCTCTGATCTCTAATCTCTGTTCTCTGTTCTCTAATCGAGCGTCTGCACTTCAACCGACAGCACCGCTGGCAGATCGCGCACAATCGGCGCCCAGTTGTCACCCGCGTCTGCCGAGGCATAAACCTGCCCACCCGTGGTGCCGAAGTAAACGCCGCAATCGTCGAGCGTATCCACCGCCATCGCATCGCGCAGCACGTTCACATAGCAATCCTTTTCCGGCAGCCCCTTCGCCAGCGGCTCCCACTCATTGCCGCCCGTGCGACTGCGATAGACGCGCAATTTGCCTTCGAGCGGAAAATGCTCGGAGTCGCTCTTGATCGGCACCACATACAGCGTCTCCGGCTCGTGCGCATGCACGTCGATCGCGAATCCGAAGTCGGTGGGCAGGTTGCCGCTCACTTCTCGCCAGTTCTCGCCGGCGTCGTCGGTGCGCATCACGTCCCAGTGCTTCTGCATAAACAGCACATCGGGACGCGAGCGGTGCATGGCCAAGTGATGCACGCAGTGGCCGATCTCGGCATCGGGATCGGGAATGTATTGCGAGCGCAGTCCTTTGTTGATCGCCTTCCACGTCTGGCCGCCATCGTTGGTGCGGAACGCGCCGGCGGCCGAGATGGCAATGTAGATTCGCTTGGGATCGGTGGGATCGAGAACGATCGTGTGCAGCCCCATTCCGCCCGCGCCCGGCCCCCATTGGGGACCGGTGCCGTGCCCGCGCAGGCCAGAGAGTTCCTGCCAATTCTCGCCACCGTCGGTCGAGCGAAACAGCGCCGCGTCTTCCACGCCGGCATAAACAGTCTCGGCGTCGGTGAGCGAAGGCTCGACGTGCCACACGCGCTTGAACTCCCATGGATGCTGCGTGCCGTCGTACCACTGGTGCGTGGTCAGCGGCCTGCCCGTCTCCGGCGACGAATCGTACACAAACCGATTCGGCAGCGCCGTCGGCGGGCCGGGAGGAGGAATCGCTTCATTGGGCAATCCTGGCTGATGCCACGTCTTGCCGCCGTCGTCCGAGCGCTGGATGAGTTGACCGAACCATCCGCTTGTCTGCGAAACGTAAATCCGGTCGGGATCAACCGGCGAGCCCTTCATGTGGTAGATCTCCCAGCCGGCAAAGAACGGCCCGCTCACGTTCCAGTCCCTGCGCTTGCCGTCGGAGTTCAGAACGAACGCGCCCTTGCGCGTTCCTACAAGCACCCGCACACCGCTCATCTCGACCTCCTGTTTGGCGCAGCCATTCAATTTTTCTTCCGTCGGCGCTTCCGGCGCTGAGGCCGCCTTCAGGGGAACGCCGCTTTGCCATTCTTCCTAATTCTCCTTGCAAACTGCAAGTGTTTTTTGCGGCGCCTCTCCGTTTACTTCGCGGCCTGGGATTCCGCGACCGAGATCAGGCGCACCGGCCCGAGCAGTCCCGACGGCAGCAGCGGCGAATCGGCCTTGTACGGCGTGAAATCAGCGAACGCATATTTCTTCAACGCCCACGGCTGCTGATCGCCGATCATCCGATTCACCCAGAGATTGGTCACCTTAATCTCAATGCGATTCTTGCCCGGTCTGATCTCGCCGGTAACATCGACCTTGAAGGGCGTCTTCCATAGAATGCCGAGATCCGCGCCATTCATCTTCACCTCGGCGATCTCGCGAACGTCGCCCAGATCGAGCCAGAGATGAGCTCCCTGCGCCAAATCTTCCGCCGGAATCTCGATCGTCTTGGAGTAAGTGGCCGTGCCGGAGAAATACTTGACGCCGTCGTCCGAAGTTGGAAGGGTCAATTCGGTCCACGAGACGAGGTGATGGAAGCCGACGGTCTCAGGAACGCCTCTGCCCTGCTGGAAGCCGACGCTCCAGTCGCGGTTGAGCGCCTCGTTCAGGCCATCGATCACGGTCTCGTGCGTCACAGGCGTTTCGAAAGTCTGTTGCGCGGCCGGCGCGCGAAAGACAACAAAAGTCGTCCCATACGGATCGAGATGCACCGAAACCCACGTTCGGGCCGCCGCGATCCGATACGAGACCGGCTGCGTTTCGCCTGTCGCAGGATCCCATAATTCCGGCACCTTCCCCTCCACGCGGAAGGTTGTGTCAACGTCCTCGGCGCGGTCCTGGCGGTTGTCGACAAAATAGACGTCGCCATTGTCGAGCTTGCGGTGGACAAACATCAAGGCGGTGTCGGCTTCCGGTTTGGTGTACTCCCAATCGCGCGCCACGCTGAGCGCCGCAAGAACATCGTTCGCGCTCATGCCCGTATACACTCTGCCCTTGCCGACCTTCCGCATCGATTGGCCAGCCACTGGGCGACTTCCCCAAATCTGATCCTCCACGCGTCGAAATTCCCGTTCGTCGTCGGCCAGGCTCGGCGAATCCATGGGACGCTCGCCAACCAACACGGCGCCCTGAACCACCAGGTCGTGAATGCGACGCAACACCGGCAACGTCATGCGCTGGCTGCGCCCGCCCAGATAGAGAAGCCTGTAATTCGTGCCTCCCGGAGTAACCAGCCGTCCATCTTTGAACGACAACTCGTGAAGTACCACGTCGCTGTTCACAAAGTCGAAACCGTACCCGTCCGGCGCATCTTCAATTCCCTTCCATCCGAAGACCGCGGTCAACGGACCCTCTTCTCCGTAGAAGTACGCAACATCGGCGGCGAAATGTCCCTGCTGCAGCATGTAGGAGCAGCGCGCAAGATAATCGATCCACGGCTTCGCCTCTTCGGCCCATGTGTCGTTGCGATTGAGCCAAAGCCCGTATGGCCCCAACGTCAGCCCTGGTGCCAAGTCCGGCGCGGGTTGATGTGTAGACTCATGAATCTCGAAGCGATTCACGCCTAGCGCAAACTCCAGGTCCGCAACTCTCTTCAGGCTGTTGGGCGAGAATGACCAAGCCGGACCGCGCGAGGTCATGGACTCCGCGCCGACCAGATTCTGCCCATAGATATGAGCCACGGATGCGGCTCCGCGCAGGTCGGCAATGTAATCGATGTCAGGTCCCGGGCTGCCAGCCCAGGTCCACATCGCTCCCATGGGAACATCGGTCTTGCTGCGCATTTCCATATCGTCGCCGAGAGACGGGCGATGATATTCCAATGCTTCACCGTAATAACTCATCCCGTGGGAGTGTAAGTCGTCGGCAATCTCCCCGTAATGGTTTTCCGCGAGAAGCTGGCCAAGCGTGCGCCGAAAGTCCCAAAGAAAGCGGTCTATATGTTCCGTGCTCTTGATAACAACACCGGTAAGTGCCGGCAACCAGGGACGTGCATCGTATCCGCGCCGCTGCTTGAATTCCTCCAGGATGTTATCGGTCCAGTTTTGCGGTCCCACCTCGATGCTGTCCGTGAGTAAGTACGAGATGCCGTCCCTGCCCATGTTCTCCGGCCCAACTGTGTCCGCATACATCTTGAGATAGCCGTCGACATAGTTCTTCACATACTCGCGGTTCAGCTTATCCACTTCAAGTCCCGTAGCCTCCGCCGGAGCCGGGCCATTCTCATGGCCGGTTAGCGAGTAACCAATGCGGAGAACCATCCAGTTTCCTGCCGGCGGTGTCCAGTCGAGCGCTCCATCGGCAGCCATCTTTCCATTCAGATCAATCACGTCGCCCGGCGAGACGATGAACTTCGGCGCGACTTCTGGGTCGCGAATGGCGTAGAAGTCTCCCGCGTTGGCGTACCCGGCGCGCTGCTCCCATTCGTTCGTTCGCGCGCCGCTCGCCAGCACCAGTTCCGTGATTTTGTGGTCGTGTGCCGGCGGCCCGTTCGGCTGCGCGGGAAAGACGATGCGGAAGAATCGCGCCGTGACCGCATCAAACGAAACCGTCCGCTGCACCAGGCTGCTGAACGGAATGTCCGCCTCTTTCTTGAAGCTCACGCCGTCGTCGCCGCCCTCGATGAACGGCGGGGCTGCATTGCTGTCATGATCGAAGACGCTGATTGCGTCGTTCAGGCTGGCCAACGTCACTGCCTGAATCGTCTGCGGATGGCCGTAATCGAACTGCACCCACGCTGCGCTAACTGGCGCGCCCACGGGCAGATCGAGCGCCACCGTATTCACATCGCCATCGGAAAGTGCGGCCACGTTCGCTGTTCCGCCGCTTGAGGTGACCTGCGGGTTCAACTTCACCTGCGCGTCGTCTCCATCGGGAATCTTGTACGCGATGACCTCGGAGTCGGCATAGAACTTTGGAGGAGTCACAATCGTTCCGTCGGCAGCCCGTCGCCCGGCGACCGCAAAGTTCTGAAAGATTCCATCAACCTCGGGCGGATGGGCCAGCTTGCCGACGAAGGGCCGTCCGCCTTCGATGCGCGTTGCGGTCCACACCATCTTTTTCATCCCTTGCGCTGCGGGCACCCATGGTCCGCCGGTCTCGCTCCAACCCGGCGAGCTCGCGATGGCCACTTCCATACCCATGCCCCGAGCCGTCGTTACCGCGGTCCTGAACGCCTGTTTCCATTCCGGTGTCATGTAAATCAACCGCTGTGGAACCACCTGCGGCGTGTTAATCGCGCCCTCGAAGATTGTCACCCCGCCCAGGCCCACGCGGTGCATCCATCCGAGGTCAAGCTGGATTCCCTGTTCCGAAATATTCCCGTTCATCCAATGCCACCACACGCGCGGCCGCGCTCCGCTAGGCGGATCGAGGAATCCCCGCAGCAGTCGATCGTCGTGCGAAGCTGCGGCCGCTTTCGAATCTGCGGGAGCTTGTGCCCGAATCGAATAGCTCGCGGTGCAAGCGGCGCAAGCGACACAAGTCAGAACTCCAAGAATAGATCGGGAACATTTCATAAGGAACCATTGTAGATTCGTTGCTTCATGAGGAGAAGCCGGCGTTCTCGCTGTTGACTGCGTTGCGGCCCGGGCATTCGTTCTCTTACCACCGCACATCAACTGGAACTGCTACACATCACACAGATCTACCGCGGCACGCAGACTTGTAAGCGGATCACCCAACGGGACAAACTCATGCGCAACATAGCCGTTAAAGCCCGCGCCGGCAATCGCTCGCATGACTCCGTCCCATTGCACTTCCTGTGTATCGTCGAGCTCGTGACGTCCGGGCACACCGCCAGTGTGGAAATGCGCAATCCACGCGAGGTTGGCACGGATGGTCGCGATCAGGTCGCCCTCCATGATTTGCATGTGGTAGATGTCGTAAAGCAGCTTCACGCTGGGCGAATTCACCTCCTGCATCACGCGCACGCCCCACGCGGTGTGGTCGCACATGTAGTCGGGATGGTTCACCTTACTGTTGAGCAGCTCAATGCAAATGGTTACGCCGTTGTCTTCGGCAATCTTCTTCACGCGATTGAGTCCCGCGATGGTGTTGCGCGCGCCTTCGTCGTCCGCCATGCCGCGCCGGTTTCCCGAGAAAGTGATCACATTGGGAATGCCGGCCTTTGCCGCAAGCGGAATATTGGTCCGAAAGGCAGCCTCAATCGCGGCATGATTCTCTCTGCGGTTCAACGCATCCGGAATTGTGCCTCCGCCGGCGTAAGCCATGGTGCAAATTTGGCCGTATTGGCGAGGCGCCTCGTATTCTTCCGGCTGCAGCAGGTCGATCCCCTTCAAGCCGATCTGCGCTCCATACGCACAAAGCCGCTCCAGTGGAATGTCCTTGTAGCACCATCGGCAAACAGATTGGTGGATCCTGCCTTTGCGCACGGACACCGCGTTTTCTCCTTTAGCGAGGCCACGCAGCGAGGCCAACGCCGTAGCCGCTAGACCTGACTTCAACGCAGCGCGGCGGCTCAAGCGAAACTGTTTCATCGCGCCCCCCTTTTCTCAGAGCCATGTTCGGCCCAGACCCAAATGTACTCCAGCGGATGCGAGCCGCTTCGCTTCTGACGACAAGGAAGAACACACGACGACTTAGCCGGCTGGCGCAGGATCAATCCAACGAAAGAAGTGTGGACGGAGAGACTAGAACGTGAATGCGAGGCCGGCGCGCAGGCTGCGCTGATCTTCCGCGAACAGAAGCAGCGAACCGTCGCTCAGAACATAGGGGCGATAACCCTGGGCGAGCAGGTTCCTCACCTCAAGCAATGCCTCCAGGCCCCCAGATCCGTCGCGCGTGACGTGAATAGGCTGTCTGAGCCGGGCGTTGAGGAATGGCAACGCGGCGTTTTCCGCGAAGGGCGCGATTTCCGTCACAGTGCCGTCTGGCTGCCAGCGATAGCTCGCACTCCAGCGGGTTCCGGTGCCGTCCAGGGTTCCCGAGAGCGAAATCGCGTATGTCTGGGCGTGCCGTGGACGCGCTGAGGCGAGCACCTCGGCCAGTGGAGCCGCCTGCGGCAAATCGGTCATCACAAGCGCGGCGCCGCTCGCATAGCTCACTCGTATGCGATTGTTGCTGGTCAATCGGCGCTCCACGCTGGCCTCGACGCCAGTGGATGAGAACGACGGGCCGGCGGCGCGAAGCAAACTGCTCGCCGGATCGAAAAGCATCCCTGCTGCCGCGGGAGACCCGGCCCCGGCAAAGTGATCGAGCGCCTCGAGTACGGGATTGTCGATGTGATCGGAGTAAACCAGCACGGCCACACCGGATGCGTCAGTCTGCCGTTCCCATCCGATCTCCTGGTGAACTCCATGCTCGATGGCAAGGCCGCCGCCGCGCAGCGCCATTGCAGGCAACCACGCCGTGGCCTCGGATTCATCCTCGCCAGAAACCCGATCCTGCGTCATGGTGGCCAACCGGTAGCGTAACGTTTTGGCGCCATGGTGCCACTCGACGTTGGCGAACGGCAGCATCGCCATCGCCGTGCTCGGGCTGTCTCCGCCGAGCCGCCCCACCACTGCGGTCGAACCAACCTCCGCTTCGATCAAATCTCCGAAATGCATCGCCTCGAAGCTGTGCACTGCGGCCTCATCCAGACCTTGATCTCCTGCGCCCTCTATCTCGGGCGCCACGGTGACTGCGGCGACCGACTGCACCGATCCGGCCATGCCCAGATCCTGACGGAAGCCCAGCATCGATTCCATGCTGCCATTGGTGCCAGGCGCAAAATCAACGCGCGCCAGCAATTCCCGGCTGTCCGCCGGCGTGTCTTCCACAGCCGCTGAGAAGCGCTCGCCGCTTTCGCCGAAGGTTCCCGCCTGGCCAGTCGCCATCAGGCGGGCCTTGAGCTTTGGCCTCGTGCCACGGCCGTCCGACACAACCACCAGCGGCCCGTCCTGAAGCCAGCGCAGGAGCGGCCGGTTCGCCGCGGAGCGCAACGTCCAGGCCCAGTCGTCCCTCTGTGAGTCGCCGGCGCGCGGTTGAGCCGGAAGCCATTGGATGACTTCGTACAAAGTGTTCAGGGTGAGATTGACGACCACCGCACCCTGGACTCTGATGTTTTCCCTGAGAGAGGGCAGGAAGTAGGGGCCCATCGCTTTGAGAGCATAGCGGCCGGGCGCAAGTGCCGAGATGGCAAAGCGGCCTGCACTGTCGGTGTAGACGCTGGTCACCACGCTCTGGTCTGAGCGCAGAAGCTGGACTTCCGCACCGATTTGCGGCACGCCAGCCGAGTCGCGTATCAAGCCGGACACTGACGCTGACGCAGCTCCGAAGGTTGGAGCGGCGCCAAAGACGATCAACACGGCCAAACCGGTGAGATGGGCAATTCGCTTCATCAGCAGATCTGAAACCCCACCGCGTCCCTGGCTCTGTTCCTCAAAACACAAACCGCGCATGCTCCCGAATTCTCAAGTTCAGTTGGCGTCTGCACGGATTGATACCTATTCGACGACAAAAGGAGCCGATTGCGCAATCACTTGTTTTGAGATCGCATCGTCGATCTTCACCGTCACGGTGTACTTACCTGGCTCGAGGCCAGCAATGGGTAGCGATTTCTCCACCGTCAACTGATCGCTGTGTGCCCCTAAATCCTTTGATTCCAGTTGTTTCTCTAAAATTACGTTACCGGTTGCGTCCGTGATCTGGTAGGTAACCGTCGCTGAGTTACTCTTGGTAGCCTCGTCAATGCCGAGGTTATAAAACTGCATCCAGAAGTTCAGGTCCTGGCTGCGTTTCAAGCTCACCTGCGCAGTCAGTCCCGTCGCTACACGCGGCCGAATATACATATTGCTGATGATGAAGTTGCCGCTCCCGATTTGTCGCGACGAGACGGTGTTCATCTGGTCGGCAAGAATCAGCGAAGAGACCCCGAGCTTGTCGTCCTCGTACGTCGGAACATTGAGCGCTTTTCCGTAGATTCCAATGTGATCCGGATTGTGTACGTCTTTAATTGCGATGTCCAGTCGGTAGTTTCCGGGGGGCAGCGGAAGCGACTTCCAGTAGAGCGACCGCCGATCGAGGCTCTTCTCCAACAGCTCCGCCGGCTCTTCAACTTCGACCGTATCCTCGAAGGTCTGCACAGTCTTGTGCATGATCGTTGTCACTTTGCCCAGGATGTTCACAACTCCCTTCGACACTCCGTCCTTGGTCTCGAACGTGATGTCGCGATTGCGCAACTGAATCGTGATCGGCACCAGATCCATGCTGTCGGTCACCTTCACGAAGTCCGTCCGCACATCGAACGGAAATGGCGGGCCGCTCAGCAGCTTGTGCGTAGCGCTGAAGGCATCGAGCGCGGCATCGAGATCGCCGAACTTGATGGGCGGCGGAGCGAAGATCTTTGCAGCCAACTCAATGCGGTCGAACTCCTTGCCTTGTTCGCCGGCGCCCATCGGTCCGTTGCCGAGCTGCTCCAGACCACCCCCCGTGAACCGATCTGCCTTGCCCTTCTTGTTCATCTCTTCATATTGCGTCAGGCCTGCGCCGGGCACCATTTTCAGCGCGTCTTTCTCGCTGCGGTCAATGGTGAAGTGATAGTCGCCGCATTGGCAGGTATCCACGAACTCGAGGTCGACGTTTTCGCCGATGCCCTCGAGATATCGATAGTGCCAGGTTTCGAACGGGAACGTCGACGTCTCGCCGCCGCCCTCTTCGAAGGGCCGCTCGTACATGCCGCCCGAAGGATGGGAGTCGATCGAATCCGCCGGACCCCACATGATGTAAACGCGCCCGCGGTCGGTCTTCCATCCCGGTTTGCCGGCCGCGTAGTGGTCGTTGGCGTATTGGATGCGCCGGTAGTGCTCTTCGCGAAACGAATTCTCTTCAGAATCCGGATCGGGGTTGCGCCGCTGCCAGAAATTCTCGATGAACGCCTCGCGTTCCTCGTCGTTGGCCAGGGTCATAAACGCTCTGCGCTCATCATCGGAGATAATGTAGGGCACTTCTTCGTTCAGCCAGGTCTTGTATGGACCCTTCAACTCCTGCCGCAATTCCCGCTGAGCCTTATACCGCTCCTTATCCGAGAGTTGGCGATGCAGCGGATCGGCCTCCTGGCCTTGGCCCGCTGCCGGTGTGGCTTGGGGTTGATTGGTGGATGGAGCGGTGTCGTTTTGCTGCCCCACGAGCCCGGCTGTGGGCGCCCAGATCAGGCCGCAACCAAGAGCGGTAAAAAGAATACGGCGGCTAAAGAACATCATTGCCTTCGATACTCCTGCAATCTCTTCATTTTACAGCTACTTTAACCGCCGGGCAAGGTTGAGTGCGCACTCGTGCACCGATTGGACGCTTCAAAGACTTTAATGTCACCGGTTCAGCGGCGCACGGGAACTGGGATTTATAGGATTCGGTGGCCGCGCGGCTCGCTGGAGCGGCTCTCTGCCGTCCAAATCTCAGTCTTGTTTCTCTCGCGGTTCGATCACCTGAGCAAAGAGACATCCTCATATGCGGTGTTTCACCGCTACTCGCAGCAACCAAGAAGCTTTTCCAGCCGGGCACGGACCTCAGCCGCTTGGGAACCTTTGGACGTTCCGTCGCGTACACTAGAATGTAGAAAAAAACAAGGATTCGATGCACTCATGAAGAAAGTCCTTCTTATCGCTCTTGCTGTGCTCGTTGCTGCCGGCCTCGTCGCTTTCATGGTGATCAGGCAGCAGTCCGGCTATACCAAGGTTTATACCGCGACCCTGACGCGGGAGGATCTGTCGACCGTCATCAGCGGGACTGGACAGATCAAGCCCACAAACTATGTGAATGTCGGCGCAACAGCCATGGGCCGCGTCACGCACCTCTACGTAAAGGAAGGCGACAAAGTCACTAAGGGCGAGGTCGTTGCCACAATTGAAAACGTCCAGCAGGAAGCAAGCGTGAACGGTCAGCAGGCCGCCATCTCGGCCGCGGGCACCGACATCCTCTCCTACGTTGCCGCGGAAAAAACGGCGCAGGCCAACGTCGACCACGCGGAGGCCGACCTCGAGCAGAAAAAGCTCGACTGGGATCGCGCGCAGGCGCTCTACAAGGCCGGCATTATGGCCAAACAGGACTTCGATGCCAAGAAAGCCGCCTACGACCTCGATGTCGCTACAGTGGCCCAGGCCGTCGCCCAACTAAACCAGGCCAAAGCCAACACCGACTCGGCGCGCGGCCACATGCAGACCCAGAAGGCCACCCTGCGCGCGAATCAGGATCTGTTGAATCGCACCATTTCGGTTGCGCCGTTCGATGGCGTCGTGACCAACGAGCCTGTCCGCGAAGGCGAAACCGTTGTCGAGGGCATCCAGAACACCGAGGGCTCGACATTGATGACCATCGCCGACATGAGCGTCGTCACCGCCGAGGTCAAGGTGGACGAGACGGACATCGTGAACGTGCGGCTCGGCCAGACCGCCGAAATCACGGTCGATGCCCTGCCTAACAAGGTGTTCAAGGGGCACGTCACACTGGTTGGCGATCAGGCTCTGTTGCGCTCCACCGGCGTCGCTACTTCGCAGTCCACCACCGGCACCGAAGAAGCCAAAGACTTCAAGGTCGTGGTTACTCTCGACAATCCGTCCGACGATCTTCGTCCCGGGCTCTCCTGCACCGCCAAGATCACTACTGCGCACAAGACCAATGTGCTGGCCCTGCCCATCCAGGCGTTGACCATGTACGATCCGGCCAAAGACAATAGCAAGCCCGGTGGCGGCGTTCAGGCGGCTTCCAACACTACCAAATCCAATCCGGTTCAGGGCGTCTTCGTCATGCAGAAGGACCCGCACGGCAGGCTGCGCGCCAAGTTCGTACCAGTCACGACGGGCATCACCGGGGCGACCGACATCGAAGTGCTCTCCGGTCTGAACGACGGCGAGGAAATCGTGACCGGCCCCTACAAAACTCTGCGTGACCTTAAAGGTGGGGCATTGCTCAAGCGCGACAAGTCCGTACCATCGATTTCCACCGGCAGCTCGAGTTGATCGGCCGGCGCACGGCAGTTGAATTTTAAGAGAGGGTGTGTCTCAGATGGCTTTGAACGGCATCGGCATCGAAGAACTACCGCAGACAACGGTCGTCAATGCGAACGACGTCATTGTCGTCGAAGATCTTTGGCGCACCTACGATATGGGCTCGGAGCAGCAGGTCCAGGCTCTGCGCGGAGTCTCACTGCGCATTCGCCACAACGAGTATGTGGCCATCATGGGCCCTTCCGGCTCCGGCAAGTCCACATTGATGAACCTGATTGGCTGCCTCGACACGCCCTCTAAGGGCCGCTACTGGCTCAACGGCCAGTTGGTCAGCGATCTTGACGACGACCAGCTCGCGCGCATTCGCAACAAGGAGATTGGCTTCGTCTTCCAGACCTTCAACCTTCTTGCCCGCGCAACCTCGCTGCACAACGTGGAGTTGCCCCTCATCTACAACGGCACCCCGGCCGCGGAACGCCTGACGCGCGCCCGCAAGACCCTCGCCGATGTGGGCCTGGAATCGCGCATGATGCACAAGCCGAACGAGCTTTCCGGCGGACAGCGCCAGCGCGTCGCCGTTGCCCGCGCACTGGTCAACAACCCGTCGATCATCCTCGCCGATGAGCCCACCGGCAACCTCGACTCCAAGACCGGCCTCGAGATCATGGCCCTCTTCGACCAGCTTCACGCTCGCGGCAACACCATTGTCCTCGTCACCCACGAGGCCGATATCGCGCAGTTCGCTCACCGCGTCGTCCACATCCGCGACGGCCAGATATTCTCCGACGAGCCATCTTCGAGAGCCCGTTAATCGTCGAGACTCAAACAAAATCTGCTGGCGCCGCCAAGCGCCCTGCCCCGCGAGCTTTTCCACAGCCAACTGCTCAATCTTTTCTCCGCATTCATCAAATCACCATTGACAATGATCCGAAAGTGGTACAAGATTTCCACAGAATGTGAGGGAAGAGACGCAGGCGGTCAGGGTGGCCGCTCGGCGCAAGTCGGATTTCATCCTGGCCTTCCATCAATTCCCTTCCCGATCGGCGGTTCCTCGCGCCGTCGCAGAGTGCGCTGTTCGTTGCGCCGTGGTACCAAGCTCTCCTCGAGTCTGCTCGCCGATTAAGATCGAAGCAAGTCTCTATCAGTAAGTCACTTAGCATCCGCTGATGCTGCACCGTGCAGTTGGCCCACCCGTCACACCGGGTTCTTCACTGGTTCGTGCTGCAACAAGCGGATCCTTTGGGAAGCCTGAGGTGTAGGTTTCCCTTCGAAAGCGGATTCAACTGGCACTGGACCGGGCGGAGGAGCTCGATGGTCGTCACTTCACAATGCATTGGTCACCGTGTCACGGGGCTCTACGTCGGCCCCAGCAACGTGCGCCGCTACTTTTCCAAGCGCATGACGAAAATCGAACTGCGGCTCGATCATCTTCTGATCGAATGCGGGCTCGCTCCCAATTTCTGGCACGATCAGCCGGAGATTCAAGATCCCAGGTTGTGCCTCTGGCTGGAATCGAAGCAGCGGAACGGAAACGGGCATCTGCCGGTCCGCATGGCCTTGATCCCTTCAGGGACCAACTCCTTCATCCTTAGCCCCGCGAGCAAGGAAGGGGCAGGATCGATGCTCAGCGAGAATGGAGATCCTCATGAACACGGGCATAGTGTCGACTGACATCGAGACGCGCGCCGCCGAAGCTCTGGCGGGGCTCCTCGGTCGAGTTTCCGCCATCAAGATCAGGGACCTCGAACGCGTGTCGCCGCCTCGCGCTCGCTTTGCCGCCATCTTGGCGCACATTGAGGTCTTCGGTCGCTGCCACATTCTGGCCTGCGAAGTGAATCCCGATGGAGAACCGGGTCGTCTACGCAAGTTGCTGCACGAGTGGCAAAGCGACTCTGCGTCTCTTGACTCCGATACCACGCCGGTTGTCATCGCGCCCTATCTTTCGCCTGAAGCGCAGGCCATCTGCAAGCAGAGCCGCGTCGGCTTTCTCGATCTCGAAGGCAACGCCCGCCTCAGTGTGGACGAGGTCTTCATCGGCATGCATTCGCATCCCCGCGATGCTGCCAGTCAGCCGTCCGCCGCACTCCACGCGTCACCCGCCGGCTCCGCCATCAGCTCGAATTTCCGCAAGGGCTTGCCCAATTATTTCCGAAAGCACGCGGAAGCCGCATTCTCCGCCTGACGCCCGCAGCCCACCCGACCGCGCTGTGTCATCCTGAGCGAAGCGCTTTTCAGCGGAGCCGAAGGACCTGCTTGTGCCTTTCGCGGTCTGCACCCGCCCACGCAGTGTCATCCTGAGCGAAGCGCTTTTCAGCGGAGCCGAAAGCCTGCCCTGAGCGAAGATCGCGTAAGCGATCGGAGTCGAACGGGGACCTGCCTCTCGGGATGCGTCGATCACCACGAACCTCGCTCACGCCAACCGCTCCGGCGTGTACCACCCTTCTTTCTCTCTCATTTCATATAATCTGTAGCTGTTCGCCAAACGGGCCGTCCCGGTTCATCCGGCTCTTGCGATCGAAAGAATTCATGAAATCGGGCCAGTGTGTTTGACTTAATACCGGTAACTCGTCCCAGGTTCCGAAAGGCAGAGATGAAACCCACTTCCCCCAAAACCGGCCTCTCTGACAATTCCATTGGCGCACTCGCCTACTTCACCCCCGTCCTGGCAGTCTTCTTTCTGGCCATCAGGCGCTACAACAAGCGGCCCTTTGTGCGATTCCACGCCTGGCAGTCGCTCGTATTCAACGTTTACGCAATTGTCTTTGGATACGTCCTGTTCTTTGTCCTGCGGTACACGGCGTTCCTTGGGCCTCGTGTTTTGATGGGTCTTATGTGTCTGGTCGCGCTGCTTGTTTTCCTCACATGGCTTTGGTGTGTCATCGGTGCGTGGAATGGCAGGCGCGTCAAACTCCCGGTTATTGGCGACTGGGCCGATGAGCAGGCCTACAGGTAGCCCCCGCGCGACCCTCATCGCCCATTACCCTCAGCGCGCAATCGGGGTCCTTATGAAGCCGATCCTGTTTCTTGGGGCGACCGGGCGGCGCGCGCGGATCGACTGGCCAGCAGTTCGAGAATGCCACCCCTGGAAATTGTTATTACTTGCCTGTCGGGGCCGCCTTCTTGTGCTCCACAAAGGTGTGTGCTTGATGACAGCTCACACACGTCTTGCCATTCATGAATGGATCGGACTTCAGTTGTGCCACCTGATCGGTGTGACAGCTGTCGCATGTGCTTAACCCCGGCTTGCCCGCGAAGTCCTTTGCTGTTGTCTCGCCATGGCAAACAGTGCATTCGACACCGTTGGCGGCATGCGGGCTGGCTTTCCATTGGTCATAAATCACCTTGTGGCAGGTGGCACAGGTATCCCCGGCTGGAATCAGCCGATGCATCACATGCGTGGCTTGATCCTGCTGAGCAATGGCAGGTTGCACGGCAATAGCCGAAAAGAGAAAAACCAACAGGGTGAGACCGAACATGCGCGCACAGAAACTATTCACGGGCAGACTCCTGAGTACGGTCTCCAAGTATCGAACCGGCGATGGCTGCAATCAGTGATACACATCACGTTTCACCGGAATGCGATCTGCGCGCCGAACCACCACCTCGCACTCCACCCGCGCGGGGTCATCCTGAGCGAAGCGTCTTTCAGCGAAGCCGAAAGCCCGCTCTGAGCGAAGTCGAACGGGGACCCGCTTCTGCTTCTTTTGCAAGTCGGCAGACACAGAGAGTTCCAGTCGCCTCGATGCCGTCTACCGATGATTGAATTCCGAGTAGGCGACAAACCAGGAAGAGCAACATACATTCGAGAAGTTTTCGCGGAAGATCTCCGCGTCCCGGAACACCGCAGTCGCGGCCGGCGTCTAGTTGGCGTAGGTCCAGCCCGTCTCGACCACCGTGTGCCCCTGTTTGCGCAATTCGTCAGCCTTCTCTTTTTCGGCGTCCGTCGAGGTCACTTGGTCGCACGTAACGCTGATGGCGCCCTCATTGCCCGACTGCGCCAAATAGCGCCTGAAGTCGGCGGACCAGGGCTCCTCCACCATCGTGGTTGCATCGTGAGTTTTAATCGGAAAGACGGCACTGATTCGCACCACCTGAGTCGTGGGGCTTGAATAGCACAGCATGTTGATCGGTCCCGCTGAAGAGCTCGGAGCTGGCGACGACGATCCCGAGTGGCAGGAAGCGCAAAGGAACGCGGATGAGAGCGCAAGGCTCACGCCCGACAAGCGGATGATTCTGTTCATGGACCTCTCCTCGATACAGATACAGATTGGCCAGGGTTGGGGCGCCCGATTTAGCCTCTGGAGTGGCGATTGTACCCTTCTGCTTCCGGCAGGCGCAATCGCGGTCTGGGTTAGTGCCTGTTCGGCGGCTAGTTAAGGTCCCAGCCCTCGATCAGGTGCCGTCGGCCTGCATGCCAGCGACAGCGAAACTTGGCACGGAAACCCGTAGCGCAACTTTGCTCTGGATGCGGGGTCTAAGTCGGGAAATCCGATTTGGGCGTTCGAAAGCGATGCCAATTCCCCCCTTGGCCGTTTTCAACGATCTGGCGGTAGGATGCGGCAGGGCACAGCAGTGAAAATTTTTGCAACTCGCTTGCGAAGGCTCTTCGGCCATCGTGATCAGTGGGTCTGTCATCTGTAGGTTGCGATTGGACGCCTGTGTCACGCAAGCTGCATCCTGTGTCACGGGGGAGCTTTGTGCTTCTGAACAAGCTTGAATCTGGCTTCTTGCTGCTCCAAACGGAGCAAGGATTAGTTGCCGTTGAACCCTCCTTTTGGCAACGCGTTTATCTGCTTTGGACCTTCCGCAACTTTCGACAGCTCTCGCTTCCCTTGTTGAACCCGCGCCAAACTGCGCTCATCAACAATCTTTTTCGCCAGCACGCGGCGGTGATTTCGGATGAATACGAGCCATTGCTGCAGATCGGCGTAGTTGAGAACTTTGTGCCTCCGGTGATCGAGATCGCCGCTACACTGGCCGCGAAAACGGCCGCTTCGCCCGCGGTGAAAGCGAAGCTGCCTGAACAAACGGCCGGACAGTATGTCGCGCCGACGGTAATTCCGATCGCAGCTGCGCCTGCCGTCGAGGCCGATGTGCCGCCGGCCGTGAAAAAGGAAGAAGCAGAAGAGGAAGGCACTGGAATAGATCGTGCGGAATTTGCGCCCAGCAATGCTCTGGACCGTTCTTTTGCGCCGATGTTCCCTTGGTTGAGACTTCCATCGTCGAATCTCGCAGCGTCCAGGCCGGCAGCGTCTCGACCTCAGGTGTCGAGAATTGTAATTCTCAGGTTCGCAGCTGCGATCGGCGCGCTGTCGCTGTGCGTGTGTATCATCCTTGCATTCCATCGAATCGGGGCCGTACCTGGCTCCCAGGCGCACAGTTCGCCCCCGCAGCTCAACTCGCCCGATTCTCCTTCTGCGCCCGGACCAACTCCCGTCGCCGAGGATCCCGCCACCGTGCCTGAAGCGACTCCTCAGGCCGGCGACGCCCCGGACGCTGCGGTCAAGCCGCCAGCGGGGAAGGTAGCATCGCCGATCACTACGACGCACCGGATGACGACACCGGAACGTGCATCTCACGGAGCTACTGCGCGTGTCGCGTCCAGGTCAAGCGGAGGGTCGCATGCTGCGGCGTTCTCCAGGGTTCCGGCGTCGACATCGACTCGCCGAATGACCTTGGCGCCTGGGTCCCGTGGAGCTATGGCACGTTCCGCGCAGAGTTATTTCGATTTGGCCAACCAACAGATGCACAAGGGCAATTACGCGGCAGCAGCGGCGAACTATAAACGGGCCTGGCAAATCGAGGAGAATAGCGCCGCCGCAAAGGGCCGCCTGGTGCGCGCTCGCCGGACGATGCTAGCGGAGAAGGAGAGGATTGCCAATCGGAGATAAAGATGCGCGGGGCCAGTGACGCGAGGCACTAGCGCGGCACGAGACCTGCTGCGACGCGTACCGCATCCAGGTGTCGGCTGTTCCCATGGCGCGCGCCGGGGCTTACGTGGAATGTTGACCACAAAGTAACTGCCGGGTAGGTGACAAACCAGGAGTTGGCCAATTCAGCTACTGTCAGGTGCACTGGGGACTAACTCCGTCTCAGTGCAGATGTAGATGCAGCTGCAGCCGCCAGGCGGTGTAGCTGAGGATCTCGTGCGCAATGCGCTCGGCTTCCGCAGCACCGCCTCCGACGGAGACGCGTGTTCGGGGTGAGGTGAGTACATCGAGACCGTCGGCGGCGCAGATTTCGTGAATTCGAAACACGTGGGTGCCGTCGCTGACGACGACCAGGCGGCGCAGACCGTTGGCTCGGGCGATGACGGCAATGCGGTGGGCTTGTTCCTCGGTGTCTCGACTCTCGGTTTCGGGGATAATGGCGGATTCGGGGATGCCCAGGCTCATCAGGTAATCGCGGCCCACCGCACCCTCGGAGTGCTCATCTCCGTTGGTACCGCCCAGCGTGATGATGAGCGGTGCGATGCCGCGATTGTAGAGTTCGCGCGCGTGGTCAAGGCGTGCGCGAAAAACCGGGGAGGGCTGTCCATCGTACTCCGCCGCGCCCAGAACGGCGATGGCGTCCGACGGTGCGGCCTGGTCCAAACCGGCATAGTTCTCAATTTGCACGTAGACCCAGCAGGACCATCCCAGAAACCCGAGAATCAAAGCGAGAAACAGCCAACAACGACGCGAAAAGTCCAGTTGCGACGATGCGACCTGGGTAGGCCGTTCATGTGCACCATCTTACCGCTGCAGGACCATGACGATTTCGTGAGTGGGAATGGCGCACTTGCACAGAATTTCCCGGCGTCCCGGGCCGAGGGGTTTTAGGCTAGTGGTTTCTCGATGCGATCGATTGTATGCTCAATGATCTATGCCAAGACGATTAGGCGCTTGGTCAACTGTCGGCAAATCCTTAACATGAGCTGCGCCTGCGCGACGTGGCCGCTCCACCCCAACATCGCGCCGTGTGCTTCACGGCTCGTTACTGCTATATCACCGGCAACTCGGACCTTACTCGTTTTCGGGGGGTCGGTACGGTATCGAGGCGAACATTCGTCAAAGGGAAGGGTGGGCGACGATTCGACCGAAACCTCCACGCCAGCACACCCGCGAGGAACCTCTTCTGCGCTACAGACGTCGTCTATTGAAGTTGTTTTTCCGAGATTTCTTCCACTTCTCCAGCCCCCTTGGCGTAAAGTGCCTCTCAGCGGGAGCAAGCTCATACGACAGCCTCAGGAACTCCCCAGCATGCTTTTGCTGTTGCTTCTGGCCTACCCCGTATAGCTGGCGCGATCGCGCCCGCGTCAGACTCGGGAGCCTGACCAGTGAAACAGCAATCCTCTGAGCTAAATTGACCAGCGAATGGACGAGCACGGTGTTAGCTTTCATTCACGAGGAGACTGAAATGATCCTTAGAATGATTCATCGACAGATAGGTTTTGCAGGCTTGGCGTGTGCGCTATGGCTCGGTGGCAGCCTATCGATGCAAGCGCAGGACCAAAGCAGCACCACTACAAAGGACCAGACGACTACCACGACGACGTCAACGCAGTCGTACGATTCCTCCGACTGGCAGGCACCGCGCGGCTACGATTTGGCCTATCCGGAGCACGGTTCGCCCAACATGGTCGCCCGCCAGGGATATGCCGCGGGATTCAGCCAGGGTCAGGCAGACGCTGCCGGGGGCAAGAAGTTCAAACCGACGGAATCCGCTGCATACGAACACGCGAAGATACCAAAGGGCATGGACAAGGATCAATTCAAGCAGCAGTTCCGCGAGTCGTTCGTCAAGGGATATTCGAACGGATTCAAGAACGAATAGCTGCGCCTGCGGGACTTACGGATTCAAGAAAGGGCCGACGATCTGTCGGCCCTTTTTCGTCGGGCCAGAGTGATTGTCTGTATGTGGGCCGCCGAATCGAGAGGCAATGTGGCAGCAGGAGCAGACGCACCTGAGCTCTCCTCTAAAGCTATTTCCGCCCAGTCACAGCAAAATGAGGACACAGGGGGTAAACCCGCCGCCTGCCTCTCCACCTAGCCAGGCCTTCTCTACGAATCGCCAGGTGAGCCTCTTTCGACCGTGCTAATCCGAGCTGGTGCACGTTGAGCGTCCCATAGAAGATTGGCCGGTTATCTCCGCCAATGCGCTCAGCGAGCCAGCAGAGCGGAAACCTTGGCTCCGGGAGGATAACCGGCCAACCGTCAGTAACCGACTAAGGTAATGAATACGCTGGCTAACCCAATTCGGAAGGTTTGGAATGGCGGAAGAGCAGACGGAAAGTGTCAAGGTAGGCGCATCAATTGTTTAGTTGACGCATATGCACTACTGGTGTAGTCTCTCGAAAGAAGCGACGACCATCGTCGCAAAAGAAAACCGGCCCCGATGTTCTGAGGCCGGAGTAGAAGCCAGGGATGAGCGGGGGGATTCGAACCCGCCAATCTCCGAGGCCAGGCACCCAAAGCCGCGGTAACGGCAAGGGACTGTCGAAACCTCGGTATCCTATCCTTTGAACGACACCCATCCGGGTGGACCGACCTGTGGGCCGATCTGCATTCCAGTTTAGCGCAGATCGGTGATTTCAACATATGCGGGTGATAAATCGTCCACAATCCGAAAAATCTACAGCTTTTTCCGAGGCTTTGTCGAAGATCGTCTCCATTCCTCGCGCTGAAATGCAGAGACGTATAAAGACCGTTCCAGAAGTGCCCGTTTCAAGGCGTAAGCGATACAAGTACGTCCCCTCAAAGCCCCAGCCGACTTCCTAGACGCGACCCTCCTCCTTCCCGGTTAGCTCGTTCCAAGTGAGACGCTTTCCTGCGATCTGCGTTAGAGCGATTGCGAACCGGTCTGCGTTGGTATAGGGCTTGTCTTTCGTGGCGCGGTGTTCATATCTAAACGCCTGCTCATCGATGTACCGGAACAGGTGAAACGGTTCGACGCTGATGTATGTGCCGTGCAATCCCCGCTTGAGTAAAGCCCAGAAATTCTCGATGCCTTGGGTATGGACCTGACCCCGCACGTATTCATTGGCATGGTTGATGATTTCGTGCGCGAGATTGGTTCCTTTGTATCCGCCCCATTCGTCCGTCATGAGTGTTGCGCCATCGGAAAGGTGCTTCTGGACTAGTCCGTGAAGAACCTGCGATGTGCGCTCTGCAACGACTTCAGCGCGAACGCGACCCGTGCGCTCAAGCATCCCGACCACGATAGTCTTGGCCATAGCTGCTACAGGTACGCCACTGAATCCGGTTCCTTTCGGCCTCTTCGACTTGTGCATGTTCTTGAGTTTGCCGCCGTAAAATGTCTCGTCCATCTCAACGATCTGGCCGCCGTCTCCGAGTTTGCCTTCGTCGGGCGATTGCAGCGCCGAGCGCAAGCGGTGTAAGAGGTGCCATGCCGATTTCTGAGCGATCCCCAGCTCCCGCGCAATCTCATGGCTGCTCACTCCGTTCTTGCAGTTGCAGAGCATCCAGAGCGCGACAAGCCACTTATCCAGAGACAAGGGCGAGTCTTCAAAAAGGCTATTTACCTTGACCGAGAATTGCTTGCGGCAGGCGTAGCACTTCCAACGCTTCTGTGCGGCCAGCCAGTAGTGTTTGCGCTCGCCCTCTTCTACTCCACACTTCGGGCAAACGGGCTTGCCGTTCGGCCAGCGGAGAGCCGCTACAGTGTCAATGCAAACTTGCTCATCGGAGTAATGCCGAACCGCTTCTGTCAGTGTCTTTGGGATTTTCATGACGATACCTTCACTAACCCAAGTGTGCCATAAGTCGATGGGTTAGTCAAGGTATTTATTACCCCGACTAATTAACACCCCGCACGCCTTCGGCGTAGATGTTTAACCAGAATGGGGGCCGAAAGATGTCCAAACTGGACGCGGGCCGAAGACGCGCTAGGAAGAATTTGTGCTAATTTGGACTACTACCTCGAACAACATGGACATTTTGGACATTCTCGATATTTTAGAATCTGCAACTTACGTGTTTTCAATTCGTCCAATTGTCGGTGCCCCAGGTCCGGGGTCCCCACGGACAGGTCCTGGTCCGTGGGGAGGAGATCCCTCGCCTTTGGGGACCGGGGAAACTCCGTACCTCAATTGGGCGGGTGCCCTCGGTCTCGATGACCCAAAAACTACACTGAGGGTGCCCCCGGTCCCTCGCAATTGGGGACCGGGGATAGCATGTCCCTACCGCCGTCCCCGCGCTGTTTTAGCTCCCGGAGGGAGCGAAAGACAATAGCCCAGGATGGAGCGCGCCGCGGCGCGCGGAATCCTGGGAAAGGCCCCAAAAACAACCTCAGCCCCGTAGGGGCGAAAGAACCCTCTTGAAGGGTACAGGCCGGCAGAGATGGGCCTTAACCCATCCCTGCGTCGCAGACGCAATCCAGGGCATCAACCCACCCGCCGAATTTGAAAAACAAAGAGCGCGGCGAAGCCGCGCTCAAGCCCCGCGCTTCAACCAGACCCACATCCATCACGAACGACGGGTGTCCCCGGTCCCTCGCCTTTGGGGACCGGGGTAGCACGAACGCAAACTCACGGGCTTTGTATCAGGGCTTGACTTCAGTAATGCCGCACACCCGCCCGCACAAATCTCGAAAACAAAGTACGGCCCGGCGAGCCAACCTCGCTGGGCCGATGAAAGTTCCAAACGCCTATTTGTCGCTTTTTACGAGGCCCGTAATCCCCGCAATGAAGAATATCGACAGTCCCCACCCGATTAATGTTTGCGCCCAAAACCACCACCGGAGTCGGTAAACATAGAATGGGCGGCCCGGGTACTGGCCGACAGAATCCGCTGACCAGCTCGCTGACACGCCGAGATTAATGGCCGGGATCGAGTGTTCGAGGGAGTAAATCAATGAGCTGAACCGCTGATATGAGGCCGGGGCGTTTCCGTGTGCCATGAAAAATACGAAGGCGTCTTTGTCTGTTGGATCGATGATTTTTCCCTTGTAACCGATTGACGAGATGAAGAAGCCTAGCAGCGTTAGAAGAAACATCCAACCAAATGCTCTCTCTAGTTTGTAGCCGTAGCCTATCGTCCATTTTAGTAATTGGTTCCACGCGCTCAAGATCGGCTTAAAAGGGCTAAAGCAAATCGAATCTAGTTGCCTCAGGTGAAGCAGCTCCTCAAGGTGAAAAAGGGTCTCACGTGAGCTCCCGGTCTCACCGGCTGTGGAGTAGGCAGATGCCAGCTGCTTATAGGCGCGAGGCGGGTTGGAGCTATCAAGTCGGATCCACCTGAGGCGAGCGTCGACGTCTGTTGGGCTGGCGGCGAACCCTCCATAGGTCAGGCCGTCCAAATAGAGATTTCCATTACTTGGCCAGCTTGCCGCCACGTCTTGAATGGACTCGATACGGGCATCCCGTAGGTCCAAGATGGTCGAGCTGGGTTTGCTGATGTCCTGCCATCGAAATGTCCGATGGATTCGCGCGTGCCGAAGATCCAGCGACGAAAGCTGGCACAATCTGCAGCTAACGTCTCCGGCTGAAATACCACGAAGCCCAATGCTCCCGTTCATTACCACGCTCTGGTCGAAAACGACCGGCCCGACGGCCGTCGCTCCCTCAGCGTTGATTGCGGTCGTGCCGTCGCCCTCAAACTTGCCGTTGGTGCAATCAAGGGCCTGCATTTTGGAATTCGGGAGATGCACCACACCCTTTGCAGAGAAACCTTTTCGGAAAGATATGGTGCCTACCGCAGCGATGCGGTCCGCTCGGATCGCGAACTCGCCTGGGTTCTCGAAGGCGCCGCCGTCGCATTCAATATTGCTGCCGGAACGCGCGCCGGCGAGTCCTACCTCACCCTTAAACCTGCTAGGCTCTTTTGCGGTCGACAGGAAGATGGTTCCATTGACCTTCATCCTGTCGCATCCCAGTGCGTTCCCAGCATTGGCCCCGTGCTTAGCTCCTGCGGCGTAATGGAAGAAGCCGCCGTCGGCCCTGAATCCTCCGCCTACACTCGCGTCGCGGAAGAGGACCTCTCCGTCCGAGTGGAATCCATCGGTCAGTGTGACATTATTGGCGACTTCGACTCCGTCTGCGAGAAGGGTTTTAGTCCAACATCCAGGGAATATTAAAGACAGGACCTTTGCGTTTTTGAACGAAACATCTTCCTCAAACCCGCACCGATGAAATGTTAGTGGGAACTGGATTCTTGCATATCCTAAGTTCAACACCCCGTGAATCTTTGCCCCGTAAATATGAATACCCTTCCCGTTCACTGAGCAACCTTCTGGAAGCGGGGAGCACAGCCATTCAATGAGTGCTGACCGGACGGCCCTCCCTTGGCCCCAAACAGCGGAGCTCCCCGGCCAATTCATTGGGTTGGCGTCGTCAGCGTTGTCGCTGCAAATTGCTACTTGGCCATTTAACGCGCTGTCCAAGAAGGATAGCTCGGCCTGTGTTAATCCCGGGAAACGCTCCATTGCGAGCGTTGGAAGGGCGTCGCTCATATTGGTATGGTAGCCGCCTAGGGTTCAGGGAAAACGGGTGATCTGCATATTGAAGAAGTCTGTCCCTTAAGTCTAAGTGTGCTCTCCTCTCGGTCCCCTAAAACGCCATTTCCGCACCCGAACACGCCACGCCCCATCCAAATCGACCTGTCCTCCCAACCCGGCCAACCAATTCCGCCAACTCCGCTATGCCGCCCCGCTCCCGTCAACCCCCTCACCCGCACCATCCGCCGCTAATTTGTTCATTCCAAAACGAAATATATTTTCCCCAAGTTTGCCGGTTATTTCTGCCGTTTCGCTAGACTTGTCCTTAGTTGGGTATTTCTCCTTCTGAAGAATGGCTGGGCGGCTCACGGGTGCTGGCGGGGATTCCAGCATCTGCGGCCGCCCATCCTTTTTTTCCAGGGCGACTCACCCAAACCGGCTTGAAAGTCCGAAAAAAGCGCTGCTAAGTCTTTAGTTTTGAATATTTTGACCAGCAACTCCGATGTTTTCAAGCGGTTGGAGCAAATGATCGAGGGTACAAGTGGTTCATTTAAAACCACTTAACCAAAAAAAGGGTAGTGTCCTAATTTGCTTTTCATGCCCTCAATCTCCAATCGTGGCAAGTAGGGTGCTGCGAACCCACCCCGAGACGGTTTGGCTCTTAGCCTTCGCTGCCCCGTTGATCTTCTTGAGATCGTCCGCATTGAATCGCACGACCACGAAACCACCCTTGGCCTCACCCTTTGGCAGCTTGGGGCGTCCCGGCTTCTTGGGCTTAGGCATTGTCGTACTCCTGAACGATGAAGGCTCTCACTGCCTTGGCTGGCGATAGCGCCGGATCAATGTGCAGCACGGTGACGGGAAGTGGGTTTGACGGGTCTCCGGTATCGTGCAGCCATGCATACGCTGTATTTGTCTGCGGATGCCCGTGCAGGTCGAATACCTCGACCACCCCATCCCAAATGGTCTGCCCCTTCCATGTTTCCTTCACGGGGACGCTCTCCCGGTGCGTAGCCTTTACGCCGTGGAGCTTCTGAATCACGCCCTGCAATTCTTCAATGACGGTCATGCTGCTGCCTCAAGCAATTCTCCAATGCTCCACTTTGAATTTGTGACCCCTGCTGCCATCGCTGGAGTCGAGCGCAGAGTGCTGTGATTCTTCACGAAGTTGTAATAGGCGAAGTGCAATCCAACGGCGGCATCAAAGTTTTCGCGCTTCTTTGAGAAAGCCAGCGTGAGCCGAGTCAGACGGCGCATGTGGAGGCGGGTAGTTGCGTTCAACCGCTCCGCGTAGCTGGTAGAAATCAGGTCAAAGTTAGGATTCCCGGTTGCGATGAACTTCTCAGAGGAAAGCACCCCGGATGTACTGTAACGGCGCTCTCCGAACGCATGGGTTCCATAAACCTTGATGATCTTGCCGTAATCCACATTCCGCCCGAACGACTTCTTGACGGCCTCGGTATAGGCGTAGAAGCCGTCCGTGCTGATCTGGACGCGATAGGCCATGCGGCTGGCAACGTCCGCGACAAAGGCATTTGCGGCGGCTTGGCTGCGGTCTGAGACCATGAAAGCGGGAACTAGCTTGGTTTCGGCATCGATGGCGCACCATGTCCAAACATCCCCGATGCCCTCTGCGTCGTCCTTCTTGACGGTGCGGGCTTTCTTCCCGACAAATCCCCAAATCTCATCCATCTCAAGCCGCTGGCAGGGCAGGTTCCGCATCTTCGCGTCCATCAGGTCCGTGCATCCCTGCCCAACCTTGACGCCAAGGCGCATGATCGTATCCCGGTGAATACCGGTAATCCGCTCGATAGAACGAATGCTGGACCCTTCGGCCAGTGCGCCAATCACCGCGATTTTCTTGTCGGTATTGAGTGCGTTTGCCATCTCCAACCCTCTAACAATTACTGTATAACGAAAATAGTAGCTTGTCAATGGTTTTTGTTGTACAATTTTATCGCAGTTAGCAATAAGGAAAAACAACCATGGACAGAGAGGACGAAACCAATACTGGTCAGCCAGAACCCCCACAGGCCGCGCCTGCCCAAGAACCCCATAAGGTAGATCCCCCGCCAGCAGCACCAGCCACCGCACAACAGTTCAAAGAAGTTGAGGAGAGGATGACTGCCTTTGAACGGTCCACAGTCCGTTGGACTCGTGTGGCTGTTTTTGCGGCCATCCTTGCCGCTGCTTTTAATTGTTTGCAATGGTTGGAAATTCACGAGGGGGGCGCCGACACTCACAATTTGGCTGTTGCTGCGAGAGATCAAGCTGCGGCTGCCAAGGCGCAAGTTGAGGAATTGACAAAGGAAGCTGCAGATACTCACGATCTCGCGGTGCAGGCTAAAAATCAAGCCGACAGGACGAAAACGATAGCTGAGCAGGCGATCATTCAAGCCAAAGCCGCTTTGGTTCAAGCTACCGCTATGGCAACGATGGCTGCTGAGGTTCGAGCTATAAATGAACCAAGGATGATCTTGGTCGAAGGAGGTTGGCTTAAAACTTATCATCAGGATTCGACGAAGGATTCGACGAAAACGATCTTGGTAAGCCTGCTCGTCGCAAACACTGGGGCAAAACCGGCTGACGGCATAACTATTGCCGTAAACATGAAGGTTGGCGCTCCCCCAAAAGGAAAGGAACTCATTTTTAAGCGTAACGAAGTTAACGATGCTTATCCCGCGGGACCGCTCACCCAATCTAATCGTGCGATCGATCCCGATCATACCACTGGTGTTAACTGGCACAAGCCCATAGCCGCTTCTCGCGGCAAGCGCCAAACGCTGTATATATGGGGTGAGATTCGCTATACAAACTTGGCTGGACAGTCTCAACCCCCTGTCCAGTTCTGCCGTTTTGTCCCTGTAGATGCGGTATTGGCCATACGGAGCGACTCCGAAGTCGGCTATTCCGGCCCATATAAACATTGCGATGAGAAGGCAAATTAGGACACCACCAAAAAAAGAGTGGGGGGGGGTAGGGTATGTATCTGGCATGTCGACACATCAAACCAGGCGGAGAGCAGTGAAAATCACCAGCCATGCGAAGCCACGCCTTTTGCTACTTCCACGCCCGGCTCCATTCCACCACCAAACTCGGCAAATTTGTCGACGTCACGCTTCCCGTCCCTGAGGACTCCCGTGCCATTCAGGAATCGCTCGGGACGATCTTCCAGGCGATTCTGAACTCCCGCATCGATTCAAAGAAAACCGCCCAGCTCCTTTGGGGCCTTCAGATCGCTTCCAACAACCTTCCCCGCAAGCCGATGCCGCCCCCGAAGACAGTCCCGTCAGTCACTCGAAGCAAAAACGGCGACGAGCTCGCTCCCGAGGTCAACGTCTGCAATCCCTGGGTGGAGTGCAAGGGATGTAAAGACGCCAAAACCTGCGACCGCTACTTTGATTTCGATGAGTTGCTGGGAGACAGCAAGGACGATGATGCCGGCAAAGACAAACCTGCCCCCAAAAGGTCCGATTTCATAGACGCCAACGGAGTAATCACCGACCCGGCCGGATACAGGCGCTGGTTGGGCTACAAAGAAGACGACGATGGCAACGAAATAGACGATGATGACGATGATGACGACGACGGGTTCGACATCAAAGAGGAACTCGGCACCCTCCAGGTTCTCAAGACCCTCCAGCACACATTCGAACTGGACACTGACGATCTCGAATGAGGCCTGTTCCCTGTTCCTTGTTCCCTGATCTCTGACCACTGACCACTAGATTTCCAGAATCACCGGCATGATCATCGGCCGGCGTCCGGTGCTCTTCTGGATGAGCCGCTTCAGCTCCACGCGCACCCGCTCGGTGACCATGCCGTAATCGGACTTTTGCTCCGCGCTTAAACCATCCAGCGTCTTGAGCACGGCCAGGCGCGCCTGGTCCGTAATGTCGGCGCCGCCGAACCCGCGCATCAGCACTTCAGGCTCGCGCTCCACTTTGCCCGTCTTTTTGTTGATCGCCATCACCGCCAGCACCACGCCGTCTTCAGACAAAATGCGCCGGTCGCGGATCACCAGATCCTCTACCACGTCGATCGACGATCCGGAGTCGATGAGGATGCGCCCCGCTGTGACTTTGTCCTTCTTGCGCGCATCGTCCTTGTCCAGCTCGAGCACATCGCCATCTTCAAGCACAATGGCATGTTCTACCGCGCCCGTCTCCATGGCGAGCAGCGCGTGTTGCCGCAGAAAACGGTAGTCGCCGTGAATCGGAATGAAGAACTTGGGCCGCACCAGGTTGATCATCAGCCGCATTTCTTCCTGGCTTCCGTGGCCGCTGACGTGGATCAACCCATGCTGTCCGTCATCGTAGATCACGTTGGCTTCGCGGCGGCTCAGGTGGTCGATCACTCTGAAGATCCCGCTCTCGTTTCCGGGAATGATTCTCGAGCTCAGCACCACCGTGTCGCCCGGCTCGATGCGCGCGTGCTTGTGATTGTCCACCGCCGCGCGGCTAAGCGCGCTCATCGGTTCGCCCTGCGTTCCGCTGATCAGAATCATCATCTGTTCCGGCGGAAAGTCGCGGATCTGCCCAGGATTGATCATCAGTCCCGGCGGGATTTCGATATAGCCGAGATCCTGCGCGATCTCAGTGCTCTCGACCATCGAGCGGCCCACCACGGCCACCTTGCGCCCGTGCTTGCGCGCCAGCTCCATGGCGATGCGGATGCGGTAAATGGACGACGAGAAGCAACTGAAGAACAGCTTCTTCTTGGTCTGCGTAAGGATCTCGTCGAGCCGGGGAATGACCGCGCGCTCGCTCGGCGTGTAGCCCGGCCGTTCTACGTTGGTTGAATCCTGCAGCAGCGCGAGCACGCCGCGCTTGCCGTATTCGGCAAAGGTGTGCAGGTCGAAGGCCTTATCGTCCAGAGGGGCCAGATCGATCTTGAAGTCGCCGGTGTGAATGATGACGCCCACCGGCGTCTCGATCGCCAGCGCGACGCAATCGACCAGCGAGTGCGTGACCCGGATGGGCTCAATGGTGAATGGGCCGATGGAGAACTTCCGCTTGGGCTCAATCTCGATCAGTTCGATATCGTCGAGCAACTGGTGCTCTTCCAGCTTGTCTTCAACATAGGCCAGCGTGAATTCGGTGGCGTACACCGGCACTTTCAGCTCATTGAGGATCCAAGGCAGCCCGCCGATGTGATCCTCGTGCCCGTGGGTGAGGACGATGGCGCGGACGTGCTTCTTGTTCTCAATCAGGTAGGAGATGTCGGGGACTACGATGTCTACGCCGAGCAGCTCGGTTTCGGGAAACATGAGGCCCGCGTCAATGACGATGATGTCGTCTTCCCAGCGCACGGCCATGCAGTTCATGCCGAACTCGCCAAGGCCGCCCAGGGGAATGATTTGCAGCTTTTTTGTTTGCATCGGTCATCTTTGATGCTACCACTGAGGGCGATGCGCGAATGGGATGGCGATTGCCGTGCTGACGACCGTTGCCCTGCTGATGACGGGCCTTACCCGGCTGATGTAGATTGAGTCCGTTACGCTTTCACGGCTCAGGAGCGAGATTCATGGTTTCCACGAGACGCAAGTTTATGCAAAGTTCTTTCGCCGGGGCCGTTGCCGCCGGATTCCCTGCCATCGTTCCCAGCTCGGTTTTCGGCGCCACTGCGCCCTCCAACCGGATCAGTATCGGCGCCATCGGCGTGGGCCGCATTTCGCGTGGCCACGACATGCCGGGCGTGCTGCAGTTCACGGGCGTAGCCGGGCGCGACAATCGCATCGTGGCGGTCTGCGATTTAAGCGTGGAACGCGTCGAGCTGGGCAAGCAGTTTGTGAACGACGCGTACTCGAAGAAGCTGGGCTCGGCGTACAGCGGAACGAGGGGATATTCCGATTCCCGCGAGCTGCTGGCCAACAAGGAGATCGATGCGGTCCTGATCTCCACGCCGGATCACCAGCACGCGCGCCTGGCCGTGGCAGCAGTCGCCGCCGGCAAGGATGTCTATCTCCAGAAGCCGGCATCGCTGACCATCAGGGAAGGGCGCATCATGGTCGATCACGTCACGGCCAGTGACCGCGTTTTGCAGGTAGGGTCGCAGCAGCGCTCGTGGAAGCAATTCGCGCGCGCCGTGGAGTTGGTGCGCAATGGCCGCATTGGCACTGTGCAGCGGGTCGAGATCGGCCTTCCCGGCGATCCTTCCGGCGGCAATCCGCAGCCCATGCCGGTTCCTGCTGGATTCAACTACGATGCGTGGCTCGGCTCAACACCTGAAGTGCCATATACCGTCGATCGCGTCATGCCGCAAAAAGGCTTCGATCGCCCCGGCTGGCTGCGCATGGAGCAGTTCGGTGCGGGCATGATCACGGGCTGGGGCGCGCATCACGTCGACACGGCGCACTGGGGCATGGACACGGAGATTACCGGTCCCGTCGAAATCTGGGGCCAGGCGCAGTTTCCCACCGAGGGACTCTGGAACGTCCACGGCCCGTTCAAAACGTATGGCCGCTACGCCAATGGCGTGGTGATGACGATCTCCGGCGATTTTGAAAACGGCATCAAGTGGATCGGAGACAAGGGCTGGATCTTCGTCTGCCGCGACACCGGGACCACGCCGACCTCTTCCTTCGGCTCACCGGCGCCCACGATCGTTCCGCTCCGCGCAAGCGACCCCGCAATTCTTGAATCAGCGATTGGGCCTGCGGAGTATCACGTCTACACATCCGACGATCAGCACGGAAACTGGCTCGACTGCATTCACTCGAGAAAAGCGCCTGTAGCTCCGGCAGAGATCGGCCATCGCGCCTGTTCCACTTGCCTGCTGCATTGGATTGCCATGAAGACCGAGCACCATGTGTACTGGGATCCGAAGTCCGAGACGATCCAGGGCGATGACATTGCCGCCAGCCTGCTGTCCCGGCATCAGCGGCATCCTTACGAAATCGCTTGATGCGCGGCGAATTCGATGCGCGGCAAGTCGGCGAGAAATGCGGACCGAAGCGCGCAACCTTAGCGGCTTCTTGCCGGCTGCGATGACTGGACTGTTGGTCCGCGGTGCCCCTCGAACATCCGCTTCGCTTCCGATCGATCTCTGCATCCCCGGCTGATCCCAGTATAGGAAATTCCCGATATAAGAAACTCTCCCACTCCTTACCTCAATCCGCGCCGAACGGATCATTGAATCGCGTCCATAATCCGATGAGAACCAAGAAACCTGGATCCGCATAGGCGCTCGTTTCAGCGATACAAACGTGCGAACGAGCCAGTACCATGCTGCGCCGATCGGCATCGCCGGCGGACGACGAAGAAGCAGCCAGCAAGCGCTTTGGGCATCGTGGAGAGCACTCGAATGCAAGATCAGGATGTGATTCGTGAATTCCTCGTCGAGAGTCATGAAAACCTCTCGCGCCTCGATCAGGAACTGGTTGAACTGGAGAAGCGCCCGAAGGACGCGCAGTTACTGGCCAGCATCTTCCGCACTATTCACACCATCAAGGGTACGTGCGGCTTTCTCGCGTTTTCGACTCTGGAGCGGATTACCCATCAAGCCGAAAGCCTTCTGAGCCAGTTGCGGGACGGGAGACGAAAACTGACACCCTCGCTGATATCGCTCATCCTGGACACGGTCGACGCCACGCGCAAGGTGCTGGCCTCCATTGAGGCAAGCGGAGAAGAAGGTCAGGAACGGTTTGAAGGAATTGCCGAACGCCTCCGGATCGCGGCCCAGATGCCGCCGGACGGCGAAAGCGAGCCGGGGGCCGGTTTAACGCCTGCATCCCGTGCGGACCATGAGGTCGAAACCGCCTCACCCGAAATCGGCGAAGGAGCGAAAGGCGAAGAGACCGGACTGAAATCCTCCGCCGTGGCCGATGCGAATATTCGGGTTGGCGTGGGGCTTCTGGACAAATTGATGGACCTGGTTGGGGAACTCGTGCTCACCCGCAACCAGATCCTGCAATTCAACACGGAGCGGGAAGATGCTGCTCTCAATGCCACATCGCAGCGCCTGAATCTGATCACCACCGAGCTGCAGGAAGGGGTGATGAAGACGCGCATGCAACCCATCGGCATGGTGTGGAACAAGCTGCCGCGGGTTGTTCGCGACATGGCAGTGGCGCTGGGCAAGCAGATCAGGCTGGAAATGGACGGAGCCAACACGGAACTCGACCGGACCATCATCGAGGCCATCAAAGACCCGCTGGTACACCTGGTTCGCAATTCGTGCGGCCACGGGATCGAGCGTCCCGAAGTCCGGATCAACGCCGGAAAACCGCCTTACGGAAGGCTCACCCTTCGGGCCTATCACGAAGGCGGGCAGGTCAACATCGAAATCAGCGATGACGGAGCCGGAGTTGACGTCGCGCAGGTAAAGCAAAAGGTGGTCGAGAAAGGCCTGCTGCGGCCCGAACAGGCAGAGAAGCTAAGCGACCGCGAGGCGGTGAACCTGATCTTCCAGCCAGGCTTCTCAACGGCGCAAACAGTGACCAACGTCTCCGGACGCGGCGTCGGAATGGACGTCGTCAAATCGAACATCGAAAAAATCGGCGGTATTGTCGATATTTGCAATCGGCCCGGCGAAGGCTCAACCGTAAGGCTGAAGATCCCGCTCACGCTCGCCATCATTCCGGGACTGGTCATCACCAGCGGCGGCGAGCGGTTCGTTATTCCTCAGGTCAGCCTGCTCGAGCTGATCCGCCTCGAGAGAGATTCGTCTGAAAAGCACATCGAGCAGGTGCACGGAACGCCGGTTTATCGCCGGCGCGGCAGTCTGCTGCCGATCGCATATCTGAACCAGGTGCTGGGGCTGAAATTGGCCGAGCAGGCCGAGGCCATCAGCATCGTCGTTTTGCAGGCGGAAGACCGGCAGTTTGGGCTGGTTGTCGACGGCATCAACGACACGCAGGAGATCGTGGTCAAGCCGTTAGGCAAGCAGTTTAAGGGACTCACAGAGTATGCCGGCGCCACCATCATGGGCGACGGCCGCGTGGCCCTTATCCTCGACGTACTCGGCATCGGCCAGCGCTCCGGAGTGCTGGCGGAAAGCCGGGAACAGGCGCGCGCCGCGGCGGAAAAGAAGACGCATGGGGGCATCGAGGAACAGCGGCTGCTCCTGTTCCGCGCCGGCTCCTTCGAGCGCCTGGCCGTACCGCTGTCTCTCGTCGCCAGGCTCGAGGAGATTCCCCGCAGCTCCATCGAGTTCGCCGGCGGATGCCAGGTGGTGCAGTACCGCAACCGTATTCTCCCCCTGGTGCCTCTCCGCGACGTTTTGGAATCAGGAGTGGCGGATCGGGACGAGACAGCCGACCCGGTGCAAGTGATTGTTTTCAACGACGGCGACCGAAGTGTGGGAGTGGTGGTCGACCAGATTCTCGATGTCGTCGAAGAAAGCATCATGATGCGCCAGAAGTCTACTCGCAAGGGCCTGCTTGGCTCGGCGGTGGTCGCGAAGCGCGTCACCGATCTTCTGGATCTCAATGAAGTCATTCACGCGGCCAATGAAAGTTGGTTTCAGGGCGCGGGCGGGACCGGGAACGGTAAGGCCGTCCTCGTCGCGGAAGGCTCGGCGTTCTCGCGAGGTCTCGTTCGCGGCGGCCTTGACATGGCCGGCTATCGTGTCGTGGAGGCCGCGAATCTCGACGAGGCGATTCGCGAAATGGAGCAACAGCCTGCCGACGTCGTCGTCGCGGCGATGGACCTTCCGCCCAAAGGCAGTTCCGCATTGCTGGCCGCCATGCGGGCCAGACCGGAATGGGAACGGATTCCGCTCCTTGGTTTGGCCGATTCAGCTGGCCAGCTCCAGTCATCCGAGGCCCGAACGGCTGGGTCTGAAGACTGCCAAGCGAAGTTCGACAGCAACGCCATTATCGAGTCGGTGTCGCGGCTGGCTTCGGAGCAGGCTTCCGCTAAAACCGCGCCGGTGTGCGCCGGAGAGGAGAAGTAACTCATGGCGACCGATACCGCGATCGTGAAGCCCGAAGCGGCCCAGAACAGCGGGCAGCTTTCAACATTCTTTGTGGCGGACCTGTTTTTCGGCGTGGACGTTCTCCGCGTGCAAGAGGTGCTGCGCTTCCAACAGATGACCCACGTGCCTCGAGCCCCGGATGTCATCGAGGGATTGATCAACCTGCGCGGACAAATCGTCACCGCCATCGATTTGCGGCGGCGGTGACGATTGCCGCCTCGCACGGGAGGCCAAACTCCCACCAATATGGTGATCCGGACCGACGATGGCGCCGTGAGTTTGCTGGTGGACGAGATTGGAGACGTGCTGGACGTGGATGCCGCCACCTACGAGAGGCCGCCGGAGAATCTGGACCCCGCGGCGCGGGAGATCATTCACGGCGTCTACAAGCTGAAGGACCGGCTGCTGCTCGTTCTCGATACGGAGCGAACGGTGGATATTGCGGTCGGAAGGGTGGTGTAGCGTGCTCAAAACGCGAGCCGGCCCGGGAAAGGCAAGAGCCAAAAACGAGTCAACTGCGTGTGGCGGCGAATTAACCAAACAGGAACGCAAAGGAGCAAGGACAATGGAAAGACAATCGAGTTTCAGCCGGGGAGTTCGCTCGGGCCGCCGTTCATCTGCCGGCACCGCCGTGTTGGAACGCCCGGAGCACGAACGACCCACAACCAGGACTGGGAACGGTCAGAGGGGCGATGGCGCCCACGCAGCTGTTGACCAGGAGCTGTTCGCCGATTACGCCGGGCAGGTTGCCGCTATCCGCAAATCTCAGGTGGTCATCGAGTTCGGTATGGACGGGACGATCCTCGATGCCAACGACAATCTCCTGAGAATTCTGGGCAGCACTCTGGATGAGATCAAAGGCGGGAACCACAGCATGTTTGCGGACGAGGCCTACCGGAAGAGTTATGAATACAGAGAATTCTGGGCTGCCTTGAACCGTGGCGAGTGTCAGACGTCGGAGTACGAGCGCCTGATCGGAGGCGGCAAGGAGATCTGGCTTCAGGCTTCCTATAACCCGATTCTCGATTCCACCGGTAAACCCTTCAAAGTGGTCAACTACGCGACCGATGTCACGCTGCAGAAGCAGGCGCTGAACGCCATGCTGGCCGACGCCGCCCTGCTGACGCAGGCGGCATTGGAAGGCAGGTTGGCCATGCGTACCGATGCCAGCAAGCACCAGGGCGAGTATCGCAAAGTCATCGAGGGCGTGAACGCCACCCTGGACGCCTTCATCGGCCCGTTGAACGTCTCGGCGGAGTATGTTGACCGGATCTCCAAGGGCGACATTCCTCCAAAGCTCACCGACAACTACAACGGCGACTTCAACAAGATCAAGAACAATCTGAATGCCTGCATTGACAGCCTCAGTGGCCTCTCGGAATCAAACAACGTGCTGCAAAGGATGGCGAACAACGACTATAGCCAACAGGTTGAGGGGAAGTATGAGGGCATCTTCGCGAGCGTCGGCCAAGCTGTGAATGTCGTACATAACAGAATTGCCCATGTCGTCAGCACAATCAAAAGGGTCTCACAGGGAGACCTTGTCGATTTGCTTGAATACAGAAAAATCGGGCGCAGGTCACAAGCCGACGAGTTGGTGCCATCTCTTACAGCAATGATGGAAAACCTCAGGGAGTTGGTGGAAGACGTCGAGATGCTGGTGAATGCGGCGGCGGACGGCAAGTTGGCGACGCGGGCCGATGCCGGCAGGCACAAGGGCGACTACCGCAAAATCGTCGAGGGGATCAACAAGACCCTCGAGATAGTGGTCGAGCCCCTGAAGGTCACCGCGCAGAACGCCTCGACGCTGGCGTCCTCGTCGGAGGAGCTCACAGCAGTCAGCCAGCAGATGGCGGGCAATGCGGAAGAGACGGCAACGCAGGCCAACGTGGTATCAGCGGCCAGCGAAGAGATCTCCAAAAACGTTGCCTCGGTTGCTTCGGCGTCCGAGGAAATGCAGGCCTCCATCCGTGAGATCGCCAAAAATGCCAACGAATCGGCGCGGGTGGCCAAGAATGCCGTCAACGTGGCGCACTCCACCAACGAGACCGTGAAGAAGCTTGGCGAGTCCAGCCAGGAGATTGGCAACGTGATCAAAGTGATTACCTCAATCGCGCAGCAAACCAATCTGCTGGCCCTCAACGCAACCATCGAGGCCGCGCGGGCCGGAGAAGCGGGCAAGGGTTTCGCTGTGGTGGCCAACGAGGTGAAGGAGCTTGCGAAGCAGACCGCCAAGGCCACTGAAGACATCGGTCGGAAGATCGAGGCGATTCAGGGCGACACGAAGGGAGCGGTCACGGCGATCGAGGAGATCAGCAACATCATCAACCAGGTCAACGACATCTCCAACAGCATCGCTTCGGCGGTCGAAGAACAAACGGTGACCACAAACGAAATCGGCCATAGCGTCACGGAGGCAGCCAAGGGAGTCGGCGACATCGCCAAGAACATCGGCGGCGTAGCTCTCGCGGCAAAGAACACCACGCAGGGCGCGAACGATACGCAGAAGGCGTCTGCTGAGTTGAGCCACATGGCGGCGCAGTTGCAAAAAGTCGTCTCGAGGTTCACGTTCTGATCGAAGCGGCTGCGATGAATGCGGCCTGTCGAGTCGAAACCATTCGGCAGGCCGCATTCACTTGCATAACCGGCGATTGCGGGGGGAAACGATGGCTACGGCATTGGTAGTCGATGATTCAAGGGCCATCCGCACGATCCTCTCCAAGACTTTGAGGGAGCTCGGATTCGAGGTTCGTGAAGCGGCTAACGGAAAAGAAGCATTGGAATTGATTCAAGCTGAGAAATCCGCGGTGACGCTGATTCTTCTCGATTGGAATATGCCGGAGATGAACGGGCTGGATCTACTCAAGCGGTTGCGCGAAAATCCGAAACTCTCGTCGCTCGTGGTCGTTATGGTCACCGCGGAAACTGAGGTGGACCGTATCGCGGAAGCCCTGGAGGCTGGCGCCAACGAGTATGTGATGAAGCCTTTCACCAAGGACATCATCGTGGGAAAGCTCCAACTAGCGGGAATCCAGATTTGCGGGGCATGAAATGGCCGTGCTGAACAGGCGGACTCTCCAGGCCGGGGAGCGGGTTCGCGTGTTGGTGGTGGACGACTCCGTGGTGATCCGCCGTCTGGTCACGCACGCGCTGGAGCAGGATCCGGAACTCGAGGTTGTCGGCGCGGCGGCCAACGGCTCGATTGCGCTTCGGCTTATCCCGCAGCTTAACCCCGACGTGCTCACGCTGGATATCGAGATGCCGGAGATGGGTGGCCTGGAGACGCTCCGCCGCCTGAGTCGCGATCACCCCCGACTGCGTGTGATCATGTTCAGCACGCTCACCGAACGCGGCGCGGAGGTGACACTCGAAGCATTGACCCTGGGCGCCGATGACTACGTGACCAAGGCCTCCAACGAAGGTTCGCTCGATCAATCCATGATGCGCCTCCGCGAGGAGTTGATCCCGAAGGTCAAGCAGTTCTTCCTGTTGCCGACTAAGTCGAGCGCACCATCACGGATGCAGGTTCCGCAAATTCTCGCTGCGCCGCCGCGAGAGCGCATCCCATCCTTTGCGTTGAGCGCAAACCAGCGGCCCAAAGTTGTGGTCATCGGAGTCTCCACCGGCGGCCCGTCCGCTCTCGGCGCCATTCTGCCGCATCTGCCGGCTGAATTCCCATTGCCGGTTCTCTTAGTGCAGCATATGCCGCCGCTCTTCACGCGCTTCCTCGCTGATCGCCTTCACGCTTCGTGCCCGCTGTCGGTCGAAGAAGCAAGCCAGAGCGACTCCGTCACCGCCGGCAAGATACTGATCGCCCCCGGAGACTTTCATCTCAAGGTGGCTGCTCGCAGCGGCGAAGTGCGTGTCCAGTTGGACCAGTCGCCGCTTCAGAACTTCTGCCGTCCAGCCGTTGATGCGCTTTTCTCCTCGATCGCCGAGGTATATGGCGGTGCGGTCATCGCCGCTATCTTGACTGGCATGGGACACGACGGCTTGCGCGGAGTCGAGATCCTCAAAGCACAAGGTGCAAGCATCCTCGCGCAGGATGAGGCTTCGAGTGTCGTATGGGGCATGCCCGGCGCCGTGGTCACAGCCGGCCTCGCCGACAGCGTGCTGCCGCTCGACCAAATCGTGCCGGAGATTTTGCGCAGGACAGATCGAGTCTGAGAGGAGATAGATGTCGGGCCCAACATCAATCGCGCAAATCCTCCCGGAGAACTACCGGTTTCTTCAGCAGCATGTCTATTCCCAGGCGGGCATCGTGCTCGAAGAAGATAAAGACTACCTTTTCGAAACTCGCCTCGCGCCCATCGTCAGACAACTCGGCCTCGGCACGATTAACGAACTGTGCGAATTCATACAGACAAATCGCCGGATCGATGTCGGCCATCAGGTCGTGGAGGCCATGACGACTAATGAAACCTACTTCTTCCGCGATCCTGCCCAATATGACGCCATTCGAAACGTCCTGCTGCCCCGCTTGATGGAAGAGCGGCGAGATACGAGGAGGTTGCGCTTCTGGTCTGCGGCGGCATCCACCGGGCAGGAAGCCTATAGCCTCGCGATGCTCCTTATCGAATCAGGTTTAAGTGGCTGGGACATTCAAATTCTGGGCACAGACTTTTCCTCGAAGGTTTTGGATCGTGCGCGCTCCGGCAATTACCAGCAGATCGAGGTCAACCGGGGCTTGCCGGCTGCTCTCCTGGTCAGGTATTTTCATCGCGTCGACTCGCAATGGCAGTTGAGCGATGCAGTGCGGAAGATGGTCGACTTTGAATCGATTGACCTGCGCGCGAGCCTCCGCGCCCTCGGGCCATTCGATCTCGTTTTCTGCCGCAATGTCATGATCTATTTCGATACCGAAACCAAGAAGAAGATCATGAAAGAACTCCACGGCACCCTATTTCGCGGCGGATGGCTACTGCTGGGAGGCGTAGAGACGGCATTCGGATTCGAGGAGTCGTTTGACAGGCAGTCAATGGGAAGCGCGACCGCGTACATCGCCCGCTGAAACAACGTTCATCTCCGCCGAATTGGGCAATGATCAATGGCGGCAGCGAATGGAGATGGCGGGATGAGCTCTGGAGTCAACTGGATTGAAAAGCTGGTAGCGCTACCGGGAATCGAACCCGGGTTTTAAGATTGAGAATCTCACGTCCTAACCCCTAGACGATAGCGCCACTTATTGTGTGGAAGCGGCCCGCGGGCGCGGGCTACTCCTTTACTTTAACAAAAATACCGCATCAATCCAATGGCGCGACGAGAGCAGGAGCGCAGCCTCAAATCCCCAGCTTGCGCACTTCGTCGTTGTAGTATTTGCGGTACAGAATGTCCCACTCTTGCGAGCCCTCGAGGATAATCTTGCGCTGGTTGACAATCTTCTGCCGCGCCATCGTATCGATCTTTGCCTCCTCGATGAGCAGAAGCTCCAGCTCTTTCCGCGCCTCCTGCCGGATCGTATTGCGATCCTCCAGGAACCCCACCTGGTCGATCTCGGCCAGCGTATCCGCCACGGTGTGGGCCAGCTTGTTCAGCTTGTCGCGGTTGATCCTCATAGCACCGCCTTGTACTTCTTGGTTAGCTCGGTCTTCACCTTCTTGAACATCTCGGCGTATTGCGCGCCGCTCTTGCGCATCTCCTCGGAGTACGCGTCCAGAATCACGCGCACCTCTTCGTTGATGCGGTCCTCGAGCGAAAGCTCCTCGAGCAGAGACGTATTGACGCGCGCTTCCGTCACCTTCAAGTCGCTGGTGGTGATCATCTTTGCGTCGATCAGATGCTTGACCGTGCGGCGGGCGAGATACCCAATGTAGTCGCGAGAAAAAATCATGGGTTAAGTGTCAGGATACCGCACCGCACCCGCGCCTGTACACCTGCTGACCGGCATCGCTGGCTTCGATTTGCTGCTCGCCGCCGGCTTGCACTCAAATCTGAGGCTGCCCTGGTCCTCTTTACGCGCCTCTCCGCATCACCGTGTAGTACGGTTGATTCGAGAGCGTCGCGTTGAATGCCGGCTCCAGCCGCGCCGCCCCGCTCTTTCCCTCAAGATCGAAATAGTATTCGAGCGGGAAATCGGAATTCGTATAATCGGCCGGAATCGCCGACGTGTAGCTCCCGGCGTCCCCCTGCATCTCCACTCGCTTCCATCGTTCCGCCTGGTTCACACGCCGGTAATGGAGTCGAATCGAGCTCACCTCATCAGGCACTAGAACGGTGACTACTAGCGTCAGCGGCGCGCCGGCTTCAAAGCTCGCCGGCGGCAGGTGACTGCACGCCACAAAAGGCCGCCCCGGCCTGCCTGCTGCATCCGCAATCGCGTGCCGCGTGTCTTGGGATGACATGTCCAATCGTCCCACGGCCGTCACCCTGTCAGTCACCGCTGCAATATCGCTGTCGATCGCGCTCAGACGGTCGCTCCAATGTCCGCGCCGCATCGGCGTGCTTCCATAGGAAACGTCTGCACGATAGACTGTCGCAGCTCGCGTGGCCATGTCGGCCCAGGCCTCACGCGCCATCCTGTATTCGTTGATCGCCTGCCTGCCCGCTGCCGCATCCTCCGACTGCTCAAAGACGGCATACGACATACCGCTGCGCAGCTTCGACGCGAAGAACCATCCAATGCCGATCTGAATTTCCACGTCCGCTTCAATCCGGCGAAACGCGGCGGACCGCCGCGAGATCGTCGTACGACGTGCCTCGTCCAGCGCAGCGCTCGATGCGGTTGCACAATCCTCTATCCACTGCGCCACCTCGATCGGCGAGTATTTTGGATTCGCTGCGCGCCCCATTTCGTCCGCGGCGTGCGCTTCAATCGTGGCGAACAATACCGGATCGAGCGGGCTTACCGTCGCAAAGCATCTCGGCTCCGGCGTATCGCTGTACGGCGTGAACTCGCTTCCGCGCACCATCGGCATGTTGGTGTACATCTCCGGCCAGTACGAGTGATTCGATGCCGACGGCAGATGCGCCGAAGTCAGCAGCGGCAGAATCCGGCTCGCATTGGCCACGGTCGTCTCCACGGCAATCGCTCCGTCGCCGAACACTTTGCGCAGCCACCGGCGCCACGCCTCCGGATTCGCGTCCGGATCGTAAAGCCGCCGTCCCCACACCCTGTAGTAAAGCTCGAATTTTTCCCAGTCGGCCTTCGGGTTCAGGCTGGCATCCGAGTACGCGCATCGGCCGCCCGTGTGCCCCGATCCTTCCCTTCCCTTGAACGTCAGCGGCTCCATCAAATCCAGCCCAACGGCCCCGCAAAAATGTGCGGTTCGACCGTACGCCGCAGCCATCTCCGGATCAGCGCTCAGCAAATGCCGCTGCGTGCCAGGCCACAGTCGAAACAGCACTTTGTAGTGGTTGCCCGCCTTCAGAAAATCCGCATACCCATACCGCGTGAACGAGCGGGCCCCGGAGCTTACACTGAAAGGTCCTTCCCCTTCGACCTCGGGCTTCGGAATCTCCAGCGGGCGAATGTCTGCCTGCTGGTAGCCGAGGCTCTGGTGCTCCGCGGAGTACTTCGCTCCCAGCTTCACCGGCATTCCGGTTGCTGCGGCAATGTCGATCATCTTTTGGTCGACGCCTTTCGCGTGCATGTCGATCTCGACCGTACGCCCGCAGTCTTTGACCGCTTGGAACAATGTCTTCCAGAAGTCGTAGCTCCCCTCCGGGATCCCACTCTCGCCGTGAACGCGCATCGTCAGGCCCTGAATCTCCGGACATTGCTTCAACAGCAGCGCCAGCGCGTCGCGGCAATAGGCCGCGTGCGTCTCCTTGGTCAGCCCTTCGATGTTGTGATACGCATGCGGGCTGTCGGTCCACTGGTACGCGTGCGTCCAGATTCCCAGCTGAAAATGCAGTCCGCGCGTGGCGGTCTGCGCGGCGATGAATTTGAGCGCCTCCAGGTTCATCTGCCGTTCGTGATCGCTGAGCGGAACCGGCGCCGGCAGCACCGTTCCATCCGCGGCAGCCAGTTGCATCACGCGCACGTTGTACCCCGGCACATTGACCGTATACGGGTAGGGAAAGTGGAGATAATCGCTCGTTACGCCCTTGGGAAAGTCATATTCAAGTCCGAAAGCGAGGCAGAACCGGTTGAACCTGGACGCAACGAGCAAATCGAGATACCCCGACCAGAAATCCTTGTCGTAGAGCCACGCTTTGTCCTCGACCTCGCTCGAAAAATAGCGCCCAACGCTGCGCACTTCATTGGCCGGTTTTTCCAAAACTGGCTGCGCCACGCGCAGAGTTGCTGCGGAAGCCGCACCGAACCTCGCTCTCTCTGTGAGTTCAAGCAGACCGTACACATATCCGAGCACGTCGCTCCCCGAGACGACGGTGGCAGGCACGCTGCCCTGGCGGCCGGGAGCCAACACAAACGACTCCGCACCGGGACGCGATCCGGGCGTTTGTGCAGCGTTCTTCACTGCCGCCCAGCCCGTCGCGTTGACAAGAACAAAAAACGCGGCTCCTCGCACGCGTGCCTGAGAAGTCACGACGTGGCACCACGCGCCTTTCGCTGCCAGCGCCGCGCGCAGTTGCTCCGCGGCCCACTGTACCGGCGGCGCGCTTGCCACCGGATCATTGTTGTCGATGACGATGACAAAGCCGCGGCCCGACTGCGCCATCGACGCCCGCGCAATCGTCGCCGCCGAAGCCGCTCCCGCCACCTTCAGAAACTCTCTGCGCTTCATCCTAAGAAACCCGCCTCTGTTTCCGCGCCCCTCGGCTTCCTTGCCCCCTTGGTCCCTGTTTCGCTCAACTCCGGTGCGGGCAGGTCTTTGAGTTGATGCACTCCTCGGCAATGCGCAGCCGCTCCACCGGCCGTCCTCCCACCAGGTGTTCCGTCACAATCTCCTCCGCATCCTCCGGTCTCACGTTCCCGTACCAGACGGCTTCTGGATACACCACCACAGTCGGCCCGTGTTCGCACTGGTCCAGGCACCCGGATTTGTTAATCCTCACCCTGCCGCCCAGCCCGGCGTCGCGCGACAGTTGCTGCAGCCGCGCGTGCAATTCGCTTGTTCCATCGCGCGTGCAGGAAGGCCGCGGTGCATCGGCGGGGCGGACGTTGTGGCAGACAAAGACGTGACGTTCAAATGCGGGCAAGCGGCAATCCTCCTCAATTCAATCCTTTCCAGAGTAACAACCTGGTCCCCGTGCCCGTCCCCAGTCCCCGTCCAGCGTCTCGTCGCCGCGCCGATGTCGCCGATCACTCCCACCTGCGTGCAACCCAAAAAGTTTTCCTGATCCCTGCCCGACCCCTATCTGCGAGAATGGGTATTTGACAATGAGTACCGACGACCTTCTCTCGCTGAAAGACGACATGGTGGCCTTCATTGAGGGTCACGGCCTTCATCGCCTCCCAGGGTACGTCACCGACGACATTCCCTCCGTCCTCTGGGAAGGCCGAGGCAACCCCGACGCGTGGAAAGACTTTGTGGAGATGGCCAAGCACGTGGGCGCTCCCTTCGTCACCTTTAGCGAGATGACGCTGGACCGCGAAGAGCTCGATGCCCTCATCGAGGAAGCCGGCGAGATGAACTTCCCCGATGAAGAAGCCGCGGAGATGGTCGAGGCCAAGTGGCTGCGCAAGTACGCCGGCAAGTTGGGCTACATTCAGCTCGGCTTCATTTACGAGGGCATCGTCTTCCTGCACGAAACCACTACCGAATGGTACGAGCGTTACCAGTCGCTCCTCGAAAACATCGAAAGCTTCCACGATATCGTCATCGACGACGCTCACTCCCACGACGACGAGGACGAGTAAGCCTCAGTGCCCCATCCAGCCAGCGCCACCGCCGACGCCCCGGCCAGCGCCACCGGACCCCGGAATCAGTCAGCTTCGACTCGCACCTTGCCGCCCCAGCGCTGGCTCATAGCCGAACCGCACCCCGAGCAATCCGCTTCTCTCGCCCGCGAGGCGCGCCTGCCTCTCGTTCTCGCCGAGCTGCTCGTCGCGCGGGGCATCACCGCCGCCGCCGAGGCCTTTGCCTTCCTCAACCCTGAACCCGCGCACCTGCACGATCCATTCCTCATGCTCGGGATGTCCGTTGCCGTCGAGCGACTCGAACGCGCCATCGCCGCGCGGGAACCCATTCTTCTCTACGGCGACTATGACGTTGACGGCACCGTCGCTGTAGTCCTACTCAAAACCGCCATCGAAATACTGGGCGGCGAAGTCCGTTTCCACGTGCCGCACCGCCTGCGCGACGGCTACGGCATGCAATCGAGGGTGCTCGAATCGGCCCACGCCGATGGGGTTCGCGTTGTGGTCACCGTTGACACCGGCATGCGCGCCTTCGCCGAAGCTGAAACCGCGCGCCGGCTCGGTCTCGACCTCATCATTACGGATCACCATCTTCCAGACGCTCACGACAAACTTCCCGCCGCGCTCGCGATTCTCAATCCCAACCAACCCGGCTGTACGTATCCCGAGAAATCGCTTTGCGGCGCGGCCATTGCGCTCAAGCTCGCGCAGGCGCTGCTGGAGCGCCGTGATCCCGCTCGCACCCGCGAAAAGACCCTGCCCAGCTTCCTCAAGATGGCGGCGATTGCTACCATCGCCGATGCCGTGCCTCTCCACGGCGAGAATCGCACCATCGCCGCTCTCGGCCTGTGTGAGCTGCGCCGCCCCGTTGGCGCCGGTCTGCGGGCGCTCTTCGCCGCTGCCGCGCTCGATCCTGCAAGCAAGCAAATCACCGGCTTCGACGTCGCCTTTCGTCTCGCCCCGCGCATCAACGCAGCTGGCCGCATGGACGTTGCCTCCGACGTCATCGAACTTTTCACCACGCGCGACTCCCACCGCGCTACTGAGCTCGCTACCAAACTCGAGCGCCTTAATCGCGAGCGCCGCGATGTCGAGGCCGCCGCGCTCACCGTCATTGAAGCCCGCCTCTCGTCCGACGCCGAAATCGCCGCCGACCGCCTCCTCGTCATTGACGGCGACGGTTGGCACCGCGGCGTCATCGGTATTCTTGCTTCGCGCGTCGTCGAGCGCACTGCCAAACCCGCCATCGTCGTCAGCCTCGAAGAAGGCATCGCCCACGGCTCCGGCCGCTCTGTCGACGGCTTTCCGCTCCTCGCCGCCATCGAATCCTGCGCCGATCTCTTCACCCGCTTCGGTGGCCACGCTTTCGCTGTCGGCTTTGCTCTTCCCGCCGCATCGCTGCCTGAACTCAAGCTCCGCCTGCGCACCTACGCCAACGAGCACCTCGCCGCCCGTGAGCCGGAGCGCCTTCTCCGCATTCACGCCGAACTGCCGCTCGACCGCATTACGCCGGTCCTTGCCGGATGGCTGCGCAAGCTCGAGCCCTTCGGCCACGGCAACCCAGAGCCCATCTTCATCGCCCGCTCCGCACGCCTGCTCGCTCCGCCGCGCATCATGAAAGCTCAGCACCTCCGCCTCGAGCTCACCCAAACCGGCACTTCGCCCTCCCGTCCATCGTCCGCCCTTTCCCCCGCCGCGTCACCGAATGCGTCTGCCGCACGCCTGCCTGCTTCCGCCGCACCCATCGCATCCATCCGCGCCGTTGGTTGGAACCTGGCTGAGCGCGGCATCGAGCTTCAGCTCGCCCAGGGCAGCCGCATCGATATTGCCTATCGCATTCGCGAAAACGACCACCCGGACTTCGGCGGACTCGAAATTGAAGTCATGGGTATGGAGCCGGCTGAGGTGTAGACAGACCGCTGGATGTTTCCATGGAAAATTTCCAAACCACTTGAACCTGGCAGTGCTACCATCGCTGCAGTTCCCACACGCTGGCTAAGTTTCTGAGCAACGGAATTTGCTCGTGCGCGCCTTCGCAAGAGAAGGCTCAATTGCCGCCCTCGATCTCCGGAGCGCGTAACGAGTTTGTCAGCTGAAGATAACTCGGCCGGGATTTCGCAATTCCAACCTCCCCGAACGAGGAGAAAACCATCATGCGCCGCTCCAAAACTCACCTGCTAACGCCCTTCATCGTTTTCACTGCTCTCACCCCGTGTCTGTGGCCGCAAACGTCCGTCCCGCAGGTCTATTCCTATATTCAGGACCCCGCAACTGGAGTTATGGGACTCTCCGTCGTGAAGGTCGCTCGTGACGGCCCTAAAGAAGCCATCGACCAGATCCTGCCCGTCGGCCCCGGTCGCGCCAAGGAATTCCACAACCACATCCTCTACGATTTACAGGCGCACAAGATCTACACCAAGCTCGTCAGCGATCCGTCCGTTCCGTGCTCGGTGATGACCTACACTTCGCCAGCCGTTCCCGACGAGTTCGACGTCATTACCGCCTCGGCCGATTCGATGAAGGACTTCCTTGCCCACGCCCAGCTGTTGCGCAGGGAAACCGTGAACGGCATCCCCGCCAAAGTGATGGAATTGACCGCGGACCAGATGAAAGTCACGGCTTGGATCGCCGATCCCGGCGGCTTCCCGGTTAAGGAAGTCATTGTCCCGCCCGGAGGCGCGGCCACCACGATGCTCGAAGTAAAGCAACTCAGCTTCGCCAGGCCACCGGCGTCTGCTTTTGCGCCTCCCACGGGCTGCAAAGAAGTGAGTGGTGAAGCTACTGCAACCGGTGCTCACGCCGAGTTCAGCACGGGAGCGCCCGCGTCCAAACCGACCGTCAATGTTGCCGCCGTCAAGCTAGATTCCGTTTCCAATTACACCGGCCCCTGCCCGGCCCACATCAAGTTCACCGGAACCATCACCACCGACGGGCCGGGAAAAGTGTTCTACCAATTCGGCGCGGGTAAGATGGAGCCCGGCGATACCGTCACCTTCACCGCGGCCGGCACCAAAACAGTGAGTCATGTGGTCACGTTCAATAAGCCCGATCCCGGCTTCGGGGATCAGATTGGCGTATACCCAATCCTTGAAGCCGTCGGCGAGGACGCCTCTGGAAATCACGATGCGTCGATGCAAGGTTCCAACAATTCGGGCTTCACGATCACCTGCACGGGCACTGCGGCCGCCGCGCCTGCGCGACCCCCGTATTCACCATCAACCCCGCAAGCCGTTCCGCCCGCTCCGGCCCCCGCAGGCAATGCCCGCGTCACGTCGGTCGCAATCCAGGTCACGCCCCAGCACTACACCGGCGCGTGTCCGGTCGCGGTGAAGCTCGTCGGAACCCTCAAAACCGACGGACCGGGGCCCGCGTACTTCCAGTTCCAGGCTGGCGCTGTGGGAGCCAACAATTCCGGAGCCGTCAACGTCGGCGCCGATGGCACGGCAACCGTTACCAATGAAGGCCAGGTTCGCCGCACGCCCCAGGTGCAGAGCGTCCGCTTCCTGGCGGGGATGGAGCCGCGCGGCCATCAGGAGAATGCGAAGTGGATGGACGCCGAACTCGATATTCATTGCACCAACGCGCCATAGCTCACCCAACGCAAAACGGCCCTCCCGCATAGGAGGGCCGCTTCTTTGGGATCAAAATCCTATTTGAGTCGAACCACGGCGTGGATTATCCCACCACTTCAATCCCCATCGATCGCGCTGTTCCCTTGATGCTCTTGACCGCTGCATCGACGGACGCCGCATTCAAATCCGGCATCTTCTGCGTGGCGATTTCGCGCACCTGCTTCTCGGTCACCTTGCCCTTCTTTTCCTTGTTGGGCGTGCCCGATCCCTTCTCGATCCCCGCCGCTTTCTTCAGCAGCACCGCTGCCGGCGGCGTCTTGGTGATAAAGCTGAAGGTGCGGTCGCCGTAAACCGTGATGACGACCGGAATGATCAGCCCGGCCATCTCCTTGTTCTGCGTCTTGGCGTTGAACTGCTTGCAGAACTCCATGATATTGACCTGCGCCTGGCCCAGTGCAGGGCCGACCGGCGGAGCGGGCGTCGCTTTGCCGGCTTCGATCTGCAGCTTCACGTAGCCGTTAATCTTCTTCGGAGGTGCCATGTTGTTCCTTTTTGAACCAGCTCTTAGCTTCTAGCTTTGAGCTACCAGCCGGTTGTTTCCTCATACAAATTTTGGTGCCGAATTCTCAGCGTTTGCTTGCAACCGGCGGCAGCTAGAAGAGCCAAACCGGCTAGAAGCTGAAAGCTACTGGCTGAGAGACTCGACTACTCAATCTTTTCCACTTTGCCGAACTCGAGTTCGACCGGCGTTGACCGCCCGAAGATCGTCACCATCACCTTCAGCGTCTCGCGATCCTCGTTGACTTCGTCCACTACGCCGTTGAAGTTGGCGAACGGCCCATCGGTGATGCGCACCTGTTCGCTCTTCTCAAACTTGATCTTCATCCGTGGCTTGTCTTTGGCCGTCTCGCTGCGGAAGAGTATGGAGCTCACCTCTTCCTCGCTTAGCGCCACGGGCTTGTCGCCGGTGCCCAGGAACCCCGTCACTTTGGGCGTGTCCTTCAGAACGTGCCACAGCTCATTGTCCAGCTCCATCTCCACCAGCACGTAGCCGGGCAAAAACACGCGTTCCACGGTGCGCTTCTTGCCGTTCACGATCTCCGTTACCGGCTCGGTGGGAATCATCACGCGTCCTACGCGCTCCCTCAATCCAAATGCCTGCACGCGGCTCTCAATCGATTCCCGCACCTTGCGCTCGAAGCCCGAATAGGCGTGCAGAATGTACCACCGGAAATTCTCGTTGCGCACCGGCTGCGGCTCCGCCGCGGCTACTGCCGGCTCTGCCGCCGCTTCCGTTTCTTGCCCTGCCGCTGCTGCAGTCTCAGGCTCCGCCACGCCGGCTTCTGCATCCGGCGCCTGCGTCACTTCCGCCTCCGGCGTCTCGACCGCTGCCGTTGCTTCCGCCTGCGGCTCTGCGGCGTGTGTCTCTGCGGGCCCTGGTTCAGCGGATTGTTGCAAGTCTTCTGTCATTCCACTCTCGATTCTGTACCGCGCCGGCTACTGCAATCCGCCCAGCCGGCCAAGCAACCCGTACACGCTCACTCTGAAAATGAAGTCGACGATGAAGAAGAACAGCCCAAACAGGAAGACCGCGACAATCACTACGCCCGTCGTCACCCTCACTTCCTTCGGCGAGGGCGTCACCACTTTGCGCATCTCCGCGCGCACATCGCGCAGAAAGCTGGTAAATTCGGTCCACTTGTTCAACGCGCCGCCTCCAAACTCGGCCAGCGCTCCCGGCTGCTGCCGTTTCGCCGACCGCTCGTCACCTTTTTCCATCGCCGTCTTTGTCGCCACGTTTTCACATCCTTCGCAGCCCACACTTTCCGGGCGCATTCCTCAAAAACAGCCTTCAGCTTTCAGCCCTCAGCTTCCAGCTTCATCCAACTTGCGCTCGTCGCATCAGATCGATCCACCGCGCCGAAGCTAAGAGCTAACAGCTAATAGCTGTCTTTCTGAAACTGGCAGGGGCGGAGGGATTCGAACCCCCAAGTCCGGTTTTGGAGACCGGCAGTTTAGCCGTTGAGCTTACGCCCCTGTGAACCAGTTCACAGTTCTTAGTTCAGAATTCACAGCCCTAAACCGTGCACCGGCAACTGTGAACTACGAACTGCGAACCACTAACTCGTTCGCTACTTCGTTTCCTTATGCACCTGGTGCTTGCGGCAGCGCTTGCAGAACTTTTTCAACTCAAGACGGCCCGTTACGGTCTTCTTGTTCTTCGTCGTCGAGTAGTTCCGCTCCTTGCACTCCGTGCATTCCATCGTAATGATTTCCCGCATTGCCAATTCCCTTCAGTCCCAAGTTCGTAATTCTTAGTTCGTAGTTCTCAGTCCCCATGTTTCGTTCAGCCGCAGGCGCTGCGAACTACGAACTGCGAAATCACTTGATAATTTCCGAGATTGTTCCCGCGCCCACGGTCCTGCCGCCCTCGCGAATCGCGAAGCGCAGACCCTTCTCCATGGCCACCGGCGTAATCAGATCGATGGTCAATTCCACGTTGTCGCCCGGCATCACCATCTCCACACCCTCCGGCAACTCCGCCACTCCCGTCACGTCCGTCGTGCGGAAATAGAACTGCGGCCGGTAGCCCTTGAAGAACGGCGTATGACGCCCGCCCTCTTCCTTCGACAGCACGTACACCGTGCTCTTGAAGTGCGTGTGCGGCGTAATCGACGCCGGCTTGGCCAGCACCATGCCCCGCTCCACGTCTTCCTTCGGCGTGCCGCGCAGCAGAATCCCCGCGTTGTCGCCAGCCAGACCCTCGTCCAGCTGCTTCTTGAACATCTCCACGCCCGTGCAAACCGTCTTGCGCGTCTCGCGGAAACCGACGATCTCCACGTCCTCGCCCACCTTCACCTTGCCGCGCTCGATCCTTCCGGTGACGACGGTCCCACGTCCAGAGATAGAAAAAATATCTTCGATCGGCATCAGGAAAGGCAGGTCGACCGCGCGGTCAGGCCGCGGTACGTACTTGTCCACCGCCTCCATCAGCTCGTCGATCTTCGCCTCCCACTTCGCCTCGCCGTTCAAGGCGCCCAGCGCCGACCCGCGAACCACCGGCACGTCGTCGCCCGGGAACTGGTACTTCGACAACAGCTCGCGAACTTCCATCTCGACCAGGTCGGTCAGCTCTTCGTCCTCGACCGCGTCGCACTTGTTCAGGAACACCACGATGCAGGGCACGCCCACTTGCCGCGCCAGCAACACGTGCTCCTTGGTCTGCGGCATCGGCCCATCGGTCGCCGCCACCACCAGAATCGCGCCGTCCATCTGCGCCGCGCCGGTAATCATGTTCTTGATGTAGTCGGCGTGGCCGGGGCAGTCCACGTGCGCGTAGTGACGGTTCTTGGTCTCGTACTCCACGTGCGCCGTGGCGATCGTGATGCCGCGCTCCCGCTCTTCCGGCGCGTTATCGATCGAATCGAACGAGCGGTACACGTTCTTCGGGTTGTGCTTCTGCAATACCTTGGTGATG
>Ga0224554_1000218_pt1 | contig 52434 bp, 44 predicted proteins | sample 714S22024metaG_FD_180666 | JGI IMG/M metagenome (GOLD analysis project Ga0224554, IMG submission 180666) | Peat soil microbial communities from Stordalen Mire, Sweden - 717 S2 20-24 | ecosystem: Environmental > Terrestrial > Soil > Wetlands > Peat | place: Sweden: Norrbotten County, Stordalen... | reverse complement strand
GCGATAGGCGGTCTGGGGGTGGATGCCCTGACGACGTGCCCACTCGGTCAGGTTCACAGAGAACACTTTATCGAATAGGTGTTCGCTCATTATGACTCAGAAATTCGGGAACAGCTCACGACCCCACGGGCACACCGGCCCGGGCACCACCTCTTGAATCGAAATACCCATTCAGTGCCCGGGCCAGGGCGTCCAAGCCCGAGTTGTAGGCCTCCTTGGAGTTCTCTTCCCACCAGGGAGCGATCTCGTCCTTTACAAGGTTCCACTCCCGGCGCAGTGAGTAGAGGGTCCAGGGGACCGGCCCCGTGGTCTCGGCCGCCCACGCCCGAGCCTCGCCGAGACCAGCTCCTTGGCGCATGGCCAGCACGCAGAGCGCCTGTCGAGCGTGCAGGCGGTCCTTTACGAGGGCGAGACCCCAGTTGTAGGCGAAACGAGAGGCCCCGGCGTGAGAGCCAAGGGCCGAACGCGTCGTTGCAGACGGGTCGAGCTCGAAGCGGAATGCCTGATGGACCGCCATGAACAGATTGTCGCAGTGGGGTGTGACGGCGCAGAACCGAGACGGTCATGTCTCGGACCAAGTCGTCATCGACCTCGCCCGCCGCGGCGACCGACACCCGCCGGGCACCGCCGGCACGCCTCTTCGAGGTGTTCTGCCTCGAAGCGGGCAAGAGCGTCGCGGTGACCGACCACGACGGTGAGCGCCGTCGCTCAGGAGAACCCGGGCCAGCTTTCGGCGCTTTCGTTCATGGCCGAGCCGACCTCGGTGAGTACTTCGTCGAGCGACAGGCACATCTCGTTGCCCACTTGGAGACGGGCCACCTGGCGGTCGAGATCACCCCTTGGTCGTGGCATGACACCCGGACATAGAGGACCGTGCGACGAACGGGATTCTCGGATCTCTCCATGTCCACCAGGACCAACCGGCCCAGCTTCTCCGCGGACAGCGGCAGCGTGCCTTCCCGGAACCACCGGTAGGCGGTGAACTTGCTCACCCCAACACGTTCCGCCCAGTCGGACAGGTTCATGCATCCATACTGGAACATACGTACGCCGACTTGGAGCTACCCGGCATGCGGCAGTTGTGAACCCCAGAGGTAGGCTCGGTAAAATGGGTTTCCCTGCTCGCAGAATGCGGCGTTTGCGGCGACTCCCCGCGATGCGCCGGCTTGTGGCCGAGTCCTCTTTGGGGATAGACGACCTCGTGGCGCCACTTTTCGTCCGTGAGGCGATCGAAGCTCCGGTGCCGATCGCGTCGCTGCCGGGGGTTTGGCAACACACTGTCGCTTCGCTGGTGCTCGAGGGCAAGCGCCTGGCGTCGCTCGGGATCCAAGCCCTGGTGCTGTTCGGTGTGCCCGAGAGCAAGGACCCGGTCGGATCGGGTGCGTCGGACCGCGACGGCATCGTCCAGATAGCGCTACGCGAGCTGCATAACTGCCTCGGCGACGAGATGGTGCTCATGGCCGACCTGTGCCTCGACGAGTACACCGACCACGGGCACTGCGGGATCCTGGACGATCGTGGTGAGGTCGCCAACGACGCCACGCTTCAGCGCTACGGCGAGATCGCAGTTGCGCAGGCCGAGGCGGGCGCTCACCTGGTAGCGCCGAGCGGCATGATGGACGGCCAGGTCGCTGCCATCCGGGCGGCGCTGGATGCCTGCGGCCATGACGAGGTGGGGATCCTCGCCTACTCGGCGAAGTACGCCTCTGCGCTCTACGGGCCGTTTCGCGACGCCGTGGACGTGACGATCGTGGGCGGCGGGGACCGCAAGGGCTACCAACAGGATCCGAAGAACCGCCGGGAGGCTCTCGAAGAGGTGCGCCTTGACGTCGCCGAAGGCGCGGACCTGGTGATGGTCAAGCCCGCTCTCGCCTATCTCGACGTGATCGCCGCGGTGCGGGCAGCCGTCGAGGTCCCGGTGGCGGCCTACAACGTGAGCGGCGAGTACGCGATGGTCGTGGCTGCGGCCGAACGCGGGTGGATCGATCGCGAGGCCGTCGCCCTCGAACACCTCGGAGCGATCAAGCGGGCAGGCGCCGACGTGATCCTGACGTATTTTGCAGCCGAGGTGGCCGAGGTACTCGGTGGCTGATCTAGCCACCGCGAGTCGCGCCACGGCCGGTCCGCGGAGCTCGGAGCTGTTCGCCGAGGCCTGCCGCGTGATCCCGGGCGGTGTCGACTCGCCTGTGCGGGCATTCGGATCAGTCGGCGGGTCGCCGTACTTCGTCGCGAGCGCCAAGGGTGCTTACCTCGAAGATGTCGACGGGCGGCGGCTGCTCGACTACGTCCAGTCCTGGGGAGCGTCAATCCTCGGCCACGCCCATCCGGCCGTGCTCGAGGCGATAGCCAAGGCAGCGGCGCGCGGCACGACCTACGGCGCGCCTACCGAAGGCGAGGTTCGGCTTGCCGAGGCGATCACCGAGGCGGTGCCCGGGTGCGACCAGGTCCGATTCGTGTCGTCGGGGACCGAGGCGGCGATGACTGTCATCCGCCTCGCCCGTGCTGCCACAGGCCGGGACCGGGTCGTGAAGTTCGCCGGCTGCTACCACGGGCACTCAGACGCCCTCCTCGCAGGCGGGGGAAGTGGCGTTGCCACCCTCGGGTTGCCGGACTCGGCCGGTGTCCCCCAGAGCGCTGTGTCCGCCACTCTCGTCGCGCCCTACAACGAGGTCCCAGAGATCGACGAGTCGGTGGCGTGCGTCATCGTCGAGCCGGTCGCGGCCAACATGGGGCTCGTGGCTCCTGTCGAGGGCTTTCTCGAGGGCCTTCGCGCAGCCTGTGACCGCGCAGGCGCCCTGCTCATCTTCGACGAGGTGATCACCGGCTTCCGTGTCGGACGCGCCGGAGCGACCGGGCTCGTGGGCGTGCAACCCGACCTGTGGTGCTTCGGCAAGGTGATCGGTGGAGGCTTGCCACTGGCCGCGCTCGGAGGCAGGCGCGACCTCATGTCGCAACTGGCCCCGATAGGTCCCGTGTACCAAGCCGGCACCTTGTCGGGTAACCCCCTGGCGACAGCAGCGGGGCTTGCCGTGCTCGAGCGCCTGGACCAAGGCGCCTATCTCGAGTTGGCGGAGAGCGTCGGGCTTCTTGCTCGTGGGCTCGCTGAAGCCATCGGCCGGAGCGGGCTTGCGGTCGAGGTACCGGTATTTGGAACATTGGTCTCGGTCTTCTTCTCCGATGAGCCCGTGCGCGATTACAACGGCGCGGCACGCGCTGCGCAGCGCGGGCTCTTCGCCCCGTTCTTTCGCGCCATGCTTGCCCGCGGCGTCGCGCTCGCGCCGAGCCCTTATGAGATCGCATTCGTGTCGCTGGCCCATTCGCGCGAAGACATCGAGCGTACGGTCGAGGCCGCCGCCGCTGCGGCCGTGGAGGTTGCTCAGGGCCTGGGTTCCTAGCCTTCGGGCACGCGACGAGCCAGTGCGACGACGGCCTTGTACACGACCTCGGCCGGCCCGAGCTCGTCATGTCTCAGGTAATTCCCCATGATCCTCAAGAGCCACTCCATCAGCGAGCGGTTGTATATACCGGTGTTGACGCAGATCCTCATCAGGCCGGGCCGTGAGAGCACACCGATGAAGGCCCGGGCCACCCGGTAGTAGAGGCCGTAGATGTCCTGCAGGGATCGTTCGTAGGCGGCGAGCAGCCCTGGCTCGTCCGCCGCGAGAGCGTCCGCGACAGTGGCGGCCGCCAGGCGGCCCGTCTCGTAGCCGTACGCGATGCCCTCACCGTTGAACGGGTTTATGGCACCCGCGGCGTCGCCGACGACTATCGAGTCCGGGCCGACTCGTGGACCGACGCCGAAACCCATGGGCAGGCGACCGCCGAACGGTGTACCGCAGGAGGTCCGCGGGTCGAGGCACCACGACGCCGGAACCTGGGCGACGAATTCGTCCATGAGCTTGGACGTGTTGACGTGCGAGCCCCGGCCCTTTGTGGACAGCAGGCCCACTCCGACGTTCACGCGGCCGTCTCCGAGCGGGAAGACCCAGCCGTAGCCGGGCACAACCCGGCCACTGGCATCGCGGATGTCGAGGAAGGAGTCGATGTACTCCTCGGCGCTGCGCGGTGACCTGTAGTAGCCGCGCAGCGCCATACCTTGTGGCCACTCGCGGTTGCGACCGGTCCCGAGCGCGCGACCGAACCTGGACAACGATCCGTCGGCGACGATCACATAGCGGGCCCGGACCTCGGTGAAGCTCGCCCGTGCCTTGTCGCTCACGATGGCGCCCCCGGCTGGGCGCAACGGCGCAGCACCGGTGACAGGGCCCGGACCCCTATCGGCCGAGCCTGGCGGAGACAGCGGTGCCACCGCCTCGGCGCCTTGCCAGACAACGGCGCCGGCTTTCTCCGCACGCCTAGCGACCAGCTCGTCAAGCTCCGCGCGGGTAATCACGTATCCGTACGAAGGAAGGCCCGGGTGTTCGGGCCAGTCCATCGCGATCGTGCGTCCATAGGCACTGGTCCTCAGGCCGCGGTAGCGGTGGTGCACCGACAGCTCGGCGGCCAGTCCCATCTCTTCGAGCTGGAGGACAGAGCGCGGCGTGAGGCCGTCCCCGCATGCCTTCTCTCTCGGATAGTGCTTCTTCTCGACGACGAGCACGTCGACGCCCGAGCTCGCGAGCCAGTACGCGGCCGACGCGCCGGCCGGGCCGCCGCCGACGACCAGGACGTCACACTGGTACAGCTCAGGACGGGGAGGCTGCAACTCCACCGCGAGGCTGTTGGGTGCGGTCATGCGAGCATGTTAGGAGCGACGCTCGGCCACCGGCCCGAAGTGGCCCGACCGGGGCGCGCGTGCTAGAACCGCTCCAGCATTATGGGCAGCCTCGACAGCTACCTCCCAATCTTTTTCATGGTCGTGCTTGGGATCGCGTTCGCGAGCCTTTCGTTTGGCGCGTCCAAGCTGCTCGCGCCCCAACGGCCCACCTCTGCCAAGGAGGCGCCGTACGAATGTGGCATCGTGCCGACCCACGAGCCGGCCAGACGATTTCCGGTGCGCTTCTACCTGGTCGCGATGATCTTCGTCGTTGTGGACATCGAAGTCATCTTCCTTTTCCCCTGGGCCGTGGACTCTCAAAGCCTCGGCCGGTTCGGTCTTGTCGAGATCCTGGTGTTCGCTGCATCGGTGTTCGTGCCGTTCATCTACCTTGTGGCAAACGGCGCCCTCGACTGGGGGCCTATCAAGCGTGTGCGCCCAGTCGAGTCTCAGCCCGACCGGACCTCTTCGTCGACTGTCCGGCACGTCGGGCCGCCGAACGACCAGGCAGCGTAGGGGGCACATGGGCCTCGAAGACCTCAGCCACAACTTCCTCACCGGCTCGCTCGAGGAACTGGTGAAGTGGGCGCGCCGCTCCAGCGTCTGGCCGGCCACTTTCGGCCTTGCATGTTGCGCGATCGAGATGATGGCGGCCGGCGCGGCCGACTTCGACCTCGCACGCTTTGGCATGGAGGTGTTCAGAGGCTCGCCGCGCCAGGCCGACCTCATGGTCGTTGCCGGTCGCGTCTCCCAGAAGATGGCACCGGTGCTGCGCCAGGTCTACGACCAGATGGTCGAGCCGAAGTGGGTCATCTCGATGGGCGTGTGCGCCTCCACGGGCGGGATGTTCAACAATTACGCCATCGTCCAGGGAGTCGACCAGGTCGTCCCCGTGGATGTGTACGCCCCCGGCTGCCCGCCGAACCCGCAGACCCTCATCCACGCCATCTTGACCCTGCACGAGAAGATCCGCCTGGGCGAGCTCACCCGGCGGAGCCCCGGTGAGACCGGAGCCGGAATCGACCTTGCCGCAGAGCCGGCACGTCCCGGCTGGGTCGCACCTCCCTCGGGAGTGCGCCTGGGGACGCCCCGCTGATGACGGCCGCAGCCACGAGCGCGGCCGAGCTGGCCGGTTTGCCCGAGTCCCCCACGGTCGGCGCGGGCGGCCAGGAGGTGATCCACGTCACGCGCGAGCGTTATCTCGAGGTGACCGGAGCGCTCCGCGATGCAGGCTTTGAGATGTGCGCGGACCTGTGCGCCGTCGACTATCTGCGCCACCCCGATCGACCGCTGCCCGAAGCTGTGACGCCCGAACGCTTCGAGATCGTCGTCAACCTGCTCTCCCTCGAGCGCCGTCAAAGGGTGCGCCTGCGGGTACAGGTTCCCGCTAGTGACCCCGTAGTGCCGACGCTGTTCAACCTCTACCCCGGAACCGAGAACATGGAGCGGGAGGCGTTCGACCTGTTCGGAGTGTGTTTCGAGGGACATCCCGATCACACGCGAATACTCATGCCCGACGACTGGGAAGGTCACCCGCTGCGCAAGGACTATTCGGTCGGGCGCGTACCGGTGCAGTTCAAGCAAGCGCCAGGTCCACGTTGACTAGCGAGGAGCTCAAGGCGGAGACCTCTGAAGGGCTCCAGGAGCTGCAGGAGCGCGACGAGACCGGTCCGGTCGCCCTCGCCATCGAAGAAGGCTCACAGTTCCGCCTGCCGGAGGGGCCCGTGCTCAACCCGGGCGACATAGACGTCGAGTTCGGCGAAGACGAGACGATGATCATCAACATGGGCCCGCAGCACCCGTCGACCCATGGCGTGCTCCGCATCATGATGGAGCTCGAGGGCGAGACGGTGCTGCGTTCCAAGCCGATCATCGGATACCTGCACACCGGAATGGAGAAGACCGGCGAGGAGCTCACCTACGTCCAGGGCGCGACGAACGTCACGCGAATGGACTATCTGTCTCCCCTTCACAACGAGCTTGTCTTCTCGCTCGCCGCCGAGGCGTTGCTCGGTATCGAGATCCCCCCGCGGTCGACCTGGATCCGGATGCTCATGACAGAGCTCAACCGCATCTCCTCACACGTCATGTGGATGGCCACCAACGGGATGGACCTCGCTTCGACGTCGATGATGATCTACGGATTTCGCGATCGCGAGATGATCCTGTCGTTCTTCGAGAAGACGACCGGTCTTCGGATGAACCACGACTACATCCGGCCCGGTGGAGTCGCCGCGGACCTGCCCGACGGGTGGGAGGACGACGTCATGTCGATCGTCGAGACCATCCCGGGGCGCGTCGACGAGTACGACGAGTTGCTGACGGGCCAGCCGATCTTCAAACGTCGCACCGAAGGTGTCGGGATCATCTCGCCAGAGCTCGCCACGGCGATGTCGGCCACCGGGCCGATCCTTCGGGCCTCGGGCGTGGCCTGGGACCTCCGCCGTGCGATGCCCTATCTCGCCTACGACGAGGTCGATTTCGACGTCATCGTCGGCTCGGTGGGGGACACATTCGACAGGTACGCCGTGCGGATGAACGAGATCCGCGAGTCGTGCAAGATCGTTCGCCAGTGCGTCGAGAAGATGCCGCTCGGGGACTACCGGGCCCAGGACAAGAAGGTCACACCGCCGCCACGAGCGCGTATCGACGAATCGATGGAGGCGCTCATCCACCACTTCAAGATCTTCACGAGGGGCTTCGAGGTCCCTCCCGGTGAGGTGTACACGGCGATCGAGTCCCCCCGGGGCGAGCTCGGCTGTTATCTCGTCGCCGACGGGTCGAACAAGCCGTATCGGATGCACATACGCGGACCGAGCTTCGTGAACCTCCAGTCACTGCCACCGCTGCTTCGTGGTGGATTGATCGCTGACGCGATCGCCGTGATCTCTTCGGTGGACCCAGTCATGGGCGAGGTGGACCGCTGATGGGCCACCTGTCCTCCGACAACCGCGCAAGGGCGAAGGCGATCGTGGCCTGCTACCCCCAGCGTCGGTCCGCGCTCATTCCGCTGTGTCATCTGGCACAGGCGCAGGACGGCTGGCTCAGCGAAGAGGCGATGGAGGACATCGCCGGTCTTGTCGGCTGCACGCCCGCCGAGGTGCGGGGAACCGCGACTTTCTACGACATGTTGCACACCGAGCCGGTCGGCCGGCACGTCGTCACCGTCTGCACGAACATCGCCTGCATGCTCGCGGGCGCCTACGAGGTTCTCGATCACGCAGAGGCTTCGCTCAAGATCTCGGTTGGTCAGACCACTGAAGACGGCGAATTCACCCTCGAAGAGGCCGAATGCCTGGCGGGCTGCGACAATGCCCCGTGCGTGCAGGTGAACCACCGCTTTTTCGGGCCGCTCGACGCCGACGGTTTCGACGCGCTCATCGAGGACCTGCGCTCGGGCCGCCTCGCCGACACGGTGCCTCCGCACGGGATCTTGAGCCGGGTCGACCGCAATGTGGGCCTTCCCGCCCGCGCTCACAGATTGGGGACAGTGGCCGGCAAGCAGTCGGGCGCGGCGACGGGGGCGGTGCCCGAATGATCACCCGAGCGCCCCGGATCGTCACCTCGCGTGTAGAGCTCCCGGACTCGTTCACACTCGAGCGTTACCTGGCCACCGGTGGGTACGAGGGTCTTCGTAAGGCCCTGTCGATGACGCCCGCGGAGGTCGCCGCCGAAGTCAACAAGGCGAGCCTGCTCGGACGCGGCGGGGCCGGCTTCCCGGCGGGTCGCAAGTGGTCGATGCTGCGGCGGGCAGCCACGACCTACCTCGTCGTGAACGGTGACGAGAGCGAGCCCGCGACCTTCAAGGACCACATGCTGATCGAGCACGATCCGCACCAGATCATCGAGGGGACCGCGATCGCGGCCTACGCGACTGGAGTCGAGCTGGCGTTCATCTATTGCCGGGGAGAGTTCGCCCTCGGATTCGAACGTCTTCAGCAGGCGTGCAACGAGGCCTACGAACACGGGGCCCTAGGTGCCGACGTGCTCGGCAGCGGCTACGGGCTGGACATCGTGGTCCATCCCGGTGCCGGCGCCTATATCTGCGGCGAGGAGACGGCTCTGTTGGAGAGCCTCGAGGGAAAGCGCGGCTTTCCCCGCATCAAGCCGCCCTTCTTCCCCGCCGCCGTCGGCCTTTACGGAGAGCCGACGGTCGTCAACAACGTCGAGACCGTTTCCAACCTGCCCTGGATCGTCTCCCACGGTGGCGATGCTTTTACGGCCCTCGGTGAGGGTTCTTCGAGGGGAACCCGCCTCTTCGCCCTTTCCGGGCGCGTCGCGCGTCCCGGGTGGTTCGAGATCGAGATGTCGAAGACGACCTTCCGGGACCTCATCTACGACCCGTCGCTCGGAGCGGGCATTCCCGATGGAAAGAGCTTGCGGGCATTCATCCCCGGCGGGGTGTCTTCTCCGTGGTTCGGACCCGAACAGCTCGATCTCGGGCTGGACCAGGACGCGGTGGGCCAGGCCGGGTCGATGCTCGGGTCGGGGTCGGTCGTCGTCATGGACTCCGACACCTGCCCGGTCCGGGCCGCGTGGCGGATCGCGCGCTTTTTCCACCGCGAGTCGTGCGGTCAGTGCACGCCGTGCAGGGAGGGCAGCGGCTGGATCGAGAAGATCATGCACCGCCTCGAGCAGGGCCTTGGTCGCGAGGAGGACATCGAGCTTGTGCTCGATGCCTGTGACAACGTTTCGCCAGGCCTGGGGTGGCCGCCGAAGCAGACGACCATTTGCGTGCTCGGCCCGTCGATTCCCTCTGCGATCGTCTCGGTCGCGAAGCTGTTCCGAGACGAGCTGCTTGTCCATGTCAAAGACGGCGTCTGTCCATTCCCTCCGGACAAGGTTCGCCGTGGCTGAGGACCTCGAAGCCCCCGCGGCCGTCTCGGTCACCGTCGACGGGCGGGTCGTGGAGGCACGCAAGGGAGAGCTCATTATCGAGGCGGCCGAACGGGCCGGGATCTTCATTCCCCGTTTTTGCTACCACCCGCGGATGAAGTCGGTCGGGATGTGCCGGATGTGCCTCGTCGAGGTGTCCGGTCCTCGCGGCGCGAGCCTGCAGCCGGCCTGCTTCGTGGAGGTCGCCGACGGCCAGGAGGTGTTCACCGAGTCCGATGCAGCCCGCAAGGCCCAGGAGGGAGTACTCGAGTTCCTTCTCCTCAACCATCCCCTGGACTGCCCGGTGTGCGACAAGGGAGGCGAGTGCCCCCTTCAGGACCAGGCGGTATCCCACGGACCGGGGGAGAGCCGCTTCGTCGAAGAGAAACGCCACTGGGCCAAGCCGATCGAGATCGGCCCGCTCGTGCTGCTCGACCGGGAGCGCTGCATTCAGTGCGCACGCTGCACGAGATTCGCTGAGGAGGTGGCGGGCGAGCCCTTCATCGACTTCGCCGAACGCGGGGACCGGATAGAAGTCGCGATCTTCCCCGGTGAGCCGTTCAGGTCCTACTTCGGCGGCAACACGGTCCAGATCTGCCCGGTCGGCGCGCTGACGGCGACCCCGTACCGCTTCAAGTCTCGCCCTTGGGACCTCGAGCAGGTCGAGACGACGTGCACGACCTGCTCGGTCGGCTGCCGCATGGTCGCCCAGTCATCGGCGGGCGCGCTCGTTCGGTACCTCGGCGTCGACTCTGAACCGGTGAACCAAAGTTGGCTGTGCGATCGGGGCCGCTTCGGCTTTGAGGCAGTGGAGGCGCCCGAGCGTCTCAACAAGCCTCTGGTGCGATCGGAGACCAGGTTGGTCGAGTCCACCTGGAACCAGGCCTTGACCGCGGTCGCTGACAGGATCTTGCAGACACTCGATGGCTCCGGGCCTGCCGCGGTTGGTGTGATCGGCGGCTCCAGGCTTGCCAACGAGGACGCCTATGCCTGGGTAAGGCTCGTCAAGGGCGTCATCGGCACCGACAATTTCGATGCCCAGCTCGGCGACGGCCTGCCCGCCGAGCTCGTCGCCAGCTTGCCGCGCGCGACGATCGAGGAGACGGTCGCTGCCGGCACCGTCATCGTGCTCGCGGGCGATCTGCGCGAGGAGCTGCCGGTCCTTCACCTGCGGCTGCGCCAGGCCGCGGCGAACGACGGGCTGCGGATCATCGACTGCGCGCCGGTGGCGACAGGCCTGGAACAAGTGGCCACCTGGCTGCCTTACCGGCCAGGGGAGGCGGCTGAACTAGCACGGACCCTGGTCGCGACCGAGTCCGGCGACCGAGTGGTCATCGTGCTCGGCCGTCCGTCGCTCGCCGAGCCCCCGGCAGAGATAGCCGCCGCCGCGGCTGTGTTCGCCGCCGCTTGGCCATCGGCCCGCTTTCTCTCGGCGCTACGGCGTGCCAACGTCCACGGTGCGATCGATCTCGGGTGTGCGCCGGGAATGCTTCCCGGGCGAGTGACCCTCGAGGAGGCAGGCGCCTTCTTCGGCGAGCACTGGGGCTCGGTACCGGGAGCGCGTGGGCTCGACACTGCTGGAATGCTCGCCGCAGCGGCGTCCGGTGAGATAAAGATGCTGGTCCTGCTCGGTGCGGACCCGCTGTCGGACTTTCCTGACCGCGACCTCGCTGTCCGCGCACTCGAGCGTGTCGACTTCCTCGTGACGGTGGACACGGCGCCCAATCCCTCCTCGAGGCTCGCGGACGTCGTGCTTCCAGCAGCGGGGTACGCGGAGCGGGGAGGGTCCACCACGAACCTCGAAGGCCGAGTCACACGGCTCGCGGCCAAGGTCATGCCGCCCGGGGTCTCCCGGGCCGACTGGGTGATCGCCACAGAGCTCAGCGATCGCCTGGGTGCCCAGCTCGGTTTCGAGTCTCTCGACGGTATCTGGGCAGAGATCGAGAAGCTCGCGCCGGCACACTCCGGCTGCACCGTGGAAGCGCTGGCGGCGCCGGAAGCGGCAGACGGCATCGTCATCCCGCTCAAGCCGTCGGCTGTGCAGCTCACCCGGCGTCCACTGAGGCTCGACCCGATCGCGACACCCGGGATCGACTCGGTCTCCGAGCAGGGTGCGCCGCTTGGAGCAGGCGCGGCGATGTCCCCGGGCGTCGAGCCGGATGTGGATGTCCGCGCGGACGAGGACGACTTTGCGGACGATGAGTTTGCGGACGAGGAGGGCCCAGGCGAACTGGAGGCCCTCGAGGACGAGGTCTCGCCCGAGGACGTCTCAGTGCCTGTCGGCAATCGCAGGCCCGGTCTTGTTCGCTTTGCCCCAGGCGACTGGACGGGCTCCGGCTCGCTCCCGCCTGTTGACGAGAGCCCCTTCAGGCTCGTGGTCCGCCGCGGGTTGTACAACCACGGGACCCTCGTCCAGTCGGCAGGTTCGCTTGCCCCCTTGGCCGGGTCCCAGGAGCTTCGCCTTTCCCCGCAAGAGATGAGCCAGCTCGGCGTCGCGCCCGGTGACGAGGTGCGTGTTTCCACGCCTCGCGGCGAGCTCGTGGTCGCTGCCGTCGGCGATGGCGGCGTCCCGAGCGGCGTGGCTCTGCTTCAGTTCAACGCCGTCCCCGCTCATGAGACCGGTGCTTCCGCGCTCATCGACTGCTCTGTCAGGGTGGTCGGGCTCGACGTGGAGAAGGTGATCTGATGCCAGATCCGCTTTTTGCCCACGGGGTTGACCTCGGCGCGGTGGTCATCGTCGCTGTCAAGGTCCTCGTCGCGTTCGGGGTGCTCCTCGTCTCGGTGATGTTGGCCATCTGGTTCGAGCGCAAGGTCATCTCCGACATGCAGAACCGGATCGGACCGAACCGCGCCGGCCCCTACGGCATCCTCCAGACGCTGGCCGACGGCATCAAGCTGTTCTTCAAGGAGGACCTGCTGCCCGATCAGGCAGACCGTTTCGTGTTCAAGCTGGCGCCGTACCTGGCTCTCCTGCCCGCCCTGCTCATCTTCACGATCGTTCCGGTGGGCGGAGTGGTGACGATCGCACACCACACAGTGGAGCTGCAGGTGGCCGATCCAGCGGTCGGCATTCTGTTCCTTCTCGCGTTGTCGTCGGTGTCGGTCTACGCGACGATGCTCGCGGGCTGGTCCTCCGGCTCCAAGTACCCACTCCTCGGATCGATCCGCGCGTCAGCGCAGATGATCTCCTACGAAGCCGCCATGGGTCTGACAATCGCCATGGTCGTCATCGTCACGCACTCGTTGTCGACGCGGACGATCGTGGACTCCCAGGCAGCGAGCTTCTTTCACTGGAACATCTTCCGCCTCGGAATACTGCCCTTCCCGCTGTTCGCGGTGGCTGTGACCGCCGAGCTCAACCGCCCGCCCTTCGATCTGACCGAGGGGGAGCAGGAGCTCGTGGGCGGGTTCCACACCGAGTACTCGTCGCTGCGTTTCGCGCTGTTCTACCTGGCCGAGTTCATGAACACGATCACCATGTCGGCCGTGATGGTTACGCTGTTCTTCGGTGGCCCGGATGGTCCCGGCTTCCACTTCGTCCGTTGGCTGTGGCCGATCCTGTGGTTCGCCGGCAAGACCGTCGTGTTCATGTACGTCTACGTCTGGATACGCGCGGCCCTGCCCCGGCTGCGCTACGACCAGCTCATGGAGCTCGGCTGGAAGGTCCTGATCCCGCTCTCACTCGTATGGCTCCTGGTAGTGGCTGCCTTCCGGGTCGGAACGGTCTGGGGACTTGGGGTCTTCTTCGGTGGCGTGATCGTGGGCAGTGCGCTCTGGCAGGCCGTACTCGTCGGGCGTGCTCGTCGCGAGGTGCTCGAGGCGTCCAGGGCCGGGCGGCGGGGAGCGAATGACTCCTATCTGCGGGCGGTTCCCGAGCCAGACGGGGGCGAGTGATGGAGCGAGAGCCACGGAAGAAGATGTCGCTCGGGTTCCTCGGTGGTTTCGCCCTGACCTTGAAGCAGGTCGGCGAACCGAGAGTCACGACGCCTTACCCGGGCGAGAAAGTGGCCAAGCCGCCCCGGCTCCATGGTCGCCACGTCCTCAACCGCTACGAGGACGGGATGGAGAAGTGCATCGGCTGCGAGTTGTGCGCTGCGGTATGCCCGGCGGACTGCATCTACGTGCGGGGTCTTGACAATCCTCCCGACGCTCCGGTGTCGCCCGGCGAGCGGTACGGGTTCGTGTACGAGATCAACTACCTGCGCTGCATCCACTGCGACCTGTGCGTGGAGGCTTGCCCGACCGAAGCGATCACCGAGTCGAAGATGTTCGAGTTCTCTTTCACGAGCCGCTCCGACGCCATCTACACCAAAGAAGAGCTGGTGGTGGACGATGACGGCCTTCCGCGCCACCTTCCGTGGGAGGACTGGCGGCCGGGTGAGGCCGATCACACCTCCGGCTGGATGCGTGCGACCTCGCCGTCGGGCGCGGTCGAGTACGAAGGCGAAGTGCAGTGGTCCGGTGAGCTCGGCTTTGGAGTCCGTCCGCCAGAGGGCGGCCAGAGCGGCAATCGCAATGACGAGGCCACGGGCAACATATCGATCCGGACCGTCGAGAGGGACAAGATCTCGCGTCGTCTCGGGGGAAGGGTGCGCGGCACGTGACCCACGTTCTCGCCGCCACGATCCCCGATGCGATCACCTTTGTGATGGCCGCCGCAATATGTGTTGTCGGCGCGCTCGGCGTCGTGCTGGCACGCAACCCGGTCCACTCCGCCCTCATGCTGGTGATGACGCTGTTCGGCGTGGCGGTGCTGTTCGTCGAGGAGGACGCACAGTTTCTCGCCGCCGTGCAGGTCATCGTCTACGCCGGCGCGATCGTCGTGCTGTTCCTGTTCGTCATCATGCTGCTCGGCGTCGACCAGAAGGAGGTCTTTCAGCGAGATCCGCTTCCGGCCCAGCGGCCCGTCGCGATCGCCTTGGGGATCCTCGGGCTGGTGGAGGTGCTCGTCTTGGCGCGAGGTCGGTGGCCGAGCGGCGCGCGATCGGTGAGTGGGGCGATCGGAAGTCCGGCCAGCAACGTAAGCCTGATCGGGCGTTCGATTTTCACGACGTACTTGTTGGCTTTCGAAGTCACCTCCGCCCTGCTCGCAGTCGCGGTGGTTGGCGCGGTCGTGCTGGCGAGGCGACCCCGTCACTCGGTCGGTGGCAACGAAGACTCGACAGGGCCGGTCGCTGAGCCCGATGACGATCTCGGCGGCCCGGACGACACCGAGCCGGAAGGTGTCGAAGAGACGATCGTCGGCTCGGGGACCCCGCGTGGCGAGAGCGGCGACATCAAGACGAGCGGCAGCCTCGCCGATGTGGAGGTCACCGGGCCATGAGCGTCTCAGCTACCTGGTACCTCACACTCGCGGCAGTGCTGTTCACCATCGGCGCTGTTGGTCTGCTCGTACGCCGGAACGTCCTTGTGATGTTCATGTGCGTCGAGTTGATGCTGAACGCCGCGAACCTCACATTCGTCACCTTCGCCCGGCGGCTAAATGACATTGCCGGCCAGACGGCGGTCTTCTTCGTGCTCGTGGTCGCGGCCGCAGAGGTGGTCGTGGGCCTCGGGATCATCGTCTCGATCTACCGGCGACGCCCTGGGGCGACAGCCGATGACCTCCACGGGCTGAAGGGCTGATCGCTCCCATGCTCCGCGTCGCGTTCCTCATTCCGTTGCTCCCTCTGGCGGGCTTCGTGATCCTGCTGTTGTCGGGACGCAAGCTCGGCAACCCGCTCGCCGGGTGGCTCGCGACAATCATGGTGGCCGCTTCGTTCGTGGTCACAGTCGTTGTGTTCGCGGGTCTGTTCCGACTGCCCGCGGGTGGCCGCTCGTACACCCAGAACTGGTTCACCTGGATCTCAGCTGGTCACCTGCACGTCAACATGGGCCTTCTCGTCGACCCACTGTCGATGACCATGGCGGCGTTCGTGACCGGTGTGAGCGCCCTCATCCACCTCTACTCCATCGGCTACATGGAGCACGACGAGGACTTCCCGAAGTTCTTCCTGTACCTGAACCTGTTCGTGGCGGCGATGTTGCTGCTCGTACTCGCGAACAACTTCCTGCTCCTCTTCCTCGGGTGGGAAGGCGTCGGCGTCTGCTCGTACTTCCTCATCGGTTTCTGGTTCGAACGCGACACAGCCTCGAGCGCCGCCAAGAAGGCGATGATCTTCAACCGTATCGGGGACGCCGCGTTCCTCGTCGCACTGTTCCTGATCTACGAGCGCACCGGGAGCCTCGACTACCACACGGTCTTCTCCCACCTCGGCAGCGTCGGGGAGCCCTCTCTTGTCGCCATGGGCGTTCTGTTGTTCGCCGGCGCCGTCGGCAAGTCGGCCCAGATCCCGCTTTATCCATGGCTTGCCGACGCGATGGAAGGCCCGACTCCGGTCTCGGCGCTCATCCACGCCGCGACGATGGTGACCGCAGGCGTCTATCTCATGTGCAGGATCAATCCGATCCTTTACCGGGCGCCGGACGCCGCGCATGTCATCGCGATCATCGGCGCAGTGACTGCTCTGCTCGGTGCGACCATCGCCTGTGCTCAGAACGACATCAAGAAGATCCTCGCGTACTCGACGATCTCCCAGCTCGGCTACATGTTCCTGGCCGCTGGCATCGGCGCGTACGACGCGGCGATCTTCCTCATGCTCACGCACGCGTTCTACAAGGCCCTCCTCTTCTTGGGAGCCGGCTCGGTGATACACGCGATGAACGACGATCAGGACGTGAAGACGATGGGGGCCCTCGCACGGCTGATGCCGATCACGGCGGTGACGTTCTTCATCGGATGGCTCTCGATCGGCGGCCTACCGGTGTTCTCGGGCTTTTGGTCCAAGGGCGACGTGCTCTTGAACGGCTACGGGTTCAGTCCCGCCCTGTGGGTGGTCGGCGCCCTGACCGCCGTGCTCACGGCTTACTACCTGGGGCGCGCCTATCTGCTGGTGTTCCGGGGCCAGCAGCGCTGGGTCGAGGCCCGCAAGCCCGGAGATCGCGCGGGCCTCAAGCCTCACGACCCATCCTGGGTGATGTCGGTGCCCCTCATCGTGCTGGGCGCACTGTCGGCCGTTGGAGGGTTGATCAATCTCCCGATCCATCCTGACCTCGACTTCCTCGACCGTTGGCTGAGCCCGGTGTTCGCCTCGCGTCTGTTCCAGCACCATTGGGGCCTTGGGGGCGTATGGACCTTCGCGTTGATCGACGCGGCCCTCGCACTGCTCGGGGTCGCCCTGGCGGTCGCGTTGTGGGGTCACGCCTCAGAGCGCCCGGCGTTCGAGCCGGTCGTCCTGCAGCGCGCCTGGTACATCGACTGGGCCTATGACCGCTTCATCGCACGCCCGTCGACCGAGGTTGCGATCGAGACGTCCTCGGTCGTGGAGGCGAAGGGGATTGACGGGGCCGTGAACGGGTTCGCCTGGCTCGTGAGATCGACCGCTCGCCACCTGCGCAAAGTTCAGACCGGTTATGTCCGCAACTACGCGCTCGGGCTGGCCGGGGGCCTCGTGCTGGTCCTCGCGTACGTATTGACGAGGGCGTCATGACAAGCACGTTCCCGTACCTCACGACCCTCATCCTGCTGCCAGCTGGAGCGGCGGTTGTCATCGCCCTGATCCCGAGCGCCCAGCGGCGCCTCGTTCAGGTGGTGGGCTTCGTCGCCTCGCTGGCGGTGCTCGGCATCGCCTCGGCGGCGACGGTGGCTTTCACGTCTGGCTATGGCGGTTACCAGTTCGTGTCGAGCCATCAGTGGATCTCCGTGTTCGGGATCTCCTGGAGCCTCGGGATGGACGGCATCTCGCTCTTCCTCGTGTTGATGACCGGGCTGCTGTTCCCGATCGCTCTCGCAGCTTCTGGGGAAAGAGCGGCGGACAAGTCCTTCGTCGCCTGGATCCTTGTGCTCGAAGCCGGGTGCCTCGGGGGTTTTCTCGCCCTCGACCTGCTGCTCTTCTTCGTGTTTTTCGAGCTCACCCTCGTGCCGGTGTACTTCGTGATCGCCGGGTGGGGCCACGAGCGGCGTGGGTACGCGGCCGGCAAGTTCTTTCTCTACACACTCGGTGCGTCCGCCTTCTTGTTCGTCGGCATCCTTGCCCTGGTCGCGATCCACGCCTCGCAGACGGGAGTGACGACCTTCGACGTGCGGGCGCTGACCGACACGCACCTGTCCGGGACCGCAGGTGTGCTCCTGTTCCTCGGCTTCACGGCCGCCTTCGCAGTGAAGATGCCGCTCTTCCCGTTCCACACCTGGTCACCGGACGCCTACCGAGAGGCGCCAGCGGCAGGCTCGCTGCTTCTCGCCGGTGTCATGGCCAAGCTGGGCGCATACGGCATCATCCGTTTCGACCTCGCCTTGTTCCCACGCGCAGTCGTCACCTTGGCGCCCCTGCTGCTCAGCCTCGGGGCGATCGGCATCATTTACGGCGCCATCGTCGCGGCGGTGGAACGTGACTTGAAGCGCCTTGTCGCGTACTCCTCGCTGGCACACCTCGGCTTCATAGTGATCGGCGCGTTCGCCATCAGCCGTGAGGCGCTCACCGGCGCGGTCCTGCAGATGGTCAACCACGGGCTGTACACCGCAGCGCTCTTCATCTTGATAGCGCTCCTCTACAAGCGGCTCGGCACATTCTCGGTCAAAGAGATGCGCGGCCTTCAGCGTCGCATGCCCGTGTTGGCCGGAGTGTTCACGCTCGTGATGCTCGCCTCGATCGGCGTGCCAGGCCTGAACGGCTTCGTGGGGGAGTTCCTCATCCTCGCCGGCACGTTCTTGACCCACCGGTGGTGGGCCGTGGTCGCGACTGCGGGCGTGGTGCTTGCGGCGGTTTATCTCCTGTGGGCTTACCAACAGGCCTTCCAGGGCAAGCCCACCATCGAGGCGGGCGCGGTGCATGACCTCTCCTGGCGTGAGGGGCTCACCTTGGCTCCCCTCGTCATCTTGATCGTGCTGTTGGGCATCTTCCCCGGCCCGCTGTTGAACCGCATCGGCCCGTCGGTAACCCAGGTCGTCACCCACGTCGAAGTCGTGGCGCACCAGCGCCCGCCGCAGGTCGGATCGCCTGGTGTGGCGCTTCGGACAACCGGAGCGCAGCGATGAAACTGCTCGCCGTCTTGACCATCGTCACACCGCACGTCAACTATGTGGCGATTCTCCCCGAGCTGATCCTCATCGGCGGAGCGCTCCTACTGCTCGTCTCGGGCCAGCTCGTGTTCGCCAAGATACCGACCGCCTTCTACTCGATCGGCTCGGGCGCGATCGCGGCTGCGGCGCTCGTCGCTTCGCTGGTCATCTGGCACGACGTGCAGGCGCGTGGGCCGTTCACCACGATCGCGGACTCCGTGGCGGTCGACGGCTTCGCGATCGTGTTCTTGGTGCTCGTGTCGTGCATCTTGATCCTCGCCTCGGCGATCGCCAACGACTTCCTGGTCCGCGAGGGGATAGACGGTCCGGAGTACCACGTGCTGGCGCTGTTGGCAGGCTCGGGTGCGATGCTCATGGCAGCGGCCAACGACCTGATCCTCATCTTCGTCGCTCTCGAGATCATGTCGATCCCGCTCTACATCCTCGCCGGGATGGACTCGCGGCGCCGCGAGTCGGGCGAAGCCGCCATCAAGTACTTCGTCCTCGGCGCTTTCTCGTCGGCCATCTTCGTGTACGGGATCGCTCTTGTGTACGGGGCGACAGGGTCGACCAATCTCCCCCAGATAGCGTCCTACCTGAACACCAACATCATCACTTCGAACGGCGTCCTCCTCGCCGGGCTCGGCCTGTTGCTCGTCGGCTTCGGCTTCAAGGTATCGGCCGTCCCGTTCCACATGTGGACGCCGGACGTCTACCAGGGCGCACCGACGCCCGCTACCGGCTTCATGACAGCGCTTGCCAAAGCCGGGGGATTCGCGGCCCTGCTGCGCGTTTTCTTCTCGACTTTCGGGGTGCTTCGCACGGACTGGCAACCGCTCTTGTGGGCGATAGCGATAGTCACTTTGCTGCTAGGCGCGATTCTCGGTCTCGTGCAGCGCGACGTGAAGCGGATGCTCGCGTACTCGTCGATCAACCACGCGGGATTCATTCTCGTCGGCCTCGCGGCCGCGACAAGCCAGGGGATCTCCGGAAGTGTCTATTACGTGTTCGTGTACGCGATCTTGGTGCTCGGCAGCTTCGCCGTGATCACCCTCGTCGGCGGCAAGGGTGACGAGAACCACGACCTCGACGCCTACCGCGGCCTTGGTCGGCGCCAGCCGGTACTCGCTTTCGCCTTTGCATTGCTGCTTCTCGGCCAGACCGGGATCCCGCTCACCACAGGCTTCCTGGCCAAGCTGTATGTCATCACGGCTGCTGTGAGGGCCCACTCGTACGCGCTGGCCGTCATCGCCATGCTGTCGGCGGCCATCGCCGCTGCGTTCTACCTGCGTCTTGTCTTCCTCATGTACGGCGTCAAGCTCCCGGTGGGGTCGGGGGGCGACGAGGGTGCGCTGTCGTTGCCGGTCACAGGTGAGCCCGACGACGGGCTGGACCCGACGGGGTCTGTGCCGACGGGCGTGAACATCGGGCGCGTAGTGGTGCCGGTCCCGACCGCGGTCGCGATCTTCGTCACCGTCGCGGTCACGGTCGTGTTCGGCATCTGGCCGGGACCGCTGGTCGACTTCGTGCACGCCGCCCACTTCTTGTTCTGAGACCTTCCGGCCGCCGGCTCGCCGTCGTCGCTGTGGAGCTTCGTCAGGTCGAACGGTGACCGGATGTCTCCGCTGAATGTGTCGCGTCGCCCGACGAGCCGTGGAGCATCTCGAGGCCGTGACCGGCTCCGGGAGGCTGGAAGAACCTTCCGATCAGGGGAAGCTCCCAGAAAGACTCTGCTCGCGCTATGGCCAGTGCTATCGGCAGCGTGTTCTCGGCCGCGTCCCACACCACGTAACGCGGCAGCCACTCGGGCCCGAACTTCGCGTTGAAGCGCCACAGCGACTCGATCTGCATCGAGTCCGACATCCGTCTCAGGAGCCACCGCTGGATGCCACCTCCGTCCTCGCCGGCGAGGACGGCCCGCATGGCGGCGAAGTTGAGCCCGAGGTGCTCGTCTCCGCGGCTCGCCAGCCGCTCGATGGTCCGCACGAGGATGAAGTCGAGCAGGCCGTTGGGGTGCTCGCCGTCGTCACGGCGCATGAGGTCGAGAGAGTAACCGCGTATCCCGGGCGCAGGGACGAACTGGCAGAACGCAACCGGGTGTCCGTCGGGACCGTGTGCGACCGTGAGCAGGAGGCCCTTGTCGCGAGGATCGAACACGCGCCCGAGCGTCATCGAGAAGCCGCGTTCGACCTCACCCCGTCGCCTCTGCACCATGACGGCCTGCACCGCTTGCTCGAGATCGGGGTCGATCAGCGCCGGATCGTGGAAAGAGATCGTGTAGCCGTAGTTCGCGATCCGGTTGACCGCTTGACGCAGGCCCTTGCGCGCTCCGCCCTCCAGCGAAAAGGTCCGGACGTCGACGACACCCTCGTCACCGATGTACCGCTCGTGCATACCGGACCGGCGGTAGACGCCGAGCCACTCTTCGCCGGCGCCGAGCACGGCCACCGACCAGCCGCGGTCGTCGGCGAAGCGGCGAAACGCCGACCAGAGCTCGTCGCGCTCCTCGGGCTCGCAGATCGGGTCGGGGGAGACGAGGCAGATGCCGCCGTAGATCCCGTAGGCGACGAGGCCGTCGCGTTCGAGGAAGGCCTGCTTGTCACTGCGGAGCGCGAAGTAGTCGAGCGTCCCGGTGCCGAGGCGCCGGACTATGTCGTCCGCACGTTCGGTGGTGTCGGAGCGGTCACTCGTTCGGTGCCGGTCGACGACGGGCCGGAACGCGAGCACAAGCGCGACCAGGGCCAACCCGAGGCCGATCGCGAGCAGAGCCGGGTACAAAAAGGCGTCCACCCGGGCATTGAGCGCCACCGTCCGGACACCGACCAGTCGCCCGGCGGTGGCCCACCAGGCTTGGTCCCAGGTGATCGGGCTACGGCCACGATGGGTCGGGACGACGCTCCAGAGCACCGTGGCCCCGATGAAGGTGACCCCGATCACGCCGCCCAGGAGCGTGGCAAGGCCGGCCCGCAGCGAAGGCAGGTCGAATCGCGCCCGGAACGAGTTCCTCGCCCACCACAGCACCGCCACGAGCACGAGGGCGGCGGTCGACTGGACCACCTCGCCATGACGGATCAGGTGTAGCGCGACCGTGCCGGCGAGGAGTCCGATCGAGACGAGCCACGCCAGGCGCTGGCCCCGTCTGACGCCGCGGGCGACCGCCAGTAGTCCGACGCCGGCCAGCGCGACGAGGGCGCCCGCGGCCTCGCTCACCCCGAGAGGGATGTAGCCGAGCAAGGGATGGAGCCGCCCGCGGACTTGTGGGGGCACGACGGCCGAGATGAGGTCGGTGAGTCCCAGGATCGCGATCCCGGCCGAGGCGAGCCGCCGCACCCGCCTGAGGCTGCGGGCCGAGTCGGCGACCGGTGGCCACACGTGGCCGCCGGGGAAGGAGGCGACCACTTCAGGTTCGCCGCCGTTGTGCAAGAGGCGCCCGGCCGCGAATCGCTCCAGCACCGTCGCCGGGCGGAGGTAGCTGCGGGCGAGGAGGAGCTTTGCGTGCACCTGCGCTCCCGCCTCGATCTCGACCCAGGAGAGCTGTTGGATGTGGACGAAGACCGGGGGCAGGCCGAGGCGCGAAGGCCGCTCCTCCACGACTTCGCCGCACGCGCCCGAGTTTGCGTAAAAGCCGGTGCCGACCCGCGCGAGCTCAGGTTGGAGCGTGTGGCCGGTCACAAGGCCGACACCGCCGCCAGCGAGGATCCGACGGGACGCTTCGCGGGCCCTGTCGTTGGCATGGTGGGCTGATGGGCCGAGCAGCGACCGCCCGGCCGAATGCCAGACCCTGTGATTGACGAGCACCAGCACCAGTCCCGCCACGATCACCTCGACCACGAGCGTGAGCCCCAGGCCGAGCAGCCGGGAAGAGAAGGGCTCGAGTTTTCGTGGCACACCGAACAGCCAGTAGTCGGGGAGCCGCGACAACAGTGCCGCCGCGATGGGAACCAAGAGCCACCAGAGCCATCGGACCACGCGGCGGTAGGTGAGACGTGAGGCCACGAAACGGGGCAAGCCCGAAGGATCGATCAGCCGGTCGATGCCCGCGAGCCAGGGCGAGCTTGATCCTGCCAGCGAGGGCAGGATCTCCGCCACGGCGTGGTGGCCGAGCGGCGTGTCACGCGGGTCGGCCGGGTCGACGAAGGCGTTGCGCTCGTCGAATCGCCAGCCGGGTTCGATGCAGACCTGTTTGGGCCCCGCCGCGGTCGCCACCTGCAGCTCCACGGTGAGAGCAACTTCGAAGCCGGCTGCGATGACAGCTGCAATCGCGGCCGGGTCGTAGAGGATCGCCCTATCGCGGTTGCCAGGAAGCAGGATCGCCCGGCGGCCGCTGTCGGCCGCCAGGTAGCTGGTGAGTGCCTGACCCAGCTCCCGGTGCGCTCCGAGTGCTGACGCCGGGTTGCCACCGGGAGGCACCAAGAGGTCGAACGCGTTGCCGGCGACGACAACGGCTCCCGGGCCCTCGGCGCGCTCGAGAGCGCGCGCGAGCTCCACCGATGCGGATCCGGACGTTTCGGTGCGCTTTGCGCCGAGGAAAAGGTCGCTGACGACGATCACTCGCCAGCCGACGGGGACCGCCAGACGGGCGACCTTGACGTACTCGGGCATGTGCGCTCCATTGTTGCAGTCAGCCAGGCCGCCGGTCGGTAGGGTGGGTCACCGGCGCCGGCGGGCCGACGTCCAGCTTGTTGCGAGCAGATCGGCGTGTGCCAGGAAGCAGTGAGGGAGGCGATGATGGGCGACGCGACCGGGGGCCAAGCACAGGGCGCCGCGATCGAGGACTACCTTGCCGAGTTGAGGACGTTCCCGCCTCCTGAGGGATTTGCCCGCTCGGCACTCGTCTCCGACCGGGCCATGTACGACCGGGCGGATGCCGATCCCGAAGAGTTCTGGGCCGAACAGGCCCGAAGTCTGACCTGGTTCGAGCCGTGGGACAAGGTGCTCGACTGGCAGCTGCCGTTCGCGAAATGGTTCGTCGGTGGTCGCTTGAACGTGGCGTTCAACTGCCTCGACCGTCACGTCGAGGCAGGCATCGGCGACAGGGTCGCGTTCTATTTCGAAGGCGAGCCTGGAGACCGCCGCACGATCACCTACGCGCAGCTCCTCGATGAGGTCGGGCGTTGCGCGAACGCGCTGCGGTCCTTGGGCATCGAGCGGGGTGACCGGGTGGCCATCTACATGCCGATGATCCCGGAGCTTCCCGTGGCGATGCTGGCGTGCGCGCGGATCGGGGCCGCTCACTCGGTGGTGTTCGGGGGCTTCTCGGCTGACGCCCTGCGCGATCGGATCGAGGACGCCAGTGCCCGGCTGCTGATCACTGCTGACGGTGGTTGGCGACGCGGGCACGCCGTCGAGCTGAAGACCAACGCCGACCACGCGCTCTCGAGCGGAGCACCCTCGATCGAGAGCGTGCTCGTCGTTCGCCGCCTCGGCGACGGCGCGAAGAACCTGATCATGAAACAAGGGCGAGACCACTGGTGGCACGAGTTGGTCTCCGAGCACGATCCTCACAGCCCGGCGGAGGCGATGGATGCCGAGGACCTGCTCTTCCTGCTCTACACCTCGGGCACGACCGCCCGTCCGAAGGGGATCATGCACACCACCGGTGGGTATCTGACCCAGGTCGCGTTCACGCACCGGACAGTCTTCGACCTGAAGCCAGAGACGGATGTCTACTGGTGCGCCGCCGACATCGGGTGGGTCACCGGCCACAGCTACATCGTCTACGGACCGCTCGCGAACGGGGCGACGAGCGTCTTGTACGAAGGCACGCCAGACTTCCCGGACCGGGACCGCTGGTGGTCGATCATCGAGCGCTACGGGGTCACGACGCTGTACACCGCTCCGACTGCCATCCGGACCTTCATGAAGTGGGGGACCGAGCAACCCGCTGCGCACGACCTGTCGAGCCTGCGGGTGCTGGGCTCGGTCGGTGAGCCGATCAACCCCGAGGCATGGATCTGGTACTGGAAGCACATCGGTCAAGGCCGCTGCCCGATAGTCGACACGTGGTGGCAGACCGAGACCGGCGCCATCATGATCTCGCCGCTGCCCGGGGTCACGACCTTGAAGCCGGGAAGCGCGACCTTCCCGTTGCCGGGGATCGGGGCCGAGGTCGTCGACGACGCCGGTAGGCAGGTGGAACACGGCGGCGGGTACCTCACCCTCACGCGGCCGTGGCCGGCCATGCTGCGGGGAATATACGGCGACCCGCAGCGATACCGCCAGACTTACTGGAGCCGCTTCGAGGGTCGTTACTTCGCCGGCGACGGGGCAAAGATCGACGAAGAAGGGTACTTCTGGCTGCTCGGGCGGGTCGACGACGTCATGAACGTGTCGGGTCACCGCGTTTCCACGACCGAGGTCGAGTCCGCGCTCGTCGACCATCCGAGCGTGGCGGAGGCCGCCGTGGTCGGTGCCAACGATGCGACGACCGGGCAGACGATCATCGCCTTTGTCACCTTGAAGCTGGGTCTCGAACTCGGCCCAGAGCACGCCGAGGTCCTGCGAGCGCACGTCGTCGAGAAGATCGGGGCTATCGCCCGGCCGAAGGTGATCATCTTCACCGACGACCTTCCCAAGACGCGGTCGGGCAAGATCATGCGGCGGCTTTTGAGGGATGTCGCGGAGGGTCGTGACCTCGGCGACACGACCACCTTGGCAGACCCTGCTGTCGTGGCCGAGCTCCGTCGTCGTGCCTCGAGCGGCGCCGCCGAGCAATGAGTGCCGGGCGGAGGCAGGGTCCGAGCGATGTCCCGGACTGCTGCCCGCCGGTCCCTGCGGCCGGTCCGGCGCCAGGCGGCGGCATCGTCGCCAGCTAGGCACCTTGGCGCAGCCGCCGTGCTGGGCCTTGTCGACGGTGGTGACCCATGCAGGACTTAGAAGTCCGACTGGCTCCTCAGGACGAGCCCGCCAAACTGGGGCCTCAAGCCGTCCTGAGCTCGAAGGTCCATTCGCTTGACCGAGGCTGAGGCCTCATTCGCGGAAGTTGCCGAACTGGAGGGGGATTTCGAGGTCCTGCTCCTTCAAGGCAGCGATCACTGCCTGCAGATCGTCGCGCTTCTTGCCGGTGACGCGGACCTGATCACCCTGGGTCTGGGACTGGACGCCCTTCATGCCAAGGTCCTTGACGACCTTGTTGATCTTCTTCGCGTGGTCCGCCGAGATGCCGGCGTTCAGCGCGGCAATCTGGCGCAGGGTGCCCTTGGACGCCTCTTCGATCTTGCCGTAGGAGACGGCCTTCAAAGAGACGTGCCGGCGTACCAGCTTTTCCTCCAGGACCTGGACCAGGGCGCGCCGGCGGTCCTCAGTGGGCGCGTTCAGTTCGATCTCGTTGCCCTTCAGCTCGACGTTCGCGCCCGTGTCCTTGAAGTCGAAACGGGTGGCGACTTCACGACTCGCCTGGTCGACTGCATTGCGGACTTCTTGCATGTCGACCTCGGATGTGACATCAAAGCTTGGCACGCACGCACGCTAGCAAGGCTGGTCACGCCTCCGCCTTGCGAAGTGAGCCCGCGCAGGCGACTATCGTGTCCGCCGACGGGTCGGTACCCAAGTGGCCAACGGGGGCAGACTGTAAATCTGCTGGCTCAGCCTTCGAAGGTTCGAATCCTTCCCGGCCCACCGTCGCCGAGCAGTTCCGAACGTACCGCCGCAGCCGGTTCTCAGCCGGCTTCGTGGCCCTTGTCCAGACCCGTGGCCTCCATCTAGAGCTACAGCGAGTCCTTCAGGGGCCCCGCCCGGCAACGAGAAGTGCCTCAAAGCTCCGATGGTCGATGTTCGAGGTGCCCGCCAGCTTTCCGTGCGCGCAGGCGATTTCAGGATGAGGCCGGGCTCAGCCGGGTCCGGCGGAGCCGGTTGCCAATGCCTCCTCGGAGCGATCCTCAGGGCGGCGGGACAACACAATTGCCGCCAGGGCGAGGACGAGCATTCCCGTGAGCCCCAGCCCCGATGCCGAGAGTCCTGCTTTGAGCCCTGGAGGCGCGTACCTGAAGGTGATCAGCGTCGTTCCCCGGGTTACGTCAAAGGACTGCACCAGGCCGTCGCGGTGCAGGGCGATCGCCTCGGCCCGGCCATCATGATCGCTGGTCGCGCTCCAGCCGGGGATGTCTGCGACTGACCTGACCACCGTGGCCGCTGCCGCCGAGGTCACGGCCACGGTCTCGGTGGCGGTCCAAGGCGATGAAGCGATCACGCGGACCTTGAAACCACTTTTCGCATCGCCGGTCCATCCGCTGAGCCAGAACGAGCCGGACGCCCTCCGGTTGATGTAGGCGGCGAACGGCCCGATTGTCCCGGCAGCCACCCAGTGCGGGGCCGTCAGGTCAGCCGACAGAGGCCCGTCGAGGCTGTAGGCGCTGCCGGAGCGGGTCGTGACCAGGACCGAGGTGATCGTCAACGAAGCTCCTGTCCGGTCCTCGGTCACGAGGCCAACCGAGGCGCTGGACGGTCCGAAAACGACGATGACCTCGTCCGAGCCCGGCTTTCCGACCGCGACCCGAGCTGTCTCGGGGGCCTTTTTTGCTCCGCTCGCCGTCACGAGACGTACGTCGTCTCCGAGCTCCTCCAACTCCTTCGGCGAGGCCTTGGTCCCGGAGAGCTCGAGGGTCACCGTGTGTGGCTCGAGGTCGCGCCCGAACCATCTGGTCGAGGTCTGGCCGGCTAAGAGCTTGATCGGTGACCGAACGGGCCCGATGCCGGCGATCGCTGGAGTGGCGAGGCCCGGAAGCGTGTTGGTGACGGGTTGGTAGGGCGACCGCAGTGAGCGGGGAATCGAAAGCTCGTCGGGAACTGTGAGCAGCACCCGGACATCGAGGGAGTCGAAGACCCCCGTCGTCAACACCGCCGGGTTGAGGTCGTCCTGGGTGTGGGTGCCCGTCGCGGTGGCATATGGCGCCCATGTGAGCGAGCCGTATCCCTGGGCACTGGGCAGGCCGGACATCACATTGGCGTCAGGTGCCCCGATCTGGTTGAGCGCGACGCCGCCCGAACGCGCCGGGTCGACGATGAGGTAGCGCCCCTCGGGGCCGAGCCTCGCGGCAAGTTGGGCCTGCAGCGGGTTGGTCGCATCGAGGGCCCTCGCGTAGAGGGGAGCCAGCGAAGACTGGTTTGCGGTGAACACGAGCAGGTCGACTATGACCAGTGCGGCGATGGCGGCGGCCATGCGCCGGCGCGGCCACGCGGGACCGAAGATCACGATCGCAGCCGCGGCGAGTGCGATCGCGGTGGTGACGGCGAGATAGGCGGCGATGGCCCTCAAGGACCAGTTCGAGCCTGAGACCGCGTGGAGGATGCCCCCATAGGCCTTGGAGGTGAAGACCGTGGCTGCGACAAGGCCCAGCACGGCGAGCGGCGCGACGATCCCGCTTGCCAGCGCCAGCGGGCTCGCGCGCCGAGGTGCCGTCGCGAGCTGATCTTCGACCCAGTGGCCGAGGAGCATCGACGAGGCGAGCGAAAAGAGCACCAGTGCCCGACTCGGGAGCCGTTGGTCACCTATCACAGGCAGGTGGAGGAGCAGGTGCTCGACCGGAGTGCGGGCTCCGAGGGCCAACAGCAGGCCGATGGCGCCGATGAGGTACCAGACGCGCCAGTGCGCAGCGTGCTCGGAGCGCCATCTGGGCACAAGAGCCACAATCGCGACGAGAGACAGGATGCCGCAGTAGGCGTCCAGCTCGGCCAGGTTGTACGGGCCTGCGTAAGCCTCGAGACCGATCGGACCGCCACCCAGGAGGTGAGGCACCACCGAGACGAGCAGTTCCGCCGCGGACACAGAGCCCGAAGCGGCGAATTGGTAGGTTGCGCGGGCGCGCTCTGTGACTGAGAGGAACTCGGCGGTCGGTATCCACTGCACCGCGCTTGCCAACAGACCTGCGCTAGAACCGGCAGCTGCCCAACCGAGCCAGGCAAGCCGCCGCCCGCGTTCGCCGATCAACAGGTGGCCGCCGTAGGCGGCGAATGCCACGAGCGTGTCGATCACGATGTCCGGGCTGCCTGACAGCCCGACGCACGCGAGCGCGACGGCCAGCACCAACGCCCAGGTTGCTCGGCGACCCGGCCGGTCGCGGACGATCCCGTCAAGGGCGACCAGGCACCAGATGAGTGACGCCGAGGCGGACACGAAGTCGATGTGGACGATCTGTGACGAGACGAAGCCACCGAGCCCGAACGTGGCGCCGCCGAGAGTCGCTGCCAGCGTCCGGCATCTGTTGTGCCGCAGGAGCACGAATGCGCCGATGGCTCCGGCGCCAAGGGTCAGTGCCTCCGCCAGGACCCAAGCGGTGAGGTGGGGCAGGAAGACGAACAGCAGAGTGCTCGGGAGCAGAGCGTGAGCGCTGGCCCCCGCCAGGAGAGGAGTTCCGGACCAGAGGTACGGGTCATAGACGGGAAGCTGGCCGTGGGCGATGAGCTGGCCTGACAACACCGACAGCGGGTAGTTCTGCGCCAGGTCGTCACCGGTGAGCAGTGGATAGCCCGCGAGCGCAGCGGCGGACAAGGCGACCAGCGGGATGGCGAGCAACAGCGACATGGCCAGGGCGTCGCGCCGCCCGAGGTAGTGGATCTTCTGGGAGTCGGTCATCGCTGCCCGGGGCGGGTCGGCCGCCGCTTGCGCCACTTCAAGCACCGTCCGACCGTAGCCAATTCCAGCTGGTGTACTTCGTCAGTCAGCTCCTGGGCCGGTCGCCGCCGAGTGCGGAGGGCCTTGGGTAGGATCGCTCCGCATAAGAACACCGAGAGGTCGCGCCGTGACGGCGCCGAAAACCTTGGAGCGTGCCCCCCAGCAAGCAAGTTCTGGGTCTGATCACGCCTGGCCCTCCTTCGGTCGGCTGAACGGGCCGATCGATCGTGCACGCGGCCAGATCGATCGGGGGGTCGGCTTCCTCGCCCGTATGCGCACGCCGCTCGGCAACGTGCAGCCTTACGTGCCGGGCGAGACGCAGGTCGCGCGGTTGCTGGCGGTGCCGGCGATCATCGGGTTTGTCAGCACCATCGCCATCGCCGTCGGGGCTTCGTTGCCGAGCTCTCCCTTTACTTGGAAGTCCTGTTCAGGCATCGTGTCCGGCTCGGTCACCGTCTGCCATCCGTGGTTCTTCGGCATCCCTTCGCCACCGATGGTGGCCGGCGCTCCGTTGCCCGCGAACAAGAACCTCTTCATCGGCCTCGTCGCGGTCTACGGGGGCATGGTGATCATGTTGCAGGCCTGGATCGCCCTGATCCGGATTGCGCGCCGTCACCGCGGTCTACCGGTGAGATCCTTCGTGGCTGTTTTTGCCGCGTGGACGGCGCCGCTCCTGGTCGTCGCGCCGCTGTTCAGCCGGGACTCCTACAGCTACGCGGCCCAGGGCGAGATGATGAGCCGCGGGATCAGCCCGTACTCGTTCGGGCCGGCGGTGCTCGGGGTGAACGCCTTCTCAGGGCTGGTCGACAAGCTGTGGGCGGACGTGACCTCGCCGTACGGGCCCGTGTTCCTCTGGATGGCAGGAGTCAACGCGACTGTCGTCCGCCACGACGAGCTCCTCGCAGTCGTCGGCTTCCGCGTGCTCGCGCTCATCGGAGTCGTGATGATCGGGATCTTCGTGCCGCGGCTGGCCCGCTCTTACGGCCAGGATGCCTCTGTCGCCTTCGTGCTCGCCGTGCTGAATCCGCTCGTGCTGTTACACCTGGTAGCCGGCTCACACAACGACGCGCTGATGCTCGGGTTCCTGCTTGCCGGGCTCTGGTTCGCACGTGAGGGTCGGCCGGTCGTCGGTGTGCTGCTCTGCACGATCGGGGCGATGATCAAGATCCCTGCCTTCGTCGGCGTGGTGTACATCGGATGGGCCTGGCGAGGCGACGACGCGCCGTGGCGTTCCCGGCTCAGGCCCACCGTCATCGCGACCGGCTTCGCCCTTGTCATCATGGCGGCGGTATCACAGATGGTCGGGCTCGGCTGGGGTTGGGTGACAGCGCTCGGCAACAGCGCAACGGTCAGGTCGTGGAGCGACCCTCCCACGATCGCGGGCTCATTGGCGGCCAAGGTGTTCGAGCTGGTCGGGCTAGGAAACCACCAGCCGATTCTCGTGCGCGGAGCCAAGGACATCGGACTTGCAGTCGCAGCGGCCATAGCCCTGCGCCTTTTGTGGCGCGCACGGGACGCCACGGCGATGCGGGCGATGGGCTTGACACTGCTGGCGGTGGTCTTGCTGGGACCGGCAGTGCAACCCTGGTACATCGCGTGGTCCATGGTGGTTCTCGGCACGATCGCGGAACACCGTCTCAGGATCCTTCTCGTCGTGCTCTCGATCATTGCCTGCTTCCTCGGCTTGCCCGGAGCCGGAGCGCTCGTCCTCCAGTTCGGCGAGGCCAATCCGGTCCTCATCGCCACCGCATCTCTCGCCCTGCTCCTCCTGCTCGCCATCCCGCTCGTCATGAGGGTCCGAAGGGCGCTGAGAACGACCGACGAGGATCGCCTGTCGGTTGAATTGCGGGCTTGAGCCGCCCCGCCCCTCGATCGAGCCTCGCGGTCGCTCGACTGCTCGCTTGCGGTTAGAGGAGGCGCTGCAGGAGGGCGACGTCCACCCAGCGGCCGAACTTGCGGCCGATCTCTCGCTCGACGCCGATGAGGTCGAAGCCGCAGGCCTGGTGCAGTGCAACCGACGCCTGCTGGGTGGCGCTGACCCGGGCAACGATGGAATGAAAGCCATGGGTCCGGGCCAGGACGACGGCTTCAGTGAGCAGCTGCCGCCCGACCCCCATTCCGCGGTGTTGCGCCGCCACGTAGATCGAGTCCTCCACGGCGGTCGCGTAGCCGGGGCGCGGGCGGTACGGCGACAGCGACGCAAAGCCGACGACCTGGCCACCGTCGTCGGCGACGACGACCGGGTACACGCCCGAGTGCGCCACCATCCAGGCCCTTTGCTCTTCGGTCGTGCGTGCGACGAGATCGAGCGTGGCGGTCGAACCGGTCACTTCGAGGTTGTAGATCTGACGGATGGTCTCGGCGTCGGCGAGGTTCGCGAGGCGAATATCCACGCGCAGCATCGTAAATGACGCGCCCGCTGGGTTCTTGGGCCGGTCGCGGATATGATCAGCCCTCGCGGGAGCGCCAGCCGATGGTGACTGGCACCGCCCCCTTAGCTCAGTCGGCAGAGCACGGCCATGGTAAGGCCGGTGTCGTCGGTTCGATTCCGACAGGGGGCTCCGCGGCGGCGTAGCTCAGTTGGTAAGAGCACACGGCTCATAATCGTGGGGTCGCCGGTTCGAGTCCGGCCGCCGCTACCGAAAGTGGAGCAGAGGAGTTCAACATGGCCAAGAACGAGAAGCGAGTCAAGGTGACCCTCGCCTGCGAGGTGTGCAAGCGGAGGAACTACATCACCATGAAGAACAAGCAGAACGACCGCGAGCGGATCGAGATGAAGAAGTACTGCCAGTTCGACCGGCAGCACACAGTTCACAAGGAAACGCGCTGAACCGCGAGGCCGACGACCTCGCCTACGCCGTCGAGCTCGCCCGACGCGGGGACAGGGCGGCCTTCGAGCACCTGGTTCGGGCCACTTCGACCGACTGCTACGCCTTGGCGCTGCGTCTCGTGGGCAATGAGCACGACGCCCGAGACGTGCTTCAGGAAACATATCTGCGCGCCTTCCGCAAGCTTGGCAAGTTCCGCGGAGACTCCACTTTCGGAACCTGGCTGTATCGCATCACCGTGAACTGCTCAGCCACCTTCGTGGCAAAGCGGCGGCGGACATCCCACGTCGAGCTCGACGACGACCTCGAGGTCCTGGACACGCGCTCTGAGCGCGATCCGGAGACAGCGGCCGGCACAGCCGACGACAGGGAGCGCCTCGTAGAGGCCCTTTCGGAACTTCCGGACCAGATGCGGCTGGTGGTCGTGCTCAGGGACGTCTACGACCTGACGCACGAGGAGATCGCCCGGGAGCTCGGCATCAGCCAGACCGCGGCCAAGGTACGCCTGCACCGGGCTCGCCGGCGCCTGCGCGAGCAGTTGTTCGCACCGGCCGGCGCGGCGGGCGGGCTGAGCCGTGCGAGGCAGCATCCACGCACCCCCGCCGGAGAGGGGAGCAGGGCTGGCGTCCGCGCCGGCTCAGAGGTTGGTTTTGGAGCCGACATGACGGTCGGTTCCGAGTTCCAAACTGAAGAGGCGACCAGCCATGCAGCCGCGGTTTGAACAGGCGTTTGTCGCCCGGAGCGCGGCGTTGGGCGTTTCGCGCGCCAGTTTCCACCATGGTCGGTTCGCCCCGGCCCGTTTCGCGCGCACGAGCGTTTCGTGCGCCGAGGTTGCCCTCGTCCTGCCGTCGATCCTCGACGGTGTCTCGGCGGCCGACGAGGTAGTCGTCGAGCACGTCGGGGCTTGTCTCCGGTGCCAGGCCGAGCTCGCGAGGTACCGCAAGCTGCTTCGACTCCTCAACCAGTTGCGGTCCTACAGGGTCGAACCACCGCCTGGGGCAGTGGCCGAGGTGCTCTGCACTCTTGAGGAGGCGGCTCAACGACGCGTCATCCGCTCTGTTCTCACCGGGCGGCGGCTCGCCTACGTCGGCGCCCTCGCTGCTCCCGCCGCGGCGATCGTCGCCGTCACGGTCGTCCACAGAGGTCGCCTGCGGAGACTTCGGCCCGTGGTGCTATCGTGATGCCCGACCCGGGGCGACCGGTGCTCAGTCATTGGCGGGCCAAGACCCCGGCCCGGAGGGCAGTAGCTCAATTGGTAGAGCACCGGTCTCCAAAACCGGCGGTTGGGGGTTCGAGTCCCTCCTGCCCTGCTCACTGCTCTTTCGAGCCGAGGATTGTTGCGTGAACCGACAAACGAAGCGTCTCCTGCAGCGACAGGGCCAGATTGACGAGGAAGGCGCGCCGGCCGTTGGCCGTCGGCCGCCTCCGAGCGCGCAACGGCGGCCCCCCACCCCCGACCGACCGGGGCTTCCTGAGAGGATTGTCGAGTTCGCGCGAGAAGTTCGCAACGAGCTAGCCAAGGTTGCCTGGCCGAACCGCCAGGAGGTCGTCAAGTACACCATTGTTGTGTTTGTGACCCTCGTGTTCATGGTCAGCCTCGTCTTCGGACTCGACTACGGGTTCGCCAAAGGCGTGCTATTCCTCTTCGGCACGTGAGTGACGAAGACAACCCCGGAGACGATGACGTGAGCACGATCAACCCAGAACTGAAGGCAGAGGACACCGCGGGAGAACCGCGGGTCCCTGAAGAAGCGATCGAGGCCGCCCCGAAGACGTCCGGTCACGACGTGCTCGAGTACGAGCTGCCGTCTCAAGGTGACGATGACGAGGTTGTTGCCAGCGAGCCCAGCCCCTACGACCGGCCGGGCCTTTGGTACGTGGTGCACACCTACGCCGGCTACGAGAACAAGGTGAAGTCGAACCTCGAGAGCCGGATCTCATCGATGAACATGGAGGACCGGATCTTCGAGGTCGTGATCCCGATGGAGGAAGTCGCCGAGATCAAGGGCGGCAAGCGCGTGTTCGTCCAGAGGAAGGTCTTCCCGGGCTACCTGCTGTGTCGTTGTGACCTCGACGACGATTCCTGGTCGGTGATCCGCCAGACGCCCGGGGTCACGGGATTCGTCGGTCCTGGTACCAAGCCGACCCCCTTGCCGCGAGCCGAGGTCGAGGCGATCCTCCAGGTCCGTCCCGAAGGGATCGAGGGTCAAAAGCGCCACTCCAAGCCCCGCCTCGAGCACCAGGTTGGTGACACGGTTCGGGTCAAGGAAGGTCCGTTCGCCGACTTCTCAGGCCAGATTGCGGAAATCAACGAGGACCAACTGAAGCTCAAAGTGCTCGTTAACATCTTCGGTCGCGAGACTCCGGTCGAGCTCGAGTTCAGCCAGGTCGCCAAGCTCTGAGCGCCCGGCAGCGAAAGAAAGAGGAAGAAACTTCATGGCACGTCGTCGCGTCGCCGCCATCGTAAAGATCCAACTGCCCGCGGGAGCTGCCACGCCCGCGCCCCCGGTTGGTACCGCCCTCGGTCCACATGGCGTGCAGACGATGGAGTTCTGCAAGCAGTACAACGCCGCGACCGAGAGCCAGCGAGGCACGATCGTCCCCGCCGAGATAACCATCTACGAGGATCGCTCGTTCACCTTCGTCCTCAAGACGCCGCCGACTCCGTTCCTCATCCGAGAAGCGGCCGGTCTCGAGAAGGGGAGCAAGCTCGCCGGACGCGAGTCCGTCGGTTCGATCAGCGACGATCAGGTCGCCGAGATTGCCTCCAAGAAGATGCCGGATCTCAATGCCAACGATCTCGAGGCCGCAAAGCACCAGATAGCGGGTACGGCCCGTTCCATGGGCATCGCGGTCAGCAAGTGACCACCGTCTCGCACTCGAGCGGCGCGTCGGTTCGAAGGGAGCTTTGCAAGTGAACAAGGGAAAGCGGTACGTCGAAGCGCTGAAGGGCTTCGACCGCGATCGTCTGTATCCACCTGTCGAGGCGCTGGAACTGGTCAAGAGCCTAGCGAAGGCCCGTTTCGACGAGACCATCGAGCTCGCCACGCGACTCGGCGTCGATCCACGTCGTGCCGACCAGATCGTCCGTGGCTCGCTCTCGCTGCCCGCGGGCACTGGACGGCTGGTACGCGTTGCTGTCTTTGCCGCCGGCGAAAACGCTGCCGAGGCGCGTGCCGCTGGTGCCGACATCGTCGGAGCTGACGACCTCGTCCTCCGAATCGAGAAGGAGGGCTTTCTCGCTTTCGACGTCGCCATAGCCACGCCGGACCTGATGGCTCAGGTGGGACGGCTCGGTCGCGTGCTCGGCCCCCGTGGCCTGATGCCGAACCCCAAGACCGGGACGGTGACCACCGATATTGCAAAGGCAGTCGCGGAATTCAAGGCCGGTCGCGTGGAGTATCGGACGGATCGCGTCGGCAACGTGCACGTCCCGATCGGCAAGGCCTCCTTCGAGCGCCCCCAGCTGCTCGCGAATTACCGGTCGGCCATCGACGAGCTCGTCCGGGCCAAGCCCGCAGCTGCAAAGGGTCGCTACCTGCGGTCTGTCACAGTGAGCTCGACAATGGGCCCGGGCGTGAAGATCGACCCGGCCAAGGCGCGGATCATCGACGATCTGATCGCGGCCTCAGCCTGAGGAGCGCTGACCTCGCTCACCGAACGAGCGGTCCGCGGAGGTCGGCTACGCTTCAGCTACCAACTTTAATAACTCGCCGTAGAACTCCGGTGCGCCGAAGGGCGCTGAAAGGGTTTCCGACCCGCCTGACGAGGCGAAGTGCCATGCGCTTCCCACGTCCCGCGTGTCGCGACCCTTCCGGAGTCTTGTTCCGGGGTCGCCCCGGTACATGTGATCAAAGGAGCACTCATGGCAGGACCGAGACCTGAGAAGGTCGCAGTCGTTGAGGAGGTGCGAGAGCATCTCGGTGGCTCGAGCGCGGCGATCCTCACTGAGTACCGCGGTCTCAAGGTGGGTGACCTGGCGGCCCTGCGCCGCCAGCTGCGCACCGCAGGCGCGGACTACAAGATCTTCAAGAACACACTCGTGCGTCGCGCGACCGCGGACACCGACAACGCAGCTCTGGACGCGTACTTGAAGGGACCGACGGCGATCGTCTTCGTTCGTGACGACATCGGCGCGGTCGCGAAGGTGCTACGAGATTTTGCTCGCGTGCACCCGCAGCTCGTCGTCAAGGGCGGTCTCCTCGGTACCCAGCTGCTCGACGCGAATGGTGCGAACGCCCTCGCCGACCTTCCCACCCGAGAGGTGTTGCTGGCCCAGCTCGCTGGCGCGATCGCTGCACCGATGCGGCAGTTCGCCGGCCTGCTTCAGGCTCTTCCGAGGAGCTTCGCGTACGGGCTGTCGGCGTTGATCGACAGCCGGGGCGGCGTTGTTGAGACGGCCGAGCCCAGCGAGGTTGCCGAAGTGAGCGACGCTGCCGAGCCCGACACAGCCGTAGCCGCAGAAGCGGCCGAGCCCGCCGAAGCGGTCACAGGCGTGAGCGCCGTGACCGAAGCCTCCGCAACCGCCGAGCCCGACACAGCCAAAGCCGCAGAAGCGGCCGAGCCCGCCGAAGCGGTCACAGACGTGAGCGCCGTGACCGAAGCCTCCGCAACCGCCGAGCCCGACACAGCCGTAGCCGCAGAAGCGGCCGAGCCCGCCGAGAACGCGGACACAGCCGAGAGCGCCGTGACCGAAGCCTCCGCAACCGCCGAGCCGGCCGAGGCAGCAGCGGTCACTGAAACATCCGGCACAGCCGAGCCCGCCGAGAACGCGGACACAGCCGAGGTGACCGACCCGGCTGAAACAGCCGACACGGCCGACCCGACGGCCGACTAGCTCGCGGGCCTCTGGGCAATCCGGCATTCAGCACTATCGACAACCATTCGCACAACAGGAGGAAACATGGCAACCAAGGAAGAGATCCTCGACGGCATCGCGAGCATGACGGTGCTCGAGCTGAGCGAGCTACTGAAGGCGTTCGAGGAGAAGTTCGGTGTGACCGCGGCAGCTCCGGTAGCCGTGGCGGCGGTGGCCGCGGGCGGCGGTGGCGAGGCTGCGCCGGTAGAGGAGGAACAGGACGAGTTCGACGTTGTCCTGCTTGCTGCGGGCGAGAAGAAGATCCAGGTGATCAAGGAAGTGCGTTCTCTGACCAGCCTCGGGCTGAAAGAGGCGAAGGACCTCGTGGACAGCGCCCCGAAGGCTGTGCTGGAGAAGGTGTCGAAGGAAGATGCCGAGAAGGCGAAGACCCAGCTCGAGGAAGCAGGCGCGTCGGTCGAGCTCAAGTAGTGCACCTGCTGGGCCGCCATGCCCAGGGGGTTGTGCAAGGCCACTGTTGTTTGACAGTGCCAAAAACATCTTGACCTGGGGGCACGGTTCCCGTACCCTTCGCGAGGCGACGACTGCGTGCCGCTTGCTCGCGCGTCCCCGCACGTGTAACATGAACGGTTGCCGTGCCCTCCCGTCAAGTAGCCGTTCCAATTCCAGTTCCTTGACGCGCGCCCACGCACCGCTTATCCCTGTTTTCCGGTCGATCAGCACTCGCGAGGAGTAGACCCTTGCCCTTACGTCCCCGCACTCCGGAGCGTTACTCGTTCGCCAACATTGACGAGGTCCTGCCGCTTCCTGACCTTATTGCCGTTCAGCGCGACTCTTTCGAGTGGTTCCTCGATCGCGGCCTCGCCGAGACCTTCGGTGACATCAGTCCCATCGCGGACTTCACTGACCAGCTGAGCCTGAAGCTCGATTTCGATCCGACCGACCCGGACCTACGGCCACCGCCCAAGTTCTCGATCGACGAATGCAAGGCGAAGGACATCACCTACGCCGCTCCGATCTTCGTCCGCGCGTCGTTCATGAACCGCTCGACTGGTGAGATCAAGGAACAGACCGTCTTCATGGGGGACTTTCCCATGATGACGAGCCGCGGCACCTTCATTATCAACGGGACCGAGCGTGTCGTGGTGAGTCAGCTGGTCCGTTCTCCAGGCGTGATCTTCCAGCCCGGCCGCGACCAGAAGACGATCGTCACCGGGACGATCCACCCCTATCGGGGTGAGTGGATCGAGTTCGACGTCGAGGCGAAGCCGAACCGCGACGTGAGCGCCGGCGCGCGGGTCGCCCGCAAGCGCCGCCTTTCGCTATTTGTCGTGTTGCGCGCCCTCGGATACGAGGACGAAGCGTTCTTGAGCCGCTTCGTGCGCCATTTCGACTTCCTCGAGGCCCAGTGGGAGCGCGAGCGCGAGCTGATCCCGACGCGGGACGAGGCGCTGCTCGAGATCTACAAGCGCGCACGTCCGGGCGAGCCTCTTTCGCTCGACGCAGCCCGCGTCTACTTCGAGAACGCGTTCTTCAACCCACGTCGCTACGACCTCACGAGGGTCGGTCGTTACAAGCTGAACCGCAAGCTCGGCCCTGAGATCGAGCGCATCTCCCAACTGCTTGACATCCCGCTCGTGCGCCCGGACGAGCACTCCGGCGTGCTCAGCCCGGCCGAGGTGCTGGCGGCATCGACCTACATGCTCCACCTCGCCAATGGCGAGGCGGGCTACCGTCTCGATGACCAGGACCACTTCGCGAACCGACGAATTCGTTCTGTCGGCGAGCTCATCCAGAACCAGGTCCGCATCGGCCTGTCGCGCATGGAGCGTGTCGTTCGCGAGCGCATGACGACCCAGGACGTCGAGGCCATCACGCCCCAGACCCTGATCAACATCCGCCCGGTCGTGGCCGCGATCAAAGAGTTTTTCGGCACGAGCCAGCTGTCGCAGTTCATGGATCAGCACAATCCCCTGTCGGGTTTGGCTCACAAGCGTCGTCTCTCTGCACTTGGACCCGGCGGCCTGTCGCGCGAGCGCGCCGGGTTCGAGGTCCGAGACGTGCACACCTCGCACTACGGCCGCATGTGCCCGATCGAGACTCCCGAAGGGCCGAACATCGGCCTCATCGGCCACCTGGCGAGCTATGCGCGGGTCAACGACCACGGCTTCATAGAGACGCCTTACCGCAAGGTGGTCGACAGCAGGGTCACCGACGAGATCGTCTACTACGCCGCCGACGAGGAAGAGGAGTACGTCATCGCCCAGGCGTCCGCGGCCCTCGACGCCTCCGGGCACTTTGTGGGCGACCGCGTCCTTGTGCGACGCGGTCCGCAAGGCGCAGGCGTACGGGTTGGAGCTACGTCCACTTCCTACGGCACCGCGAGCGAGGTCGACTACGTCCCGCCGTCGGAAGTCGACCTGATGGACGTTTCTCCTAAGCAGATCCTCTCGGTGTCGACCGCCCTCATCCCCTTCGTCGAGCACGACGACGCCAACCGGGCGCTCATGGGCGCGAACATGCAGAAACAGGCGGTTCCGTTGCTCGTGCCCGAGGCTCCCTACATCGGCACAGGCGTCGAGGCCCGAGCAGCGCGCGACGCCGGGGAGGTCGTCCTGGCCCAGGGCTCCGGCAAGGTCGTCGAGGTCGCCGGTGACTTCGTCATCGTCGAGTACAAGCCCGGCGAGAAGGATCGGTTCAATCAAGAGCTCGGCAGGAAGATCTACCCCGTCGCGAAGTTCCAGCGTTCGAACCAGAACACCTGCGTGAACCAGAAGCCGGTTGTCTCCGAGGGCCAGGAGGTCCGCGTCGGAGACGTGCTGGCCGACGGCCCCTCGACCCACAACGGCGAGCTGGCGCTCGGGAAGAACCTCCTCGTGGCCTTCATGCCGTGGGAGGGCTACAACTACGAGGACGCCATCATCTTGTCCGAGCGGCTCGTACGGGACGACGTCCTGACCTCGATCCACATCGAGGAGCACGAGGTCGACGCGCGCGACACCAAGCTCGGCGCCGAGGAGATCACGCGCGACATCCCGAATCTCTCCGATGACATCTTGGCCGACCTCGACGAACGCGGGATCATCCGCATCGGTGCAGAGGTCGACGCGGGCGACATCCTGGTCGGCAAGGTCACTCCCAAGGGCGAGACCGAGCTCACGCCAGAGGAGAGACTGCTGCGGGCGATCTTCGGCGAGAAGGCGCGCGACGTGCGTGACACGAGCCTCAAGGTTCCCCACGGCGAGTCCGGCAAGGTCATCGACGTGCGCGTGTTCTCGCGCGATGACTCTCACGAGCTGCCGCCGGGAGTGAACCAGCTCGTCCGGGTCTATGTGGCCCAGAAGCGCAAGATCTCCGAGGGCGACAAGCTCGCCGGTCGCCACGGGAACAAGGGCGTCATCTCCAAGATCCTCCCGATCGCGGACATGCCACACCTCGCGGACGGCACGCCGGTCGACATCATCTTGAACCCGCTCGGTGTTCCGAGCCGGATGAATGTCGGCCAGGTGCTGGAAGCGCACCTTGGCTACGCGGCGAGGTGGGGTTGGCAAGGCGCCGACAAGCGCGTGCTCTCCGACCACATCGTGCGTGGTACCGAGACCAAGACGCGACCGAGCACCGACCCGGCGATCTGGGTATCGACACCGGTCTTCGACGGTGCGCACTGGGACGAGAAGGAAGAGGCCGGCCGTCACTCGACGATCCAGGAGCTGTTCGCGAAGTTGCTCCCCGACTCGGTCGACAGCTCCACCAAGATGATCGGCCAGGACGGCAAGGTGACTTTGTACAACGGTCGCACGGGCGAGGCATACGACAACACCGTGTGTGTCGGCTACGTCTACATCCTGAAGCTCGCCCACCTCGTCGACGACAAGATCCACGCCCGGTCGACTGGCCCGTACTCGATGATCACCCAGCAGCCTCTCGGCGGTAAGGCCCAGTTCGGCGGTCAGCGCTTCGGCGAGATGGAGGTCTGGGCGCTCGAGGCTTACGGCGCCGCCTATGCCTTGCAGGAGCTGCTCACCATCAAGTCGGACGACGTGCTCGGTCGCGTGAAGGTCTACGAGGCCATCGTGAAGGGCGAGAACATCCCCGAGCCCGGGATACCTGAGAGCTTCAAGGTGCTCATAAAGGAGATGCAATCACTCTGCCTGGACGTCGAGGTGCTCTCGACCACCGGCGAGGAGATCGAGATGCGCGAACTGGACGAGGACGTTTACCGGACCGCCGAGGAGCTCGGGATTGACATCAGTCGCCCCGAGCGGGGGTCTGATGAAGAGGACGCACGCCGCGCTGCGGAGAGGAGCTTCTAGGTGCTCGACGTCAACGATTTCGATCAGCTTCGAATCGGGCTCGCCACTGCGGACGACATCCGGACGTGGTCGCACGGAGAGGTTCGCAAGCCCGAGACGATCAACTACCGGACCTTGCGTCCGGAAAAGGACGGCTTGTTCTGCGAGAAGATCTTCGGGCCGACCAAGGACTGGGAGTGCTACTGCGGTAAGTACAAGCGCGTCCGCTTCCGCGGCATCATCTGCGAGCGTTGCGGCGTAGAGGTCACGCGCTCCAAGGTGCGCCGCGAGCGGATGGGCCACATTGAGCTCGCCGCCTCGGTGGTGCACATCTGGTATCTCCGCGGCACGCGATCCTGGCTCGCCTACCTGCTCATGGGCACCGAGGCCCGTGAGGAGCTCAAGGCGAAGCAGCTCGAGAAGGTTATCTACTTCGCCGCTTACCTTGTCACCTACGTGGACGAGGAGCGGCGCCACGCAGATCTGCCCAATCTGGAAGCCGAGCTCAACACCGAGATCGGCGAGATCGAACGGGCTCGAGACCTCGAGGCCGAGCGCCGCCTGACCGATCTCGAGCGCGAGCTCGCAGAGCTCGAGAGCTCAGGTGCCAAGGACTCTGAGATCCGCGCCCGTCAGAAGGCGGCCGAGAAGGAGATCACTGCCGTCCGCGACCGGGCGAACGAGGACATCACCCTTGCGCGCCGTGCCTTTGACGAGATCTCCGGGCTTCACGGGCGCAAGATCATCGAGGACGAGCTCTTGTGGAGAGAGCTCCACAGCCGCTACGGCGACTACTTCGAGGGCGGGATGGGCGCCGAGGCGATCGCCCGGCTCATAGAGCGCCTCGACCTCGACGAGGAGGAGGTCAAGCTCCGCGAGAACATCGAGCCGACAGACGGCCGCCGGCCATTGTCTGCCCAGCGCAAGCAGAAGGCCATCAAGCGCCTGAAGATCGTCTCGGCCTTCAACCGCCGCGACGAGTCGGGCCGGCGGGTCAACGACCCGCGGGCCATGATCCTCGACGCCGTACCGGTGATCCCACCGGACCTGAGGCCCATGGTCCAGCTGGACGGCGGACGCTTCGCGACCTCCGACCTCAACGACCTCTACCGGCGCGTCATCAACCGGAACAACCGTCTGAAGCGGCTGCTCGACCTCGGTGCGCCCGAGATCATCATCAACAACGAGAAGCGGATGCTCCAGGAGGCGGTCGACGCCCTCTTCGACAACGGACGGCGTGGCCGCCCGGTGACGGGCCCTGGCAACCGGCCTCTCAAGAGCCTGTCCGACATGTTGAAGGGCAAGCAGGGCCGCTTCCGCCAGAACCTTCTGGGCAAGCGGGTCGACTACTCCGGCCGATCGGTCATCGTCGTCGGCCCGACACTGAAGCTTCACCAGTGCGGCCTGCCAAAGCTCATGGCGCTCGAGCTCTTCAAGCCGTTCGTGATGAAGCGACTCGTCGACACTGAGATCGCCCAGAACATCAAGTCCGCCAAGCGGATGGTCGAGCGCAGGCGCATCCAGGTCTGGGACGTTCTCGACGAGGTCATCAAGGAGCACCCGGTCTTCCTGAACCGAGCGCCCACCTTGCACCGCCTCGGAATCCAGGCTTTCGAGCCGCTTCTCGTCGAGGGCAAGGCCATCCAGATCCATCCACTCGTCTGCACCGCGTTCAACGCGGACTTCGACGGGGACCAGATGGCCGTGCACCTGCCTCTGTCGGCCGAGGCTCAGGCCGAGGCTCGTGTGCTGATGCTGTCGGCGAACAACATCCTTTCGCCGGCGACCGGCCGTCCGATCACTGTTCCCGGACAGGACATGGTCTTCGGCGTCTACTACCTGACTCTCATGGTCGACGGGGCCAAGGGTGAAGGCCACGTTTTCCGGCACCTCTACGACGTGGAACAGGCCTGGGAAAACGGGGACGTCGCTCTTCACGCGAAGATCCGTCTCCGCCGCGGCCCCGACGGCTTCGAGTTCCCCCTCCGGGGAGTTCGTCACGGCGACGCGCCCGCGGCCGAGGAGCCCGACGAGCTCGTGACGACACCGGGGCGCCTGTTCTTCAACCAGGCGCTGCCCGTCGGCTTCGGGTACGTGAACGACGTGATCGGAAAGCGCGCGACCTCGATCGCGACGATCGTCGAGCAGATAGCGGCTCACTACTCGAAGGTTCTCGTGGCCGAGAGCCTCGACCGGATCAAGGACCTCGGCTTCAAGTTCGCGACGCGGTCTGGACTCACCATCTCGATCGACGATGTGAAGACGCCGCCGGACAAGCAGCAGATCCTCGACCGTTATGAGAAGGAAGCTGAGAAGGCCGAGAACCAGTTCCGTCGAGGGATCATCACCGACGACGAGCGCCGCCAGAAGGAGATCGAGATTTGGACTTCGGCCAACTCCGAGGTCGGGCGTGCGATGGAGAAGACCCTCGCGACGATCGCCTTCAACCCGCTAGACATGATGGTGGACTCAGGTGCGAGGGGTAACCCACAGCAGGTCCGCCAGATCGCCGGCATGAAGGGTCTCGTGTCCAACCCGCGCGGTGAGATGATCCCGAGACCTATCAAGTCCTCGTTCCGCGAGGGTTTGTCAGTGCTGGAGTACTTCATCTCCACCCACGGTGCCCGTAAGGGCCTCGCCGACACGGCGCTGCGCACCGCGGACTCCGGGTACCTGACGCGCCGTCTTGTCGACGTGGCCCAGGAGCTCATCATCCGCGAGCCCGATTGCGGCAGTACCCGCGGCATCTGGATCGAGGGGATCCACCCGGACCAGGCGGGCAAGCGGAGCTACCTCGAGACTCGCCTCTACGGGCGTGTCCTGATCGAGCCCGTCAAGCTCTCCGACGGCGGCGTTCTCGAGGCCGGCCGCGTGCTTCGCGACCTCGAGGTACAGCAGTTGTCCGCCGACCCCGCGATCGACCGCGTGCGCACCCGTTCGGTGCTGACCTGTGAGGCCACCCACGGCGTCTGTGCCGCCTGCTACGGCCAGTCTCTCGCGACCGGTCGCAGCATCGAGCTCGGCGAAGCGGTGGGCGTTATCGCCGCCCAGTCGATCGGTGAGCCGGGAACCCAGCTCACGATGCGTACGTTCCACACCGGAGGCATCGTCGGCGAGGACATCACCCACGGTCTGCCTCGTGTGGTCGAGCTGTTCGAGGCGCGTACGCCAAAGGGCGCCGCCGTGCTGGCGCGCACCTCTGGTGTGATCCGAATCGACGAGGACGAGACCGGTCGTCGCGTCGTGGTCGTTGCAGACGACGGCGGCGAGGATGCCGTCCCGGTGTCGGCGAGAGCCCACCTCGAGGTCGTCGCAGGCCAGGAGGTGAGCCCGGGCGACGCTCTCGTGGACGGGCCGAAGGACCCCAAGGAGTTGCTCGAGATCAAGGGAATCCGCGAGACCCAGCAGTACCTCGTCGAAGAGGTTCAGAAGGTCTACCGGGACCAGGGCGTGTCGATCCACGACAAGCACATCGAGCTCATAGTGCGCCAGATGCTCCGCCGGGTGCTCGTCGCCGAACCCGGCGACGCGCTGTTCCTGCCAGGTGAGCGCGTGGACAACCAGCGTTATGCCGCGGTCAACCGTGAGCTCGTCCAGGCCGGAAAGCGCGCCGCGGAAGGGCGCCCAGAGCTGATGGGCATCACCAAGGCGTCACTCGCCACGGACTCGTGGCTGTCGGCCGCCTCCTTCCAGGAGACCACCCGCGTGCTCACGGAGGCTGCGATCGAGAGCAAGTCCGACCAGCTGTTCGGGCTCAAGGAGAACATCATCATCGGCAAGCTCATCCCCGCCGGCACAGGCATGACCCACTATCGCAGCGTGGAAGTGTCGACACCCGACGCGGAGCGCATGTCCTTCTGGTCCTCGGACCTCGAGCTCGGCGACGTCGGTGAAGCGAGCACGGACAACCTGGCCTCTTGGCTGCGGGACGTCGGACGGACCGCGTTCGGCGCTCCCTACGAGCAGGAGGACCCGTACGCGACCGCCGGCAGCGCCTACGCGAGCTTCGGGCCAACTGATGATCTCGTCGTGGCCGAGGAGGACCCGCTCAGCGATCTCGGGCCCGCCGAGGAAGGCTCCGCCTGATCGCGGCGTACAATCTTGCCCGGGAGCGGCGTTCGCTCCTATCATCAGCCCGTCGTGTCGGCGCGTGCCTGCGCCCACGGTTCTTCATCAAGTAATCCCAGAGAGGTTCGCGTGCCCACTATCGCCCAGCTCGTCCGCAAGGGTCGGTCATCCAAGCGGTCGAAAACGAAGACCCCCGCGTTGAAGGGGGCGCCGCAGCGTCGGGGAGTATGCACGCGCGTTTACACGACGACTCCGAAAAAGCCGAACTCAGCGCTCCGCAAGGTCGCGCGCGTGCGGCTGACCAGCGGTTCGGAGGTCACCGCGTACATTCCAGGTGTGGGCCACAACCTGCAGGAGCACTCGATCGTCCTCGTGCGCGGTGGCAGGGTGAAGGACCTCCCAGGTGTCCGCTACAAGATCGTGCGTGGCACCCTGGACACCTCCGGTGTGCGCGACCGTGCCCAGGCTCGTAGCCGCTACGGCGCCAAGAAGGAGTCCTGAGTTGCCCCGCAACGGCCCCCCACCTCGCCGCGAGCTCGTCCCCGACCCGGTTTACCGGTCGGTGCTCGTGACCCAGCTGTGCAACAAGATCCTCTCTCGGGGAAAGCGCTCGCTGGCCGAGCGCATCGTGTACGACGCCCTCGAGGTCGTGCGCGAGAAGACGAGTGGCGATCCGCTGCAGTTGCTGAAGAGAGCGCTGGACAACGCCCGACCCGAGCTCGAGGTGCGCAGCCGCCGCGTCGGCGGTGCGACCTACCAGGTCCCTGTGGAGCTACGTCCGCGCCGCGCTACGACGCTGTCGATCAGGTGGCTCGTGGGCTACGCGCGCCAGCGCCGGGAGCGCACGATGGCGCTAAGACTCGCAAACGAGATCCTCGACGCCTCAAATGGCGTAGGCGCAACCGTCAAGCGCAAGGAGGACCTCCACAAGATGGCGGAGTCAAACAAGGCATTCGCTCACTACCGCTGGTAGTTGCCTGCGGCACGCCGGGTGTTGTCCCTGTGTTAACCGGAAATCGACGCGCCCGGCGTAGGGTGTTAGCGCGCCCTCGGAGCGCAAGCGTGTTTCGCCTCCGCCCCTGAGCACGGCAACAATGACCTTGCACCTCACAACTCACTAGAGAAATGAAGCCAGACGATGGCCAATCCATCATCGATCCGAGAGTTCCCGCTTGCCAAGACCCGCAACATCGGGATCATGGCCCATATCGACGCGGGCAAGACGACCACTACCGAGCGCATCTTGTACTACACGGGTCGCACCTACAAGATCGGCGAGGTCCACGAAGGTGGCACCGTCATGGACTGGATGATCCAGGAACAAGAGCGCGGGATCACTATCACCTCGGCGGCGACGACATGTCGCTGGCGTGACACCTGGATCAACATCATCGACACTCCTGGACACGTCGACTTCACCGTAGAAGTAGAGCGGTCCCTTCGCGTCCTCGACGGGGCAGTCGCCGTCTTCGACGCCGTTGCAGGTGTCGAGCCCCAGACCGAGACGGTGTGGCGCCAGGCCAACAAGTACAAAGTGCCCCGCATGTGTTTCATCAACAAGATGGACAGGGTCGGCGCGGACTTCGACCGCACCGTCGCGATGATCCGCGACCGGCTCGAGGCGACTCCTGCGGTCGTGCAGCTCCCGATTGGGGCAGAAGGTTCCTTCGAGGGCGTGATCGACCTGCTGAAGATGAAGGCTCTCGTGTGGGGCGAGGGCATGGGCGAGACCTGGGAGACGCGTGAGATCCCCGAACACCTCGCCGGCGCCGCCGAGAAGGCCCGCCACGCGCTGATCGATGTTGTTTCGAATTTCGACGACAACGTGATGGAGCGTTACGTCTCCGAGCAGGAGATCACCCCTGACGATCTCCGCAAGGGGATTCGCGTCGCGACCATCGCGAGCGAGCTGGTCCCGGTGCTGTGTGGGTCCGCCTTTAAGAACAAGGCCGTCCAGCCCATGCTCGACGCCGTCGTCGACTACTTGCCGAGCCCAGTAGACGTGCCGCCCACCGTTGGCGTCGAGCCCAGGAGCGGAAACGAGATCGAGCGGCACCACCGCGACGACGAGCCGTTCTCGTCCCTGGCGTTCAAGATCATGAGCGACCCCTTCGTGGGCAAGCTGACCTACCTGAGGGTCTACTCAGGCACCCTCGAAAAGGGCACGACGGTGCTCAACTCCAGCCGGGACCGCAAAGAGCGCATCGGCCGGATCCTTCAGATGCACGCGAACCACCGTGAAGACCGCGACGCGGTCTACACCGGCGACATCGTCGCAGTGGTCGGTCTCAAATCGACGACGACCGGTGACACCCTTTGCAGCGTTGCGCACCCGATCGTGCTCGAGTCACTCGAGTTCCCCGAGCCTGTCGTCCATGTCGCGGTCGAGCCCAAAACCAAGGCCGACCAGGACAAGCTGTCCCGTGCGCTGTTCGCCCTCAGCGAGGAGGACCCAACTTTTAGGGTCCGCTCGGACCAGGAGACCGGCCAGACGGTCATCTCGGGCATGGGCGAGCTACACCTTGAGGTTCTGGTCGACCGGATGCTGCGCGAGTTCAAGGTCGACGCGAACGTCGGCAAGCCGCAGGTCGCCTACCGCGAGACCATCCGCGACTCGGTTCACAAGATCGAGGAGCGTTACATCCGCCAGACCGGCGGCCGTGGCCAGTACGGCCACGTGGTGATCGACCTCGAGCCGACGGGACCGGGCGGAGGATTCGAATTCGTCGACAAGGTCACCGGTGGAGTGATACCGAGGGAGTACATCCCTGCGGTCGACGCCGGAATTCAAGAAGCGATGAACTCAGGCGTTCTCGCCGGTTTCCCGATCGTCGACGTCAGGGTCACCCTCGTCTACGGCTCCTACCACGACGTCGACTCGTCGGAGATGGCCTTCAAGATCGCGGGTTCGATGGCGTTCAAGAAGGCCGTGCGAGCAGCGCACCCCGTACTTCTCGAGCCGATCATGGAGGTAGAGGTGGTCACGCCCGAGGACAATCTCGGTGACGTGATAGGCGATCTGTCATCTCGGCGCGGCCGGATCGAGGGCATGGAACAGCGAGGCGCGAGCCACGTCGTGAGGTCGCAGGTCCCACTGTCCGATATGTTCGGCTACGCTACCGACCTGCGTTCCCGCACCCAGGGTCGCGCGACGTACACGATGCAGTTCGACTCTTATCAGGAGGTTCCGGAGTCGGTTTCGCGGGAGATAATTGCCCGTGTGACCGGCGAGTGAGCGGCCCAGGAGTCGACGCCTTAGCGAATTGATTCGCCACGTGCTCTACTAGTCGGAGCCGTCGGACCGGGGCGACCCGGACCGGAGACCTCGCCTAGGCAAGACAGAACACGAACACAGTCGAGAACGCAGTTAACCAACATGGAGGCGCCCAGTGGGCGCAGCCCAGATCAAACGGAGCGGTCGGCAACAATGGCCAAGAAGAAGTTCGAGCGGACGAAGCCCCACGTCAATGTCGGAACGATGGGGCATATCGACCACGGTAAGACGACCCTCACCGCGGCGATCACAAAGGCTCTCCACGCCAAGAACCCGAACGTCGCTTTTACGGCGTTCGACCAGATCGACAAGGCTCCTGAGGAGAAGGCTCGCGGTATCACAATCGCGATTGCCCACGTCGAGTATGAGACCGACAAGCGTCACTACGCGCACGTCGACATGCCCGGACACGCCGACTACATCAAGAACATGATCACCGGTGCAGCCCAGGTTGACGGCGCGATCCTGGTCGTCTCGGCCGCGGACGGCCCAATGCCCCAGACCCGTGAGCACGTCCTTTTGGCACGCCAGGTCAACGTGCCCTCGATCGTGGTCGCGCTCAACAAGGTCGACATGGTCGACGACGAGGAGTTGCTGGACTTGGTCGAGCTCGAGGTACGTGAGCTTCTCACCGAGTACGGCTTCCCCGGCGACGACACGCCGGTCGTTCGCGTGAGCGCACTGCAGGCGCTCGAGACCGACGACGCCGAGGCGGCGGCCGGGGTCCTCAGGCTCATGGACGCCGTTGACGACTTCATCCCCGAGCCCGCCCGCGAGACAGACAAGCCCTTCCTCATGTCGGTCGAGGACGTGATGACCATCACCGGTCGTGGAACCGTCGTGACCGGCCGCATCGAGCAGGGCATCGTGAAGGTCGGAGACGATGTCGAGGTCGTCGGGTTGCGCCCGACGCAGAAGACCGTCTGCACGGGCGTCGAGATGTTCCACAAGCTTCTCGACCAGGGTCAGGCGGGCGACAACGTCGGCCTTTTGCTCCGCGGTACCAAGAAGGAAGACGTGGAGCGCGGCCAGGTTGTCTGCAAGCCGGGATCGATCACGCCTCACGCCAACTTCGAGGCCAACGTCTATGTGCTCACCAAGGCGGAGGGTGGACGGCACAAGCCGTTCTTCAGCAACTACCGCCCGCAGTTCTACTTCCGGACGACTGACGTGACCGGGACTATCGAGCTGGCAGAGGGCACCGAGATGGTCATGCCCGGTGACAACACCGTCATGACAGTCGAGCTGGGCAAGCCGATCGCGATGGACGAGGGGCTCCGATTCGCGATCCGCGAGGGCGGACGCACTGTCGGTGCGGGCGCCGTCACGAAGATTCTCAAGTAAGAGAGGCGACATGGCAGAGGGCCCCCGGCAGCGGATACGTATCCGTCTCAAGGCATACGACCACGAGATCATTGACCAGTCGACGAAGAAGATCGTCGAGACGGTTCTCCGCACCCAGGCAAAGGTGCGCGGCCCCGTCCCGCTTCCCACCGAAATGCACCGCTACACGGTCATCCGCTCGCCTCACAAGCACAAGGACAGCCGCGAGCATTTCGAGATGCGCATACACAAGCGCCTCGTCGACATAGTCGAACACACGCCGAAGACGGTTGACTCGCTTCAGCGGTTAGATCTTCCCGCCGGGGTCGACATCGAGATCAAGATCCAGACGGCTTAGCGCGACCGCCCGCCATACGGCCTTGGGCCGGCGGGCGGGCGAGTGCTATGCTTTCCAACTCGGCGGGCACGTTGTCCGTCGCGTCTACGAGCACGACGTCCGGGAGCGCCCCAAGGCAGGTTCTGGGGGACCTCTCGGCGACACATGATGTGCGCTCCGCTCCGGATGTCCGGGCGGAGCGTCCGCACGACAAGGGACTGTCATCCACAGTCGGTCGGGCGCGAACGGCGACAACGGGTGACACCATCCGTTCTGTCCGCGAGCCCCGGCGCGATCACGAGCAGAGGCAAAGAGAGCATGGCCACCAAGGCGATCGTCGGCGAAAAGGTCGGCATGACGCAGATTTGGGACGAAGCGCAGCGCGTCGTACCCGTGACCATGGTCAAAGTCGCGGCTCTGCGAGTGGTGCGCGTGAAGACCCCCGAGCAGGAGGGTTACTCCGCCCTGCAGGTGACTTACGGGGTACGTTCCGCGAGCAAGCTCAACAAGCCGGACGCGGGCCAGTACGCGAAGGCGGGAGTCGAGCCGGGCGTCCGCCTAGTCGAGTTGAGGCTTGACGACACGAGCGGCTACTCGGTCGGCCAGGAGATCGACGCGAGCATCCTGTCGCCGGGCGACAAGATCGACGTAACCGCCGTCAGCAAGGGCAAGGGATTTGCCGGTGGCATGAAGCGCCACAACTTCAAGGGCCAGGGAGCCGCGCACGGCACCCACAAGAAGCACCGGGCCCCGGGTTCTGTCGGCGCCTGTGCCACGCCGGCCCGAGTGTTCAAGGGCACCCGGATGGCCGGGCACATGGGTGCGGAGCGAGTGACGACGCTGAACATGGAAGTCGTGATGGCGGACCCCGCGCGGGAGATCATCCTCGTGAAGGGCGCCGTACCGGGGCCGCGGGGCGGATTGGTCTTCATCCGCGACGCCGTGAAGGGCGGGAAGTGATGGCAGACGTGATGGTCGAAGCCCCGCCGTCGGTTCTCGTGGAGCGGTGCAGCGACTCGGGCGAGCTTCTCGGGGTCGTCCGGCTCGATCCGGAGTATTTCGGTGCCCTGGTCAACGTGCCTCTCCTGCACCAGGTCGTGAAGGCGCAGCTCGCAGCCAAGCGCTCGGGTACCCACAGCACCAAGACGCGCGCCGAGGTTTCAGGTGGCGGTGCCAAGCCTTATCGCCAGAAGGGCACCGGCCGTGCCCGGCAGGGCACCACGCGTGCGCCGCAGTTCGCAGGCGGAGGCATCGCCTTTGGCCCCAAGCCTCGTGACTACTCGCAGAGCACGCCTCGCAAGATGGTCCGCCAGGCCCTGCGGTCGGCCCTTTCGGACCGGGCGATCGAAGGTCGTGTCTGCCTCGTCGACCGCTGGTCCTTTGAGGTGCCGAAGACCAAGGAAGCCGCCGGTTCGCTCAGGGCGCTCGGCCTCGACGGCAATGTGCTCGTGGTGCTCGGTGGCGCGGACGTCGTCGCTGAGCGCTCGTTTGGGAACCTGCCGAACGTCAACATCGTCGAGGCAGGTCAGCTCACCGCTTATGACGTGGTCGTGTCGGACTGGGTCGTCTTCACTGACGAGACGGTGCCGGGCGAGGTGAGCGACGCGCCGGAGGGTTCCGTCGTCCTGCACTCCTCGAGGCCGCTCGCCGCGGCGGTCGAGGAGACCTACGAGGCGGATGCAATCGCAGAGGCCGAAGACGACGGCGAGCCCGAAGCGGGCGCGGCCGTGGACCTTGCCGAGGCCGCAGGCGAGGCGACAGCGGAAGAGGTCGAAGAGACCGACGATGAGGAAGAGGACAAGTGAACGCCGGCCGCTCGATCCTGTTACGCCCCGTCATCTCTGAGAAGTCCTACGCGCTCATGGACGACCACACCTACGTGTTCGTCGTCGATCCGCGGGCAAGCAAGGTCGAGATCCGCGCCGCAGTGGAGGAGGCTTTCGGGGTCCGGGTCTCCAGCGTGAACACACTCGTGCGCAAGGGAAAGCGCAAGCGGCAAAGACGCGCCTCCACTTTCGGGAAACGACCGGACACCAAGCGGGCGATCGTGCGACTTGTCGGCGATGACCGTATCGAGCTGTTCGAGGGCTGAGGAGCATCGTCATGGCACTCCGCAAGCGCAAGCCGACCAGCCCGGGACGGCGATTCCAATCGGTCTC